>Ga0306921_10001907_pt1 | contig 20653 bp, 25 predicted proteins | sample sta12Cox44000080_FD_203760 | JGI IMG/M metagenome (GOLD analysis project Ga0306921, IMG submission 203760) | Lab enrichment of tropical soil microbial communities from Luquillo Experimental Forest, Puerto Rico - statoxic.12C.oxic.44.000.080 (v2)... | ecosystem: Environmental > Terrestrial >... | reverse complement strand
ACCAGCACGCGCGCGCGCAGAAATTGCGTATTCGTTTTGGCCGAAGACCACAGTGGCCGTGATTTCGCCAACTGGAATGCGCGCGAACGAGATTGTATAGCTTGCGTCGAGGTTTCCTTCAGCGTGTGCATGGTCGCCGGCTGTCACCGTTATCAACGCGAGTGCGAAGCCTGCGGCGAGAATCGTTGTTTGAGCGGCGCGAGAACGAAACCTCATCTTGGAATCCGTCCCTTGGCCTACAGCCGATTATGCTTTGACCTAGGCCCCTCCGACCGAAAGGATAGCACACCTCTGCAAGGCCACAGACTGCTGCGCTGCGGGTTTTCGGTCCGGCCTATGACGGCTTCGGGTCCAAAACCGGTAGTCCTCTGGTCGAGCACAAGATTTCCGCTTCGTCCCCAAAACCTGACATCTGCGCGTTAATGAGTACGCGCCTTAACACCTCATCTCGCGTCGGGAGTGGCCCTCGGCTCCGACACTGGCGCCTCAAAATATTCCTGGGCAACTAGCGGCTCCGCATCGATCGCCGACGACTGCTTGCAACAACTACGAGGTAAAAAGCGCAGCCTCCGATCGTCCGGTCCATGCCGGCAGCATAAACAGGGAAGCAGTTGGATCACGCGAGTAGCCATGGCGGCTCCATAGAGTGACATAGCGCTTGCCCAGCCCCGTTACCCTATCAAAGCCTCAATATCGATGACAGGCTGCGCCCTCAACGGTGCCACCCCAATCGCCATCGCAAGCGCAACCATGCCGTCGATCCGACCTACCGAACGCTTCTTCGACGGCTTGCGATTACCGGCGTCGTCAATCGCAATCACCGTGTTAGCTGCGCACATCGAGAGCACCGGGTGATCGCCATGGGCGAGATGGCCCTCGAGCAACACCTGCTCGAGATCACGCAGCGCGGGCGACATCGATTGCATCCCTTGGCCGAATTCAACGAAGTGATCCTTGACGAACTGCTCGTTGAAGCCGGCCTTGAGCAACCACGGTAAGAAGTGCCGCATATTCCAGCGATCGAATCCGATCTTCGCAATGTTGTAGTGCCGGAATAGGCCACGCAAATGATCAGCGACATGCTCGTACGAAACAGTCCTGCCGGGCGTCGTCTGCAGATAACCTTGCGTCCGCCAGAGATCATACGGAAGCCGATCGGCTGTCGCCTTTTCGCTCAACCCCTCCGATGGCAACCAAAATGTCGGCTGCACATGCCACTTGCCATCGCGCCATCCGATTAAAACCAACGCGGTAAGGTCCGCGACCTCGGATAAATCGAGACCACCGTAGAGCATCAGACCCGCAAGCGAACCGACCGGCCCGCCGCAAGCTTTCCAAACCGCCGGTGAAACGAACATGTGCGTGGGTGGGTTCGACGCGCTGATTCAAAATCAAGTTGCGATATTCAGCTTCGCGCGCCGGCATGCGCTTGGCAGCCGCTGCCATAGCAAGAACTTCCTGCGTGTTCAGGAACGTGCCGAGTGCCGGATTAGCCAAGGCGATGATGGTTTCGTTGAACGGGTCGAGGTCAGCGGGCGCAGTATAGAGCTTAACTACCGTGTGCGGATCGTGTCCGGCCAACGCGTCATCGATCAACACCGAGAACAGGTCAGCATCGGTCGGTGCCTGCGTTGAGATGATGATCGAGAGCGGATTCTCCTGCGCGCCGGTCGCCGTCTCCAGCGCCTCATACAATGCAGAGCGCGGACCACGGACCTGACCCAGCTCGTCATGGATGACCAATTGGGGAGATAGTCCATACGCCGTCGTTGCGTCCGCCGAGAGCGCGCGATAGCGCGTGCCGAGCTCGGTGCAGATGAGCGATTTCGCGGTTTCCTGAATCGTCACGATCCGCGCCAGCGCCGGGTTTATGCGCACCATCTTCGCAGCCAAAGAGAAGATGATGCCCGCTTGCTCGCGCGACTGCGCCGCGGAGAACAGCTGAGAATTCGGCTTACTCTTTGCAGGGGGCCCACACAAATGCGCGAGCAATAGGCACGCAGCCAGGGTCGTTTTTGCATTCTTGCGGCCCATGCTGATAATCGCACGACGGGTGCCGTGCGGGTTGTTGTAAATCAGACGAATCAAATCTTTCTGCCAATCGAACAGCTCGAGCCGCTTGCCGACGAGCCTGCCCTCGGGGATGAAGCAGACGGTCTCGATGAACTCGATGACGTCGGCCGCAGTGACCTTGTCGTCAGCCGGCTTCCGCTTGCGTCTAGGCACTGAACTTCGCCTTTATTTCCCACGGTCTGGAATCCGGAGCCTGCTCGAGCCGCGAACCGGCCGCACGCGGCACCACCCGCGAACGCGGCGTGGCCCGCAGCTGGCTCAGAAGATACGCAACGTTCTTGGCCACCACCCCATGCTGGGCAGCTAGAGCGCCGGCCTCCTCGCCATCGTCCTGCTGCTGAGCTCGCAACTGCCGCAGCCGAAGTTCCTGCCGTTCCGAGACCGCGGCCTGCGCCACCAGGCGACGAAGGATGACCTGGCCGGCAGTATCGAGCCAGTGGCCGGGCAGCGCGTCGACAACCTCACGCCAAATCCGCTGCTCCAGCTCGTCGAGATCCTCCGGCGGCTCCGGACGACCACGCCCAGGGAGCACAGGCACAACGCCAAGCGAAGCAGCGGATCTGCGCGGCATGTGGGGCACATTAGCACAGCCCGAAAATCATGCACGTTAGCGGTGCCCGGCCGCGCCGCTGGTCGGGAATTGCCGCCCTTTCGAATTTTTCCCACCCCCCTGGCCCCCGGTTTTCTTACCCAGGGGAAGGAATCCATGGGTCGCGCTTCACCGGCCTCCGCGCCCGGGTTACCGATTGGCTGGATGGCGCGGATCGACGGGCCAGCCATCGACGCCGACAGCCGTGTCAAAGCCCCGCCGTTCGATGCTCTGCTTGCGGCCGGAGTGACAAGCAGTACAGAGCGACTGCAACGGTCCGAGAATGAACTTATTCGCATCGCCGTAATGCGGCTCGATGTGATCAGCGCACGTGGCCGGAACTATCTTGCCCGCGGCCAGGCACATCCGGCAGAGCGGTTCAAGCTTCAATTGCAGCTTGGCCCTTCGGCGCCAGTATTCGGTTCCATGTAGACGGCCCATCGGGTTCCTCCTGCTGCGCCTATGTAACACTTACCGAGTTAGTCATCCGGCTAACTCAGGAGCTACCGGCCGGGCCAAGGTGGGGTCAACGCATCGAAGCCCCCAACCCCAGCCCCGACCGAGCGGCCGTGTGCGTTTCCGGCCGCTATGGCTAGTGCAGCAACATCCCGGGACGTGCGCTGCGTTCGATGAGCGCCTCGTCGACGGCGGCGGCGTAGCATTGGCGATAATGCGCGACCGCGAGTTCGTGGAATTCGTGCTGCAAAGCCAGAAGCTCGTCGTCGAAGGACTGGGCCAGGGTGCGCAATTCCTTACGGCTCTGCTGCTTGGCGCGCATGAAGCCGAGAATGAGGCCACGCCGCAGTGGGCTCAATTGCCCCGTCTCATGGTTTTGGCGGCTCTTTGGCGTTAGGTGGGCCATCGCGCTTAACCCCCGACACGGGAGAACCTCGCAGCTCTAGCTCGATTAAGATATCGAATCAGCGCCGGCGCCCCTTCGAGCGTGCCCACACGCTCAATGCTTTTAGCACAAGCCCTTAGCCCGCGCACCAGGCCCTCGGCATCCTCAAAGTCGGGGTCGCCGCCAAACTCGCGCTCAATCCGATCGGCATAGACGCGCATTTCCGCCGCGCGCCTCAGAACGCACTCCGCGATCAGAGGGAGGAGGTCGACAACGTTAGACTCGTCCATGCCTTCATCTCAGCACCCGACAGCGACCCTGCGTGGCCACTAAAGTCTGCGGCTTGCACGTTGCGCAGGGAAAAGCCCTACCCTATACAACTATACAATAAGTAATATTATTTCGTATTATCTCTCTTCCTCTATTGATATTGGTTTTAGTGTGCATTGTGCAAACCTCACTTTAAAAATTAAGCGCGTACAGAACGTTAACGCCCTTGCACACATCAATTGTCTGCGCAACACTGTGTTCGCATCGACGCTCACAAAAGCCCCAGAACCCCCTTGCGGGGCTGAATTTTGCAGTAGAACGGCCTTCACGCCTGGCACACACCTTGCACACGAAAGATCAATTCTGCTCTTGGGGGCGAACCGCCGCAGCAGTCTCTGGAGCTGCGACTAGTGCGTAATCTGTGTTGGCGGGTCGCACTCGCCGAGCGTGCGGATCTCGATGTATTTCGCCAATAGCGCGATACTGTGTTTCCGTAATTGCGTGTCGCTCTTTTCTGCGCAGCGCCAGCATACTCCGGTCAGTATGATCTGGTTGACCCGCGGGTCTTCGGTGTGGGTAACTACAAACGTGAGCGGCGGCTGCGCAGGGTCGCAAAAGGCATGCTCGCAGGTGAGACACTGCGGCGCCTTATCGGACCCCTTCCGGCATTTTGCCCGCCACTCGCCGAGTCCATCGAAGAACTTACCGGCGAGTGAATCTCCCGCCTGCTGTTTCTGCCACAACCGTTCTAGGTCGCGATCACGCCGCATGACGAAGCATTCCCAGATCACCTGTTCCTCTATTGGCATCTTATTCCCTTGTTTTACTCTGACGACGAATTGAGGCTCTGCGTGCGTATGAGATCGGCGAGCACGTCACGCTCGGCGTTGACAACCTGCGTCACCCGCTCCTCTGCCATATCAAGCCGCCTGATGATCAGCTCCGTATCGACTCCGCGCCAGCGTAACTGATCAGCATTCGTGCGGGCATAGATGATCTCTTGCCGCTTGCGGTATTTGATGCGGTTGTTCGGTTCGCTTCGCTCCCGCAGCCGGTACGCGTTCTTGGCGACGGTGTGCCGGGCCTTGTCCGACCAATCGCCGGTCTTGAAGTCACCGAAATAGGCGATCAACCTCTGCATCTGCGTCATCGTGAATAGCGGACATCCATCAAGTGCGTCTATTGCCGTCCCGTAGGCATCCTCAAGTCGTGTCTCGCCCATCCCGATCATTTTGAGCCGCCCGGCAAAGGGCGGCGGGTCGCCGTAGGGATCAAACACGTCGAGGGGCACTGCCGGCCGCATGAGCAGCGCTCGATGAAGCGCACCGATGTTTTCCGGCACCCCCATCCAGGCTCGGATATCGGCCCTCTCGATTAGCGTCATCTTGCTGCCGCAGGCGATGACGCAGAAACGCCGATCGGTGGGTGGCAGCTTCACTACGTCGCGATGGTTGGTTGCGATCATTATGGTTCTCGCCGAGCGCTGCGCGTAGGCGTGCTGTCCTTTCGCCTCGAAGCGGTGCCGCGCCGTTGGCGACGGCTCGATTGCATTCTTTAGCGCCTCGTAATTCAGCCGCCGCCGTGCCTGGTGATGCCCGTCCTCGTCGGCGGCTTCGTTGACGGTGGCGATGAGCGCATTGGCGAGCCGGTCGTTGAAGCGCGCTCCCGCCGCGGTCCCGGTTATCTCGCCGAATGTGCATGGAACGACGTAGTCCTCGCCAAATAAGCGTTCGAGAATCTCGAACAGTGTTCCGCGGCCTGTTCCGAATTCCTCCGCCACCATGATGACTGCGATCATCGGCACCCACGGCTTGCGGGCCTTGTGGGCGAGGTAGTTCCACATCCACTCCCGCTCCGTGTCGTCCGGAATGAGCCGCGCGAAGAAAGCTTTGAAGGTCGCGATCTCACCCCCACTTGTCGGATGCGCCGGTGGCCAGTAGCGATTGTAGATGTGCAAGCCCTCTTCCTCGAACGTCGGCCGCGGCCGATCTGACCGGGTCTGAATCTTGTCGATGTGCACCCGCAGCGGGTGCTTCATCCAGTCATCAACGACGGATATCGTCCTGCTGCGCCCACCTCTTGGCCCCTCGACTGTAAGCGCATAGGGCAGCATGAAGCCACGCAGGCTTGCAATCGATCCTAGCTCGCCATCGACCAACGAAATGACGCCGCCCTTCCCCATGAAGGCGCTCTTGCAGAAGGCGTAGTTCACCAGCATCCACTCGAGAGCGGCGACGAAGCACGCTCTCTGCGCCGCCTCCACTGCGGCCGCCGAGGCCGTCAAAGCAAGCGCGGCGTAGTCAGGCAGCGGCGGCGGCGGCACGCTGTAGAGCGGGTTGCGCATCAGCGGGTGGTCGCTGAGCTTCGCCAGAAATTCCCGGTCGGCCCGGCTGATAGCTTCGCCATCGAAATCGTCAGGGCTCGTCTTGGAGGCATACTGTTCGCTCATTGAATGGGTTCCTTTCCCTCAACTGCTCCAGGAACGTGAACAGCTCGGGCGGCGCCCGCTCGCGCCGATGCCAGGTTGTTTCCGTCATGGTGTCGTAGATGCCGAGGCCATGGCGGCCCCAGTTGATGAGATGCGAGTCGGTTCGCACCCGCGTTCGATCGTGAAAGCTGCCCGAGCAGCGCATCGTCGCCGCACCATTGCGCCGCGCGCGCATATGGCACTCCAGCTCGGCGACCGTCATCACGCCATGGTCGCGCGTCTCGATCTCGGTATCGGCGTCAAGCTCAAAGCAGCGCAATTCCGCCTCGCCCCGCCCGCCCTTGCTGACGGCGACGAGCCCTGCCGCCGCAGCGATCTCGTCGAACAAGTCGCAGGCCAGCGCATAGGCTGCTTTTGGCAGCGCCGGCAGGGCTGTTCGCGACGTCGTCGCCGGCGAGGCGCCGCCGGCGAACTGGTACACGTCCATAACCTCGCCTGCCTGGTTGCGCGCGTGCGGCCCGTCGACCGCGAACTGCCGCGTCCCGAGCGAGCCGAAGCATTCGACTTGATGCTTCGGTACGGCGGGGTCGTCGGGATCGTCGCCGCGATACCAGCGCCGCGACGCGAGCCGCCGGAACGGCTCGTCGACGCGCGCGATCCAAGCTTCCTTCGGCCCGCCGGCATGGCGTACGAGGCCATGCTCGAACAGCGCCGGGAAGTTCTTGCCGAGTGCATCCGCCAGGGCCGCGACGAGACCCGCGTCCGCGACATCGACATCGATCACCGCCAGATCGCCGTCGAGCCTCATGCCGGTCGATAGCAACGCGCTGCGATCCCACGACAGCACCTCGGCTTCATCGACGGTACGCTTCGGCCAGCCCTTCTCGATCGGCCGCTTGCAATCGGTCAGCAGCGGTTGAAAACCATTTGCCAGCATGGCCAGGCGGAAGGCGGTGCGCTCCTGTAACGGCTTTTTCATTTTGCTCATTCGCGGTTCACGATGACGTCGGCGTTGCCGCTCACTTTGCGCGCGGCGGCAAGCAACAGCTCGGTATCGCGTAGCTGCCGCTTCAGTGTGCGGGTTTGGCGCAGGTCATAAGCTGCGAATTCGTTGATCTTGTCCGACGCGATGCTGCTGTATCTTTGCGCATTGAGCATTTGCCAGTAGGCTAGGTCATGCTTCTCGTGCTCGACGATGGCCTGCTGAATTTGCTCCATGTTCGCCGCGCAGCGCGGCACTTCGCGCGCTAAGTGGTCTTGAAATCTAGGCCAGCATTCGGAGCCGATCGCACGTGCAATCGATAGCGGATCGCTTAAAGCTCGGCCGCAGATGGCGCACTCGCTGCCGTTACCGATGTGCTTGCCAAGCAGGTAGTCCTTGGTGATTCGAGCAATCTTCCGCTCGCGGCGGCGTCTTCGCGTGGCGAGGCTGCGCGCACGCGTTTCGGCGGTCATTCGATCCAGCTCGGTGCGGAGATATTCGCGACATCCGTCGATTGTCGGGAATGCCGTGCTCCAACCGCGCGACCTTGCTCCGTTGAGCCTCGCGTAAGTCGCGTAGAAGGCATTCTCGCTGCGCCGAATAGAGCCGCGATAATGGCCGCAATCGAATTGTTCTGTGATCGGCAGGTCGAAGATACGATGCATCAGATTTGCTCCAGATGCTGTTTAAATGCCTCTTGTGCGCTCATCTTGCCGAGCACGCGATTGCGTTTCATCTCATCGACCGTGCGCGTTGCGACGCAGACGTGAATGGTCACGTGCCGCGTCTGCCCGGGCCGGTAGATGCGCGCGATTGCCTGTTGGGTGAGTTCGGCAGACCAGCTCGGCGACAGCCATGCCATGCGCGAGCCGCCGTATTGCAGGTTGATGCCATAGCCGGCCGCGGCGGGGTGAAAGTGAAAGGCGAGCAGTGGCAACCTGCCCGCATTCCAGGCCTCGACCAGTAACGCCGAATCCGCAGCGCTGGTCGGGCCGCCGAGCACCGGCACTTCCCACCACCACTTCAGCGCACGCTGGATAGTCCGCAGGTCCTCGATGAACTCATAAGCGATGAGCAGCGGCTCGCCTTCGAGGCTCTCAACCAATTCCTTCAGCCATTGGATTTTCAGGTCGTGAACGAAGACCGCATCCTCGTTGCCTGCATCGTAGAGGAAGCCGTTGGCCATCTGCGCCAGCTTGCCGGTCGCGATCAGCGGCGAGGCGGCCTCGATCGTGCGCCCTTCGGCGGTCGTGAACAGCTCCCGCGCCATCTCGCGATAGCGCGCCATCACCTCTGCCGGCAGCGCGACGTGCGTCTCCACGACGTTGAGCGGCGGCAGGTCAGGCATGTCTGCATCGGCGACGGTCATCGCCACGGTGCCGAACGCGGCGGCGATCTTCGCTTCTGCTCCCGGCAGCGCCACCCATTCGCGTCCGAACGGATCGCGCGGCCGGAAATGCCGCTTCTGCCATGGGATGAAGGCGCGGCCCCATAGCGCCCCGTTGGTGATGATGGCGGCCGGCATGAACAGGTCCATGCTCGAGTTGGGACGAGGAGTCCCCGTCAGGCCCCAGCGCGTGCGGAAGCGCCCGGGTGACCATTGGGAAAAGCAGCCAGTTCCTCGACGAGCCACTGCGTTAAGTCGATACCGATTACCGTCACCTCGCGCTCGGGTGCAGTAGCGAGGAGCGCCCGTCGGCGCTCGGGCGTGCCGTTGAGAACAGCAACGCGAAGGTGCTCGAGGTGTGGCCACAGCGTAACCTCGAGCGGCCACACGGTCGTGGCGACGAGCTTGGGTGCGATCACAAGCGCGTGGCGGCGATGGCCGTCACGGACGAGGTCGGCGAGCGCTGTGAGCGCAGCGGCCCCCTTGCCAGCGCCAAGAGGTGCCACCATGAATGCGCCATCATGCTCGTAGAGCCACGTGGCGGCTCGCTGCTGATAGCTGCGCAGGACGCGCGCGGCGAAGGGCGCGTTCATGACGCTTCACCTTTCAACGTAGTTTTGCTTTTTGAGTATCTACGGCAGGACTGTTCTTCACTCTGAAGCGGCAAGCCATCAGCCCAGTTCGGTAGGGTCAGCATCTCGCGCCGCAGGATCGCCTTCGCCTCGTCGGCGCGCGCCGCACTGATTTCGCAGACGATCTCATCGTGCGTCGTCATACGGATTGGCATGAACGCGAGCGCCGGATTGGTTTCGATTCGGGTAACCGTCGCGCGCAGGATGTCGGCAGCTGTGCCGCTGACTGCGTTCTCGCACAGCGTGCCATGCCAGAGTCTTGCGCGCCCGTGCGCACGCCGGAACGATAATTCGGTGCGTTTCTCGCCGGTCGGCTTGCCATCTTTACGCACGTCCACTTCGCGCCAGCGCAGTCGCGGATAGGTCAGCAAGCGGCCTGACGGCAGCGCCATGAACAGCGCGCCGCCGAGGTAGTCATCGCGATAGATGAAAGCGAGCCGGCCTGCCGTCGTGATCCGGCCGGGTATTTCCCAGGCGCTCATCGCGGCCTCCCACAGCCCTGACCAGAACTCTTGTGCCCATGGGTTAGCCGCGCGCCAGGCGTCGACGATATGGCGCGCCTCGGCGGTCTCGAGATGGATGCGATAGCCGAGTGCCATCGCCAAGAGCGCCCCAACAGCGCCGCCGAAGCCGAGCGCCAACGTGGCAACCTTGCCGATCTGGCGCTCCGATTTCACTATCGCGTGCGCGTCTTTGTGCAGGATGTCGGCGATGGCGACGGTGTAGATGTCAGGCCGCGTCGGGTCGCGATCGTTGGCGCGGAAAATCTCGAGGACGTTCTCGGCGCCTTTCGAAGCGGCGAGCCAGGGCGTGATCCGAGCTTCGATCGCTGACCAATCCGACCATACGAACAACTTTCCCAGCTCAGCGATGAGGGCAGGTCGGACAATAAGGGCGAGCTTGCGCGTTGCCGGCATGTCGACTGGATCGGCCGCGACCAATGTCGCGTAATCGCAACCCTTGGCGATCGCTTCGACCAGCGGGCTTTCCGCGGCACCGTCCTCGCCGAGCACGTCGCGCGTTAAGTTCTGGATTTGCGCTCCCCGGCTGGTCATGCGCCCGGTTTGATAGGCACCGGCAAAGCGGTATTGGCCCCGCAGCATGCCATCGAGCTGCTGCGCTTTGAGACGCGCAAACTTCTTCGGCGCGGCTCCGGCGCCATAGACGCGCAAGGTCGCGGCCTCATGCGCCTTCACCTCGCTTGGGCTAGGGCCGCCATTGGCGCGCTTGGCGTCGAGCATGGCGAGAACGCGTTCGACCCGATCGCGCGTCAGGCTAAGCTCTAATTCAGCGTCATCGTCATCGTCGGAAGTGCCAACTATCAGCACTTCGCGCATCGGCGCCTCGACGAGCATGTCGCACATCCAGGTTGCGAGCCGCCCCGCCTGCGTGACTCGTTCGACAGCGCCGCCGGTTAGTTCGACCAGCCGACGGTTGATGGCGATGGCATCTTGGGCCGCCAGAGTGGCGGCGTGCTGCACGAACGGCATATCGATCGCCACGCCTCTCTGGTTGATATGTTCGAACGCCCAATACTGTCGCCATTCTTCGGACGGCAGCGGTCGCGTCCGGCCATAGACTTCGCGCATCGCTTCAATGTCTTGACGCGCATAGGCGAGAAAGCGCTCCCACTCCGCCGGATATTCGCGCGGGCTCGCACCTTCGATGCAGAACATTCGAATTAGCGCCTTGCCGTCCTTCTGTTTGCCGGCGCCGCCGAGATAGCGAGAAGCGTGTTCGAGATCGGTTGGCAGGTTGGAAACGCCGGCTTGAATCATCGGATCGATGACGCGTTCCGGCGCAAGCAAAGGAAATCCGAGCGTGGCGTAGTTCCAGACGGCAGCGTCGAAGCTTGCGTTCCACGCGGCAAAGGTTGCGTTGCGTTCGAAGGCTGCGCGCAGCTCGTCCGGCGCGTGGTCCCAATCGAGGATCGCACCATCAGCGTGCCAGGTCAGCGCCGGCGCGTTGCCGATCGCATAGGCCAGCACGATGGCGCGCGTCGAAGCTTCAGCGACGTAGCGATATGTGCCGGCGGCCTTTAGATCGAGCGCGCCGCCGTAGACCTCGAAATCCGTCCAAATGAGATCGTCGGCTTCGAACATCGCAGCACCCGGAACCTGAAAAGTCAGGCGAGGCTGCTGCGCAGTCAGCCTCGCCTTGTCAGGTGCGCGCGTACGCGCACCGCCTTACGCGACGCGTCGCCGCCGCGGTTGATCGGTCGGCGACGCTGCCGACCCCGACGTCGGTGCCGGTGTCGCCGGCGTCGGAGCCGGCGCTGGACCGTCAAGCGACATCCAGCCGACAGTGTTCATCACGGGGGTCCAAACCCTCCCGTACTGAACGTGTTGGTAGGAATCCTTTTCGAGCACCTCGATCGGCACGATCTTGCTGTCGTGCTGGCCGCTGTTGAGCCGGTCGCGTACCTGATCGAGCAGTTGGACGAGGCATTGGATGGCGCCAACGGTCGTCGCTTTGAAGACCACTTCGACGCCGGCGTCGGCGCCGTCGAGACACTTCATGTTGACGGCCCATTCTTCTTGCCACGGGAATCCTGTGTCAGGCATTTCCGCGACCAGAGGCTTCGGTTGGTCGATAGGAACAAGGCGTTCGTCAACCACCTGGTTGCCGTTGAAGCAGATACATCCGTATTTGAACGTCAACGGATTGACGGCCCATCGACTGCCTTCTTCGGGAATGGTGCGCTTCTGCCCAAATCCCCAAGTGCCGCTGCCTTCACGGCTCTTGAACAACATCATCGGCAGACCGGTACGGCCGAGGATGACTGTCGTGTTGATTTTGGCGAGCGCCGTTTGGAGCGCCGCCAAGGAGGTGAGCGCACCTCCCGCCGCTGGCGCGGGGGCGACTTGCTTGCTCCCGGGCCTTTCGTGTTCGCCGTTGTCGTTGGCGTGATCGCGGTCGCGATCATGATCATGATCGTCACTCATGCTTGCCTCCCTCCTTGAAAGGCTTTGAGCGCCTCGGAAAATGCGCGCGCAGTCTCGACCCGTCCGGGCGTCGGGGCGTGCACGTTCTCGACCCGCACGAGCGAGACGCCCGAGCGATTCGAAACGATCAATTCTTGTGGGATTTTGAGGCCGCGTGCTTTCGCTCGCAGTTCGACCTGTTTCGGCGAGTGCAGCGTCTTCGCCACGACGTCGTCGCGGTCGAGGCCGAGGCTCTCCAGCGCAGCAATTGTAGTACTTTCATTGTTGAGCCAGCAGCGCGCGGCGCGGCCGGCCGAGAGCGTGTATCCGGGCACGAGGTCGCCGTCTTCGAGCGCGCGCTTCGCCTGATCGCGCAACGCCGTGTGAATATCTTTGACCGCATCGACGAGGTTCAGCCCGTCAGCGAGTAGCTGCAAATAGGCTTCTTTCGAAGGTGTCGCGCGCGCGGACGTCGGCGCTACGAACTGGGCGAAATCGAGCAGCGGACCGGCATGCGCCGGGCAGATCGGTCGCGCCGGGCAAAAACGGCACCAGGCGCCGCGTTGCAAGTGTGGCTCCGGCGCGAGTGCCTGTTCACAGGCAGCGCGGTAGACCGCGACGAAAGCATCTAGCTCGGCGTGCGTTATCGTAACGGACGACACCATTTCGGCATCGACATCGATTGACACCGGCTGCACGATGGTGAGGACGATATCTTCGACGCCGGCAAAGAACTCGCGCAACGAGTGGCGCGCCGCGGCGGCGTAAAACAGCAGTTGGCCGTTGATAACGTCGACGGCGGGATCGTCGTCGGCGGGGCGGAGTGCGAGCACGCGCACGCCGACGCCGAACTTAAGATCGATGACGTGCACCGTACGGCCGATGCGAACGATTAGATCGGCGGTGCCGAAGGCGCCGGCGACAGTTGGAAAGGTGATGCGGGCTTCGAGGAAGAATTCGGCCCCGGGCGTGTCGAGGAGCGCAACTACGTAAGCAAAGGCTGGTTGCAAGGCGTTGGCGATGTCGTCGTGCGTGATCGTGTAGGTGCCAAACGTCTTGCCGACGAGGTCGTCGAGCGAATAGGCCTCGTCGAGAAGTAGCGCTATAGCCTCATGCAACGCCGTGCCGCGATCGGCGTAGGCGGAGACCTTGCGCAGATACGCAGGCACTTTCTCAATGAGGCCAACAGACGCCGGGCAGCGCAGGACGCGCGCTGCGACGCTGCCGCCGAATGGCGAGTGATCGCGTCGGAGCTCGACGGTCATGCCGTTTCCTCCGCAAATTCAGTTACCTTTGCTCTTGGCAGCACTCCTGACACTGGCGTGAGCGCCAGGAGCGCGGCTTCAGCCCTCTGGTGATCGAGCTTGCGCGCGAACCAGTTACGTGCGTTGGGAAACAGCTGCAGCGCGCGCTGACGAGAGGCTTCTTTGTCGCCGCCGCGCAGATGGTGGAATTTCTTCCACACGGCTGGCTCGATGATGCTGTAGGGGATGTTGTGGCAAGCGATGACGGTCTCGAGGCTACCGACAGCGCGGGCATACTTGAAGGTGGACGCGACGCCCTGCTTTGGCATGGAGCCGGCGCGCTCGATCAACGCATGATCTGGGGCGTGCTTTGCGAGCCAGTCCCATACCAACACCGTATTGACTCGCTCTTTGGCGCCAGTGCCGATGACCGGGACGTCGAGAACATCAACGAGTTGCGGCGTGGCGCCGTCGTTGCTGTTGACGATGGCGAGGGCGCCGCGGATGCCAGGATCGACGCCGAGAATTTTCATGACGCGTTCCCATTAGTGCGTTGCGCTAGCACCTTGCCGTCCTGCTCGAAATGCGCCGCAATGATCGCCGGCGGAACGGGAGCGATGAGATTGATTGCGGGTTCGCGATACTGCCACCGCGTCAAGCGCAGACCGCCGTTTTGTTCGTGATACTGAGCGAGCGCGCGCATCCGCCACCGCGACTGATACGCCGCTATCGACAGGCGCTCTCCGCGGCCCCAATCGAGATTTTCGAGCGAGGTAAACACCGACATACGCGTGCGCGTGCCGTCGGCGAATTCGCACACGAAAGTTGGGCCGACGCGATCCTTGGGCTTGGGGCGTCTGAAGTGTTTAGAAGTTCTCGGTTTGACGACGCGATAGCCCTCGGCGCGGACGATCGCGAGCGCGTTGATGAGCGTCGGTCCTTGGTAGAGATCGGGGCGCAGCACTTCCCGCCGTACGCCCGTCGCGCGCTCGATCTCGATAATCCGCTCGGCTGGAATGCGCTTCCATTGCGCGATAGCCGCCGAACTGAGGCCGAGCACGCGTGCCAGTTCGGACATATTGCCCGCTGCTTTGCCCGCCGTTTTCACCGCCGTGCGCAACATAAGCAGCATGTTTTCGTCGGGTTGCGAAACATCGCACGGCGATGCCTCAGCCACATCGCCGCTATGCTGATCAGCCGGCGGAGGTGCGGCGTCTAGCAAGTCCAGTAACGGCGCGGGCCGCAGTCGGCGTTGGCGCTTCTCGCTGGTTGCGAGCGGCAATCGGAGGTTTCGAACGACGAAGTCGGTACGACTCCGATCGGTAAACCCGACGCAAAAACGATTGGCTTCTGGGAGATCGCGGCTGGCACCGCCGGCATTAAGATGCCGACGGATTGCGCTGAGCCGGAGAGATACGCGGTCGATCAACAGATCGCTTGTAAGCACGGTGCTGACCGGATGCTCTGCGAGAAAGGCTTGCCCGACTTCGATGAGCTTGGCGTCGTTCATGCCGCCCTCCCGGTTTCCACGAGGATCAGTTGCCGCAGATAATCGACGGCCGCTTTCATGATGCATCCTCCTCGATGTCGGCCAACGCACGTCCCTCGCACCCCTCACAGATGAATCCACGATCGATGCATTGACTGCAGTGGATGCCCGTCACGATTGGTTTGCCGCAGATGACGCAGAGCAGGCGCGGGCGTTCTAATTGTCGCTTCTCTGGCTCAGCCATCGCGGTTCTCCTTGCGAAGCTTGCGTTCGATTTTGTATTGCGTGAGCATGCCTTCGAGCACGGATTGCGCGGCAAGCATGCAGACGGAACTGAAAAACCGGCCGAAGTCGTCGTTGTTGGTAGTCTTCAGCAGCTGCTTGATGCGCTCCCGGAATAGGCGATCGAGTGCTTTGATCTCCGGCATAAATTCCAATTCCAGCCGTGATGAACTGCACAGGCGGGTTAGCTCCGCCTTGTCGAGGTCGCGGATAGCCAAAGCAACTTCATCCAGTGTCGTGACCGCGGCCTTGATCCAATCCGTTTCAGCCATTGCGATTCTCCTTGGGGTAAAGCTGATCGAGAAAAGTTGCGGCGGTCGGGTAATTTGTTCGCACGACATGGTTGGCGGTTGATGGCTCACCTCCACGTCTTCCGACTAACGATGTCTCTGATTGTTCTTGGCGCGACGTTATATTTCGGTCCAAGGATTGTTGAAGTAGCGCCTATCTCGGCTTCCTTGCGAATTGCGAGGACGTCAGTCAGCTTAGCTCTGCTATTCTTTTCACCTATATGATAAACACTGAAACAAGGGCGGCGGCCCTTCTCGATCATATCTCTTACGTTGTCCCGCTGAGAGCCTAGGAACAAGTGAGCGGGATTACAGCATGAGGGATTATCGCAAGCGTGAAGCACTAAGCGATAAGTTGGGATAGGACCGTTGGTCAATTCCCATGCATGACGATGTGCTAGAATATTCCTACCGTGGACGCGTAGCTGACCGTAACCCTCCGGCAGTTTGCCTCGGGTCCAAACCCAGCATTTGCTTTGTTCGCGCCGATCGACTGAACTCCAGAAATCATCGATTAGCATTTTGCTTTTCCTTAAAGCTATTGCGGCGGTTGGCGACCTTTTCAACGGATGTCCATTCTCCAGAAGCGCATTCCGCAGGTCGCCTTTGCCGAGGCCGCCGCTCCCCGGTTGGAGACAGCCGCGCTTCTGGAAGACAGTTACTTCGCTTCTTCGAGCTGTCGCATGGTTCGCTCGTGCTGCTTCCACATTGCCAGCGCGATCAGCTCGCCGATGTCGCGAATGAGTTTGGCGAACTCGGCGTCCTCGAGGTGAAGTTCTCCCGCCGCCCACTTGGCGGCATATTCAGCCGCCAATCGGTCGCGTCGGTCTTCGCGAATATCTGGATCGCAGATGAGCTCGGCGGCGTGTTCGAGATTGCTCATGATGTCTTGCTCCTATTGGAGGGCGCCGCCGCATTCGCGCGGACAGCGCTGCCCTGGTTTCAGCCCGGATATTTTTCGATGTTTGGAGGTGTTCCAGTACGGAAGGCACTTACGAGTTCGTCGATGAACTCCCACGCACTTACTAGCTGGCGTGCCTCCAATTCAGAGATCGCCTCAACCTCAACTTCGTCGGCGTAGCGCAGGAAAAATTTTCCGCTCGAAGTTCGGTAGATGGTGCGCTGCTTCCGCCCGCGTCCGTGTTTGACAATCCAATCGTCGTCGTCGATGTCAAAGCCGAGGGGCTTGTTCTTTACCGTTAGTTTCAGTCTCCGCCACCAGATCCACCGGCGCGGGGGCCAAGCCTGTTTCCTTGACGATCGCCTCGTCGTATTCGACGACCGGCTTGGAGACCGGCACCATCGACACGATCGAGCGCTCGGCCGCGATCAACAGGTCGACCGCGGTGTCGATATTGCCGGTCGCTTTGATCAGCGCGGCCGCCGCCTCGACCGGATCGCTCTCCGCGACGTGCTTGGCCAAGTTCTTGACGGCTCTGGTCTTGGCCTCGAACAGGTAAAGCTCGTAACGAGACAACCTTGCATAGGCTTTGTCACTCTTTGACTTTGCAGCATTTTGGGATCCTCCACTTTGCTGCGATTCGGCTGGCGGGATCGGACTAACCACTCGCATCCCGCTGGCCACCTGCCGCGCCTACGACTTCACAGACAGACTTCGACCAGGGCCGCGCGACGGGTTGCCGTCGGCCGAAGCAACTCTCGAAAATTTTTAGCTATCTCGGCGACACTGCTCGGCGTCGCCGCGGACCAACCCCGACACCGCGCCCCTCCTGGGGCGGGATCATTAAGGCAAACCTCCGACGTACACCGACGGCCCGCTCACCAAGCTTGAGCAGTTCGCCCTTTTTCACGGCGTCCTTCTTCAGGGTAATGGCGTGAACGCCGCGCAGCTTGCCGCCTTCTTCGAGATGGACGATACCGTTCGCGAAACAGCTTGAATTTTCAATGAAATCTTATATATCGGGCACTTGCTCGCCCCTTCCGCGCGGGTTTGCAGCCCCCAGCCGCGGCCCGCGCTCTCAATTTCTAAACGGAGCACGCCGCCGCAATCCGCGAGCAGGGTGCCCCAATTCGTCATTGTGTCCGGGACTTCCCCGCCTGTGCGCTCCTTCTGCGGCGCGCGGGCCCGATTATGGTGACACTCACCCTTCCCAAACGACACGGGTTTGCGACTCCCGCGCGGCACCAATCTGGTGCTGGTCGCCCGATGTCGCGGCCTGTCGGACTCCCTCGTTCCGCTCGTCGGCCGTTCCTAGCCCGTCGTCGCGGACATACCGCGGAAGCCTCGCGCCGGGTATTTGCACTTTCTCCGGGGGATTTGCTCGCCCCCGAGACAAAGTCTCGTCTATTCGCGAACACAGCCATCGCCGCGCCCGCGCAGATACGTCCCAAAAGGTCGAATTCAGTTATTCCGCGGCTTCAGCCGCAACCACTTCTCGTGCTTTCCGCCAACGCGCCGCGGCTTCAATTGAGATGATGCGCTTGCGACCGATCTCCATCTCGTCTGGACCTAGGCCGAGCTTTTTGAGTTCGTAATAGGTTGTCTCGGAGATACGGTGTGCTTGGCAAAACTCGGTAACGGTGAAGGCCGTGGCAAACGCCGGTGGTAAACTGCGGACCCGCTTCTTGGCGTCGCCATTGGCCGGCTTTTTGCCGGTAACTTCACGGCGTGCCATCGTAGTCCTCCGTCAGCGTTCGCCGAATATAGTTGATCGCGTTCAACTACACGCGCAACGATTAACTGCGGACGAACGTTGGCGATCTGCGGATGTTTTCCGGACGTTTCGGACGTTTTCCGGACGAACGTTCAAGAAATGCAATTAGAATGCGGGTTTATCACGGCACTTCGACAAGAACTCGCGACAGCGACGTTGTAAGGCTTCAAGATCTTTAGCACTGCGCTTCGGTGCCTTCTTCCCGGCTTTCTCTGCCTCACGTTTTTCCCACGGCTGAAACAAATCGGCCATCTCTGGCGCCGTCAGCGTCTCTGGTATGTCGCCATGGGGCTGGTACTGATCGAGCGCCCAAGCTGCGAACTTCTTTTGCCAGCGCCCCGTAAAGTGTAACTGCTTAAGCCGCGGCACGCGTTTGCTGTCATCCGAAGATGCTGGCGCGTCATTGTCGACCGACTGCAATCTCGGCGGCGCAGCCGTGTCATTGGCAGGCACTTGTGCCGGCGGCCGTCGCCTGCGCCTGGAATGAGATTTTGGCAGCTGCACCTTTTCCTGTGACGCCGATGGCGACGAAGCTGCCGCAGGCGGCGTCAGCCCCCGCAGGTGCAGCCATGCGATGATAGGCTCAGGATTAATCCGGATCAGGCTCGCTCGCAGCGTGACCTGATAGTGCAGGTCAAAGATCACGCGATGGCGTTCGCCGATCGGGTCGTCTGGATCGTACGGGTCGTGTGGCTCGTAATCGACCCACATCAATGGCCCGACACGGACGGCGCTACTGGCCCCCCAATCCACATCAATCTGCGAATCCTCGTAGCGCTGCCAAAAACCCAGCTCGACAGCCAACGCATCGATGGGCGGGGGCGGGCGGCTCCCTCCAGTCGGCACTACCTCAAACTCCACATCGAAGTCCCAATCGATATCGAGATGGTGGTGGTCGAAATAATCGAGCAAGAACTTTTTCGCCGCCACTTCATCGCGGGTGTAGCCCGCAACGAGAGCCAACAAATCGACGAGTAGCAGCTTTTCCCCACGCCTCGCCCGCACCACAGTCACCGCCCCAACGGCCGAACAGTCCCCAGCTTAATCCCGAACTGCGGCGCCGCGGCGCGGATGGCATCGGCCTCATAGCTCGGGGCGAGGTGCCCGTAGACCCGCTCCACCATGCGCGTGCTGGAGTGGCCAAGCGCACGCGCGACCACGAGCAGCGGCGCCCCGTTCATGACCGCGTGCGACGCGAAGGTATGGCGGGTGACATGGAAGTTGACCGCCGGCTTGAGCTTGGCCCGGATCGACGCCTCCCGGATCGGGATCAGCTGGTGCGCCCGTCCCCACGGCCGGCCGTCGGCGTGGGTGAAGATCAGATCGGACCCGACCTTGCCGGCGCAGGCATGGGCGAAGAACGCCCGCCCCTCGTCGGAGAGGTGGACGTGGTAGGTCCGCTCGTGGCCCCGCCCCTTGCGGCTGCGTAACCTGAGCGTGCCAACGTCGGGGCCGAAGTCAGAGACCGTGAGCGCCGCCAGCTGCCCTAGGCGTGCCCCGGTCAGGAAGGCGCCCTGCAGCAGCGGGCGGAACTCCGGATCAGCGGCGTTGATCAGCCGCTGCGCCTCCGCCACGGCCAGGTAGCGGGTGCGCGCGGTGTCGACGTTGCGAAACGGCTTGACCTTCCGCCAAGCCCGATCGCTCTCGACCTTGTCGTAGTCGAAGGCATGCTGGAGCGCCGCGCGCAGAACCGTCCAGATCCGCTTGGCAGTCGCGCGGCGCGCGCGGCGAGCATCCGGATCATCACCATGGTGCCGATGGCGCTGGGGCGCGCCGGCCTTGGTACGGATTCGGGCCGGCCGCTTGGCAAGGTCGGCGCACCAGCGGTTCAGCTGCTCGGTGGTCAGCGCCGCGAGCTTGATGGGACCGAGGGCAGGGCGGATGAAGGCGCGATCGGCGTAGCGCACGCTTTGGATCGCCCGCGGCGCACGCCCGTCGGCCTCCAGGAAGTGGATGTAGGCGTCGACCGCGTCACCGACCGTGCCAATACCGCCGGCGCGCTCGACCAGAAGTTTGCGAGCGGCGGTCTGGGCCTGCTTGAAGTCGAGGATGACGGCGCCGTCGGCATCGCTGTAGTCGTCGGCGACGCCGATCTTGTGCAGGCGGTAGACACCGTCGCCGACGTATTGCCGCGCCAGCCACTTGCCTGCGCCGGCGCGCGGCTTGCGGTAACCAAGATGCAGGAGCCCGGGCTCGAGCGCGCGGTAATAGGGCTGGCTGCTCGGCTCGAGTTTGCCGCGCGCGGTGCGGCTTGCGAGCGCGGCGTCGCGGACGGTGCGGGCCATGGCTGTTCTCCTCCGGTGTGCAATATGCGTGCAATAAGCGTCCCGAAACTCGGCGGAGCTCGGCGGTGTTCAGCGGAAAAAATATCGGTAATACGGGCGTTTTACAATAGCCCGACGGAGCTCGGCGGAGTGAATTTAGGTGGGTTAGAACCGGTGCAGGGCGGCAAGATCCGCGCCCTGGCGGTGACCGGATCGCAGCGCTCCTCGGAACTTCCGGACGTGCCGAGCATGGCGGAGGCAGGCTATCCGGAGGTGAATATCG
>Ga0306921_10001905_pt1 | contig 20666 bp, 29 predicted proteins | sample sta12Cox44000080_FD_203760 | JGI IMG/M metagenome (GOLD analysis project Ga0306921, IMG submission 203760) | Lab enrichment of tropical soil microbial communities from Luquillo Experimental Forest, Puerto Rico - statoxic.12C.oxic.44.000.080 (v2)... | ecosystem: Environmental > Terrestrial >... | reverse complement strand
GCGTTCTCGTTAGTGTAAGGCGCATCGTCGTTCCAGGCGAGGCCCATCGACATCGTGAGCAGGTGCCGAATGGTGATGCGGTCCTTCTCCGGTGTGCGGAGATCGGCGCAGTCCGGGAAAAACGACAGCACGGATTGGTCTACATCGGCGACGATGCCTCGATCGATGGCCACACCCAATACCAGGGCGGTAACGCTCTTTGTCATCGAGCGCAGATCGTGCGTGGTCGTCGCATTGAAATCAATGATCCCAGGACCGTTCCGGGCCTTCAGGTCAAAACCCCGAAAGTAGTGCTCAAAGGCAAGCTTGCCGTGACGTATGACGACGACACCGTGCAGATTGGCTTCTTTCCATTCCTCAAACTTTGCCGCCAGCGCGCACAGCTTGGCACCATCGAGCCCGACGCTTTTGGGCGTCGCCACCTGCCACTCGTCCTCGCTTGCGATTGGGTGCACGAGAACCACTCCTGCACAAAGGATCGACTCGATAGGCAACAGTAGCATGCTTTTCAGCGCCGGGTTGCTCAGTTGCGCATCGAATGCCCGACTTGGGCCATCAACACGCGATCACCAGTAGCGGGGAGGCGGCTTTCCAACTTCTTGCCCCTGCCTGATCAATGGGTTACGTTTGGCCGCAAGATATGACTGAAACTCATCCGCAAAACCGCCGTCTCGGCTATGCTCGCGTCAGCACATACGGACAGACGCTCTACGCTCAGCTTGCGCAACTCCGCAGAGCGGGCTGCACCAAGATCTACCGCGAGAAGGCAACCGGCGCGCGGCCCGACCGGCGCGCGCTGCTAAAGCTCCTTCAGGCGCTCGCCCCCGGCGATGTGGTGACGGTGACGCGGATCGACCGCCTCGCCCGCTCGATCTTCGACCTGTTTTCTATCGTCAAGCAGATCGTCGACAAGGGCGGGCAGTTTCGATCACTGGCGGAGCCGTGGGCCGACACCGCAACCCGCGCCGGGAGCTTGATGCTGGCCGTACTCGGCGGGTTGGCCGACGTGGAGTGCGATCTAATCCGCACCTGCACGGCGGAGGGCCGCAGCCGCGCCAAAGCGCGCGGGCAGCACATGAGCCGACCCTCGAAACTCACCGACGCGCAGAAGGCCGAGGCCCTACGGCAACGGGCGGAGGGTGCTACGCTTGCTGAACTCGCGCGCAGCTACGACGTCGGCAAGAGCACGATTTCGCGACTTTGACAGAGCCGCCCAGACGCGCAAGAAACGACACAACGTCTAGAGTTTCCGTTTGCCAACCGGTCACGTTATGCCGTGCGCTGTAGTTGCGATCTTGCTGCATCGGTGTGTTAAGTTTTAAGCTTGCCGAGTAAGATGTCACGGCGGTTATCCGTATCGTCGAACAACAATCGTAACTCGATCTCAACCAATTCGTAAGCCGCTAAAAGCTTTTCATGTTCTACGGTGTTGCCGTGCGCGCCAATATTTCCAAAATCTTTGATCGCAGTAGCGACTTTAGCAAGGTCAGGATGTTGCGGTGTCAGGTTTTTCAGGCGCTGTGCCAATGGTATATATCTTCCGTCGACCTCTCTCGGTTGTCCCAAGTGATCGGTAATTCCTTCAATCGCCGTGCGAATTGAAGCTGCGCAAGCCTGTGGATGGCCCCAATAGAGCGCGAAGCTCTCCTCAAGCGGGGCGAGGATTGGCGGCGGTGATTGTTGTGGAATAGTAATCAATCGAACCGCAGGGTGTATCGCATTAATTACATATTTTCTCTCAACCGGAAACTCATAACTTCGCCCCGGCCCCGAGGAGTACATTCCCTCAGGAGTGTGAGTAGAGTAGTCGCCTATCACTACAACACCCTGACGGCATGCGTCATTTACACACACCATGATGCCGCAGAACGCGCCGTAGGCTTCAAAGTTCGCCAAGGGGTCGAGATCAATTGCGAAGGACATTCCAGCCGATAATGCAAGGCGTAACGACCGGCCCGTAAGCTGAAGCACACCGTGTCCGCACGCAGGGCACGGCCAGTGGGGAAAGCGCGGGTCTTCCGACTGGTCTCGCGTGAAATCCACCTTGCACAGGTCATGCGAAATCATAGGTTGGCCCGCTTTCAAAGGCTCGTCCCAGATGGCGCCATCCTATCCCTGCGCTAGCTCGACAGCAAAGAGCCGCCGCCAACCCACGCATGAGCGCAACGGCGCGCGGCTTATAAGCTTTGAGGTAGAACGCGAGCGAATCGCTGACATCAGTCCAAACGGCGGGCACGGGCCACAGGGCGGGCAGCGGTTGCCGTTCGACGTCGGCCATGCGCTTTCCCTCGGTAGCTGCTAGCAATCGTCGGCGACAGGATTGTTGATGTCGAGATCTCTCCCAAAAGGCTTCTGAGGCCGCACGTTGAGGTTTGGGATGGGGTTCGAAAAGCTGAATCGGATCGGTCGCGGCGGGAACCGTATCAATCGCAGGAGGGCGCTTCGGGGCTTCTTCATCCCAGCACGGCATTGCGAATAGCTTCTTGCCATTGCGGCGCTCGGGTTGTGCTCTTTGGGTAGGAGCAGGGTTGTCGACACCCGCGGAACGGCTACTCGAACCCGACGCCCACCGTGCGCAAAGCCGCTGCGGGAGCCGTGGGTGCGCATTCCGCCCTGACCCGCCCGATCTCCATGGCGAGCCCCGATCCCCCTTCAGCGCCGCCAGCAGCATGTTCTGAACCGCAGGATAGAAGGACGAGCCGGACGTGCGGGTAGGTGTCCCGCCTTCCAAGCACGGAACGATCCAGATCGGAGCCTCATGAATGTTGCGCGGCCAGATATTCCGCTGCGTCGAGCAGCCGCAGAAATCGCTCCCGGCTCATGCCAGGGGCAGGGTCGCCAGCACGATACCAGGGCGCGACCTGCTTTTTCCACGCGCGTTTGTAGTTTGCCCCGACCGTCTACTTAATCTTCGCATCGCGGATTACCAGAACCGCCAACGCTGCATGTTGCCGCCACTCGGCGCACAAACGCCCGCCTCCAGGATCTTTCGAATCATCTCATTTGGCACCGGGTCCGGCTTCAACCGGCGCATCGATCGGGTGGTCTTGATGATCTCGAACAGGTCACTGCCGTTGGTTTGCTCGGGCATGATGTCCTCGCTGATGCGCGATTAGGTCAGCCGAGGTTGTCCGATGCCTAGCTTAGTGCAAGGATCGCTTCCGGCGCTGACTCCACGGATTTATCGTCGCCGGCTCATACAGATCATCAGCGAACTAATGAAAGGGGAACCGCTATGGCGCTATACGAACTGAGAACCTACACGTTGTATGTCGGCAAGATGGCGGAGGCGGTGAAGCTGTATCAGGAGATCGGCTTTCCGGCACTTCAGAAGGGTGGACAGGACAAGAAGCTCGTCGGCTATTTCCAGAGCGATACCGGCACGATCAATCAACTTGTACATCTTTGGAAGTTCGACGATGACGCCGACCGTCGCGCACATTGGACAGGTCTGTCGGCCAACAAAGATTTCGCCGAAGGCTTCGCCTCGAAGTTCCGGCCCTTGCTGATGACCCAGGAGGTAAAGCTCCTGCACCCAGCGCCATGGGGACCGCATCCCTGAGCGATCTGGAGGCCACGATCTCAGCGGCGTCGGACTCTTTGACGATCCGGTAACCGGTCCCGGCGCATCCTCAAGAGTCGCTCGACCTGACGGCAAGGCGTGTCGGCCATACTGAGCAGAAGGAGGGGTAGCCATCAAAATCGTTCTCGATATCACCCGGCTTGTAGAGGAGGGCAAGCTTACCCCACAGGAGGCTGAGCGGCTCCGGGCACTTGCCACGCGGGACACCCGATCGCTGGCGATCAATGTTCTGATGTCGTTTGGCGCGGTCGCGGTCGCAGCCGGGATCATCGCCCTCCAACCGGCCTTCACGACGGGTGCAGCGCTCGGTGTCGCCCTGGTGGCGATCGGCCTTGCTATCTCGTTCTTTGCCGCCGAGCAATGGGGCCTTGTCGGTACCGCCACTAGCATCATCGGCGCGCTATTGCTGGCAGGCGGCATCATCGGGCTTGCTGAGGCCGATTTCGCTGGTCTCGTCTTCTCGGCGCTACTGTTCCTGGCGCTCGCAGTGGCGATCCGTAGCAGTTTCCTGATGGCGCTGGTGCCGTTGGCGTTGGCCGGCGCGCTCGGTAGCAGTACCGGCTACATGCACGCCGTGTACATGCTGACGGTCACCGAGCCCTCGATTACGATCGCGTTCTTTGCGCTCCTGGCCGGGGCAGCTTACCTAATTTCGCAGTACGTCGGGCAAGCCTATGAACAGTTGGCGATCACTTTTGCCCGAGTGTCGCTGATTCTCGTCAATTTCGGCTTCTGGATCGGCTCGCTGTGGGGCGATTATCCCGGCCAGACTTGGGCGCAGGGCGAAGGCTACCGGCTCTGGTCTGACCGCGAGGCTTGGCGCGCCGCCCATCTACATATACCGGAGATCGCGTTCATCGTCGGATGGGCCATCCTCATCATCGCCGTTGGGGTTTGGGCAGCGCGCACCAACCGCCGTTGGGTCGTCACCACCGCGGCAGTCTTCGGCGCGATCGAGTTCTACACACAATGGTTCGAGCGGCTTGGTGCCGAGCCTTGGGCAATCATTGTAGCCGGGCTCACCCTAGTCGGCTTCGCCATCGTGTTATGGCGCTACAATCTCACAGGTGGTCGCCCCGCTACGCTCACTGCCTGAGTCGAAAAGTCGGATTCAACACGGTGCGTAATCGCGGTCTCTTGGGGGGGCCTTCACCCACGGGCTTGACCCGGCAATGAAATTCCTGACCCCCGAGTTTTGCTGCGGTTTTCGACCCGTCCTCGACACCGATTAGACTCCGAGATTGGCGCACCTTTAGACTCATCACAAGAGCCGCATAGCAACCTTAGATTGCCTGATCCCACCACCCACGCCGTGCGGCCCAGCTAGAGACCGCACCTGCGGTCTGGCTAGACAGGGCCGATCTCGATGTGAGCCGAGGATTTCCGCGTCGGCTCTGCGCGGCTGAACTGTGACTTCGCTTTGGCCACAGGGCGAGCCTTTCCACCTCGGCCCGAGTCCGCCTCAAATCCGGGACGGTAGATTGCGCCGCCCGTTCATCCGACAGGCGGAGGGTACTTCTCAATGGCTCCCGATCCATGGGCCTTCAGCCCATCTCATAACCTCTAACCCCGTGATTTCTTCAAACCGATTTGCCGCTATGTGTTTCCCGGAACTGGTGGCTTTGTGTACCCGACGGCAGGAAAAAAAGCCGCCCGAAGGCGGCTCATTGACGCGAGGGATTTATGCGGCCCGCTGCCGTTCCCAAAAGCCGATGGCATGAGCCCGAACCTCGTGGGCTTGATCCTCGGTGAGACCAGCAATCTTGTCTTGCAAGACGCGGTACCCTTCCCGCCAGTCCGCCATTTGCTCCCGGTTGCGATCGGGATCGCCAGCAACATGGCCGCCATCAAGAGCCTCTTCGACAGCATCAAGGCCACCGCCCATGTTCTCCTGGACGGATACCAGCAAATCGTCGCGCTCGCTGTCGGGCGCACCCTCGTCCTTTATGCCGTTGTAGGCTTGGACGATTATTCCGACTTCGACCGAGGTAAATCCGAAGCGTTCAATGTCGTGTTCCATACTCTCCTCCATCAACAAGATTTCACGTGTCGTAGCCACCCAAAAAGGGGATGGCTTACCTTCACGGCAGAGGGTCTATTACCGCCGTTATACGGCCCGATGATTTCACCGCTTGTTCCTCGGTAAACCCGAAGCATTGGATATCGTCATGGTCCATTGGCTTACCCTTTCCTCATTCGTACTCATACTGCCTCGCCTAGCACTAGGCCGCGTTTTCTAGCGGACGGCGCGGCCCGGCTGCCGCCACGCCTCGTGCGTATCAAGGAGGGGTTCATCTTGCTACTGCGGAACGTATATTCCCCACTGTCAGTAGCAGCGAGGCGGCGGCGTAACCGGCGTTAGCGCAGAAAGAACAGCAAGACGCAGCGTCGTCAGCATCGTCGTGCGAAAATGATGCCGAGCGCGGTCCCCGCTAGCTCCCGGTGCGTCGGCAATCGCGCAAGCTGCTCTAAATGACCTCGACATCGGATTCGATCGCGGCGAAAGCGGAAAGAAAGCGGGATGGAAGCGGCAAGAAGATAAAAACTAAAAACAAGTTCCGGCACGCTCAAATCGTTTTCCACGTGACCGGTCCATCATACTTAACCGCCCAGCAATCATCATCTGGCATCACATCGCCATGCCAGACGATCTCCATCCCCTCATGCCGCCGCGAGGTAATCCCGAAGACTTCGATCTCGCAGCGATCAAGGCCGACCTTGAGTTCATCAAGGAGCGGCTGTCGAAACTCCCGACGCGTCTGGAGTTGGCTCTTCCCATGCTCAAAAGCGTCGTTTTTACGAGGGGTGGTTTGGCCTTGAGAGGGAGTAAAATGTCACATTACGCGAAGGCGCTTATGAAGCATGTTCAGGACGCCCTCACCTCGCACTGCCACCAAATATGCCGGTTCATATCTGACAATCAGGACACCTTCGTTGAACAACGGCGTGAATTCCGGAAGCGCCGACATATGCTCTTCACTTGGTTTATTGACCTATACTTCATACGCTACATTCGATTTAGAGTAACTCATGAACGCAACGAGAAGACAATTCGAGGTCTAGAAAGAGCGTTACCTGCAAAGATCCGTGATAGCTACTCCAAATTCGAATGTGAATGCAATGAAATTGAGCAACAATACGAACGAGAGATAGAAGGTTTTTCGAATCGTCAAAAACAGATAGAACAAAACCACGCATTACCTGAAGATCAACGCATTAAACTTGATTGGTCGTGGTTCGACAGAACTACGCGGGAAAAAATAGAAAGTGGCCGTAGGGAATCTTTGAATAACGTTAAAAGCGAAGTTGATTTTCAAATATCGACATTAAAAGGGCCAATAGACGCAAAACGGCGCGATGCTGCGCAATACCGGACCAATTTTTGGTTGGGAGAAGCCGAATGCTGTATAGTTCCGCTGCCGAGGAAGGATGAAGAAGGAATGTGGGGACAACAGGGGACTCTTACTGCGAAAGGCGAATATACTGTTAGGACTCTCGTTCGGCGGGAGCGGAGAGAACGGTGGGAATCCGTTCAGATCAGGATCGCGTTCATTCTGTCAATCCTAATGTTCGGCTTAAGTGTTTGGAACGCCATCAATCACCTGAACCTCGGCTCGCCGACACACCAGATAGCCGCGTCCTCAGCCGAGGACTGAACGCAGTTAGGATTGGAGAAATCAAGACCCTTGCACCCACTGTGCGCGCCCTCGGCGCACCGATCACTTAAATCTGATTGCGAATGACGGCTCTCCACCACGAGCCGACCCCCGGCGCATGCCGCAAGCGACAGATCCCGCTAGCGCTGAAAGAACGAACAAGCTCAGCGTCGTCAGCATCATCGTCGCGGAAATGATGCCGAGCACGGGTCCGTTAGCTCCCGGCGCGTCGGCAGTCGTGAAAGCTGCTTCTGAACGATCTCAGGGCCGGATTCGATCGCGGCGAAATCGATGCGCGCTTTGGCGGCTAAACCTCTCCGCCAATAATAATCGAGTTGTCCACCCTTTCGACAACTTTCAGGAACTCGGCGAGAACCCGTCGAAATTCGGCATTCTCTTGGTTTCTCCCGTACGCTGCCCAATCAGGAAATGTTGCTGCGGTGTGGATCAGACCCGCCCCCGCACCATACAGTCCCGATCATGAATGCACGAACGTTGCGTTTCCGCCACCAATTTATCTACAGAACCCCTTTGCCAGTCTTCGACTACTTCAACTTGCCGAAATCAAAGGCTGGCGCATTGGTTAGCTGCTCCTTCGTTAAGTCGGTCCTGAACCTTGCTTCGGGGCCGACGTGAATCGCGGTGATCGGCGCGGCGACGAGCTTATCGCCAATGCCGAGAAAACCGCCCACCGAGAGAATTACCGCCGTCACCGTTGTGTTATCGATCAGCACATCTTCGATGTGGCCGATCGATGTATCAGCCGAATATACTTCGCTGCCGATGAGTTTGCTGACCCTGGCGCTTTTCGCCATGGCGTCGTCACTAACGCCCGGTATTGGCGTTGTCGGTTGTGGCTGCTGAGTTTGGGCTTCGGCAATTTCCGCCCAAGCCAAAACAGTGGCGAGACACACTACGAATGCAATCATAGCCTTCATCATGTCCCCCAAACCCAGACTGCTCCGCTTCGCCGCAATGTACATGTGAGATTCACATTGATTCTTCCCAGCCCGGTGTAGTGGTGTCGCCGAACCAAATTGGCGGAGCCCACGAGGTGATCACCGGATGGCTATGCATTACTGATCGATCCCGAGCTTCTTGAAAAAGATGCGATTCCGCCGACGTGCGCTCTCTACGAGCCGTTCAAAGGACATTGCAATGAACAAGATGTTCTCCCTTGATCGGTATCGATACGATCCAACGTCACCGGGCATATTCGTGAATTCCTCGCGGTCCAGATAATTTCTGAAATCTGCTGTCCAGTCTGCTAAGATGTAGACTGTCGTTAACGCACTCGGTTCAACGTCGATGACTGCGCCACCTTCTGTCTTAGCGCTGCCAGATTTCAACTTCTTAACGTATTCAAGCGTTTTAGATACTACGTCATCGCGGGAGGCGTCTTTCCGAGTGTCCCGATAGCGACGAGTTCGAGGGCACTCCGTAGGTTTGACAATGCCGAACGATAGTAGCCGTGGAGCGCGTCAAATGTACTCGACTGGAAGCAATCGGTCGCATCGAGCGTGGCCTCGGACAACTCTTCGTGATTGTAGCCCTGCGCTCTGATCCAATCGCCCCATAGATTATGCAGCGTCGCGAGTTGGCTCCCGTGGTGATTCGAAGTGGTAAGGGCCGCATCGTCTGGAAGATGTACGATCCCGTTCCAAACATCTTCGGCGATGAGATCAGTCGGGCCGGGTCGATCCAAATCGACCAGCAAGAAAACTTCGTCCGGTAGAAAGACTCGCGACGAACGAAAATCTTTCGATGATCCAGTTGTTTTTGACATAGAGGGTTTACCGTATGGTCAATCACCAAAAGTAGCAGCGAAGTCGTTTAGACTTTAAGGCAACTCTAGCCTCGCCCCTGACTGGCCCGCCCTCTCGCGGCTCGCGGTTCTCAGGAACACGACAGCATCCGCTGGATCGCGGGCAAGTTCGTAACCTGCATATGGGGAATCCCATCAGCGCTCGCAGCCCGTTGAACGATCGGGCGGGTGACGCCGGAACCTCGCGCCGTCGCTGACCACTGCTCGCCCATTTGCCGATATGTTTTCCGTTGGGAATGCCATCGGAACAGGCGAGCTTGGGCATGGGTTGACCCGTGATGAACGCTGCCAACCACGACGCCCAATTCCGACAAGCAGCCTTCAATCATGTGAACCGGCTCGTCGCGCTACGAGACGGCGTTCTCGTTTCCACCAACCTCGGGGCGGTTTCGACTTCCGCGGCGCATTCCGCTGATCAACCCCCAGCGCGGGATTTTCAAACCGCGCCAAATGGAACACCTGCTGTCCATACGAACCGTGTTCCCCAAGGCGGGGTGGGCGGGTTGGTATGACGATCAGTGCGAGGCCCATCGGCAGATCTACGCGGGTGATGATGTCGTCGAATACGCCTTCATGGGGAACCGATCCGAACTTGCCGGATAACGGCTGGCTCCGCGATACGATGCAGGAGCAGATCCCCGTGATTTATTTCCTCGGTGCCTCGCCCGGTCGGAGTCAACCCATCATCCCAAACATTCATCGTGGGATGGCACCCGGAGCGCTTACGGGTCCAGCTTGCCTTCGGAGCGTTGGTAGGGGCTTCGGCTCAGGCTGCACTCCCAGCCTCTCCAGAGGGTCGCTACGCGCTCCGGGAGGTCAAGGCACGGTTGTGCACCAAGCATCATTCCGAGATGCCGTCCTCACCGGCTACGGGGGACGGTGTGCGATCTCGCTCCTGCCCGAGCCCCGATTGCTCGATGCCGCTCACATCGTCATGGATGCCGACGAGCAGTTAGGGCAGCCAATCGTCTCGAATGGCTTGCCGTTGACGAAGCTCCACCATGCGGCATTCGATGCCCACCTAATCGGCATCGACCGGATTTCCGAATCCTTGTCTCCGACCGGCTGCTCGAAATCCATGGTGGTCCGTTTCTTGAACTCGGGCAGAAGGGAATCGCCGGGCAGGTGCATTCGCCAGAAGCTGGAGATCGCTATTTTCTGATCACCGCACCCGTTTGTTTGAGTTTTGGGTATAGTTTTGCGAGTTCAGCGTGAATCTGCTTGTTAAATTCATCACAGCAGACCTCAACCCTCGGGTAGAAATCTCTTTTTTTCCCCAGAAATATGATATGGGCCGGAATTTCGTGCTTACTACAAATCATCTTGCCTAACTCCGTGGCGTTAGCCGCGTCTTCGATAACTTTCTTGCGCGAAGCCTCCAAATCATCTATTTCTATACGGAAGTCAAACTGCCATGGCGGTGCTTCGTCTTTGAAACTAAGATTACGTATTCTTTCTTCTCTTTTTGAAAAGCCCGCGAAGTAAAAGCCCCCAGGATCCGTTGTTTCTATGCCCGCTTTCCGGGCGGCAATTTCAACGGTATCAGCAATTTGCGCTCGAACCCAATTTTCTGCTAGACTGAATTGTTGCAAGGTCATCGGCTTATCAACATCCACGAATTTTTTGAATTCATCAAGGCGATGTAGAATTTTATGATAGGCAGCACGCACGAGTCGGCTACGAAACATTTGAAATACACGTATTTCAAGGGAAAGGCCAGACGCATACTTGCGCTGATATTCCGATCGCGCTTTCCATAGTTCCAGTGTCTCGCTCTGAGCAACAAGGCAACCCTGTATGTCTGTTACCGCAGCCATGCACTCATCAGAAAATGTTGCAATTTCTCCTACGAGTTCTTTTCGAGATGCCTTCCGCTCGCGCCTGTAGTGTATAATGGCGTTCGAAAAAGCACCAACTAAAGCCCCGATCAGTCCACTAAAAAGACCAATCCACGGATTATTTCCCATGGGCAAGACCTCATGCGGACGATGACCGAGGAATCCTGCCTGCTAAGTAGGCATCAATGAGCGGACTTCCGGCGGAATCAACAACGCGTTCGGTTTCGGGCCGTGAGTTGAAATTGGAATGCATGATCTGGAGCGCACGCGAGATGACTGAAGTGCGAAACGGCGGGATCGGCTTCATTCGTCCAAAAGGGTAGCCCAAAAACATTCAGCGGGTTCCGCCAAATTGTCGATTCTACGCAGGAATCTGATCGTCGGGGCTTGTCCGCCCCTCGATTACCGACAAGGTTCGGTTTCCCCGTTGACGATTCGTGCCGTTCGTGATGATGTTGTGGCGAACGAATAGAGAACATAAGGGGCGGAGATGGCCCCGCTGTATGCCGCCAGGATCGGGGATCTCGGGCCGGGCGACTTCGTGCGAATTGATTGCGCCGCGTGCTCCCATACCGCGTTGCTCTCGCCAGCTTTCCTGGCCCGGCTTAGGCTGGAACCGCGCCACAAGGTGCTTGACCTAAGGGATCGGGTCCGATGTCGGCGATGCGGAGCACGAGGCCGTGCTGTGTTATCGGTGAAGTGGGGAAAGTCGGTAGCGTGAACTTATCCGACCACTCCTCTCGGCCTGAAACCCGCTCCGATGAGAACCCTTGAAATCGCTCCAAGAGGCGCTCCGGTGGCCACAGACGCGGCTTCTCGGCTTCGGGGAGAGTTTGGGGAAGGTGGAAGCGAGATGCTCGTCTACAGTCTTTAGAATCGATTTGCTGCACGCTATGCGGGAAGCTGCATCTTTGCACGGGCTCGCCGAGGACTTGTCCTAGGATTGAGCGACCCTTGCCTCATCGCCCCCCCTGCGACTAGTCAATGAGGCACGAAGCGACTTCGCTGCGACCAAGAGCGATCGACATTTCCGATTCAGGCGGTTGTCGACGGTGCTGTCGCACGGAACTGCCCCGCTGATCTCGCAATCTCGCCGAAGAGTTCGAGGGGATCGACGCCGAGTGCCCGCGATATGACAAACAACTCGATGACATCAACTCGGCGCTGGCCTCGCTCGTATTCCGACACGAAGCTCTGAGGCTTACCGAGCCTCACTGCCAGTTGTTGTTGCGTGACATTCGCCCGTCGCCGGGCAGCGGCCAAACACGCTCCGACGACCTTGTAGCGCTCGGCCTCGACCCACAACGCGGTTGCCCCGGCAAAGATGGTTAAATCGGAATATCCGATATTGGATAATCCGATAACCTCGTATAGAGTTGGCGAATGCTGGATGTCAACCATGCGTAAGGAGGATCGATGGCAGCGGTGACGTGGTATGCGACGATCATGCTCGCCAACGGAAATCAGCAGCGGGTTACGGTGCTCGCCGACAACTATTTCAACGCTCGGATGATGATCGAGGCCCAATTCGGAAGAGGAAGCATCATCTTCGGGCCGCATCGACTCGACCTGATGAGGGCGATCTAGCCCATCCCCATCAGCATCGATGGTCCGCGATGCCGATTGGCCCAACCAAACCCCTCTGGCGCGCCCTCCTCGGGCGTCCTTCTGATCTTCGGGCTGCCTGGGTCGGTCACAATACCGATAACCGGCCCGCGCGATCTGATCGCCTCCCTGGCTTTCTCGGTTTCAGTCCTACCGGATTGGCTCGGTGCCGCACCGATTACGCAGTCGCCCGCCGTCAGCGATCGACATGACGACTAGGATCTCGTCGGGTCTAGGCGCATCGGCCACTGAAACCGTGATCGTGTCGAAATGCGTAAATGACCACGAGTCGTCCTTGTGACCGAGAGGTACGTCAAGCATAGCGCCCGCAGCCGCCACCTTGACATTCGATCCGATCACTGCCTTTCCCCCGCCGATCGCTGCCCGCATCGGTTTGCCGAGCATTGGATGGACGCAGGCACCGCCGTGCTCCATTTCCCCAGCGACACCAACGATTGCGCCTTTGCCGCATGAGACTGCGGGGCCATCGAGCAACGCCTCGACGCCGAGTTCCGAGAACGCGGTTTCACGGAGGATCATGGTCTTGCGGATCTCGATCATGATTTCCTCCCCTTGAAGGCACTTCGACCGAAATAGATTTCATTCCGGCTCCAAATGCACGAGCGCCAGCGCAATCTAACACTACTGGATCTCAGTCGGGCCGTTTTGCGAAGCGCGGCATCTCGCCGTGCACCTCGATCCACGGCAACGCGTCGTTACGAAAAATCTCCCGCCCCGCTTTTGCAACGGTCGGATCATCAAATGTCCCGACATTTAGAATAATCATACCGGGCCGCGTTCCTGACTCCTCGGCGATCGACGAGCCGCATTCGGGGCAAAAATGCCTGAGTATCGGATTGCCGCTGCCGCCGATGCTGCTGAACGTTTTGAGTGCGCCCTCAATAGTCACCGCGTCCTTGGTCGCCCGAACAAGCGCGGCAAAGGCGCTGCCGGTGAATTTTTGGCAATCCCGGCAATGGCACACCGTTGCGCTCGTCGGGTCGGCCTCGGCAGTGTAGCGCACCGCGCCACAGAGGCAGCCCCCCTTGATTTCGATCTCGACCTCCTCGTTCTCTTGCCCTTCAGCTAGAGGCCGAATGAGTATTGCCCGATGGCCGAGGTTGGCCAAGACCAACTTTCGTGGTCAGCCGCCTGGAGCGAAGCAGACCGGACGGATGATTAAATGTCGCGGCACTGGCTCACTCGAAGCATAGCACATGGCGATATGTGCCACTGCCATTCTCGACGGTGCCGTCTTGGTGTCCCGAAGACTCGCCAGGATGACCGCCTCCACGTCTGAGAGAGGGCTATTCAATCTCCATGAGGTGCAGCGTCACTATCTTTTCTCTCATTAAGAGAGTTTATCCGTACACTCTCGTGGCGACGCCGCTCGACAACCCGCCTAGCCTCAATCCGATCTTCCCGCTCGTCGAGTTCGACCTCTCCGAGCCATTTACCGATACGGGGTAACCCTCGGCTCAGCGAGCTTTTTGACCTGGACGCGCGAGAAGTCCGGCACCATGAAGCCCTCATCGTCCCGGTTAGAGTGAAACAGGCCGAAGCACAGGTTCCACTCCGTTCCGCTTGGCAGCGTCTTATAGGGAACCTTCGTCACGTGGGTGGGGGAAGTCGGTGACCTCGCGCATCCCCTTCGGCTGCTCGATGAACAGCCGAGAGAACCAGCCATCGACGGTCTTCTGTCCGCCCGACCCGCAACGCTGTTCCGCGAAGATTTCGCGGAACCAGTCGTCGTTCTTACCGTCGAGGGCTTCGCGAAGCTTGGTCGCCGCAGGCAGCATGGACCCGCTGATCCACTTGGGAATCGGGCTGTTCGGGCAGTCGGCAAATTCACGCTCCAACTGATCGAGGCGCGAGACGATCGCCTCCCAATCCTCGGTCGTCCCCAGGAGCTTCACGCGTGGATGCCCACACAGGATCATCAGGTAGTTGTAGTAGGGCGAGCACGTTTCCAGGAACGACGCCAGCGAAGCCATCCGGGACATCTCGGTCTCGGTCGAAAAGCTCGGCAGGAACAGCATCGTGTCGATCGGCACTAGACCGATCATTTCCTGATAGATCGCGTCCATGCGAAGCGGCTCCGACTCGTCCGCGCAAGGCACGATGATATCGATCTTGCCTTCGGGGTCACGCGTGAACAGCTTTCGATGCGTCTCCGGGGCCTTGACCACCGTCTGAGCAATCTCGCACAACCCGGTATACCAGAAGTGCTGCGGAGCCAGGACGATGCTGTTGTGGTGCCCGAACGTCCGCGACAGATAGTCCAGGTAGTTCTTATGGTAGAGATCAGCACCATCGGGGACCGACGAAGCAAAAACGATTTCCTTCTCGGTCGTCGTCTTCGTCTTCCCGTCCCGTTTGACCGCACCCTCGGCCAAACAGCCCGCCTCGATCTTCTCTTTAACATCAGGCCGCGGGTAATGAATATCGTTCCACTCGACTTCTTTGAGCGTCCTATCGAGCACCAATGTGGTCATGTTACTTTACTTGTTCCAATCCCGATCTTCTGATCGGTTTGGCCAAAATGCAGACCGGATACGGTGCAAGTTAGCCCCTATGGACTCCCCGCCAACGATTTCCAACCGCCACAAGCGGCTTTGGATCAAGTAAGGCGTCTCGCCGCCGTGCCCACTGTCATCTAGCCTTGACCTCTAGCGACACCACCGCTTCTTCTCGGCGAGTTCGCGGAAATCCCGGCCGAAGTCGATTACTATCTCACCAACATCGTCCTCCCCGCGTACCGCCTGTCGGAACGGGGTGAGACACCAGGCTCGACGTTTCCCGCCAACCGTTCACAATCAGCAATCATCTTGTCGAGATACTGCCTCACTCTAGGCGTGGTCGCATCTGCCTGGAGCATCCGGGCTCGCGCCGCTGCTGTGCGATAGTACTTGGCGGGTTGTCCCTCCGATGGCCAGCAATCCGAAATCTGTTCAAAATAGCCAGCGTTCATCTCCAACTCCCCATGGATGCGGGTCACACAGGTCGGAGGGCAGAGGTGAGTCAGTGCAGTCGCGTCGCTGCCCCGAGCGTCCACACCACCGCCATTCGCGGAGACCCGCGTTTATCGAGATTTGCCTCCTGCCCCTCATCGCCTCGTCGGCAGGTCGTTAGAATTGTGACAGAATGTAACGGATTATGTCAATAGTTAATTGGTTAACGTTTTTGGGCAGGGTGAGTTTGGCCGAGGATAACCCCTGATGAACGCCTCAGAGCCGCTCCGGGGGCTGCTGGTGCGGCTTCTCGACCTTGGACCAAGTGGTGGAAGGCGGAGTGAACTGCTCGTGCAGCCGCTTCGGAGCGGTTCTTGACGACGGATGGAAAGTGGCCGGGTAGCGTACTTATTTTACAGCCGTTGTCGGCGCTATGTGAGCCTCGATGGCAAGGGTGTCGATTTCGGCGGCTGCTGGTCTCCCGGATCGTCGCCGGGAATGATCGCGCGCGAACGTTGACCGTCATCCTCACTCGCTGGTCGCGGGGGAGCGGCAGAAGGAGTGGCGGGCGGTTCACTAGCACGCGGTGGCGCGGAGTCGATTAAGCGCGCGGGCATGATTTTCTCCGTAGTTTTCGATATTGAAGGCTGAACCCCGCGTGGCGGCGCTCATCGTGGCGAAAGCGCCATGCCATGGACAGGTTACCTTCAACCTCAGCCAGAGTCGCTTTTACCTAAAATTAGGTCAAAGGCGCGTCCGGCAGCCGCGGCGCGTGCGCAGCCTGCGGATTTTAGCCACCGACGAAACCCGAATCGTTGACGAATCGGGTCGCTTGACGGAGTGCCAAACCGATGGCTTTGCGACTTATCCAGTTTCTAGCGATCATACTGACGGCGCTCGCGCTCGTGCCGAGCGGAGCGCATCTCGCTGCGCTGCCGAATAAGATGGCAATGGCGCAGGCAGCCTATTTCGTCGCCCAGCAGATTTATAACGGATGGGCTCTCTTCGGTATTGTCCTGTTCGGCGCTTTCGTGGCGAATCTGGCGCACACGATCGTGCTGCGCAGGCTCGGCCGATCATTCGGCTATGCGCTCGCCTCACTTTTGTTCATTGCTGCGGGCCTTGTCATTTTCTTCGTCTGGACCTTCCCGACGAATCAAGCGACCAACAACTGGACCGTTGTGCCTACGAATTGGAATAAGTTGCGTATCCAATGGGAATATTCGCACGCCGCCACCGCTATGATGACGTTTGCGGCCTTGGTCTGTGTGGTTATTGCGGTGCTTCGACAGCCACCGCAGGCGAGATAAGATACAGAACGCTGGTACACGTATTATGCTAACCGGGGACCGCCAGGACACGTTCCTACTCCAAAGATACCGGCCCGACATGTGGTTAAATATTGGATTATTGGGCTCTCATTTTGTATGATCTCGTGATGACGACAACTTCGGAAATTCTTACGAAAGCCGCTGAACGGTCGATCTCCGCAGCCGCGAGAGCTATGTTCCTACCGGAGAGCCATACTGAAGTTCCTTCAAATAGCGGCGGCATCCCGGTTACCGCAGCGCTCGAACCGCCCCAGAAATCTTTGGATGCTCGCTGCCTGTGGTGTGGTCGGACTTTCAAACCGCGGTCGACAGGGGGATCGGCTCAGAAGTTCTGCTGCACGGGACACCGACAACAATTTTGGATCGCGGCGCGCCGCTGGACGATGCGGGCGATCGAGGCGGGCCTACTATCGGTCGATTGCTTGAAAGCGTGCCCCACGAGCGTGCACGCTGCCTGAGGGGCATTCCGATAATTGGGGACACCCCCCTGATGGTTGGGCATGTAGGGGCGACCAGGTAAGTAGACCAACATAGCAAGACTTAACCCCCTCTCGAAGACTATATGAGCCGCAGACACGCCGATCTTCGAGCATCGGATTTGTCTTTGTGAAATGATCTTCCCGCGGTGAGGGCCGGTTACCAAATAGGGTTTAAGTCAGACGGAAACGCGGGCGGCGAATGGGCATTTACGCGCGATACGTTATTCGCGGAGCAGGAGGCGAGGTGTTCGCAATGAAATGGCCATTTACCAACCCTCCTTGTTACACCTTGGACTCACGCACTCCTACAGATTTCCATCATCGTCGAAGACAGGAGCACTCCGGGAGCTTCGAGAGCTAGTGCTCCAAATCGGTTGATACCCTGGTTGTGCTTGTCAGCGATGTTCCAAGATGTTGACCAAGCGCCCAAATGGATCGCGGACGAAAAAGCGCGTCACGCCCCATGGTTCAGTCACCGGACCATATTCGATTTTGAACCCTGCGGTCCGCATCCTCCGGTGAACGTCCGACAGGTCGTCAACCTCTATAGAAAGGTCGGGCACCGTCGTTCCCGATCCGCCCTCGATGGCCACGCTGATCTGCGGCGTCATGCTGCCATCCGCCGCAAAGGTCATGATCCACCCGAGGTTCATGACGATGTTCATCCCGAGCAAGTCGCCATAAAAGGCCCTCGCGCAGTCGAGCCGGTCGGTGGCAATGTCTGCAACGATGCGTCTCACGGCCATGTGCTGTCTCCGTATAGATTTCGCGGGCGGGGCAATACGGACTTTGACACTAGGAATTTACTCCGGCCTTTCAGGAGAGTTCCTGAAATCAAATCAGTCTACAGTAGTTCCTGTGGCACCACACCTTCACTGGTGTTGATCAGGTCTTCCTAACCGTGCGCATATTGAACGGCGGTAGCCCTTTCGGGATCGGCAAGGCTCCAAGAGGTAATCTGATACTCGACTTCGATCACCCCCGCAGTGCCAGCAGTACCGCCGTAAGCAATAAGAGGCCGCAGAATGCCAATCGCATCCGCCTTTCAGGCAGGCGGCTGGCGAACTTGACGCCAGCGGAGATCGCCAGGATGCCACCAAGCGCAAGCGGTAATCCGACAAGCCAATCGACCTCACCGGCCACGGCATAAGCCAGCAATGCAAGAAGCGCACTTGGGGATACGAGCGCCAGCGCCAGACCTTGCGCCTCCAACTGCCGTAATCCGAAGAACGTCGTCAATAGCGGGGGCGCAACAAAGGCCCCACCGACTCCGAAGAACCCTGAGAAACAGCCACCGATAACGCCGACGATTGTTATCCACCCCCAGGCTCGCGTCGGCCTTGCTTCAACCCTCGCACCGCCGCGCCACGTGTGGTAGGCGACGGTCGCCGCAATCGTGGCGAGAAAGACTGCGAAGGCGAGCCGCAGGACATGCGGGTCGAGGCCGGTCGCCAAACGGGCTGTCGGATAGGTCGCAATCAAAGCCGATCCAGCGATAGTCGCCGCCATGCGCACATCGACACCGAAGCGTCGCCGATAGCGCGTAAACGCCCACACTACATTGGGCACCACCATTATTAGGACGGTGCCCTGCGCGGTTTGCTGATCCATGCCATAGAAGAATCCCAACAGGGGGATCACAAGAAAGCCACCGCCGACCCCAAACAGTCCGCCAAGTAGACCGGCAACGCCACCGAGGCCCGCTGCGGCGGCGACGCGAATTGCCGTCGCGATCATGCGGACGGATGATGCCGGGGAAGACAGAGGGATCGAGAGTGCAGGATCGAGATCCTCCCGGCGAGGACGGCATCAGCACTAGCTACTAATCCCCGCTCGCCAGACCTGACCTCGTGGCGAGCGATAGGTGGCTGAGCTTTAAATCAGGCGAACTCTCGCTGCTTCTGGACCCTTCCGGCCCTCGACGACATCGACAACCACTGGCTGGCCTTCGCTGAGCCCCTCGATGCCAGATCGCTCAAGAGCCGAGACGTGGACAAACACATCCCTCCCGCCGCCGTTCGGAGGAATGAAACCGTAGCCCTTATCGGCATTAAACCACTTCACCGTGCCGGTCTCCTCGACCGATGGCCCGTTCAATGTCGTCGCCTGGGCATTCGACCGCCGTGATGCCATTGGAACAGCGGTGCTGCTGTCGATGCTCAGTACCTCGGTGACGTGTGGCCCCTTGTGTCCGGGACCGACGCGCACTTCGAGTGTTTCGCCCGGTTGCGCGGTGTTGATCCCGCTCTGAGCGAGGACACTCCCATGGAGGAAGGCATCGCCAGACCCATCCGAGAGTTCAACAAAACCAAATCCCTTGTCGGGGTTGAACCATTTGGCAACGCCGCTGACCGGTGGCCCGGACGGGGCCTCCATGGGTGTTCGGTTGAACCGGGGTCGGGTGCCGAATGCACGGGGTTGCGGGTGGTAGGTATCAGCGTCGAAGTCGTGACGCCGCGAGTTACGGAAGTCTTGATGTCTCAACTTTGGTTCCTAGTGGGTTCGTGCCCGATCAGTGAGATAGAGCGACTCGCGGTCGCGCTGTTGCAGATCTGATGGGGTCTTTGGTTTCGATATAATCCGAAGCTGGCCGGAAAGCACCGCTGGACGCAGCGGTTGTCGTTTAGGTAGCCTTGCGGAACGCTTCTATCAAGAGCAATCGGCTCGGAAACTTCAATTTTGTTTCTTGGCTTCTACGGGAACCAACAAACCCGATCCGTTCGAAGCAATCACCTCTCTTCACGCTACTGAACCCTTCCGGCTCTCAGCGAAAATGGGCTTCGATGTCTTAATGAGAGTGCTATAGTGGCGCTGGAACAATACGTGCGACCACGTATCCAAAAGCCGGTGACAGGGATGGTAAAATACTCCTGGGAGATGAATGTGCTCATCCATCTGGGCAATCCTGGCTCAATCACGGCCAGCAATGCGGGGATTGATGATCAAGGCGACTCCAAGGTGAAGAAGCGCTGGGGAAGATAGTGACAAGCACAGCCATGTACGAATCCGTGCCGCAAAGCGGCCTGTCGGCGTCTGAGCACAGCAGACAGTTGCGGAAGGCAGTCATCGCATCGACCATCGGGACCACGATCGAATGGTATGATTTCTTCATCTACGGCACTGCTGCTGGGCTGATCTTCGGCAAGCTCTATTTTCCAAACGAAGATCCTCTGACCGCGACCCTCGCAGCCTTCGGTACCTATTTCATTGGTTTTGCTAGCCGACCGATCGGGGCAGCGATATTCGGTCATTATGGGGATCGCATTGGCCGGAAGGGCACCCTGATTGCCACCCTGCTGTGTATGGGCATCGCGACCTTCCTGATCGCCTTTGTGCCGACCTACGCCTCGATCGGCATTTGGGGTGCTGTCATCTTGACTCTGATGCGCATGATCCAG
>Ga0306921_10001903_pt1 | contig 20685 bp, 19 predicted proteins | sample sta12Cox44000080_FD_203760 | JGI IMG/M metagenome (GOLD analysis project Ga0306921, IMG submission 203760) | Lab enrichment of tropical soil microbial communities from Luquillo Experimental Forest, Puerto Rico - statoxic.12C.oxic.44.000.080 (v2)... | ecosystem: Environmental > Terrestrial >... | reverse complement strand
GCTCGCGCCCTCGTTCCTTCTCTCCATGCCGCAGCTCATGGATCCCAACTTCAGCCGCACCGTCGTGCTGCTGTGCAAGCACAGCGAGGATGGCGCGTTCGGACTCGTTGTCAATCGTCCGCTGGTGACGACGGGGCGCGTGACCGTCAATCTGGATCCCCCTGTTTCCACCGACCGCGAGCTGCAGGTCTGGGTGGGTGGTCCCGTGGAGCCGCATCGCAGCTGGGTTCTGGTCGGCGAGGAGCCGAACGAGACGGAAGACCTGCGCGGGATGAAGATCGCCGACGGCTTGTATCTCTCGACATCGCCGGACCTTCTGCGCCGCCTGCTGGAACCGCATCCGCCGTCGTGGTCGCGGCTGATTGTGGGGTACTCGGGGTGGGGCCCGGGCCAGCTCGAGGCGGAGCTCGAAGCGTCGTCGTGGCTGATGAGCGATATCGATCGCGATCTGATCTTCAGCACGCCGGCCGATCGTCTGTGGGAAGCCGCGATCCGGCGCCTGGGCGCCGACCCCGCTGCTCTTCAGATGTCGCGCGGCGTCCATTAACGCTCACGCTCACGAAGCCGTCATGGTAGAGAGCAGCGCGATTTCGCGGTTGATCCGGGCGGGCCTCGTCACCGGTGTCACCGACGGGCTTTTTTCGAGCGTCCTGAGCACCTTTTTCTACGGCTCTACGGTCACGCGGCTGTTTCAAGGGGTCGCGTCTGTGCTGATCGGTGCCGCGGCGCTCGATGGCGGTACGCGGACTGCGGCACTCGGCGTGCTGATGCACTTCGGCGTCGCGTTCGGGTGGTCGGCTGTCTTCCTGGTCTTGTATCTCTCGTCGTCGTGGATTCGCGGCCTGGCAGGCTCGTCCGCCGGAGTGCTCGCGACCGCGGCGGTTTATGGTCCGCTCATCTGGATCGTCATGTCGATGGCGATCGTGCCGCTGCTCACGCATCGGCCGCCCACGATCAACATTCGCTGGTGGGTGCAGCTGGTGGGACACTTTCCCTTCGTCGGGTTGCCGATCGTCGCGATGATCGCGCGAACGTCAACCGGGCCCTTCTGAAGACCGCGTTCCGTTCACGTCTCTACGGCCTGGCCTCCTCGTCCGTGATCTCCTCGAGTTTCGCGAGCAGCGTCGAGAAGCCGCAGCGCTCGGGATCGAAGAAGCCCCACTCGTCCTGAACCGGATTGGCCTTTCGCACGGCCTCTGGCCGCGGCTTCTTCGCAACGAGACGATGCGTCACGACCGGCGCGGCGGCGCCTTCGGATGGCCGCACCGCGACGGGATCGGCGACCGATGACGGTTCGGTCCGGCGCCGTTCGAGATCCTGCCGGAGCGATGCGACGAGTTCGATCCAGTCGGGCTGTTCGCTGCGCGGTGCGGGTGTCTCCGCGGGCACGCCTTCCAGCGCGGGCCACATACGCCCGGACGTCAAATACATCGGCACCCATGGCTTGATGTCCGCCCGCCGGGATTCCGTCCGCTCGATGGTCGGCATCCGGGCAGCCACCGCCTCGATGCTCACGGGCTCCGGACGCGCCGCTTTGCTACGCACCAGCGTCGGTCGCCGTCGTTCCGCCGGCACCGGTTCGATCGGCGTACTCGACGCGGCGGCGATGTGATCGAGCGCGGCTTCGACCAGTTCTTTGATGTTCGGAGGATCCAGCAGGCCCGGCATCAGGTCGAACGCATCGAAGACGCCGCTGTCGGCGTCGTCATCGGTCGAGATCGTGTAGACCCCGACGGGCTCGCCGTCGACCTCCACGGTGGCCACAGATCCGGATAGTTCCTCGATGTCACCCGATAGATCGAATAGTGATTCGTCGGCGGCCTCGATGGCCGGGTCTTCGGCCATGTCGGTCGCCGAGAGCTCAACACGCTCGGCGTCGACGACAACCGGGTCAGCGTCGATCGACCACGCCGGTTCGGTTTCGAGACGAACGGGTTCTGCGTCCATCGACCACGCCGATTTGGTTTCGACGACAACAGGCTCTGCGTCGACACGCCACGTCGGTTCGCTTTCGACAGTATCAGGTTCGGTGCGCCACGTCCGTTCGGCGTCGGCCGCAACAGGCTCGGCGCGCCACATTCGTTCCGTGTCGGCCACAACAGGTTCGTCACGCCACGTTCGTTCCGCGTCGGCCACAACAGGTTCGTCGCGCCACGTTCGTTCCGCGTCGGCCGCAACAGGTTCGTGGCGCCACACCGGTACGGTTTCGGCTGAAAGAGGCTCGGCTTCCCACGTCGGTTTGGCTTCGACAGCCCATGACTGGTAGTCGCTTCGAAGCGGGGCCTCGTCAGGTTCGCTGACGAGTGTCGGCACGTCGTGCTGCGGCTCGTTGACGGCGCTGACCGCCGGCGCGGAAACAGCGATCCGGCGGCTGTTCAGCAATTCGTCTTCTTCGAACTGCGCGCGCTCGGCGGCCGCCTCCTTCAGGTATGTCACAATCTGCTCGCCGAATACCGCCGGATCGCAGCCTTCAGGTTCAGGCGACGCGGAGCGGCTCTTGCGCCATTTCGATAGCATCCCGCCCGACGCCTTTTCTTTGACGCCACTGGACAGCGCAGGAATCGTCAGGGTACGCACGTGCGCGGCCGCGGCAATCACGCGCAGCGCCGCCGCCAGCGCAGCATCATCCTGGGGCGAGAGCAGCGCGGGTACGAGGACCAGATCGGGCACCCGGTTGCCGATGGCATCCAGCGCGCCTTCCGTCGTGTCCGCGATGACCAGTTCGGCACCGACCTGATGTTTCAGGATGCTGGTGAGATGCGCGGCCTGGCGCCGGTCCGGTTCGATCGCAAGAACGATGGCCATCTACGTTCGCAACATGAAGATCGTGAGTACCCCGGCGGCCACCGCGAAGATGAGGAGCGGCGCGTGGAGCAGGCTCTGACTGCGCAGCACCCCCGCCGCGAATGCGAGGGCGTTGCTGACTTGATGGCCGGCGCTCGAAAGCTCCGCAAACGGATCCGCGACGACGCGGTGCGACCAGATATCGCGGACACGATCGTCGTAGGCGATGAGGATCATCACGAGCAGGGCGACGGTCCCCACTGACATCAGTACCTCGCGAGCAGCCCGTGGCATACCTCCGGTCTGGCAAATCCCGTTCCGGCTGTGGTTCTCCCCATAATCGGGGCGTTTTTCGCGGAATCTTCCCTCCTTTCGCGCTCCGGGTCGGGTGGCTCGTGTCCGCGCCACCTTCCGCAACGACCGCCTTCGCACGAAATTCAACCGCGTCGTTACGAATGTGCTGAATCAGGTCCGGCGCGGCCGGCACCGATTGCGGCCGAACTCATGTGGTCGAAACGCCGCTAACCGCATCACCGTTCGATGGTTTGCAGGCGATTGGGGAGAGCCCGGAACGAGGCGTGGCACATCCGTTGCCTTTTCATCAACCGTCACGCGGTTGCTGAATCAATCGTGACCGCTTTTCGCACACCCGGCTGTGCGCGTCAACGACGCGCTGGAGGAATGGCACATGGAATTTATCGCTCGTCTCAAGAAGTTCGCGCGCGCCGACGAAGGACAGGACTTGCTCGAGTATGCGCTGCTCGTCGCGCTGATCGCGCTCGTCTGCGTCGGCGCGATCGGCCTCGCGGGCTCCAATGTCAACACGATCTTCGGCTCGATCGCAGCCAAGCTCGTCGTTCCCGCGGCGTAAGCGGAAACGAAAAATCCTCGGAGTTGGCAGATGGGGGACGCGTCGAACGCGTCCCTCATCCTCGAAAGGCGGCTTCTTATGGCGGAACTGGCGACACGACTGAAACAGCTGCTTCTCAAGGACGACGGCCAGGATCTTATCGAATACGGTTTGCTGGCGGCCCTGATCGCCCTGGCGGCGATTGTCGGTGTCACGGCACTTGGCAACACGATTTCCACTGTCTTCTGGAACGGAATTGGCCAAGCCATCTGATTTTCTCGCGGTCGCCACGATCGTCTGCGGCACCGGCATCGGCGCCCTCATCGATCTGCGGACGCGTCGCCTGCCGAATCCCCTGACCATGGGGCTGGCGGCAATCGGCGTCGCCTATGCCGCCTGCGGCATCGGCGACCTCTCAATCGGCGCATCGCTGGCCGGCCTCGCGCTGGGCCTCGCGCTGATGTTGCCGGGGCATCTGATCGGCGCGACTGGCGCGGGCGACGTGAAGTTGTTCGCTGCCGTCGGCGCGTTCATCGGCCCGGTGCACATCCTGTCTGCCTTCCTCTATACGGCGCTCGCCGGCGGAGGGCTCGCAGTACTGATTTCGATCATGCGGAGACGGCTTCGGCAGACGGTCGGCAGCACGGCGCGGTTGATTGCCACGGCGGGCGCGAACGCGCCGGCGATCGAAAGTCCGCTCGAGCACAACCGGTTCGCGTACGCACCGGCCATCGCCGTCGGCACGTTGCTGGCCGCAATGGGATTCTGACACTCGATCAACGAAGGACTGACTATGGCTCGTATGCGTGTGTTTTTGGTGTTCGTGCTCGCAGTGACGGCAGGAGGTGCGCTCGCCTTCGGCACGTACAACTACATGCAGCATCTGCCGGCCAAGACAACCTCGATGCCGACCCGCCCTGTCGTCGTCGCCGCGTCCGACCTGGACATCGGCGCCGAGCTGCGGCGTGAGGACATCCGCATCGTCGACTGGCCCGCCAACGCGCTGCCGGCCAATTCGATCAGCGATCCCAAGGATGTCGTCGGGCGCGGCCTCGTCCTCCCCGTGATCGAGAACGAGCCGTTCCTGCCCATGAAGCTCGCGTCGAAGGATGCCGGCGCCGGACTGCCTCCGGTGATTCCGCCGGGGCTGCGCGCGGTCTCGGTCCGCGTCAACGAAGTGATCGGCGTGGCGGGCTACGTGCTGCCCGGCACGCGCGTCGACGTCGTCGCGACGGCGAGCCCCTCCGGCAACAGCACCGACATGACGACGAAGGTGATCCTGACCAACGTGCAGGTGCTGGCCGCCGGCACCAAAATCGATCGCGAGACCGACAAGAACAAGCCGATGCCCGTGAGCGTCGTGACGCTCCTGGTCAATCCTGAGGAGTCCGAGCGCATCACGTTGGCCAGCACCGAGGGCAAGATTCAGCTGGCCCTGCGAAACCCGCTCGACAAGTCCATTCCGCAAACCCCCGGCGTGCGACCGGCCGCGCTCTTCGGAGCCGCCACGCCGGCACGAACGGCCGTGGCCCGGACGCACACCGCGGCCGCGCCTACAGCTGCGTTGACTGCAAAACCCGTCGTCTTACCACCCGCACCGGAACTGCCGACGGTCGAGATCATCCGCGGTGACAAGCGTGCGCACGAAACCGTGCGCCAGGAGTAGTGAGCATGCGTAAACTGGTTCTGATTCTCCTGATTGCGGTGGCCGCGCCGCACATGGCGTTTGCCGAGGACGAGGCGTCCGCGGTGAAGCTGCTCGTCGGCCGCTCGACCATTGTCGATGTCGGCACGGCCATCGCGCGCGTGTCGCTCACCAGCGCGGACATTGCCGACGCCGTGGTCACGTCGTCCAGCCAGCTCCTGGTGAACGGCAAAACGCCTGGCACGATCTCCATGTATGTGTGGGAGCGCACCGGCGGGCTCCGCCGGTACGAGGTGGAGGTCCAGCGCGACCTGGCGGTGCTCAACGATCAGATCAAGCGGCTGTTCCCCGGCGAGTCGATCGAGGCGCAGAGCAGCGGCAAGGGCATCGTCCTGTCGGGTCTCGTGAACAGCAAAGAGACCTTCGACAAGGCCGCCATCGTGGCCGGCGGCTTCGTCGACAAGGCCGACGCCATCGTGAACATGCTGCGGATCCAGGAGAGCACGGCCAGCAACCAGGTCCTGCTCAAAGTCCGATTCGCCGAAGTCACGCGGAGTGCGGTGACCGACCTTGGCGTCACCCTGTTTACCGGTGCGAACGGCTACAAGGACGTCCTCGCCCGAACGACGACGACCACGCCTGCTCCCGTGTTCGACAACTCCAATCCAGGCCAGCCGAAGCTGGTGTTCAGCGACTTCCTGAACCTGTTCTTCTTCGATACCAAGCATCAGCTCGGCGCCGCGATCCAGGCACTGCAGACCAAGGGACAGTTCCAGATGCTGGCCGAGCCGAACGTCGTCGCCGAGAGCGGAAAAGAGGCGAGCTTCCTCGCGGGCGGCGAGTTTCCGGTGCCGGTCGCGCAGGGGTCCGGTGCGAACCTGGCGATTTCGGTCTCCTACAAGGAATTCGGCGTCCGGCTGAACTTCACCCCAGTGATTCACAGCGACCGCGTGCACCTGAAAGTTCGTCCCGAGGTCAGCACGCTCGACTTCGCGAACGGTGTGCTGCTGAACGGCTTCCGGATCCCAGCGTTGAGCACGCGCCGCACCGAAACCGAAGTCGACCTGATGGACGGTCAGACGTTCGCGATCGCCGGCCTGATCAACAACTCGATGAACTCGACGCTGCAGAAGATTCCCGGCATCGGCGACATCCCGATTCTCGGCCTGCTGTTCAAGAGCAAGGCGGCGAACAAGGATCAGACCGAGCTGGTCGTGATGATCACGCCTCAGATCCTCCCGCGGCTGTCGCCCGGTGTCACCAACTCGCTGCCGAGCACGCCGGAGCAATTCATGCCGCCGCTCCCGCCTGCGAAAACGGTCGCTCCGCTGCCGGACGCCTTTACGCCGGCGCGCGCGGGAGCCACGAACCAGCACGCGGAAATGGCGCCGGCCGCTCCGAAGGTTGTGCCGTCCGCCGCGCCTGCTCCGATGTCCGTGTCGCCGGCCAACTCTCCGGCGGCCGCTGCGGCCATCCTGAATCCGCCGCCACCGCCTGTCGTCGTGGTCGGACCGAAAACGGATCCGTCGCCGACTCCGGGCACTGCGCGTGCGGCGGTCAATGCCACCGAACAGCACGTGCTGGACAGCACGCAGCAGCCCGAGAACGGCGCGAAGTCGCTGAGCGCGAAGGAACAGAAGAAGCTGGACGAGGCCAAACGGAAGCAGGAGAAGGTCGACCAGGAGCTGCAGGAAAAAGCCGCGCGCGAGCAGGCGAAGCGTGACGCCGAAGCCGAGAGGCTCGCGGCGGAGCAGGTCAAGCGGCAGCAGAAGGCCGACGCGGACGCCGCGAGAGCCGCCGCCGAGCGCGCGAAGCGGCAGGCCGAAGCGGAAAAGATCCATCAGAAGGCACTGGACGAGGCAGCAGCCAAGACCAAAGAGGCGGATGCCCGGTACCAAGCCGAGCTCGCGAAGAGTCAGAAGTAGCCATGGCACAACTCGTAGGCTTGATCGTCTCTGAAGACGACGCGTTCAAGAAACACTTCGGTCGGCTGTTGCGCGCCGGCGCGCTGCCCGTCAGCGTGCTCGACGAGCGCTCCGCGCGCGACGCGACACCGCCCGACCTCGTCATCGTCGACACGCGCGGCGATGCGTCGTCCACCATGTCGAGCATCGAGCGGCTGCGCGCGAATGCCGCCGGCGCCGGGATCTTCGCGATCGCCAGCGTTGCCGATCCGAATCTGATCCTCCAGTCGATGCGCGCCGGGGCGAACGAATTCTTCACCTGGCCGCCTGACGAGGAAACGTTCCACGGCGCGGTGAGGCGGACCGCGGCGCGCCGTGAAGCCGCGCAGGGCGCACGGGCGTCGGCGACGACGCTCGTCTTCTTTGGCGCCAAGGGCGGGGCCGGCACCACGACCTTGTCGGTGAACTGCGGCGTCGAGCTGGCTCGCCTGAGCAAGAAATCGACGGTGATCGTCGACCTGAAGCCCGGGCTCGGAGAGGTTGCCATCTTCCTCGGCATGCGGCCCCGCTACAGCCTGCTCGATGCCATCGACAACCTCCACCGCCTCGATCGCGAGTTCCTGAAGGAACTCGTGGTGAAGCACAAGTCCGGCCTGGAGATCCTGGCCGGTTCCGATCAGTTCGATCGGCCCGGCGCCTCGGACGGCGGCGCCATCGAGGAGCTGTTCCGGCTGCTCGCGCGGCAATACGAGTACATCCTCGTCGATTGCGGCAACCAGATTAATTCGTGCACCGTCGCCGCCCTCTATACGGGAGACACGATTTTCCTCGTGGGCAGTCCCGACGTGCCCTCGATTCGCAATTCACAGCGGCTGCTCGAGCGTGTCCGTCAGCTCGGCGCCTGCGGCGAACGCGTGCGCTTCCTGCTCAACCGCGCACAGGAGCCGTATCCGATTCCACCGAAGCAGATCGAGGGTGCGCTCGGCCACCCGATTCACCATACGTTCCCGAGCGACTACAAGACGGTGTCGACGGCGCTGAACGCCGGCGTGCCGCTCGCCCTGACGGGGAACTCGGACATCGCGACACAGTTCGACCATTTCACCCGGCGGATTCTCGAACCTGATGCCGCCCTGCCGGCGCAGCAGCCTGCGCGCCGGAATCTGCTGGGCCTCGAACGGCTGACGGCCGGCATCGCCTCGGTCTGGTAAACGTCCATGCACAGCGTCGCGCCCGCGCCTTCGCCCTCGTCCACCCCGCGTCCTCAACCGCCTCGCCAGCAGTATCTCGAGCTGAAGGCGGGAGTCCACAAGAAGCTGTTGAACCGCCTGAATCTCGAGGCGCTGGCGCAGTCCGATCGCGCGCGGGCCGAGAGCGAAATTCGCATGCTGCTCGGCGAACTGCTCGCCGAGGAAGGCACGCCGCTGAGCCTCGGCGAACGTGAACTCCTGTACGGTGAGTTGCTCGACGAGGTATTCGGGCTCGGACCGCTCGAGCCGTTGCTTCGTGACAAGGGCATCAGCGACATCCTCGTGAACACGCACAAGAACGTGTTCGTCGAGCGCGGCGGACAACTCGAGAAGGTCGCGGCGAACTTCCAGGACGACCGTCACCTCATGCGCGTCATCGATCGGATCGTCAGCGCCGTCGGACGGCGCGTGGACGACAGCTCGCCGATGGTGGACGCGCGCCTCCCGGATGGTTCGCGCGTCAACGCGATCATCCCGCCGCTCGCGGTCGATGGGCCCCTGTTGTCAATCCGCCGTTTTCCGGCCGAGCGCTTGAGAGCCGACGACCTGGTGACGCTCCGCGCGATGACGCGGCCGATGCTCGAGTTCCTGTCCCACTGCGTCAGGTCGAGGCTGAACGCGCTCATCAGCGGCGGCACCGGCGCCGGTAAGACGACGTTGCTCAACGTGCTCTCGAGCTACATTTCCGAGCGCGAGCGCATCGTCACCATCGAAGATGCTGCCGAGCTTCAACTGCACCAGGAGCACGTGGTTCGCCTCGAGACACGGCCCGCCAACGTGGAGGGCAAGGGTGCCGTCCGGCAGCGTCAGTTGATGGTCAACGCTCTCCGTATGCGTCCCGATCGCATCGTCGTCGGCGAGGTCCGCAGCGAGGAAGCGCTCGACATGCTGCAGGCGATGAACACCGGTCACGACGGATCGCTGACGACCGTGCACGCCAATACACCCCGAGACGCGCTGACCCGTATCGAGACCATGATCGCGATGGGCGCGACGAACCTGCCGGAACGCGCGATGCGGCAGCAGATCTCGTCGGCGATTCAGCTCGTGGTGCAGCAAACGCGCCTCAGCGACGGCTCGCGCAAGGTCACCAGCATCTCTGAGATCACGGGCATGGAAGGCGACGTGATTACGATGCAGGAGATCTTCGTCTTCGAAAAGATGGGGATCACCCAGGACGGCAAGGTCGTCGGCCGTTTCCGGGCGACCGGCGTCCGGCCGAAGTGCTGCGAGCGGCTGAAAGCGTCGGGCATCCACCTGCCGGCGGACATGTTCGAGGGCGTCACGGAGGTGCGGTGATGTTTCCGGCCCTCATCGTCTTCATCGCCGTGTCGGGGTCGATCGTGGGGGCCTACTACGCCGCCACGACTTTGCCGGCGATTCTCGCCGCGCGGCGCCTCGATCGCCGTCTGCAGGATGTGTCGGCGGACCCCACCGTCGTTGACGAGAAAGCTGGTGCAGAAGATTCCGTCCTGCAGCGGAAGCTCGAGGGCCCCCTGCCGGGGATGGATCGTCTGGTCTCGAACACCGACCTGGGCAAGCGCATGGCGCGGCTCATCGAACAGGCGGGCGTGAAGACGACGCCGAGCGCCATCGCGGTGATGTGCTTCATCTGCGCGGTCGGCTGCGGCGTCGTCACGTTCATGTTCGTGCCGCAGCGAGTCGCGCCGCTCATGGCGGCCCTCTTCGGCGCGTTCCTGCCGTTTGGCTGGCTGCTCAGGCGCCGGTCGTCGCGTCTGAAGAAATTCGAAGAGCAGTTCCCCGAGGCACTCGACCTGCTGGCGCGCGCGATCCGGGCCGGGCACGCGCTGCAGACCGCGCTGGGCATGGCCGCCGAGGAACTGCCCGAACCGGTCGGCCCCGAGTTCAAGAAGACGTTCGAACAGCAGAACTTCGGTCTGCCTCTGCGCGATGTCTTGAACGAGATGGCAGCCCGCATCGGACTGCTCGACGTCCGATTCTTCGTCACGGCGGTTCTCATTCAGCGCGACACGGGCGGCAATCTGTCGGAGATTCTCGAGAACCTGGCGCACGTGGTGCGCGAGCGATTCAAGATCAAGCGGCAGGTGCGGGTGCACACCGCGCACGGGCGATTCACCGGCTACGTCCTGCTCGCGCTGCCGGCGGCACTCGCCGTCGCGCTGACGTTCATCAACCCCGGCCACATGCAGTCGCTGTTTCGCGAGCGCATCGGTCAAATGATGCTGATGGGCGCCATCGTCATGCAGACCATCGGATTCATCTGGATCCGCCAGGTCATCAAAATCGAGGTGTAGGCCGTGACGCTGCTGTTACCGCTGCTCGCGTTTCTCTTTGCGTCGCTGCTGATTGCCGCGGGCGCGATGGCTTTTGCGCCAGGCGCCACGACCGCCATCGAACGCCGTCTCGGGGAGGTGACCGGCACTCCCGTCAAGGCCTCGAGCGACGATCCCGGTTACGACCGGGTCATGATCGACGCGCTGAAGAAGATCGGCAACATCGCGCCCCAGTCTCGATCGGAGATGGGGAAGCTGCAGGCGCGGCTCGTGGCAGCGGGATACCGCAATCATGAAGCAATCACCGTGTTCTTCGGCATCCGCCTGGGCTGCGCGCTGGTGGTGTTCGCGCTCCTGGCGTCGCCCTTGATTATCCGGCCGAATCTGCCAGTCGCGCTCGTCGGCTGTGCGCTCGGCTACCTGGTGCCGAGCATGCTGCTCGGACGCCTGGCGAAGAAGCGCCAGCATAAAATCCGCCTCGGACTGCCCGACGCGCTTGACCTGCTCGTGGTCAGCGTCGAAGCGGGCCTCGGTCTCGATCAGGCCATTCAGCGCGTGGGCACCGAACTGAACTTCGCGCATCCTGATCTGTCGGAGGAGCTGCGGTTGATCAATCTCGAACTGCGTGCCGGCAAAGCCCGCGTCGACGCCCTCCGAAATTTTGCCGACCGCACCGGCGTCGACGACGTTCAGTCGCTGGTCGCGATGCTCGTGCAAACCGACAAGTTCGGCACCAGCGTCGCGCAGTCGCTGCGCGTGCATTCCGACACGGTCCGAACGAAGCGGCGGCAACGCGCGGAAGAAGCCGCCGCGAAGACCGGCGTCAAGATGGTCTTCCCGCTGGTCTTCTGCATCTTCCCGGCGATCTGGGTCGTGACAATCGGTCCGGCCGTGATCAAATTCATCGAAGTCATCGTCCCGATGGCGCAAAAATGAGCTCAGTAGTCTCTGCCCTCGCTCCGAAGACTGAAATCCCGAACACGGCGCCACCGCCGCCCGCGCTGCGCACGATCCAGGACACGGGCCTGGGCGTCGACCAGATCGAGCAGCTGGTCGTCAAGACGCTCTACAGCGGCGAGTCGACGGGCCTTTCTCTGGCTGATCGGCTCCGGTTGCCGTTCACGATGATCGAGCCGCTCATCGAACGTCTTCGCGCTGAGCAGCTTATCGAGGTCCGCGGGTCCGCCGGCACGGGGGCGGCGACCTATCGGTACGCGTTGACCGACACCGGCCGGGATCGCGGAAAGCAGTATCTGGACTTCAGCCACTACGTCGGGCCATGTCCCGTGTCGTTGGCCGCCTATCTCGCGCAGATGCGCGCGCTCGCGGCGGCACGCGGGTACATCGACCGCGACCGCTTGCGGCAGGGCTTCTCGCATCTCATCATCAGCGACGTTGTGCTCGAACAGCTCGGTCCGGCCGTCAACGCCGGCAAGGCGATATTTCTCTACGGCCCTCCCGGGAACGGGAAGACCGTGATCGCGGAAGGATTGGGCCGGGCGCTTGGCGGCGACATGTACATGCCGCATGCGATCGACGTCGACGGCCACACCCTGACGATGTTCGATCCGATCAACCACGAGTCGCTGGAGACCGAGAGCGACCCGTCCTCCATCGTGGCGGTCGCACCGCGCGATCGCCGGTGGGTTCGCATTCGACGGCCGGTGGTCATGGTCGGCGGCGAGCTCACGCTCGAGATGCTCGATCTGACGTTCAACCCGATGACGAAGTTCTACGAGGCGCCGATTCAGCTGAAAGCCAACGGCGGCGTGTTCCTGGTAGACGACTTCGGCCGACAGCGCATCCGCCCCCAGGAGCTGCTGAACCGCTGGATCGTTCCGCTCGAAAGCCGGTTCGACTACCTCACTTTGCACACCGGCAAGAAGTTCCAGGTGTCGTTCGACGTGCTCACGGTGTTCGCGACCAACCTCGATCCGGCCTCGCTGGCCGACGAGGCGTTTCTGCGACGGATCCCGTACAAGATTCCGATCGTCGATCCGACGACCGATGAATTCACCCGCATCTTCGACTTGAACTGCCGACGCCGCAACCTGCGCTTCCACCAGGTGATGGTGGCGTACCTGCAGCGCCGGCACTATGGTCCCTTGGGACGGCCGCTCCGCTCGTGCCATCCGCGCGACATCCTCGATCAGGTGACCGCGCTGTGCCGCTATCGCGGGATCGAGCCGGCCATCACCCGCGAGCTGCTCGATGCGGCGTGCTCCGCTTATTTCGTCGACGGCTACCGAACGGAAGCGCCGCCGCCACCGCGTCGAAACAGGAATCGCGCGGAGCTGGAGGTTCACTGATGAGCGTGAACGCGCTGGTCGGTCACATCACCCCGGACTCAACCGGGGCGGTGGCTTCGACGGATCAGCCGCGCCGGCTGTTCAGTCCGATCGTCAGTGACCTGATCGCGCGCGTGAGCATCGGTGCGCTGTTCACGCTGCTTTCAGTCAACATCTTTGCCGACTTCAGGCGCACGGGCCACGTGACCGGTGTCCTCCTGCTCATCGGCGAGTCGCTCGTCGTCGTGCTGACGATCGTGCGGCGGCGGACGAGCATCGTCGACCGTTCGGCCGCCGCCGCGATTTCAACGACAATCTCTCTCGCGGGACCGGCACTGCTTCGGGCGACCGACGGACACGCCGGCCTGGCGCCCGATCATGTGACTGCGCTGCTGTCCGGTCTGGGTCTGCTGCTGGTCGTGGTGGGGAAGATCACACTCGGCCGCAGCTTTGGTGTGGTGCCGGCGAATCGCGGCGTGGTCGTGCGCGGTCCGTACTCGATCGTGCGGCATCCCATCTACACCGGATATCTCGTCACGCACGTGTCATTCCTCATGGCGCATCCGGCGCCCTGGAATCTGGCCGTCATCCTGATCGCCGACTTCGCGCTGATTCTCCGCGCGCTGATGGAAGAGCGGGTCCTCAGTTCCGACGCCGCGTACCAGAAATACTGTGAGCGGGTCGGGTGGCACCTGGTACCGGGGGTGTTCTGATGAATGTCGCGCTGATGAACGAACGTACGCACCAGCCGGTCGCCACCCGGGTGGAGATCGCCGCGACGCGAACCACGCGCCGACGTGGCTTGCTCGGCCGCGACGGGCTCGCAGAAGGGTCGGCGATGCTGCTGGCGCCGTGCTCTTCCATCCACACAATCGGGATGCGCTTCCCCATCGATGCCCTGTTTGTCGATCGGCAGGGGTACGCGCTCAAGATCGTTCGCGACCTCCGGCCGTGGCGCATTGCGCTCGCCACCGGCGCACAGGCCGTTATCGAGATGGCTTCGGGCAGCCTGGACTGCGACAGCGTTCACGTCGGCGATCGGATATTCCTCGCTCCGGTGTCGGCGTCCGACGCGGCGACGGCAACCGCATCGGGCGCGAAATCCGGCGGGTCGCCCGAACAGTCGGCAGGCTTCGCGCCGAACCGATTCAACTCGCCGAAGAATGCGCCTCCCACCGGCGGATTTGTCCGGCGCCTGCGCGACACGGCTGGCACATCGATTCTCGAGGCCGCCATCATCACGCCGCTGCTCCTGCTGCTGACGCTGTCGATCGTCGATTTGAGTCAGATGTTTTACTGCTACGTCGCGCTGGAGAACGGCGTCAGTCAGGCGAGCCGGTTCGCGGAGACCGGCAACGTGCTGGACGATCCGGCGAATCCGGGCACGTCCCTGTCGCGGGATGCCTCGATCATGCTGGCCATGAGAAATGCCACGCCGAGACTGACGATCCCTGACAGTGCCTTCACCTTCACCTCGATGCCTCCGGGCGGGACGACCTGGAGGCCGGGAAGCGGCGGCCCCAATGCGCTTGCGAAAGTATCCGTGTCGTACAAGAGGACGTTTTTCAACCCGATGTTGTGGGCGTTCTTCTCCGGCGGCCAGATCACCCTCAATGTCGAGTCCGCGATGAAGAACGCGGGAGCGCCGTCATCATGAGAACGCTGAACGCGCTGACCATCCGACGAAAACTCACAGGAACGTATGACTACGCCCAGACGGCCGCAGACGTGGGTCCTGCGTTCGCCGCATTGCAGAACCAGTTTCTGCGGTTGACCGACTAACTCGAACCCATCAGGAGAGAAATCATGTTGTTTCTGGCTTTCATGGTCGTGTCGATTGCGGTCGGCGGAAGCTTTGTAGTGGTGCGCCGAAAGCGCAAGGCGAACACCGCCGCAGCTGCCCGCTAACCGACCTCACGCCCGCAACGGCTGCTCCATGCCGGCCCGCCCGTCGCGAGCCGGCCCTTTTCTGCTCCTGTGTATCGCAGGCCGTCAGGTGTGTGTCCAGAGTCCCTCCAGTGGCGCACGACCGGAGTGACGGCCGGTCCCATCCCTGAAGGGCTGCCTTGAGCTCCAGGCGACGCTCTCAACGCGAGCAGGGCTTTACCCTTGCGGAATCAGCTCCGTCAGACGAAGAGCGTTCCCAGCCGCTGTACAGCGCCCTCCCGACGGTGTCCGCGCGACTAAAGCCGTGCGCGGCAACCGAATGAACGCCACGGCGAAACCGAACTCGACAATCGAAGGCGAACGCCACGGCCGAGCTGAACCGTGAGAGTGCGTGGGATCATCACTGGACTTCGACGAGGCAGGGCAGGTGACCGAAGGTCACGTGTCGGTGTGGTACTACGCTTGCTCAAGACAGGAGCAATGCTACGCCCGGCCATCGTTCTGAAGGCCGGCATCCTTACCTACCTCACGGACGGGAGGCATCGGTGCCTCCCGCTCGCCACGTACGGCAGCTTTTTTCAGCGCGTGAGAATCGGGCTACCCAGGGAAGAGCCTTCCCTTCCTCGAGCGGATCGAGAAGCTACGACGTCGGCTTGATGGTGATCTGAACCGTTTTGCGGAACTTCACCGGCATGCCGTTCAGCGTGGCCGGCTTGTAGCGCCACGCCTTCGTCGCGTTGAGCACGATGCCATCGTAGCTCTGCGTGACCGACGAGGTCATCACGGCCGATTCGACCTGACCCAGTTCGTCGATCACGACTTCCAGCTTTCCGTTGCGTGGGATGATGACCTGGCCTGGAAACGGTGGCAGCGCCTGACTGATGATCGACGGCGGAGCGATGCCGGTTTCGCCGCCAGTGTAGATGCGAGGCGCGGCGGGCAGAGCGGCAGCGGGCGCGGGTGCGGGCGCCGCGACCGGAGCGGGCGCAGGCGCCGGCGGTGGAGCGGCCGCCTTGGCCGCGAGCTCCTGGAAGCCTCCGGCCAGCGTGCGCAGATCCGATAACGGCGGCCGGCTCGCTTCGGTCGCGACGTCCTGATCCGCGAGCGCGTTCAGCACCTGCGTGAAGCCGTCGGCGGCAGCCCCGAATTCTTTCCGATCGTACGCCGTCTTGGCCTGCGCGTACTTCTGCTGAATGATGGCTGGCAGCATCCGCCGGCGCACCGCGGTGAACGCCGAGCGGATCCGCGGCGACGCGTCGCCGTCGCCCGGTGTATAGGTCGGCTCGGCCACGACGACCGCCTCGATCGCCTGTTCCGCATCGGTGGGCCGTCCGAGCGCCAGCAGGCAGAACGCGCGGTACTGCTCGATGGCTCGTGACTGGCTTGCCGGGTGATCCGACGAGTGCAAGCGATTCAGGACTGTCAGCGCATCGTCGTAGGCGGCCGATGCGTAGAGGTCGCGGGCGGCGGCGAGGTCGCCGTCCTGGGCGCCGGCATGGGTGGCGGCGAGCATGCTGCCCGCGACGAAGGCTGCGACGAAATAGGCTTTCATTTTTTCCTCAAATCGACGCTGAGGCGCGCCTGCGAATTGAGCGTCACCGTGGCAGCGTGGCGCTGCTCTCCGAGATCGGGATGGCGGAAGAGGATTTCATGTGATCCGATCGTGAGCGAAAGGTTGCCGATGGGCGTGTCGCCGACCTTCTCGCCGTCTACCCACACTTCGGCCCACGGCACGGCATTGAGCGCAATCGTGCCCTTCGGGAAATCGATCTTGACGTTCGAGACCCTCCCGGGTGCGACCTGCACTGAGCGCAACGTGCGGTATCCCAGCGTCTCGTTGACGATCTCGATGTCGTGTTTGCCCGACGAGACCATGAGCCGATCGCTCTGGCTCGAGCCGATCAGCCGCTTGTTCTCGAACACTTGCACGTCGGCCGGTGCGGTCACGGCAATCCACCCCGACACGGGCGCGCTCTCGGTAGCGGTGGCGAGCGGCACCATCAGCGATGCCGTGATGCCAGCCTCGATGGCGACGATCTGCTTTACCGAGCCGCGGTCGCTCTCGAGCGACACAGCATGCTCACCCGGCGTCAGATCGGGCACGGTGACGGGCGAGACGCCACGTGGGACGCCGTCGATGCTCACCCGCGCACCGGACGGTTCCGTGCGCACCTGCAGCTGACCCGCCGTCGACGCCACCTTCGGGAGCTCGATGTACTGCGACACCTGTGCGCCGGCGGTCATCGCAATCGGCATCACGCGCGGCGGGCCATCGCCGCGGACTTCGAGCGCGTGCGCCCCTGCCTTCAGCGAGACCGACAAGGGCGTGATGCCGCGTTCGACGCCGTCGACAAACAGCTTCGCGCCCGGCGGGTTGGTGGTCATGATCAGAATGCCGTCGTTGGCCGCGGGGTTCGGCGCCAGGAAGCGCCGTGCGGCGGGGACACCCGCGCCTGCCAGCGCGACGATCGCGATGCCGGCCGCCACGAGCCCCCAGCGTTTCTTGCTGTCCGGCGCCTTCTGCGGGCTCTCGAACGGAGACACGTCGAGCGGCGCGCTGAACAGGTCGGGCTCGGTTCGCGGCGTCAACGACGCCTGCTCGAACCCCGTGAGGCTCGGAATCGGCGCTGGCGACGCGGACACCGGCGCTGGCGACGCGGATACCGGCGCTGGCGACGCGGACACTGGCGCTGGCGACGCGAACACCGGAGCCGGCATTACTGGCGTCGGCTGTGCGGCCGGGACCGGGGGAATCGGCGTGTACAAGGAGGCCGATGGAGGTGCGGCGGCCGGAATGACCGATGACGCCGGTGTCGTGTTGGGCGCGACGACGGGCATTCGCACCGACGAGGGCGGGCGCACGGAGCCAACCCCGAGTGTCGGCGTGGCGATCGGCGTGAGCTCGATCGTTGCTTCCGGTTCGTATGCAGCAACGGGCCTCACGACAGGCCGGCTCACCGGCGCCTGATTCAGGACGGGCTGACTCGTCAGCGGCTGCGCGATCGACGTGTGACCGAGGATCGTCTTCGATTCGGGCACCGATGCGTGCAACGGCTCTTGCGCGTGTCCGTAGTTCGGCCACGTCGGTTCGGAAACTGCTGGGGAGGAGGCCGCCGCCGGCTCGGTCGCTGCGCGATACCGATCGAGAAACGCTTCGAGCGAGGCCGGCGCCGCCAGGTAGTCGCTCTCGCCCAGGACGCGTTCGAGTTCCTCCTGCGCATCGATGGCCGACTCGAACGAGTTGCGGGCGTCGAGCTGCAACGCGCACATCATCCAGGCGCGCAGGCCGGCGGGCAACGGCTCGAGGCCGCCGCGCGCTGATACCGCCCATGCAGAGGAAACAAGATCAGCCAGCCGCGCCGGACCTTCGTCCTCGTGCAGCTCGCGTCCGAGAATCAGCGACAGCGCGACGACGCCGAGCTGCGTGGCGTCGACGCGATGATCGAAGCGGGGCAGACCGGCCGATCGCGGAACGGCCACCCGGAGCTCGCGCCAGTAGCGCTCCTGCGAGTACCGCAGCTGTTCGAGCGCCGAGCCCAGGGCATGCTCGACGACGATCAGCCGCGCGTTCGGCGTCACAACCAGGCGCTCGGCTCCGAGCGCGCCGTGTGCGATGTCCGGCATGTTCTCGTGCAGCATGGCGATGGCGGGTACCAGCTGGCGGAGCAGACAGAGCGCGGCGTCGATGTCCAGCGTGACATCGTTCATCTCCGCGAAGCGCAGGATCTCGGACAGGCGCGTGCCGACGGCGACGTCGGACACCATCGCCAGCGTCGATGCCGGATCTTTCAGGCGTTCTACACCGCGTACCCGGTTGTAGCAGGCATGGCTGAATGCCGCGAGATGGCTCAGTCGTTCACGCAGCGCGAACTCGAATGACGGCACGCTGGTGAGTTCGCCGCGCAGGCAGAGCATCTCCACCGCTTCGTTTCGGGCGCGATCGACGGCGAGCCTGCGGGAGCCGAGGCCGTCTTCGAACGTGACCGGTGCGGGCGTGGACACGGATGACAGTGCAGGATCCATGTCCGCGCCAGATGCGGAAGTTGTGCCGTCGACGTACGATGATTGTTAGGCCGTTTTCCGATGATCGCGAAAGTGCGATTACAGTTCGCGCACCCAGACCCGAATTTGGTCTTACAGAACTGTGCGTGAACTCTGAAGAATGAAAGGTGACCCTGCGCACGATTGCACGCCTGTGTGCGCCGTCGCCGCGCATTGCCCGCACGTAAAGAATCGTCAGCGCGGCCGCGGCGAGCGGGGTGCGGAAGAAACACGTGGGCCGACCCGTCAATCCTGTCAGCCGGGCGGGCAGTTGTACACTACGACCCATGAGAGCACAGACGCTGAAAACGATGCTTGCGGCTGCGGGGCTGCTCGCGTGCGCGTCGGCCGTCTTCGTTCGCGCCCAGGAGGCCCGCATGCCCGATACGCAGACTCTGCAGCAGATGGCCGCGCGGTTCGCGCCGACCGACATGACCGCGGATCTCTCAGCGCTGTCCGACAGCGACCGCCGGGTGGTGGCCAAACTCGTTCAGGCGTCCAAGATTGTGGATGGCCTCTTCCTGCGGCAAGTGTGGGCGGGCAACGATGCGATGCTGGCGGATCTGGCCCGCGATCAGTCTTCCGAGGGTCGCGCGCGCCTGCACTATTTTCTTATCAACAAGGGCCCCTGGTCGCGTATCGATCACAATGCGCCGTTCGTACCCGGCGCCCCGGCCAAGCCGGCCGGCGCCAACTACTACCCCGCCGGCGCATCGAAGGCGGATCTCGAACGGTGGATACAGTCGCTCCCCGAGGCCGAGCGCGCACGGGCGACGGGCTTCTTCACCGTGGTGCGGCGCGCCGGCAACTCTTTCACGCTCGTGCCGTACAACGTCGAATACCAGGGTGAGCTCGTCCAGGCGGCGTCGTTTTTGCGCGAGGCTGCGCAACTGACCGGCCAGCCAACGCTCAAGGCGTTCCTGAACAAACGGGCCGATGCGTTCCTCTCGAACGACTACTACGAGAGCGACGTGGCGTGGATGGAACTGGAAGGCGCGATCGAGCCGACCATTGGCCCCTACGAAGTGTACGAGGACGAGCTCTTCAACTACAAGGCAGGGTTCGAAGCGTACGTCACGGTGCAGGATCCGGTGGAGACCGCGAAGCTCCAGAAACTGGCCGCGGAGCTGCAGGACATCGAGGATCACCTGCCCATCGATCCGAAACAGCGCAACCCGAAGCTCGGTGCGCTCGCTCCAATCACGGTGGTCAACGAAGTCTACGCCTCCGGCGATGGCAATCGGGGGGTGCAGACAGCCGCATTCAACCTGCCGAACGACGAGCGCGTCGTCCGCGAAAAGGGCACCAAGCGGGTCATGCTGAAGAACGTCCAGGATGCGAAGTTCGCGAAGACGCTGCTGCCGATTTCAAAGATCGTGCTGCCTCCCTCCGATCGGTCTGCGCTGTCGTTCGATGCGTTCTTCACGCACATCGTGGTGCACGAGCTGATGCACGGCCTGGGGCCCCACAGCATCACGGCCAACGGCCGCAAGACCACCGTGCGCCAGGAGCTGAAAGAGACCTACAGCGCGCTCGAGGAAGCCAAGGCCGACATTTCCGGGCTCTTCGCGATACAGCACATGATCGACAAGGGCGTGATGCCCAAATCGCTCGAAGCGTCGCTCTACACGACGTATCTGGCGTCCGCGTTCCGTTCGATTCGCTTTGGCGTGAACGAAGCGCACGGGCGTGGCATCGCCATCCAGTTGAACTACCTGATCGATCAGCGAGGCTTCGTCATCAACGGTGACGGCACGTTCGCCGTCAACAAGGATCGCATC
>Ga0306921_10001901_pt1 | contig 20687 bp, 22 predicted proteins | sample sta12Cox44000080_FD_203760 | JGI IMG/M metagenome (GOLD analysis project Ga0306921, IMG submission 203760) | Lab enrichment of tropical soil microbial communities from Luquillo Experimental Forest, Puerto Rico - statoxic.12C.oxic.44.000.080 (v2)... | ecosystem: Environmental > Terrestrial >... | reverse complement strand
ATCTACGCAAGGCAAAACAAAGCTTCCCTTGTCGTCTTCAAGGATTTTCCGGCGAACTATCGCTCAGCTCTCGGCACGCTGCTCTCGAATGCTTACGCACGCATTCCCAGCATGCCGATGACGCGGCTGCCGCTCCCTTACGCAAACTGGGACGAATATTTCCGCACGCTCAGCAAGGCGACGCGGAAAGATTTGCGACGAAAGTTTCGCAAAACCGAGCGCGCACCGAAGATTGAGATGGAGGTGCTCAACGATGTCACGCCTTTGGTCGACGAAATCTATCCACTGTATCTGGCCGTCCACCAGCGATCGCCACTAAAATTTGAAACGCTAACCAAAGATTATTTCCGCGTCGCTGCGCAGCGAATGCCGGAGCATGCACGATTTTTTATCTGGCGACAACAGGGCAAGATCGTTGCGTTCAGTTTCTGCCTTGTCTGCGGCGATGGAATCTATGATGAATGCCTAGGGCTCGATTACAGTGTCGCCCTTGATCTGCACTTATACTTTTACACACTGCGCGACATCATCTCGTGGTCGCTGCAACAAGGGTTGAAATATTACTACAGCAACCCGCTCAACTACGAGCCGAAGCTGCATCTGGACTGCGAATTGGTCCCGCTCGACTTGTACATCAAGCACACCAATCCATTGCTGAATCCAATATTTTGTCGCGTCATAAAATATCTGGGACCAACGCGGCACGATCCTGTTTTGGCGCGATTTCCCAACGCCGACCAGCTTTGAACCAGGAACCGACACGAATGGACGCTAACGCTTAGCCCGCGATTGTGTGAGCAGCCAGCCAGCCTGACCGAGTACCGTGCAGAACCGAATGCGAATCTTGAAAACTTGCCAGGCGTGGCTTCTTTGCGAATAGTTTCTGGTCGAGGTTTCTCCGATGAATGCTGAGGCGATCCGAATCGAGCGCCCGAGTACGAATTCAAAGCTCTTCGCACACACGCGCTGGGACGCTGTTCCAGCCGCGGCGGGTCCTTTTCACTTCGCCTATTTCCTGGGCCTGTACTTCCTGTACCCGCACGCGCCGCTGTGGGTGATGCTGATCCCTGGGTTCATTTATTCGCTGATGATCAACGCCAACATCAATGGCGTGTCACATAACTTCATCCACAACCCTTTTTTCCGCTGGCAATTGCTCAACCGAATTTTCGGCGTGATCGAATCGGTGGCCTGCTGCTTTTCGCAGACTTACTACGACGTGGTTCACATGCAGCATCACAAGGGCAACGCCGATCGGCCGGATGAAAATGGTGACACGATTGATTGGATCTCGATTTACAAACATGGGCACGATGGCGAGGCGGAAAATCCGTGGAGCTACGTTTTTCTCAGCTTACTTCGCGACAATCCCGGCGCGATCAGGCGCGAGTTGGCCAAGCGCGGTAAAGTTGAACTGCGTTGGGGCAACATCGAACTGGCCGTGTTCATCACGATTTTGATCGCGATGGCAGTGATCGTCCCGACCAGGCCCATCCATTTCATCAACTGGCGGTTCATGCTGTTTTTCCTGCCGTTCTTCTATCTCGGCCATTGCTTCAGCTACTTGAATGGTTACTTCCGTCATTACGGCGCAAACCCGGATAAACCGATTGCCTGGGGTGTGAGCAGCTACGGGAGAATTTATAACTGGCTCTTTTTCTATAACGGTTATCACGCCGAACATCATTTCCGGCCGAAAGTGCACTGGACGAAAATGGAAAAATTTCGCCAAAGCATTGCCGATTTACAGAAACGAGAAGGCGTTCGCACTATCAAGCGAGCGCATATGCTTGGTTTTCTCGATCGCAATTTGCCAAAGCGTCGCCATCGCAGCGCGCACATCGAACGCGCTGAGGCATCCACTTCTGGGTAGCACACGGCGTCTCGCTGGCAGCACAGGCGGATCCCGCTTTGCGAAAATATTTTCGCGTCCATAATGGCGCGTGATGTCTCGCGCATTCCGTTGGTGGGCCAATCCGTGGTTCGTTCTCGTTCTCGAAGCGATTTTCGTCACCGCTTCTGAGGTGTTGTTGAAAGTGGGCGCGTCGGAAACGAGACGGGTCGCAGGCTGGGAATGGACCGGATTACTGTCACTCGCGTCGATCTGGATCTGGGTGGCGATCGTTTTCGTGATTCTCAGTTTTCTCTGCTGGATCTACGTTTTGCGCCATATCCCACTCTCCATCGCATTTCCGCTCTCGAACGTTGTTCATGTGCTCGTTCCCTTGAGCTGCTGGATTTTCCTGGGTGAACACATTTCGGGGACGCGCTGGTGCGGAATTGCAGTAGTGATTTTCGGCCTGGCGGTCGTCGCCAAACCAGTCGCGAAGATCGAGGAGAAACTCTGATGGCCATTTTCATTTTCACTATCGAGATTGCGGCGGTGGTCGCCGGCCAGTTGTTGCTCAAACACGCCATGGAAGAATCAAACCGCCTCGGCTTTCGTGATCGCCGCGTGCTCAGATTGTTTTTTTCCGGCGTCGCAAGTCTGACGATTTCGTTTTTCCTAACGATCGCGTTACTGCAGCACTTCGATCTCAGTTTCTTCTATCCGATCCAGGGTTCGACCGTTGTGCTCATCGTGCTCGCGGCCGTGGTGTTTCTCCGCGAAAAATTGTCCATCCGACTTTTGCTCGGCTCGCTTCTCATCAGCATCGGCATTGTGATTGTTTCACTGAGTTAGTAGCGGCCAAAGTCTTTCAAGCGCCGCAAAGTTGGTTCGCCGGATCTCTTTCGGACTTGGCCGCGGAAGCTTTGGATGGTCTATTTCCGAAGCGAATTTCTGTTTCCAGCGCGCGTACTTCGGTTCGGAATATCCACCACAAATATCGCCGGCGATGACGTGCGATCTTTCGCGCAGTTTTTTCAATGCCCACACAAGATCGCCAATGTCGAACCGGCCGCTTTCCCAATTGGTCACGGTTTCTCCTGTGCGAACACAATCGAGGTCGATCGTAATGTAGAGCTCTGTTCCGCCGAGACTGGCGGCAAAGTTCTCGAATTTCCTTCGCCAATCTTCACGCAAAATTGCGCCGCGACGTTGTCGATCTTTCATCGGCCGATCATCCGCCCACGGGTGCACTTCAAGTTTGCCGGCGCGTTCCGCACGACGGTTGCCGAAAATCTGGCGCGGCCACCAACATTCGAAATTGCCGCACCCCCACACGCTCACGAGTCGGACGTGCGGAAGTTCGAGCGCGCGATTAACCCAACTTCCGCAGCACCATTTCGGCGGGCGAATGTCCCAGTCGGGATGATTGTCGAACGAGACCATGACAACGGGTTTACCAAGAGGGCGCAAGCGCAACGCACTTAGATGGTGAAAGTCGCCCGATCCGTAGAGCAGAAACGGCGCCGCGAGATTCCTCTCGTGCTCCCGATAAAATTCGGCTACCAAGCGCGGCGGCGTGGAGAAGCGTAAGCGCGGACCCCAAATCCGAGCGTCGATCAGCGGAAGTCCGAGCGGCTCATCCTGCCACGCGTCATCCAGATTGAGATGAAGCGGACGATCGCTCAAGATCACCGGTGCGCGGCTGGGAAAAGCTCGGCATCGGCCGCCTTCGCCACGCGCAGGTTTTCCTCGGCTTCCTTGTATTCAGGATTGCGCCGCAGCGCTTCATTGAACTGGATCACCGCCTGGGAAATCTGGCCCTGGGCCAGGTACACTCTGCCCAGACTATTGTAGGCAACTGTTAATTCCGGGTTCGCCCGAAGTGCCGCCAGGTAGTGTCCTTCTGCCTCCTTTAGATTTCCATTCGCAAAAAGTCCGTCTGCGAGGCGAAGCTCGGCGTACGGGTAATTCGGCTTGAGTCGAAGAACTGTCCGAAGCTCGCTGATGTATTCGTCATTTTTGCCCACTGCTACAAGGAAAGCTGCGTAGCTGTAGTGCGCATCAGCTGAGTTTGGTTTCAGGCGCGTACCCGCTTCAAAATGAAACGCGGCATCATCGTTGCGTCCGATCCGTTGTAGCAGATTCGCGTACATCAAATGAAAATCGCCGTTGTTCGGTTGAAGCCGCACCGCTGTTTCCATGTGCGGGACCGCGGGGTCGAATTTGGCTTGCGAAGTCAACGCAGAGCCAAGGTTCATGTGCGCTTCCGCGTACTTGGGACTGAACTGGATCGCGGTCTGGTATTGTTGGGTCGCTTCCTCCAGTTTGCCTTCCTTCTGCAACGCGGAGCCGTAATCAAAATGCGGTTTCGCGCCGTCAGGCACATCTGCGACTACCCAGGCCATCCGTTGCACCTCAGGAACGGAAAGATGCGTTTGCCAAAACCACAGTGCGCCGAGTGGAATGACGAACACGCCTACCCATTTCAAGCCGTGCCACGCCCAGCTAGGAAGCATGCCGCCGATAGACACATCAGCGGTTCCACCGGCGAGCCCAAGTGATTGACGCGTCGAGCGCTCCCGAACTTTCCAGATAAATCCGTCATAATAAAAATGCAGCAGCGTAGAAGCGGTCACCACGCCGGTGAGAATCCGTTTGACGGGATCCATTCCGATATGGGCATTGATGAAGGAAACTGAACCGTAGGCAAAGACGAGGCCGACATAAAGCCCAACCAGCGAGCCGCTCCTTCGGAACACGAATCGCATAAATCCGCCAATGTTGCTGTCCTTCTCGACCCGATTGCGATTGTAAATCCAGACAAGCGACAGGTATTGCACGTCGTGAAAAACTTCGAACAGCGCGATCCCGACCAGAATGTTTGAGACAAGATTATTGCAGTACCACCAAAACGCGATGCTGGTCACCAGCAATGCAAGTTTTACCGGATTCGGTCGATGGCCAGCAATCCAAGTACGAACAAAATGCGCGGCGAACAACACCGAAACAAAAATGGCTGCGCCTAGAATTATGTTTTGGCCGAGGTTTACAACGGACGGCGGAATAAACGACCCGCCACACATATAGTAAGTGCCCAGTGTATCGCTCAACCGGTATGGCGAAAGCGCCACCGCGGTGGCGAACCATATCAGGCACATCGCGAAATCGAGCCGGCGGGTAAGAGCATCGAACGTTCCCGTTTTGGCGTCGTAGATTCGGCAAAACCCATAGGTCTGCATCAACCCATGCCAAACACCCCAGAAGAAAACGATTAGCAAAATTCCCTTCAGGTCCCACCAAAAGAAAGCGATACAAGTCACGAGCAGAAACAGCGGCGCGAAAATGAAGCGCCACTTGAAACGTTCGAACAAAGCCCGATCACCGTACGCGCGTATCATGCCCGGCAGGTGATGGCCCATGGCACCGAAGGCAGCTACAAAGAGAAAAATGTCGTCCGGACTCCACTTCGCCTGAGCAAGCGCGAAAGCGGGTATCAACAGCAATGGTGTGCCAACGTACAAGACCAAGTCCCGCCAGGAACTGAGTATCCACAGCTTCGGTCTGGCGGCAGTCGCCGGCTCAGATGGAACAGTTTGCAGACGTGAAAACCCTTGTACCTGCTGCATGAATTCGGGGCCAAGTCTTCCCTAAAATGGGGGGGAAATCAATGCGCTTTATGCCCTCACGTGTGGGCGAGGGCACGATGTCCGTGCACGCAAATTCAGAGTCACGCGCGAACAAATAAGTGGCATCGTGAACAAGACCCAGACAGAAGAGCTGAAACAACACGAACATCGACACGATATCTTTTGTGTCATCAGCGACGCGTTCCGCGTCTTCGCGCAGCGTGCATCCGTCTTGCTTGGCAGCGCTTGGGCATTTGGCGGCGCCGTGCTTGTAATTCTTGTTTGGCTCATCACCGGACCGACGTTTCATTTCTCGGACACCTGGCAACTGATCATCAACACCGCCACAACCGTCGTCACGTTCCTGATGGTATTTTTGATTCAGAACACGCAGAACCGCGACGCTAAAGCAATGCATCTCAAGTTGGACGAGCTAATCCGCGCGGTAAAAGGCGCGCGCAATCAACTCGTCGATCTCGAAAACCTTTCTGATGAGGACCTCAAAAACCTACAGCACCAGTTTCGGCGGTTGCGAAAAAAAGCTGAAGGCAGTCAGACACATTCGGATAACGGCCTACCCCCCACATCGCTCTAAAGTCAAACCGTCTCCATTCCGCCCGACTGATCGCCGCGAATTGCAAAGTTACCGCACTCGCATCTAATCTCTCGCGCATGACGTCAGTGTGGGAGCTGGCCAATGCGCAGTTGCGTGATCTCGCCGTTTACGAACCCGGGAAACCGATCGAGGAAACGGCGCTCGAGCTAGGCGTCGATCCGAGCACAATCATAAAGCTGGCGTCGAATGAAAATCCGCTCGGCCCTTCTCCCAAGGCGCTGCAAGCGATGCGCGCCGCGCTGGAGAATGCACATCTTTATCCTGATGGCACCGGATATTACTTGCGCAAAGCAATCGCAGCGAAACTTAGCGTATGTCCTGATCACGTAATTCTTGGCAACGGATCCAATGAAGTCATCGAATTCCTCGGGCACGCATTTCTCCATCCCGGCGATAACGTAATTACGTGTCAATACGCCTTTATCGTCTACAAACTACTCGCGACCGCTTTCGGCGTGCGCACCATTGAAACACCCAGTCCTGATTATCAGCAAGACCTCGACGCCACACTGGACTCGGTCACTTCAACAACCCGAATCATTTTCATCCCGAACCCAAACAATCCCACCGGCACATTGATTTCTAAGCGCGCGATCGACAGTTTCATGTCGCAAGTGCCAGACAGCGTCATTGTAGTCTTTGACGAGGCGTATTTCGAATTCCTCGATGATCCGCCCGACACACTTCGCTTTGTTCGCGACGGCCGAAATGTCATTGTGCTCCGCACGTTCTCCAAGATCCACGGTCTGGCCGGGCTACGCATCGGATATGCCATCGCGCCGCCTGAAATGACCGAAGTACTTCACAAAACAAGACAGCCATTTAACGTGAACAGCATTGCACAGGCCGGCGCGATCGCGGCGCTCGATGATGACGCACACCTGCGCGACACCAAACGGGTGATAGATGAAGGTCGCGCTTATTTGCAGGAACAGTTTGCTGACATGCAGATTCAGTTCGTGCCGTCTGCTGCAAATTTCCTAATGGCGAACGTTGGCGACGGTTGTGCCGTGTTCCAGAAGCTGCTGCAACGGAAAATCATCGTGCGCCCGCTCAAAGGCTATGGTTTGCCTGAATGGGTCCGCATTTCCGTGGGCACAATGGAAGAAAACCGGCCATTGATCGCGGCGCTGCGAAACACCATGGGCCCGCACTAGAGCGGGGCGAAATCTCAATCACAAACCGGAGCAGCGCCGCTTTCGAGTTTAGCTCGGCAGTATTTGGCAACCGAAGCGGTTGCCCTACAATTTGGATTCGGACTCATGACCGTTTCTGACACTGTCGCCGCCATCTCGACGCCGCCCGGGGAAGGCGCGATTGCGCTTGTACGGATTTCCGGCGCGAATGCGATTGAAATAGTAGACAGAGTTTTTCGCGGCAAAGCACCGCCGTCGCGATTCGCGTCGCATGTTCAACATTTCGGTGAGATTTTCAGCGCAGAAAATCAGTTGATCGATCAAGTCGTGCTTTCGGTGCACCGAGCACCGGCTAGTTACACCGGTGAAGATCTGGTGGAAATCAGTTGTCACGGTGGCACACTCGTTTCCGCGAAAGTTCTCGAAGCATGCCTGCGTGCAGGGGCCAGAGCAGCGCGCCCAGGTGAATTCACCGAGCGCGCATTTCTCAACGGCAAAATGGATCTCACACAGGCTGAAGCGGTGATCGATTTGATCCGCGCCCGGACGGATCTGGCGCTGCGTTCGGCCACCGAACAACTCGAAGGCAGACTCGGCGATCAAATCAGGAAAATCCGCGATCAGTTGATCGGGCTGGTCGCGCACATCAACGCGTCGATTGATTTTCCGGAGGAAGGCATTGAGCCAGACGAAGGCGAAGCGCTTTGCGCTCGGCTCGATTATGTTCGAGACGAAATCTCTGTGTTGCTCGCGACCGCCGATCAGGGGCGTGTGCTGCGCGAAGGCGTGCGCGTGGTGATTTACGGTGCAACAAATGCCGGCAAATCGAGTTTGCTCAATCGTCTGCTTGGCTACGATCGCGTGATCGTCAGCGACACGCATGGCACGACCCGTGATATGATCGAGGAAACGGTCAATTTAGACGGTGTGCCGATCCGCTTGCTCGATACTGCTGGCTTGCGCGCGTCGGAAAGCGAACTGGAGCTTGAAGGAATCGCGCGCACACAAAAATCGCTGCGACTAGCTGATTTGCGCCTGCACATCGCTGATCGTAACGCGCCGAAGCCGGCGCATTTCAACTCGCGAAAGCTTTCGGAGTTCAATGGAGCGACGAGCGAACCGAACGAAATCGTTGTCCTGAATAAGAGCGATTTGCCGGAGGACAACGACTGGATGGATTTCCCGGCAGTACGAATTTCGTGCGCGACCGGAGACGGACTATCCCAACTGAAACAGGAGATTCTGAGACGCATTCGCCAGCAAAATCTGAGACCGGAGAGCGCGATCGCGATTAATACTCGCCATCGCGATTGTCTCCGCCGCGCCCTGGAATCATGCGATCGCGCCGGCACGGCGCTAAACGAGGGATTATCCGGCGAATACGTGGCGGTTGATCTCGATCAAGCCCTGCGCGCCGTCGGCGAAGTCATTGGCGTCGTGGACGTGGAACAGATTCTTGATTCGGTGTTCAGCCAGTTTTGCATCGGAAAATGACGCTGCAATTAATCCAGCCAACAGCGTTGTCATGTTGAGCGAAGCGAAACATCTCGATTTCTCTTCGTGGAAGTTGACAAAGAAAATGGCCAGAGATTCTTCGCTGCGCTCAGAATGACATTCCTGTGATGAGGACCTTCGTGCTTGAAGCGTTGGGGCCACGGTTCAAATGAAGAACCTTTACGAGCGATTCGTTAGGCCGCTCCTTTTTTCGCTCGATGCCGAGATCGCGCATCATCTCACCATCGCATTGCTCCAAAAGGCGTCGTATTTCGATCTGGCTCTACGTGTGCTCAAGTCTTTTCAGCCGTCATCCAAACGAAAAACGCTCTTTGGCCTCGAGTTTCCAAACCCCATTGGACTTGCGGCCGGGCTGGACAAAAACGGTGTTGCTCTTCCTGCGTGGGCAGCGCTTGGGTTCGGTTTTATCGAGATTGGGACAGTGACTGCGAAGGCGCAGCCTGGAAACCCGAAGCCGCGTATCTTTCGATTGCCCAAGCAACAAGCGTTGATCAATCGCCTTGGTTTTAATAACGACGGCGCGGACGCGATTGCGCACCGATTGGCGGCGCTGCGTAAAAGCAGGCGGTGGCCGGGTGTTCCAGTCGGGATCAATATTGGCAAGTCGAGAGCAACGCCACTCGAACAAGCGACAGGCGATTACCTTTACTCGTTTCGCATGCTGCAGGATTTCGCCGATTATGTGACGTTGAATGTCAGCTCGCCAAACACACCCGGTTTGCGCGAGTTGCAGGAGCCTGAAAAGCTTTCGGAGTTACTCTACGCCATCAGCAATGAAACAGGAACAACTCCAAAACCGCTGGTCGTGAAAATTTCACCGGATCTATCAGGCGCTGAACTGAAGACCATTCTCGCTGTTTGTGAAGAGAACGGCGTGTCGGGAATCATCGCCACGAACACCACCCTGGATCACTCCTCGATTCCGCCCCAACTGGATCAAGCAGGCGGGTTGAGTGGAGCGCCACTCCGAGACAAATCAACCGTGTTGGTGCGTGAAATTGCTGCCAAATCTATAATTCCAGTGATCGCTTCAGGAGGAATTTTTGACCCACAATCGGCACGCGAGAAATTTCAGGCGGGCGCAGAACTGATTCAGCTTTATACCGGATTCGTTTACCGCGGCCCGCAGCTTCTCCGCGAAATCATGGACAGATTGTAGGACGGGCGCAGCGCCTGCTCGGCAATGGTTGGCAACCGGGGCCGTTGTCCTACAGTTGATCGATTTTTCAGAATGAAGCTGTCTCGCAAGGTCCTCAAATTCACCGAGCCATTGACCTACCGGCGCGGCTGGCGCAGAGCGCAACGCTCGATTTTTCGCGTGCCGCTCAAGCCAATGCTTGCGCAGATCGATTGGAAGCGCGCACGAGAAATCCAGCAGCGATATGCGAATTCCACTGCAGGCTACGCTAAATACGCAGATATCCAGCCGTGGTTACGTTTGAATCGTGAACGCGTGCAGGATTTAAATCTTCATCGCTCGGCGCCCAAACGTGTTCTCGACCTCGGCTGCGGAGGCGGATTTTTCTTGTTCATCCTGAAGAACCTTGGACACTCCGTCACCGGCCTCGACACCGACCGCGTTCCGCTGTTCGGCGAACTACTGGAGTTGTTCGGGGTGCGACGAGTCGTTTATAAGATCGATGCTTTCGAGCTGCTGCCGGACCTCGGTCAACAATTCGATTTGATCACAGCGTTCTCTACGAACTTTTACCTTTACCATCCGGCGAAGAAACGTTGGGACACCGCGGAGTGGGATTTCTTTCTGCGCGATTTGCAGCATCACCTCGCGCCGGGCGGAAAAATCTTTTTTGGACTGAATCCTCTTTACAACGGCGGCTATTACACGCCTGAAATACGCGATCTTTTTCTCAGCCGTGGTGCAGAGGTCGAGCGGGAACGAATTTTTTTCAAAACCGGTGTGCGCTTTTAGCAAGCGAAAAACTCAAGATGGAGGGGCGAGTTCCGCGAGCCCGTTCCCCAACCTGGAATAGCGTCGCGGAGCTCCGCCCTCCAGTTCCTGCTATGGCGCTGGTGTGGCAGACGGCGGCTCGTCTGAAGAATCGTGAAAGCGACGCTGTCGCCAGCGCCGATGTCGCTCTTCCATTTGCGTCAGCTTTTGCCGCTGCTCGTCAGTGAGCTGGGCAGCCATCTGACGATGCGCGTCGGTAATGATCTCATGAACCCTTCGACCTGTGTCTCTTCGAATATCCCGCAGTTGAGCAGTTGTTTTGTCGATGATCGGTGAAATCTTGGCGAGTTGTTCCGGGGTCAAATTGAGTTCGGCGCGGAGCCTTTCTTTCATGCGTCCGGCGATGCGCTCCGGATGATGCAGTTCAAAGAACTGATGCCGGGCGTATGATCCCCCAACGAACGCGCCGGTAATTCCACCCGCGACGAACACCAGAAGAAAGCCCGCAATGAGTTTCCATTGCAAACCCCGGTTCATTTTTAAAACTCATCCTGGATCGCCGAATCCGCGATGGCGAATTCATTCGCAAACGATTCGCGGATTTCGCGGTTCTGATTTGTTTCGCGAACCGCCGCGATCGTTGAAATGACGATTACGGCTAGCGACAACGCGGCTACGCGTCGAAGCAGGTGCATCACACCGTTCGCCTTTGACGTACCAGCGCGCCACAGCGCGACCACGCGAGTATCGAATCCAAACGGTATCGCCGCCGGAACCTCTTCGTCCGCCTGAGCAGCAGATCGCAGCAATCGATCGATTTGTTCGTTCTTCATTGCTTTTCCTTTTCCGCAATTTTTGCGAGCTGTTGTTTCATTTTCTGTCGGGCTCGAAACGCTCGCACTTTAACGAGCGCCGCGCTCCAGCCGGTGATCTTGCGTATTTCTTCCACGCTGCGTCCCTGCAAATATAGCAAATCGATCGCCAGCCGCTCGACCGGTTTCAGTGCAGCCAAAAGATGCTCCACCAGTTGGCGCGAAGCGAACCGCTGGTCAGGCGCCAGCTCGTCGCTGGAGCTTGCCAAATTTTCCACCACGGCTTGCTCTTCAATGCTGAGATCAGCATGACGCACTTCCGGCCGCACTTTTTCCGATTCGATTTGATTGAGACAAGTGTTGACCGCAATGCGCGAGACCCAGTGCTCCAGCGGCACGTTGCCGGAAAACTGCGACAGCTTTTGGAATACTTTAATGAAAATCATTTGGCACAGGTCTTCCTCCGAGGTTCGACGCGATCGATGCGCGCGGACGATTTTGGCGACCAGCGGATAAAGCCGTCGCACCAACGCGCGAGCTGCCTCGTCGTCGTTTTGAAGCGCACTTTTAACCAGAGCGCCTGCGTCAGAATCATCCATGTAATCGAGAACGCATCCACACCATAACTCATGACCGGTTCGGCCGCGCTCCGGTTACAACTTCTCGTGTAGAGCGGCTCGTGCCAAGCACCTGCGGCTTGACGATGTCGACTTTAGAAAAATTTGTAACCGTTCTACTACGGGCACGGTCATGTTTTTTAAAGGCGCGAAGAGCGCTTTGTAACAACAAATGATACCAACTATGAAAAGAAACCTATTAGCACTTGCAGCAGCCGGTGCGATCGCGCTTGGGGGCTTTGTCGTTGTGCAGGCACAACCCGGCCCCGGTGGGGCTGGACACTGGCAGGGCCACGCGTTCGGCCTGAAAGGCATTACCGAGAAGCTAAACCTGACTCCTGATCAACAGGCGAAGGTTCAGCCGATCCTGGACGCGGCTAAACCGCAAATCACCGCCATTCATCAAGAGGCGATGCAGAAGATGCATACAGTGATGAACAGCACACTGTCGCAGATTCGGCCCCTGCTGAACGCTGATCAGCAAAGCAAACTTGATGCGATCCAAAAAGCGCATGAGGACATGCAGAACGCCGCGAAGCAACTGCACGACGCGATGCAGAACTAATTTCCCGCTCGTTCAGAGCGACTAGGGAATAGGCGGCGATCTCAAAAGGGTCGCCGCCGGGTCGCTTTCTCGCGTACGCAATCGCCCGAGCTGTTGAGGTCAACAGCTCCTACCTGTTTTGAATTCGGCGTTAGCCTCGTTTCTTCCTCAACGAAACGAGAAACATCACGACGCCGATCGCCGCCAGAACGATGGCGATGGTAAAGCCCGTGGAAGAGATCTCGCCACGGTGATGATAATTTTCTTTGAGAGCCCCAGCGAGGCCGAGCAAGAAAGAAAGAACGCCAATGCAGAACAAAATCAACCCGATCGCTCGCTGGTCATCGGTGGAAATTTTCATTACACCGGCAATCAAATATAGCCGGGAGCCCAAAATTCAAGTGCGCTCTTTAGGCGGAAGGCGTTAATTTCAGGATGCGCGCGATTCAGCCACTTATATTTGCACTGCTCACGGTGGGCTCAGCGTTGCCTTTGGTTGCGCAGATCGATCGTATTACCGGCAAAAATTTCGCCACGCGATCGGAAGTTTTGGCAACGCATGGAATGGTTTGCACCAGCGTGCCGGCAGCCACAGAGGCCGGGGTCGAAATTTTAAAGCGCGGCGGCAGCGCAGTGGACGCTGCGATCGCCGCGAATGCGACGCTCGGTTTGATGGAGCCTGTTTCGAATGGAATCGGCGGCGATCTGTTCGCAATAGTTTACAGCGCGAAAGAAAACAAACTCTACGGAATCAACGGGAGCGGTCGTTCGCCCCTTGATCTGAGTTACGACGCGATGAAATCAGAGCTGGCGAAGCTGCATCGCGAGACTATTCCGCCGCTCGGCATGCTGCCGATCAGTGTTCCCGGATGTGTCGATGCGTGGGCGGAGCTGCACAAAAAATTCGGCAAACTGAAATTGAGCGACGATCTCGCCCCGGCGATTCACTACGCCGAGGACGGTTTTCCAGTGACCGATTTGATCGCGTATTACTGGGCGTTTGGTCCGCGCCTCTACAAAGGATTGCCCGGAGCGTTTCTCGAGACCTACACGCTTGATGGCAAAGGACGCACGCCCGCCAAAGGCGACATCTTCAAGAACCCGGATTTGGCGAGAACGCTGCGATTGATTGGCGAAAAGGGGCGCGACGCTTTCTACGAAGGCGAGATCGCTGACAAGATCGATGAGTTCATGCGCGCCAACGGCGGGTTCCTAAGGAAAACCGATTTCGAGAAGCATACCTCCGCGTGGGTCGAGCCGGTCTCCGTGAATTATCGCGGCTACGACGTGTTTGAATTGCCGCCAAACGGTCAGGGCATTTCCGCGTTGCAGATCTTGAACATTCTCGAAGGATTCGATCTGCGCGCGATGGGGCGCAATTCACCCGAGACGCTGCACACGATGATTGAGGCAAAGAAGATCGTGTGGGCCGATCGAGCGAAATTTTATGCAGATCCTGCGTTCGCAAAGGTTCCACTCGCTGGATTGCTTTCGAAAAGCTACGCAGCCGAGCGCCGGAAATTGATTGATCCAACTCGCGCGGCGAAACAAGTGGAAGCCGGCAATCCGCAAAATGAAGTCGACACGCCCTCGCGCCGCTCTGCGGAAAACTCGGCCCGAGGGCGGGCCGGCTCCAGTTCTATCATTGATCAAGGGGATACGATTTATATGTGCACTGCGGATGACGAAGGCAACATGGTCTCGCTCATCCAAAGCAACTATCGCGGGATGGGCAGCGGGATCGTGGTGCCAGGCCTAGGATTTATGTTTCAGGATCGTGGCGAGCTTTTTTCGACGGACCCGCAGCACGCGAATGTTTACGCGCCGGGGAAACGTCCGTTTCACACCATCATTCCCGGATTCGTCATGAAAGATGGCAAACCGTGGGAAGCATTCGGTGTCATGGGCGGCGAAATGCAGCCGCAGGGTCATGTACAGGTACTCACAAACCAGATTGATTTTGGTTTGAACGTCCAGGAAGCCGGCGACGCCTCCCGCTGGCAGCATGAAGGCGACAACGAACCTACCGGCGAAAAGATGAACGCTTCAGGTGGCTACGTTGAAGTGGAAAGCGGTATTCCGTACGAGGCGGTGCGCGAGCTGCACAAGAAAGGGCACGACGTGCGTTTTGACGTCGGCGGCTACGGTGGCTACCAGGCGATCAAAGTCGAAATGCACGATGGCCGGCGCGTTTACGTCGGCGCCAGCGAATCGCGCAAAGACGGGATGGCGGCGGGATATTAAATTGCCGAGAAACAGGGAAAGAGAGAGACCGAGAATGGGAGAGACGGAGAATAGGTGAAACGGAGAAAGGGAGAATCGGCGCAGGATGGAAGAAACATGAAGAGTGACGATAAGAAGCAAAATGGCAAGCCGAACGGGCGATTTGGGGCGAGAACGAAGAAAGCGATCAGACATTTCCGAGATTTGGATGTTTATCAAAACGCGCTCGAGACTGGATTGCGTGTTTACGAGCTGAGCAAACAATTTCCCGACAACGAGAGATATGCGCTGACCGATCAAATCCGTCGTTCGTCGCGCTCTGTCTGCACAAATATTGCCGAGGCATGGCGCAAGCGCCGCTACACTGCGGCTTTTGTTTCAAAGCTAAGCGATTCCGAAGGTGAAGCCGCAGAAACGCAAGGGCACATCGAGTTTGCAGTTCGTCACGGCTACATCGGTAACGCTGAATTTGAGGCAATCGATGACTCTTACGAACACATACTGGGTCAGCTTGTGCGCATGATCGATCACCCCGAGAAATGGATCATTGGGCGCCGACTAAACACGTGAACGCGGACGTTTCGCTGAGTCACCCGTTCGCCGACTCACCGATTCGCTCATTCGGTGATGAATTATTGCTTGGGCGCCTTGAGCTCGGCGAGTTTTTCTTCCGCGTTGGTTACGTCGGACTTATGCGCGCTGCCGAGCTTAAGCAATCTTTGCTGACGCCGCAGATTGGCTTCGGCAAATTCAAGCTCGGCGCGCTCGCGTTTTGCTACTGCTTCTTGCTCGGCTTCGATCAGCTGCGCGAGCGCCGTTTTTGCCGCTTCCAACTCTTGTTTCGTCGTTTCGCCAGACGCAACGCGCGATTCCTGCTGGGCGACTGTTTCTTTGGACTGGGCAACTCGCGCGCTTGCCAGCTCAGCTTCGCATTTGATCACCTTCACCGCTCGCTGCTCGACCTCGACTTTCGCGAGTACACCAATCTTCCACAGACGTTCGGCGCCAGCCGCAGTTCGCTTCGCACGTTCCAGTTTTTGTTCGCACCGAGCGACGTCGCCGTCGGGTGTTCCCGCCTCGGCGAGTTCGTCCGAAAGATTTTGCTTCAATATCGGAGGCTCAATGTCGAACTCGCCAGGGTCATCGGAATTGCTCGATTGATCCGCTGCCAATGCAATGATCGCGCTGGTGAGAAACGTCACCGGCAACGCGATCGCGCGGATCATGCTGCCAGTTTATCACAAAATTCTCCATGGTGGAACGCGTTCTCCGCAACCCGTTGGACATGCGGTTTTGCGGTCTGATTTTGCGTGTGGGTCATGCGTCCTTCCATCGTCTTGAGGACAAGACGATCCACCAAAGTTCATAAACTTTTTTCTTCTCAACGGCTGCTTTCGTTAGGTAAAAGACGGACCCGGAGGAATTTATCTATCCAGTCAATCGTCAGATCCTGCTTGGCGTCGTCATCTCAGGATTGATCCTTTCGCCCGCGTCGGCCGATCGTTTTCCAAGCTCTGGGCCTGTTGTGTCCGGTAAAGTTGCACATCTTCGTTTCGGAAAAGCCGCCGCACCAAAGAATGCACCGCTTTCGGTAAAACGCGCAATATGGGCGGCCAATCAACTTCGCTCAAAGCCGTACCGGTACGGCAGTGGCCACAACTCATTTGATGACCACGGATATGATTGTTCCGGCACGATCTCTTATGTGCTCGGCGCAGCCGGCTTGATCACCACTCCGATGAGCTCGACCGAATTTCGCAGTTACGGCGAACGCGGCGCCGGCAAATGGATCACGATCTACGCGCGCGAGGGTCACACGTTCGCCGTGATTGCGGGACTGCGCCTGGATACCACGCCATTCGATCACTACACCGGCAAATGGGCACCGCGATGGTATGCGCCCTACCGGCCGCCCAGCGGCTTTGGTGCGAGGCATCCGATCGGTTTGTAGCTCTCCATGCGAAATGTATGCGGGACGCGATCTTCGTTTCGCGTAAGCATTGGAAATGCGAACGCGTTCTCGGGCCGCTTTGATTCCGAGGGTCTGACTGTTTAATAACATCATGCGAATCATTCACTGCATCGTTCTTACCAGCATTGCAACGCTTATCCTTTTGGAAATATCTTCCGCAGCTTCAGCGCAACAAACTCATGTCACTTCCGAGCAAGTGACTCACGCGGTTCAGGAAGTCGACACACTCGCGCAAAAGCAGATTGACCAAAACACGCTGCCCGGCCTGGCGATCGCAGTCGTGTTTCAGGACAAAATCGCTTACGCGAAAGGGTTTGGTGTGCGCGATGTGACTACCAAAACACCAGTTGACGCAGACACCGTCTTCCAGCTCGCATCCGTCTCGAAACCGATCGGCTCGACCGTGATTGCGGCACTGGTCGGCGAGGGAAAAATCAGCTGGGATTCAAAACTCAACGCGCTCGATCCCAGCTTCGAAATGTTCGATCCGTGGGTAACGCGCGAAATCACCATCCGCGACATGTACGCACATCGCAGCGGGTTACCCGATCACGCTGGCGATCTGCTCGAGGATCTCGGATTTACGCGCGCGGAAATATTACATCGACTCCGCTATCAACAACCCGATAGCAGTTTTCGTTCGCATTACGCGTACACGAATTTTGGCATGACCGAAGGTGGCTTGGCGGCCGCAAAAGGATACGGACTGGAATGGGAGGAGGCGTGCGCCCTAAAATTATACAAACCGCTGGGCATGACTTCGACCAGTTCGCGTTACGCGGACTTTGTCGCCCGCGGGAACAAGGCATTGGGACATGTGTTGGTGAATGGCAAATGGGAACAAAAGTTCAAACGCGATCCAGACGCGCAATCACCGACGGGAGGCGTGAGTTCTTCGGTGAATGATGTGGCGAAATGGATCCGGTTGCAGCTCGCCAATGGAAAATTTGATGGCAAGCAGATCGTCAGCGAAAAGCCGCTGACCGAAACTCATCATCCACAGATACTCACAGGGTTTAATCCGTTCACGAACATGCCAACCTTTTACGGCCTGGGGTGGAACGTAAGCAATGACCAGCAGGGCCGGTTGCGGCTCAATCATTCCGGTGCGTTTGATCTTGGTACGGCCACATACGTCAATCTCGTCCCTGCCGAGCAATTGGGCATTGTCGTGCTTACGAACGGCTATCCCATGGGCATACCGGAAGCTCTCGGAGCAGTATTTTTAGACATTGCCTTGTATGGGAAGCCGACGCAGGACTGGTTCCCGCTTTATAAGCGATTGTTTTCCAACCCGGCGACAACGGGGACCGTGCTCGGCTTTGATTACTCCAAACCGCCGACCTCGCCCGCGCCGGCACTAAAGAACGGCGCCTATCTTGGAAAATACGCGAACGATTTCTTTGGCGACATTGCGATTGTCGAAAAGGACGGTGGATTAGCAATTGTGGAAGGTCCGAAGAAACTAATCTTCCCGATGAAACACTACGACCGCGACCGGTTCACCTATGACACCACAGGTGAGAATGCTGTCGGCAAGAGCGGCGTCACTTTTTTTATCGGCCCTGACGGCCGAGCCACACACGTTGTCGTGGAAAATCTCAATGCACACGGCGGAGGAACTTTTAAGCGCGTCAACGAACAGAAGTAAAGCCTGTGCGCGACAGTGACAATTTTGGTTTCACACCTTCAGAATCGGGAAAGCTGCGCTCATTAAAGACGCCGGCCGGAATACAGAAATTTCTCGACGATCTGCCATACAACCTCAGCTATACCGCGCGCTCGCCGAAAAAAGTCCTGCACGATCGCGTCGCGTCATGTCTCGAGGGAGGAATTTTTGCTGCGGCAGCGCTCCGCGTCCTCGGATTTCCAGCATTGATCTTCGATTTGGAAGCGGAACAGGACACCGATCACGTCGTCGCGATTTTCAAAGTGCGCGGCCACTGGGGCGCGGTAGCGAAATCCAATTTCACCGGCTGCCGTTATCGGGAGCCGGTTTATCGCACTTTGCGCGAGCTCGCGATGAGTTATTTCAACATCTACTTCAACCTGCGCGGAGAACGCACCCTGCGGCGGTACTCGCGCCCGGTAAACCTGGCGCGATTTGATGATCTCAGCTGGATGACCACAGAAAAACCGATCTGGTTCATCGCCGAACACCTCTGCGAAATCCCGCACATCTCGCTGCTCACGCCCGCCATGGAAAGGAATCTCAGCCGCGTTGATCGCCGCACCATCTCCGGTGAAATGGTCGGACATAGAAAAAAGTAATTGGTCTGGCTGTGCCGCGAGCAGCTACAGAAACAATCTTCGCTGCAATAGACCCGTGCGCCTCCGCGATCAGGAACTCTAATCCAGCGGACTCTTCACCCCCGATCACGGCTTGCTCTCGCCAGCCTATTTTGGCACGATCCTGGCGTGCAGCTCTCTACAGCAGCAGTCGCTTCCTCACCGAAGTTACTCGATCGCGTCCGCTGGCATTTGCGCGTGAAACATTACTCGGTCCGTACCGAGCGGGCTTACGTCGATTGGATCCGCCGTTACATTCTATTTCATCGCAAACGCCACCCGAACGAAATGGGCGAAAAAGAAATCAGCGACTTTCTCACGCATCTCGCGCTGGAAAAAAACGTTGCCGCGTCCACTCAGAATCAGGCCTTCAGCGCCTTGTTGTTTCTTTATCAGCAAGTGCTCGAGCGAAAACTCGATTTCATCGACAACGTCCAGCGGGTGAAACGCCCGGCGAAGATCCCTGTTGTCTTCACACCGGACGAAGCGCAACTGGTCGTCGATGAATTGGCTGGCGAATATCGACTCATGGCCGAACTGCTCTATGGAAGTGGCTTGCGTCTGCTCGAGTGTCTGCGCTTGCGTGTCAAAGACGTTGATTTTGGCTACGGGCAGATCACCGTACGCGACGGCAAAGGTTTACGCGATCGCGTAACAATCCTGCCGGAATCGCTGCGCCAGCCATTGCAGCTCCATCTTCAACGCGTAAGGCAAATACATGAACGCGATCTGGCCCACGGAGCTGGACACGCTTACCTGCCTTTTGCTCTCAAACAAAAATATCCGAACGCCGAGCGCTCGTGGGGATGGCAATATGTATTTCCCGCGAGCAAATTGACTGCGGATCCGCGCTCCGGCGAGCGGCGTCGTCATCACGTCTCGGAGAAGAATCTCCAGAATGCCGTTAAGGCCGCGATCACCCGTGCCGGCATACACAAGGCCGCCAGCTGTCACACGTTCCGGCACAGCTTTGCTACCCATTTGTTGGAGGCCGGGTATGATATCCGCAGTGTGCAGGAACTACTCGGCCACAAAGATGTTTCCACGACCATGATTTACACCCATGTCCTGAATAAACCGGGCCTGGCGATCCGCAGTCCGCTTGACAGTCAAAAACCTCGTAGGAAGCGGTACTATTCCGAGTTAGACGAAACTTTTTCGTCTAATTCTCGTTAGGCCTATGCAGCGCATTCTATCGTGGATTTCTGTCGTTTTGCCTTTCGTAGCTCACGTCGTAGACGCCGCGCCCGCGTATGCCATTTACGCCGCACGTCCTGAGTATCCGGCAGAAGCCCGGACACAACACCTCACGGGCGCCGGTGCATTCGTATTGCACATTCGACCTGACGGCACAGTGGAGCGTGTCGAAACTCTTAAGAGCATCGGACATCCAATCCTCGATCGTGCAGCGATTGGTGTTCTTATGGTACGCTGTAGCAGCCATTGTTGGAGCCGCCACATGTCTGACTGGAGTTGTCACACGCGATCGGTTCAAACCATGATTCACCTCAAACCATCTAACCAATCGATGAAGCCAACAGCCCCATTGCGACGCAACTTCATTGTGATTGCCACGACACCCTGCCGTGGCTTATCT
>Ga0306921_10001896_pt1 | contig 20713 bp, 22 predicted proteins | sample sta12Cox44000080_FD_203760 | JGI IMG/M metagenome (GOLD analysis project Ga0306921, IMG submission 203760) | Lab enrichment of tropical soil microbial communities from Luquillo Experimental Forest, Puerto Rico - statoxic.12C.oxic.44.000.080 (v2)... | ecosystem: Environmental > Terrestrial >... | reverse complement strand
CTCCTCGAGGTACCCGTCGGAAAGGGTCTGCTGGGGCGCGTTGTCAATACGCTCGGTGAGCCGATCGATGGCAAGGGGCCAATCCAGAGCGACGTCGCCTATCCGGTCGAAAAGATGGCGCCCGGAATCATTCGACGCCAATCGGTCAGCCAGCCGGTGCAAACGGGCATCATGCCGATTGACGCCATGATTCCGATTGGCCGCGGCCAGCGTGAACTGATCATCGGGGATCGATCGACTGGTAAGACAACCATCTGCATCGACACGATCATCAACCAGGCGCGGCTGAATAAAGCCGCAGAAGGAGCAGGTGACAAGGGCTATCGCCCCTTATATTGCATCTATGTAGCGATTGGCCAAAAGCAATCCACCATTGCCCGGATCATTGCCACTCTTGACGAAGCCGGTGCGATGCCCTACACCATCTTTGTGGTTGCTTCCGCCTCGGATTCGGCCACGAATCAGTACCTTGCGCCGTATGCGGGCGCCGCCATGGGCGAATGGTTCATGGACAATGGCATGGACGCTTTGATCGTCTACGACGACCTGTCCAAGCACGCGGTCGCTTATCGCCAGGTGTCGCTGGTCTTGAAGCGACCATCGGGGCGTGAAGCTTATCCCGGCGATGTGTTTTATCTTCATAGCCGGTTGCTGGAACGGGCGGCACGCGTCGGAGAGAAGTACGGCAACGGTTCCCTGACCGCCCTGCCCATCATCGAAACGCAGGAGGGCGACGTTTCCGCGTACATCCCCACCAACGTCATCTCGATTACCGACGGCCAAATTTATCTCGAATCCGATCTGTTCTACCAGGGCATGCGCCCGGCCATCTCGGTCGGACTGTCGGTTTCGCGGGTTGGTTCGGCGGCTCAGCTCAAGGCCATGAAGCAGGTGGCCGGACAGCTCAAAGGCGACCTTGCCCAGTTCCGGGAACTAGCGGCGTTCGCGCAGTTCGGGTCGGATCTCGACGCCAAGACGCAGGCGCAGATCGACCGCGGCAAACGAATCATGGAAGTTTTCAAGCAGCCGCAGTACAACCCCGTTCCTGTCGAGGTTCAGGTTGCGGTGCTTTGGGCGGTACAAAACGGCTACGTGGATCAGGTGCCGGTGGAGCGGGTCAAGGAGTTTCAAAACAAGTTGACCGATTTCCTGACGACGCGAAGGGGCGAGCTGCTTGCCCGGATCGGGAAGGAAAAGGCGCTCAGCGAGACTGTAAAAGGCGGATTGAAGGCAGCGACTGACGAATTCGCGCAAACCTGGAAAGCGACATCGGCTCGTTGAGGTTATGCCCAGCCTTCGTGACATCCGCCACCGCATTAAGTCAGTCGGCAGCACGGCTCAGATTACTCGTGCCATGCAGATGGTGGCGGCATCAAAGATGCGTAAGGCGCAGCAATCCGCACTGACCACGCGACCGTTCGGCCAACTGCTGTATCGCATTCAACGCCGCGCTATAACGCACGCCCGGGACTTTACCCATCCCTTGCTGGAGGTGCGCGAAGTCCGGAAACGAGCCGTGATCCTGGTCGGTACCGACAAAGGCCTTTGCGGGTCGCTCAACGCAAACTTGTTTCGCGTGGCCTCTCAGTTCGACCCGCAAACCACCGTTTACATTGCCGTTGGCAAGCGCGCGGCGCAGTTCATTGCACGCACGCGGAGGCAGTTGGCGGCTGAGTTTGCGTTCACGGACACGCCGCGGTATGGCGAAGCCCGGCCGATTGCGACTCTTGCCCGCGACTTATTTTTGAAAGGCGAAGTGGATCAAGTTCAGGTGGTTGCGACTCGCTTCATCAACACGATGACGCAGCGAGCCGTGGTGGTGGAGTTTCTCCCGATCGGCGAGATCAAGGGGCTCAAGATCCCGGGCGCGGAATCAGAAGCCGAATTGGCGGCCGACACAACCGAGATCGTCTTTGAACCCGGCCCCGAGGCGGTCCTCGGTTATCTCATTAGGATTTACCTCAACATAATCATGTACCGGGTTCTGTTGGAAGCAAAGGCGAGCGAACAGAGCGCCCGGATGGTGGCCATGACTGGTGCGACGGATAACGCCAACGCCTTGATCAAGCATCTGACGCTTGAATACAACAAGCTGCGTCAGGGCAATATCACTAAGGAACTCCTCGAGATCGCCGGCGGCCAACTCGGCAACGGCTGACAAAATGAAAGAGATTAGGTACCAACGTGAATAAAGGCAAGATTGTTCAGGTCGTCGGTCCGGTCGTGGACGTGGCATTTCCGGAAAAGCTGCCCGGTATCTATAACGCGTTGACGGTGGACTACAAAGTTCAGGGCCAGCCCGTCAAAATCACGCTTGAGGTGCAGCAACACCTGGCCGACAGCTGGGTCCGGGCGGTCTCCATGTCCGGCACGGAGGGTCTCAAACGCGGTTACGAGGTCGTCGACACCGGCGTGCCCATCTCCATGCCCGTCGGAGAAGGAGTGATGGGGCGGGTATTCGATGTGTGCGGCAACCCTGTCGACGAACGCGGGCCGGTCCAGGCGGAGAAATACTATCCGATCCACCGCCCGGCGCCGAGCCTGGTTGACCAATCGACTTCCGCCCAGGTGCTGGTTACTGGAATCAAAGTAATTGATCTGATCTGTCCTTTTGTGAAAGGCGGAAAGGTCGGCGCGTTTGGCGGCGCGGGGGTCGGTAAGACGGTGGTTATCATGGAGCTGATCCACAATATCGCCAGGCTCCATGGCGGAGTGTCTGTATTCGCCGGTGTCGGCGAGCGCACCCGGGAAGGCAACGATCTCTACAAGGACATGTCCGAAGCCGGCGTAATCAAGCAGGATGACCTAGGCGCATCGAAGATCGCCCTCGTGTACGGCCAGATGAACGAGCCGCCCGGCGCTCGTCTGCGAGTTGCTCTGGCCGGCTTGGCCGTGACGGAGTATTTCCGGGATGAGAAGAATCAGGACGTTCTGCTGTTTATAGATAACATCTTCCGGTTCTCTCAGGCCGGTTCCGAGGTATCGGCCCTTCTCGGTCGAACCGCGAGTGCGGTGGGTTATCAGCCGACTCTGGCGGCCGAAATGGGCGCACTGCAAGAACGCATCACCTCGACCAAGAAGGGCTCGATCACCTCCTTCCAGGCCGTGTATGTGCCGGCAGACGACCTAACTGACCCGGCGCCGGCCACGACTTTTGCGCACCTCGACGCGACCATCGTTTTGGAGCGGTCGATTGCGGAATTGGGTATCTATCCGGCGGTCGATCCTCTCGCTTCGACGTCTCGGGCGCTCACGCCGGAGATTGTCGGCCAGGAGCACTACGATGTCGCACGCGGAGTGCAGAAGGTCCTGCAGCGATTTAAGGACCTGCAGGATATCATCGCGATTCTAGGCATGGATGAGCTCTCCCCGGAAGACAAAGTCACGGTCCTCCGCGCGCGTAAGATCCAGCGCTTCCTCAGCCAGCCCTTTAGCGTGGCGCAGGCCTTCACCGGACGCGAGGGCAAACAGGTTCCCGTAGCGGAAACCGTTCGCGGTTTCAAAGAGATCCTCGAAGGCAAACACGATTCGGTGGCGGAAGGCGACTTCTATATGAAGGGCGGGATCGACGAAGTAAAGCCGAATTAAAGGATCGCACGGGAAAATGGCCGACACACTGAAGTTAGAAATCATAACACCGGAGGGAACGGTGTATGCCGATGACGTGGAGATGGTCACGTTGCCCGGCATTGTGGGCGAAATGGGAGTTTTGCCGCAACACGTCCCGCTGATGACACAGATGGTGCCGGGCGAGATCATCGTCCACAAAAACGGCCGAGACACCTTCATCGCTACCGGCGAGGGCCTCATCGAAGTGGAGGCGAGGCGCGTCTCCGTGTTAACCGATCTTGCCATCGCCGCCGACCGCATTGACGAGGCCAAGGCTGAAGAAGCGCGGCGGCGCGCGGAAGCCCGCCTCCGCGAGAAGCTCTCCGACGAAGAAGTCGCCTCTGTCAATGCCTCGCTAGCCCGCTCTCTGGCGCAATTGCGGGTCAAGCGACGCCAACGCAGGTAATCGGTCGCACCGGTAAATCCCGAGTATTCAATACTTCTCGGGCACGAATCGCCTGTCTTTCATTGCGATCTCATCGTCGTAGGCCGCATTCATCACAACCTTCGGCAGTTTGACCTTCTCTCGCCGAACCTTTTCATAAGGGATCAGGCTCAACAGGTGGGCGATGCAGTTAAGGCGGGCCCGCTTTTTGTCGTCGGCGCGTACGATGTACCATGGCTCTCGCTCGGTATCGGTCGCGTCCAGCATCATGTCTCGCGCGCGCGAGTAGTCATACCAGCGGCTGCGGGAGGGCAAGTCCGTCGGGCTCAGTTTCCACTGCCGCAGCGGATCCTCGATACGCGCCTTGAAGCGCCGCTCCTGTTCCCGGTCACTTACCTCGAGCCAAAACTTAATCAACTGGATTCCGCTGGATGAGATGTAGCCTTCGACCACCGGGCAGAGCTCCAAAAAGCGGCGATGTTGTTCCTTATTGCAGAAACCCATGACATATTCGACTCCGGCGCGGTTGTACCAACTGCGATCGAAGATGACGATTTCGCCCGCGGCAGGAAAGTGCTCCAGGTAACGCTGCATGTAGAGTTGACTTTTCTCGCGGTCCGATGGCGCTGGAAGAGCCACCACGCGAAATACACGCGGGCTGACACGCTCTGTGATCGCTTTGATCGTGCCGCCCTTTCCGGCACCATCGCGGCCTTCAAACACGAGGATGACGCGGAGCCCTTTCTGCTTCACCCACTCCTGGAGCCTGCAAAGCTCGACTTGAAGTTTGTGTAGTTCCTTTTCATATTCCTTTCGCCCCATCGCGGGCCTTGCAATTGCCGCCATGAATTCCTCCTTGTTTTTCTCTATGCATGCGCTGCGACCAGACCCAGGAGCAAGCCGGTGTGCCTAGCGATCATCAGCTCTTCATTGGTCGGGATGACCCATACCGAGACCCTGCTTTCGGCCACAGAGATCCGGAGAGCGTTCCGGGCATTTGCCTCCGCGTCGAGTTTAATGCCCAGCCATGCGGAAGACTCGCAGATTCGCCTGCGGATTTCGGCCGAGTTCTCCCCGATGCCGGCGGTGAAAACCAGTCCGTCGATGCCGCCCAATACGGCGGCCAGCGCGCCGATTTCCTTGGCGGCCCGGTACACGAAGTAATCTACTGCCAACCGCGCTTTCGCCTCGCTGCTTGCAAGAAGATCCCGCATGTCGCTGCTGATCCCGGAAATCGCGAGCAAACCAGACTTCTTGTAGAGGACCGTCTCCACCTCCGGCGCGGAGAGTCCCAGGTTTTGAAACAGGTACAGAATTACTCCGGGGTCGACCCCGCCTGGCCGCGTGCCCATGCAGAGGCCGTCGAGGGCCGTGAATCCGAGGCTGCTGTCAACACTCTTTCCGTCCCGTAAGGCGCATAGGCTGGCGCCGTTTCCCAAATGGGCGACGATGACACGTGCTCGAGCTATGTCCGCTGCCATGCGGGGTAGTGCAGTAGCAATGTACTCGTAGGACAGGCCATGAAATCCGTATCGACGCACTCCGGCCTGGCAGATCTCGTCAGGCAGCGCAATCAGTTCAGCTAAAGTAGATTGCGTCCGATGAAAACTCGTGTCGAAGCACGCAACCTGGGGCGTACCGGGCAGCCGTTCAGAGACCGCTTCAATCGCCGCCAGGTTGTGCGGCTGATGCAAAGGGGCCAGAGGTATCAGACCATGAAGTTCGGCCAGGACCTGCCCCGTCACAATAACCGGGCCTGTGTATCGGGCGCCGCCGTGCACCACACGATGCCCAACGCCCAACACTCGGCCGCCGCCAAACATCGATCGAAGCCACACTGCCAAGGCTTCCAATGCGCCGGCGCCATCGTGCACAGGGGTAGAGGGTGGTTGGTCGATCAGGGTCTTTCCGTCCGCATCTCTGGCGAGAATCCGCGGCGACGCCCCGATGCCCTCTATTTGGCCGCGGGATTCCAAGTGCCAGTCATTGGCCTGCGGCCTCGCGTAAACGCAGAACTTCAAACTCGACGAACCGGCATTGAGTACCAGGGCGTAATCATGCATGACTAAGCTCCGCGAAGATGGGCTGGCGTGTTCGGGAAGCTCACCTCGACGTCGCGGTCTACGTAGCTGGAAGCTCCGCCGAGCCCCTGCGAGTCGGCGTGGGTCGCGTTGCGTCGGTCCCTCGGATCGACGAACGCTTTTTCGACGGCGACCTGCAGCAGGTCGAGCTGCTGTTGAAGAAAAGGGGCCCGGGCAGGCGGAAGAACAGCGATCAGGCTTTCCAACATAGCTCGCAACCTGCGCATGATTTGCACGCTATTTGTCCCATATTGACGAATTTCGGAAACGGCCAGCAAGACAAAGTCCTGCCAATTGGGCGTTCGGTAGACCACGCGGACCTGCCCGCGATCATCGGTGACTGTCCCCGTGCTTAAATCTCGTTCCCCTACTTCCTGCAGAAGGCATTGAATCTGATCGATCGCCAGGACCCCGGTGGTCGGGTCATTGATTGCAGGGGACAGCGCTTTGTCGGCAATATCCACGATGATCCGAAACGCAAACGCAGGATCCTGTTCCATGGTTCGTTCTCGGCCGAGTGTGATCGCATGGCCCAACTCCCTAGCGTGTATCAGGCGGCCTCCGCCCCGGATTCGGAACAACGGGCCACCCGGCGGGACATAGTCTCCCACTTGAGGAACCAGTTCGATCGTGCATTGGTTTTTTAGAGCCAGCGAGAATAGTCGCTCCATGTCGAAGGCGACGACCACTCCCGGACTCCCCTCGTGTCGAACCAATTGGCAAACGCTCTCTTTGTGCAATCCGGCCGACGGCTGAGGTATCGCTCCTGCCCCTAACGGAAGGGGATAGACGCTTCGGATTACCTGAAGCCCGCGCTGGGCAACACGCGCTACGACTGTGGCGGGGCGCAATTCCTTTCCCACGAACTCGACCACGAAGAGAAACGTGCCGATGCTGGCCACGCTCAGTAATACTGTCAAAAACACGGGCAGCTGGAGAACCTGATCTTCCAGCCTCCCCAGCACAGCGACGCCATAGGTGAACGTAAAGACGAACAGGCCCAGGGCAGCCTTTAAAACGGTGGACTGAAATGGCCGTGCGATAATTCGAGGTGACAGATTTCCGCTTGCAATCTGCACCGTCACTAACAAGACGGAAAAAAAGAACACGACAAATGTGAGCATCGAAGCCGCGATCATCCCGACCGCCGCACGGGCGCCTTGCATTCCAAAATCAAGAAAACTGAACGGGAGTGTGTAGTTAAGGCGTCGGGTTAGCGGCGCGCATATCAGAGCGGCGAGCATGGAAGTTACCGGAACAACCCACAGTGAATCCTTCAGGAACGCCCGGCAGCGCTTCCGTTGTAGCCAGAACATACGATTGCCGATCACTAGCGGCGAGCCGACCCTTAGCATGGGAGGCAGCTCAAGAACGGCGACCACATCCGCCGCCTCCCCAGGCGGCACTGATCCGTTCACGGCAGAACGTCGTGCCTGGCCACGGCCTGCCAATGTAGATGAAAAGCCAGCCATTTGGGCGTATTGAATTAGCCCAGGACGTCGAAACACTCTTGCCCGAAATGGGTCATTAACCCGCGCGCGGCGCGAAGTGCAAGCACCTTGATTCTCTTACTGTCTTCGTCGGCCGAGGATCCACGGGCGAACTCCCCCGTCGCTGGTTCCGCGTCAGCTAAGACCGTCGCTAACAATTGTGGAAGTCACGGGGCATCCCACCGACAAGTTCAGCTCAGCGCTCACATGGGACCCCCGTCGCTGAGCCGGCCCTTTAAGCCCGAAGTGTCGAGCAGCCGATTGTCCCAAAAAAAGGCCAAGAGCCCGTATTCGGGACTCTTGGCGTGAGGATGCCTAGTTGAAGTTACCTGAAGGCCGGCACAGTTCTGCCAACCGGCTTGGCGCATCCGAGCAGAGTTGGCAGTTTGCCGGCCGGACGGTCATTACCAGTTCAGGATCTTGCTTCCACCGTGAACCGCTACGGCTTAGGCCCAGGCGCGGGCGCAGACTCGGGCGCAGGTGCAGCCTCAGGCGCAGGATCAGGCGCGGGCGTAGAAGCATCAGGCGAAGCCGGAGGATCAGGCGCAGGTGTAGCAGCATCAGGCGCGGGGTCAGACTCACTCCGTGCCGCTGTACCTTCGAGGCTGCCCGCACCGTATACCCGAATCATGACGCGACGCGCGGCCCTATCCCGTTCCCGCTTAGTCGCGTTTGGATTCGCTGCAAGAACGTCAGCTTCCAGACCGGCGGGTGGCGCTTCTTCGCCAAGTCCGACGATGTGGATGTTGCGCAGGGGAACCTTTTGCAACACCATGTATCGCTGGACTGACTCGGCGCGCCGTCGGCTCAATTGCAGATTGTAGCTCGGAGAGCCCTTCGCATCCGTAAAGCCTAGCAACTCAACAACCGCGCGTGGCTGGGCTTGCGTCTTCTGGATGATCGTGTCCAGTGCCGCCTTGGCCTCCGGTGTAAGGTTGCTCTTGTTGAATCCGAACAGGACATCACCCTTTTCGACCAGCTGATAGTTCATGGCATTGGCAACTCCGGTCGCCAATGTCGTGATCGCTGCGGCGTTCTGGCTGATCCCGGCTTTGTTGGATTCAGCCTGTGCCATAGCCTGCTGCGCCGTCCCGGCGACCTGGCCTAATTTTAAATCCGTGGTCGCTATTTTTTCGTTGACTTGCGAGATGTCTGTGTCCAGTTTGTTGTTCACAAACGTAATCTTTTCGTTGGTTTTCGCTTCGACCTGGCTGACCCTCTGGTTGACCTTGCCCGCCTCCTGGTGTGCCTGGGAGCGTGCATACCTCCTCGTAGCGCAACCCGACGTGGCCAGCACCAAGCAAATAGGTACTGCAATGGTCCATAAAAACATTTGTCCCGACTTATTCATTTTTCCTCCCTATAAGCCTCGGGTAACGCCGCTCCGGATGGTCGTTGGAAACCTAACCCAATCAGTCGGACGTTCCCATCTTCTGTGGATCAAACCGCCCGTTAAACCCGACGCCAATGGCCTACAGAGGTTTCAGAATCTGGGGATACCTGTCAACCGAAATCTTTCAACCGGAGTAGCCGCCTTACCAGGAGAATCCCAGAGTGATTGGAATGAGTTGCGTGGATATGTTTCTGGTCGGTGCGTAGTGGTACCGAGCCTCGACATAGAATTTGTATCCCTCTTCGTTAATCCGAATCGTAAATCCCACCCCGCCATTACCGCCTAAGGCACTCGACCCAGCGCTAATAAGCGTCTGATCTTGGGAGACAGTACCCGCGACACATCCGAAGCCCCACCACAACCACGCTGGCCCGCAGACAACGCCGGTAGGGACTACGACTTGACGGGAGATTGTGGCCCGGCGGTAATACCATCCACCGCCGCCGATAAAATAAACGCCAAATACATTGCCCTGAATCCGATACCTGTAATTTCCGGTCACGGTGAACAGGTTGCTGGAACCGCTAATATCCCGAGCGTTGGCCACCGCAAAGATCGGACCGAAGGCATTCCTGTTGGCCGGCAGACCAGCCCACATGAATTGTCCGACTAAAGAGTGATGCTGGTCGAAATTGTATCCGGTGCCTACTACGACGTTGGCGCTGGCACCTATCAGCTGAGCCGTTGGGTTCAGCGGCACGCTCACTCCCATACCTAGGTTAGTGTTGACTCTGCTATCCTGCGCTCGGAGCCCGCGGCTTCCGATTGTTGCGAACACCGCGATCAATAGGAAGATGCCTCTGACTAGCACAAGTTATTTCCTCCAATGACGTCCGGAGCCGTGCCGAAACGGGAGGGAGCCATCTGCAACTGATCAGAGACGCCGCCTAGGATCCGGTTGAAGTCTATCGCGGACGAAGTATATCGGTACTCGACACGGACTCCCCACCTCTCTGCGACGTAGTACCGCACACCCGCCTCCCCTTCCAGGCCAAATTTGGAGTGGCGGTTGTCCTGATAGGCTACCGCGGCCGATGCGCCTGGAATTTCCGTCCGGTACGAATTCATCAACACCCCAGTCCCGAGAACGCCGCAGGGCTCCCATCGTTCGACCCCTACGCGTGCCTGCAGAACGAAATTAAAATTGAACAGATCAGAGCCTCTGATCTTGACCGGCCCTCGGGGGAGCAACGTAGCACTGCCCATCGGAATAACCGACGCCTCCAGGAGTGCCATTGTGTAGCGCGAGAGCCAAATGCCCGCACTGCCACCGACAGTACGGTGCGCATCTGCCCCGCCGAAGGCCATTCCAGTAAAGTTGGGAAACTCTCCCGTGCCATTGCCACCCTCCTCTGCAAACAAGGGGCCCGCGGCAAGCACGATGAAGGCTATCCAGTATAGCCGGGGGAGCCGTCGGCAACGGCCAAGGTCCGGGGATCGAGGGTTTTCCACCAGGCAATCTCTGATTCCGCTGTACCCGGCGGCGACTCAAGAAAAGTGTGCCCTGGATTCATAGGCGTCCATCGCGGGCCGGCCAACCCTGCCATAGCCCGCAATCGAGCCAACCAAGGCGCTCCGCAGCACCATCTCCAGGGTCCCGGGAGCTCGCCAAAAAGGTTCACGACCTGCTGAATAGCGAACCGGCTGCCATGTGAACTTTCGGAACGGCTTCGTCCTTGGCGGTCTCAGTTTGCTCGCGCTCGACGATGTCCTGGCAGCTCAGACAATAGGCGGCCCAAGGTACGGCCTTTAGCCGCTTGAGACTGATGTCCACGTCACAACGCAGACAGACACCGTAGGTGCCTTCGTCGATCCGCTGAATGGCCTGGCGGACGTCACGAAGGCGGGTGGAATCGGACTCAAGCTGGTGAATGGCGAGATCCCGATTCGCAGCGTGCTGAACCTGGTCGAGTGTATCGGGAGAGTTGTCGACCGCGATTTCGTCCCGCCTCCGGAGGGGCAACTCCAGGGCGTCAAGAATCGGCTCGAGGATGGCCTTGAACTGTTGAAGATCGGTATTTTCCATAAGACATGGGCTCCACTTCAGCCACGATGAGCCGGTTTGGAGGCGGTTTCAGGACTTTCCCTTGGTTTCACCCCTTCGGCCTTGGAGTCCAAGTCTCGGGATCAGGATAGGGGGTGTAAATCAGTTTGAATGGGTCGGCGAGAGGCTCGTATCCGACCGCGAGCAGCCATGGATCGGCGCATTCGAAAGGCTGTTCCCAGGAGGCGAAAAGCGCTATCAAGCGGACGCAAGCCGGCATGCGCGATCGACTGCTAGTAGTTCGATCGGACTCCCCCTCTGGGCCTCCCAGGAAGAGCTTGGTGTGACCGTAGTGCGGGACGCTGCTGCTCGGCCTCTTGGGCAGAGGCTCACAGCCGGGCAAAAGCGCCACTCGATTCACTGGTCAAGTAGCTTCGTCGGCGCGTCCGAATCGGCTAGAGATCATCCCCGCCGGAGCGTCACCTTAGTCGGGTAGCTCTCGAGACCCTTTGGACCTCCCGCACCGGGCTCCCTGACGGGACCCACGCCACTTCCCAACATTCAACCGTGCACAACACTCAAACTAACGCTGACGTCTGCTTGCAGAGTGGTAGACAAACTCGCCTATCGTCAGGTACCCTCCGACCAGCGTCGTAAGATCTCGGCCAATGATGTTCCGAAGTACTCTTGCTCCTGATCTGGCCTCCGGCGCTGCTGTTCCCCGGTATCCGAATCGATCTCAATCAAACTAACGGTGCGCCGGATCCTAGCAGTTCCCTTGATCGCGGGCGATGCCGGTCGCCAGACCTCCTGCAGGATCTGTGTGTGACCATCAATCGGTGGCAGGCAACGGATCCTCACCACGATTTCTGATTGTGGAGACCCGAGCGTCGTCCAATCGGTCTTGAGTGGCTGTGGTAAGCGGCTGCGAGCCTCTCGCTCGGCTTCGCGGGCCCGTTCGATTTCTTCCTTCGCTTGTTCCTGTAAGCCTTCCCAAGCGGCGGCAGACAATCCTGGCGGTTGGTTAGCGAGCGGCCCACGGTTGCCAAAACTTGCCATCACGCGCAGTTCCTCGATCGCGCGGTCTGCACCGCCTAAGACTGCTTTCAAGCGTGATGCGATTGTGAGAACATCGGTCTCCCCTGCGCTTCCCCGAATTGCAAACAGCAATTCGCGCCATTCTGCGGGCAGTTCTTCGTCTAGCCTCGCGATTCTGTCGGTCTCCCGTTGATGGTCGTTTTCGGCCAGCGCCTGTCGTATGCCGACAGAGAGTTGCCAGGCTCCACCGACAACCGCCCACCGCTCCTCTTGCACGCGCAAAATGGCATTTTGTATCTGTTTGAACGAAGGTTCGACCGAACCGGTTGGAGGCTCCAACCGCCAGAGGTCATCGGCCGCGGCCAAGTGATTGTAGACCTGGTTTAACCCGCTCCCAAAAAATCGGCGAGTCTTATATTCTCGACCGAGCTCATGATACCCGGTCGCCAGGTTAACCACCACGCGCCTGCGTGTCCATAGCACCTCGACCGGACGGCCCTTTGGGTGTCGTTCGACGAATCCTTCTTCGAGGAAGACCGCATTCCCGGCTGCCTTCGGCGACCGGATCTGGGTTAGGGCGACTAAAGCCTCTGCATATTGTGCAGGGTCTTCGATGCGCCTAGGCACAAGGGAATCGCTGCTGGAGCCGGCTCGAAGGGCGTGCACAACCACTCGTTCGCCCGGCGGTAATGGAGCTGGCACAACATCGCCTGCAATCTCGATGGCTTTTTCCGCGGCCTCCGCGGCGAGTCTTAACCGCGTTGAATATTCTTTGAATTCCTTGGGGGTAAACGGATCGGGATCAGCCCAGGCAGCCGGGTTCATCAGGGTTCGAACATGTCGGACGTTGGCGAGGATATCATTGCCCTGCTCCCTGAGGTCCTGTAACTCGTTCAAGGTCCTCAAGGCATCCGGGTCATATTGGTGCACGACAGCCGCCATCCGCGCTGCGAACAGAGCCCTGCTGACCCCCAAGGCCGATTCACCTGGAGTCACGTCTGGATCGGCGGCCCGAATCCACGCCCCATCGCTATTTCGATGGCCCCTGTCATAGATTCGTTGTAGGTCATTCACTTGTTTCCAATAAGCGTCTCTCAGTTTCTTGACGTCGCGGGCTAATTCCTCGGCTCGAGAAACGGCCAATTCAACTTCTCGTCGAGTGTCGGCGGCGCGAGCCTTCCATGGAAGGACGGCAACCACGCACGCAATCACCGCGAAGAGTCGCATACAACGGACGTAAGAAGCGACGCAGTGTACCCGGCGATGCTTCAAGAAATCTTTTTCAGGCCGCCTCAACACACGGCGCCCGAGGACGACCACGAGCAACGACACCTTTCCGCCCGCTCGGCTGTATCGCATTGGTAACCTCTGACTCGGCCACCAGTTCAAGGGTTTTTGGGGCTGTTGGAGTTACAGAGGCTGGTCGCCTCGCGACCTTATGCGCCGGAGTGCGTCGCCTCCAGGTAGGCCACCTTTTCGAGACACCTCAAGTGCCGTTCGGCTCGGCTGAATTTGGCTGCCAGAAAGGTCTGGACCAGATCCCAAGCCACGGATCTGCCCACTCTCCGTAGGTCCAAACAGATAACATTCACGTGATTGTCCTCGACCCCCTGCCAAGCGGAAAACGGATCATTCACAACCCCAGAGCGGACACCCACAACCTTGTTGGCGCAGACTGAGGCCCCCACGCCGTTCGCGCACAGCGCTACTCCTCGTTCTACCGTTCCGGCCGCTACTGCCTGCGCCAGCGGAATCACATAGTCCGGATAGTCGTCGTCCGGAGTAACCTTGTGCGCTCCGAAATCGGTTACCTGATGCCCCGCTCCGCAAAGCTCAACGATCAGTTCCTGCTTCAGATCGAACCCCTCATGATCGGCAGCGATTCCTACGTGCATGTTCCTACTCTCCTCTGCAGCTCATGAGCACGCTTCGCAAGCCCCAGTTCGCTTCTGATGAGTATTCGCGAGGCCGGCAACACCCCCCGCCGGTCGTGATCCTGGCCGATCCTCACGTTGGCACCGTCTTGAATTTAGACACTTCGCTCGGGAGGCAGTCACATTTTTTGCAGCCGCATGGGATAAAGAGGGCGCAGGAGCCGTGCCACTGCATTCCAGAGTCAGCCGAAGCGACATTCTGAGCTATGAGAGCGCCAAGGGCGTTCGCGGGGCCATCCGCATCGGGCGCGGTTTGAAGCCGGCTATTGGCATCAAAAAGGCGCCCTGCGGCAAGGAGATTACGGCATGCGATATACCCTCGTCAGCCGCGGCACCGGACGCCCCCGCCGAACCCCTGAAGCTCGGTACTGAACGGCCTGATGTCCAGCCACAATAAACGGGCCGGAGCCCCAATCCCCATCCAGCCCGTCTTCGACCGAGCGTGGATGGACGGGACCCGGAGCCGTACACTCCCAGCCGCGCGCGGGTTCTCGAGTATTTCAGTGAGCGGTCTGGTTCCCGCAGCTTCTACAGAACCAAGGAGGTGGGAAACGTATGGAAACTCGCCCGATCGGTCGAATTGTGCGGCTCGACGCGCCCATCGGGCGGAGGCAGGCGGCCGTCGACCCCCCTAACGGCCTTCACCATTAGGGACAATCGGGCAAGCCACGAAACGGACAAAAATTTTTTAGATCTCCATTACCGGAGTCACCATCGTAGGTTGTCATCATAATTTGAAGCGCTGAGGATCCGGCGGAGGCTTGTCTCGGCGATTATACAGTGGCCAGTGGCACGGTAACAGCTAAGTGATTTCGACAGCACAAGGGGCGCTCGAGAAACAGTTCCAAAGGGTCTTGAACGGCCTTCGCCTCCGGACTCCTCTGGACAATGACCCGTCGGGAACGACCCTACATGTTCCCCTGGTCGCGCTGGCCGTGGGGGGACTCTCCGAAAGCCCCCGCCTCATCCGTTTGAATGCCAGTCAGCTACGTCAGTTATTCCTGATCGGCAGTACTATTCAATACACGGACAAGGAGGGGCAAGGTCGAGTCGCGTGCCATGTCCATGAACCATCCCCGACAGCTTCTCGTGACCAGGGATATGGCGGACACCGGCGCCGGCATCGCTTCGGAAGGCCAGTTCCGCATCCTCGATCTATACTTCCAGGCCGGCTGGGCGACGGCCCAGAGCGGTACGGGGTGAGGGCTCAGCATCTGCAGCCAGGACGCGAAACTGACAGGAAGGATTGTTCTCGAGGGTACCCTCGGAAAAGGATCACGCTTTCATCTGGAGTTGCCGGTGCGGCAGGCCGACACCGGAGAGGTGGCGGCCGCTCGCAAAAGGGGAAACGAATCATCAGCCTGCAGCCCGGGACAACCGGAGCATCGCATCTGAATCGTCAGAAACCAATGGAAGAATTGGCAGGTGCTCGAACGTGCATTACAACAGAGCGGGTTCGACGCGCGAGTCGAAAAGGACAGCGCGCTGGGTGTCGAGACGTTTCGAATCTGCCAGCCGCAACTTATCTGGATGAACTTGCGTCTGCCAGTTATGGGAGGGCTGGAGGATGCGCGCCGCATCCGGACGGAAAACGGAAAGGATGGCAAAATTGTAGTAGTAAGCGCCTCTCTGTTTGGTTTTCGGCATGCCGAGGCGTTAGCACCCGGTATCGATCGGCTCGTACACATATCGTTCCAGCGCGAAGTATTGGAAAGCATGGCCTGGCAGCACGATGTAGGGTAACTATACGCCGAAGCCCCGCTAGCATCGATCGCGGAAAGCTGCCTGCCGAATCCATGGCTACACTCCCTGAAAAATTGCGTAATAAACCAATAGACGCTCTGATTTTACTGGACCCGGAACAATCCATGAGAACTGTCAGCAGTAATCTTGAACGAGACGCCGCCTGCGGCGCGGCGCTCGTCGATCGTGCTGCCCGCTTCGCCTATATACCCATTCTGCATCCTGCGCAGACTTGCATAACGAACGACGCCGGAGGGTAAGAATGAATCAAGGTGAGAGAATCCTGGTCGTCGGCGATGAACCCGAATCTCTTATGCTACTGACAAGCCTTCTGGCTAAAGAGGGCTATAAGGTGCGACCGGCTGATAGCGCAGAGTCGGCTCTCGATACACTTCGCACTCAGCTTCCCGACTTGATCCTTCTGGACATTTGTATGCCAGGCCTGGACGGCTTGGAAGTCTGCCAGCGCGTAAAGGTGGAAGAGTGGAGTCGGCTCGTTCCGGTCATTATTGTTGCTGCAGCCCGAGAGATCGAGCAACGCGCCGAAGGACTGAAGCTCGGAGCTGTTGACATTATTACGAAACCCTTCCGTGGCGCGGAACTGGTCGCCCGTGTCCGGACAATCATGGAACTGGGACGGCTGCGCGCTAACCTGGAGGGTCGGGTTACCGAACGCACAGCCGAACTACGCCGCATCAACGAAAAACTGAAATTGGAACTCATCGAAGGTAGGCGCAGCGAGCGAGCGCTGCGAGACCTGTTCGCTTGTTTGCGAACTCAGCTGGAACTGGGACGGCTGCGAGCTGATCTGGAACATCAAGTGATGGAGGGCGCCCCCGAACCGATTGAGGCCGACGACCCGTTGCGACCGGACGTTGTCGAAGATCGGCGCAATGATCAAGTGTTGGGGGAGAATGGAGAAAACTTCTGGCAGATTGCCGACTGCGTTCCCGCGATCATTTGGGCCAGCGTCCCAGGCAAGGAAACAAAGCTCTTCAATAGGCAGGCTGCCGTTTTTACGGGGCGGACGATCTCAGACCTGCGACGCCACGGCTGGCAGATGAGCGTTCACCCCGAAGACCGGGATCGGTGCCACGGCGCCGCTGTTCACGCTTTTCAAAGTCAGGAGTATTTTCAACTGGAGTATCGCCTGCGGCGGGCGGACGGGAAGTATCGTTGGGTGCTAAGCACGGGTGTGCCGCGATTTATCCATGGGTCCTACGTCGGCCATGTCGGAACCATTCTCGATGTGACGGATATTAGGCGCAGCCAGGAACACATATTCGCCGCCCAGAAACTGGAGACCATCGGCGCGCTGGCCGCCGGTATCGCACATAATTTCAACAACATGCTTGGCGCGATTTTTGCAGAAACGGATCTAGCCGTAACCGAACTACCGCCCGACTCGGCCGCGCGCGACAACCTCGAGCGGATCACGAAAATTGCGATTCGGGCGTCGGAGATCGTCAAGTTGCTGATGGCCTACGCTAGCGGTCGCGATCCCGCTATGCAGACAGTCCACGTTCCACCGCTCGTGGCAGAGGTGCTTCGGTCGCTCAAGGTCTCGATATCTAAGACAACGACTCTAAGAACCGATTTCTGCCCAACGCTTCCCCCAATTCTGGCTAACCCCTTGCAGATTCAGCAAGTGATCTTGAATCTGATCACTAACGCCTATGAAGCTCTCGAAGGCCACCAGGGGTCGATTGCTGTCACCGCTAACTCGATCCGCATAGGTCCTGAGTCTACGGTAAAGAACCTAGGCAATCTGGCATTCGGAGAATACGTTGCACTTGGCGTTTCCGATACAGGGTGCGGTATGACGGAGGAGGTGCAGATGAGAGCCTTCGACCCCTTTTATACGACGAAGTTCTTGGGCCGAGGTTTGGGCCTCGCTGTGGTCCAAGGAATCATCCGTTCCCACCACGGAGATATTCACTTCTCAAGCGTTCCGGGCAAAGGATCAACTTTCGAGATTCTGTTGCCGTGCGTCCGCAAGCAGGCTGACAACATGGCAGGTACTGCCGAGGATGCGGCCCAACAGGAGAAGAAGACCCATTTCGCCAATGCTTGATACCGACCGCTTCATCAAAAGACAAAATAGCTGTCAGATCGGCGTCGGGGCGCACGCATAAACTAGCGATCCGGTGCATCGCGGGCGGCGGATGGATGATCCAAAGGCGCGCCAAACGTGACAGTGGATTCCCCGGTAAACTCACGGCATTGTTCCAGGGTGAGGTCATTCAGGCTGAAATTGCCAGCGCTATCGGATGCCTCCAGCTCGGAACGGAGGGGCAACAGAACCTCAGAATCTCTGATCTGCGCCATCGAGTATCGAACCTTTTCTTTGACAAAGCGAACCCCGATATACGAAGGTATATGATCCGCCTTGATCTCTAGTCGCACCAGCTCGAAGTTTTCGAAATCAGCCCAAAAAGAGCCTTCATAAGCGACGATGCCCTCCGCGGAATCATGCCTTACCAGGAAATGGCTCTTTTCGAGCGGCACCTGAAAATCATAGCGGTAAGTTTTGTGTCCGTCTTTTTTGGTGACTCCAGCATACTCGAACGAAGCCGCACCTCCCACGAAGATGCTGACGGCATGGGAGCCAAAGACTCCGCTGCTGATAGTCCCGGTCTTGACGACCTTCGAAATAGATTGCTCTTGAAAGCTGGATTCACCCGGGCGCGCGAAAAGTTCTCTATTTCCCACAAATGCGACTTCGATCTCGACTCGGTCATGTTGGCTGAGTCCGGCACTGTTGAGAGGGCGCACGAGACGATCGATCACTTCATGGCAGGTGAAGTTGGGGAGGCGCGAGAGATGTTCGGCCACTTTATTCCGGATCCGCTGTAAGATTGCCTCAGAATCGTCAGCGCTCGCCTCCGCTCCGAAACTTATGCCAACCCAGACGGAAAACGCCAAACCGGCGAATAGTTGGTGCAACAGGGATCGGTGTACGAGCCTCACGTAGTTCTGAGACTCGCCTTCGGATGTGGCGACCTAAGATTTGGGGTTCACCGGAAAAAAACAGGCCATAGACACTAGTCCGCGATCTTTGTTATCGAGGTCTAAACACGCACTATAACCACGACGACCGTCTGGTTATGTGCCTGAATTGAGCCATAGCTTCCTGGCTAAGGCCTGCTGGGCGTAGACAGGTAACGTTTGGCTTGCGACACACCGTTAAAAGAGCTCTGGATGTGCGCGCGACGACCTCCCCGCCGGATGGCGCCAGCCGGACTCGCCCCCGAATCCTCGAGTTTAAGACCCGCCGCGAGGACGTTGGGCCTGCTGTTCTCCCAGCCGCAATTTCGATTCCAAAGCACGCTTAGCTTAATTTTGTCGCGTTTTAGTCTCTGGTCTACTGGCTCATTTTGTTGGGTGGACGCAGTTGTTGATTCGTACAAGCCGGGCGACTCAACACGGAAATCAACGCCACACATCCTTGTACCTATAACAACGGGTTTTTGGCGTCTTCAGAGATTTTTCTCGTGGCACCTGGGAATATGGTTTTCGAGTATTTCTCGGGCGGGAAGAATCACCGGATGGGGATCCGCGGGCGAAGTGTTCTCCGCAGGGAGTTACACGCCTCGCGAGTTTGGATTCACTTGCTACGAACGGCCTTGGCCGCGGAGGAATAGTCCGCCGGCCGCGGTCCAGCGTCGCCAGCATGGCGTTCGTGCCCAGTGCTTGCAAACGAATCACCAACGCGGGCTAGTGCAACCAGAACAATGGACAGCGAAGACCGACCCGAGAGAAGCGGCGCTGAAAGCTCTGGTGGTTAAACCGAAATGGGCGTCGCCAGCGAGCCAGAGAATCGTTCTTGGTCTTTCGGAGACTCCCCTCCATCATCCTGACCAAGGGCAAGCACCCGCACGCGTTGGCCGGCGACGAGCCGTTGCAGAAGGATTTGTCGACCGTTTCGGAACCGTACCGAATCGCGATGGCTGTAGCTCGGCCCAGTCTGCGTGAACATTACCTCTTCGGTCGGCCCGACGCTAAGCTCGCGCTGCAGCCGCTTCGGGATGTCCCCGAGCAGCAGAGTCGCGCCTGGAGGTATGCAGACTGCGAGAACCGGTTCGGCTTGAGGCGCGCTGAAGAACTCTATCAGCGCCGACCAGAACGTCCGCCTGGGGGGAGCCACGCCTGGATCAGGTTCTACATGAGTAGCCAAGCCTATGCTGCCCGTTGTGAAACGATGCACTACCAGCTCCTCGCCTTCCTGTGCCAGGCGGTTCGGAACCGACATCAACGAGTAATCGCACATACGTTTTGACTCCCTTTGTGCTCCGGAGGCCGTAGTCTATCCGGTGCCGACATAGTCACCCACCGTGTGTGGTAAGGCTCGAGCTCCATACGGCTAAGGCCTGGAATTTTGATTGCCCAGTCGCGCAAAGGATTTTTTCTTTTTTTTCCGCAATACCGCCCTTCGCAAGTCCATCGCTCACGCCATTTGGACCCGCTCCCAACGTGCGGATTTCACGAAGGAACCTCCGGCTCTCCTATGTTCTCTTTCGCCACGCCGGTGTCCCGTCTCAACCCAGGAGCCTCTTCGGTATCCCGTTAAAGATCGGGCCGCCGCTTCAATGTGGGCCGGTCATCCGAAGCCGGTTTTTGGTCTTTGCTGCTGCCTTCGTTGACCGGCCCGTCACTTCTTCCCGGTGCACTGCTTCCCGGTGCACTGCGCAGCCGGGGACGACTAAAGTCGTCGGCGTCAAATTTCCGCCGGTTGTGCAGCATCATCAGGCGCGTTTTTACCGCGCTGAATTCGGAGGTATCGATGACATACTCTGGTCTGGCCACCAGGATCTTCTGTATCTCGTCCTGTGCGGCCTTGATCCTCGAACTCGTGATGGGGTGGGTGGAAAAAACCTTAGCCAGGGTGCCGGGTTTCTTCTTTTCCATTGATTGAATTCGTTCGAAGAAGTCGACGAATGAGTTCGGGTCATAGCCTGTCTTGTACAGATATTGAAGGCCGAGGTAGTCCGCCTCGCGCTCATAGCTTTGCGAGAACTGCAGGAACCCGAGAGGAACCGCAATGCTCAGGCCCTGC
>Ga0306921_10001895_pt1 | contig 20716 bp, 25 predicted proteins | sample sta12Cox44000080_FD_203760 | JGI IMG/M metagenome (GOLD analysis project Ga0306921, IMG submission 203760) | Lab enrichment of tropical soil microbial communities from Luquillo Experimental Forest, Puerto Rico - statoxic.12C.oxic.44.000.080 (v2)... | ecosystem: Environmental > Terrestrial >... | reverse complement strand
CTGAACCGCATGCTCGAACTCGGGCGGCCGGAGTACGTTCGCCTCCCATAAATGTCGCTGCGGGGGGCTGACTGCGCCCGGCTGTTGATCCGTGCAACAAAGCGGGTTGCCGCCCTTGCCGTGCGTCACTGGCATGACCAGCCCAAAGCGGCCGTTGGTCGTGACCGTCGCCAGCGGCTTGTCGGTCGAACTGCATGTCTAGCCGCTGCCGGAGCCGTAGTAGGGCGCGATGAGCGCCGAGCCGAGCCGCCCGGTCATCCCTGGCATTGGCTCGTCAAGTGGGCGCGGACTGCCACCGCTCTGGCCTGACATGATGAAGGGCTCGACCAGAGCATGTGACAGGCCACCAGCGTGCAGCGTCTGCAGCGGCTCCTCGATGGCGCGACAGCGGCTTTGGTCGGCGCCCGCATGGGCGAGGTTGGCAATAAAGGGCTCGCACAGATATCCGACGCCGCGGCAGCCCGCAGTTGGCAGATCGATGTCGTGTGCACGGATGGCACCGTTGTCACCGTGCTGGTTGAGTAGGAACGGCTCCGCGAGGCCGATGTGGGTGCCGCTGGCACAGAGGGTAGTTAATGGCTCGTCCAGCCTCTGCGCATCCATGTGGTTGCGCAGGATCACCAGAAACGGCGCGGGCCAGCGGATTTTCACCGCGCCCGCGTAGATCCGGGCGATGGTCTTCCGGCTCAACGGCCGCTTGCGATTGAAGATCGACTTGCCTTCGATCGACCAATCGATGATCTCGCGTGCCGCGCGCCATTTGTGGCGGCCGTGGCCGAGCAGGTCAGCCTGGCCCGATCGGCTGTGGGTGGGGTCTGGCCAGTGGACCCGCTTGCGGTCGGAGCGCGCCATCAAAAAGAACCGCTCGCGCGTCGTCGCGTCGCCGAAATCGGCGGCATTGAGGACGCGCCAGTCGAGCTTGAACCCCGCGCCTTGCAGCGCCGCTGTCCAGGCCCGGAAATATTCGCCGCGTCGGCGTTTGATCGGCCTTCCGGTCCGCAAATCGAGTGGCCCCAATCGACGAATTCCGGTACGTTCTCGACGAGCAACCGCCTGATCCGCAATTCGGTGCACCAATGAACGATCGCCCACGGGTCCATACGGCCTTGATCGTTGACCGGGTTGCCGCCGCAGGCTCGCGAGTGATAGGAACATGTAGGGCTCGCCATCAACAGGTCGAGCTTTCCTTCGGGCACGACCTCGGCCGGCTTGACCGAGTTGACGTCCTGGCAATAGTGCCGCGCTTCGGGATGGTTCCGGCTGTGCGTCTCGATCGCGACGGTTCAGTGGTTCACGGCTCCAGATTCATCTGAAAGCCGAGGGACGCGAGCGCGCGCCGCGCCCCGGTGCTGGAACCGCCGGCGCCGCAGAACAGGTCGGCGACAAGGGCGATGCGAGTTTTTAGGGCTCCGGGTTCACACTGCATTTGTCGCCTCCGGCCAATCGATCCAGGAGCCGCAGGCCGGGCAGCACCATTGCGGCCCGATGCGTCCGATGATCGCCCTGCCGGGACCATCGAACGACTCCCACTCGTCTGCGCAGTGTGGACAGGTCAGGTGCTGGTCAGCGAGATCGGCTTTGACGTCCATCGGCCAGCGCACAAAATGGAGGGTCATCGGTCGACCCCCATTCCCGCGATCGATTTGAGGCGTTTGAGATCGTCCCCGTCGATCAGCACGCGGCCTTTGGCGCAGTCATTGCGTTCGAGAATTTCTGCGAGCTCGGCCAGGCGATCTCTTTCGGTGAATTCGCGAGGGATCTTGATCAGTTCATGACGGCCGTCATACATCAGGCTGGATCGTTCATATTGCGACTTGGTCGCAATGACCCATTCCTCTTCGCTGGCGATCTCGACCGCGGAAATGATGGTGGTCGGCCGCGAGCTTTCGTAGTCTTCCTGGGCGTCCTTCCAGTCATGTTCGCCATCGTCGAGCGCTTCACGGCATGCCGAGTCGAGATCCGGCGCCCTAACGACCAGATGCTGGTACACCGGCAGCAGATACTGCCGTTCTATGATGTAGCGAGGCATTGGGGTTGCTCCTGTAGCGATTGGGGTTGCGTTCTCATTCCGGCGTGGCTGCGGCGCCGCGAGCCGGAGTCGACAGGTGGTCGAGGGCCTGCTCCCTGGACTGGTTCCGGGGCAGGCTTTGGCGCGGACCCAGGGGCAATCACCTCGAGTGCCTCGATCAGCGCGGTGATTGCCGATTTCGGAAGCACGATCCGGCACGCCTCGCTGTTCACGTCGCGGGTCGTGATCGGCTCGAGGAACAATTCCTCGCCGAGGTCGACCAAGTTGATGCCGGTCGTCCCGAGGTAGCCGTTGCGGCCTTTGCTGTCGAATTTCGTCCGATCGAAACGGATACGTTCGCTCACTGATTGCTCTACTGGAGGAATGTTGCAGTGCTACGGGCCGGCCCGCGTTAGGGCGCGCCCAAAGGCGGACCTTGCGGCTGCCGGCCGGCCGCGGTTCACCGCCTGCTGTATTGCTTCTCTGCTGCGGCCGGCCCGGTCACAAGCGTCCGCGGTTAGAATGGGAAAGGGTCAGCGAGGGGCTGAGTGGCCTCTTGCTGTTCCGATAGTCGAGCGAGGTAATTGTCGATCTCCTCGCCGGACAGCGACCAGTTGGCGCCGAGTATCTGCGCAATGCATGCCCACTTGAAAGCCTGATACAGGTTCAGCGCAGCGTGATCGTCGCCGAGGTGTTCTGCCAGAATGGCGAGTGCCAGCTGCGCCGGGCCGCTTCCGCCATACCCCCCATTCGAACCCGGTAGGGCCGTGATCGCGGAGCGCCCGTTGCGGGTTGAGGGTTTTGCGTTCGCCGTTTCCGTCGATGACCCAGACAACACATCCTTGCGGACCCCGGCGGCCGGCGTACACCTTTCTGCTGCGCGCGCGGCGTTCGGCAGGTTTGGTCAGCGCGTTCATTGTTTTCCCTTTCATGGGTTCGAAAACCCCGCCCGCAGGCCGCTTCGCGACGACGGGGCAAGGGCGCCGCGCCCCGGGACTGCGCTTGTTACGGATGGTTGCCTTTAAGTCCGGGGGCGTGGCGGGAGCGCTCGCGCGACGCATCCTTGCGGCGGCGAAAGCGCAAGCGGCAGCGCTTCAGTTCACCTCTTCCATTCTGGTACCGCTATGTACTGGCCATTTACCGGCTTGGCGGTGTTGCCTGCGTCTGTTCGCCTCAGTGTTTGGGGAACGGCCAGTTGCTCTCTCGAGGAACCAGGCTACAGCGTGGCCTTATTGAGTAATTAGCGACCTTGCCGCAGTGAGCTGAGCGCCTCGTTCGTGAATTGACTTACTGTCAGCCCCCCAGTACCGCTCGCTTCGTCAATCAGGTCGCGGCAGTTGCTGTCCCGTTTTTCATTAGCTGCATTTTGACCACCCGCAGTGCACGCAGGTGGCGCATCCGGCTTCTTTGACCAGTCCGGGCTGGCAGCATTTCGGGCAGAGCGGCCCGAGCAGCGATTTGGGGGAAATAGCTGCATTGCCGACATGAGGCGGTGCGACCGGCGGGTCGGCTATTGGCAGGAACCCGGTGTCGATCATGTGGCGCTCGATGATCTCGCCGATCGCGGCCACACGCGACGGCACATAGCGGCGATCGGCCCATTGGCCGCCACGCGGATCGAATACCTGCTGCAGCTCGTCGGCGACAAAGGACACATCCCCGCCGCGCCGGAAGACGGCGCTGATCATGCGGGTGAGTGCCACGACCCACGCATAATGCTCGAGGTTCTTCGAGTTGATGAAGATCTCGAACGGGCGCCGTATTCCGTCGGTCTCGACATCGTTGATGGTGACATAGAATGCGTGCTCGCTGTCCGGCCAGCGCAGCTTGTAGGTGGCGCCGGTGAGCTTCTCCGAACGGACGAGCAGGCCCACCGGCGATTGGACGGTTGTTGGGGGCGCTGCCGTGGCCTCGACCCTGTTGGCTTCGAGCTCTCGGTGAAGCGAAGCTTCGCCAGTCGCGTCCGACGTTCGCGGAGCGACCGCCGAGAGCACCGCCCCCGTGACTGGGTTGGGCCGGTAGGTCGCACAGCCCTTGCAGCCGCTCCTGTAGGCTTCCCAATAGACATGCTGGAATGCCTCGAATGGCATGTCTTCGGGCAGGTTGACCGTCTTGGAGATGGCGCTATCGACGTGGCGCTGCACGGCCGCCTGCATGCGGATGTGTTCGGCGGGTGTGAGGTCCTGCGCGGTGACGAAGGGTTCGGGCAGCGGCGTATTAGGGCCGAACTGGCCGTGGAAGCGCCGCACCGCGTAGTCGCACACTTCTTCCTGAAGCGTGGAACCGTCCCGCAGCAGGAGCTTGCGCGTGTAGCTAATGCCGATATCGGCATTAGCTACATAATGCCGTTATGCCGCGTGGCTGGGAGTTCCGATTGAAACGCGCTCCTTCGGCCATGCGGCATTCGGCATAATCAGACACACCCGTTTGCCATCAAGCAGAACGGTAAGCTGAACTTCTTCCTCTTTGACAAAGAGGAGCAGCAGCATGTCGAACCCACACGACGAACAAATCTCGAATGCCCTATTCGATTCGGCCGTCGCCAAATTTCTTGCCGAACTGGAATGCCAGGGTTATAGCCGGCTAACAATCCTTGTTTATCGCCGTTCGATCCGCGCGCTCCGTCGGGTCATGGAAGACCATGGGGTAGCGCCAGACCAACTGACATCGGATATCGCCGCCAATCTGGTCCAGAGCGCCAAGTCTAGCGGCGACCCTCAGCAACACGTCATTTTCATTGTCAGGCGCTTCGTAGCCTGGCTCGTAAGCGAGGGCATCTCTCCGCTTCCAGCAGAACCAACGGTGACCGAGCAGGCCCGCGAGACATTGTGCCGTGATTACCAGGGTTACCTCCGGCACCAACGAGGGGTGAGTGAGAGAAGCATTAGCGATTACTGGCGCGGTGCAGATCGGTTTCTCACATTCCGTTTCGGTACTGACGAAGTCGACTTCAGGAGCATCACATCGGCCGACATCATCACCTTCGCCCAGTTGCCGCCTGCCAGAAAGATTATACATCGTGACACAAGGCAGCAGCGACACTTGCGCAACTTCTTCCAATACTTGTTCAGGAAAGGCCTCACATCAACCAATCTGGCTCTCTGCGTCCCGAAGATGGCGCGGCGCCACGACGCACGGCTGCCCCGCTTTCTGGATGCTGAACAGGTAGAAGCCGTGCTGGCGGCGGTGCGAGACAATCCGCGTCTCGGGCGCCGCAACTATGCCATGGTCCTCCTGCTCGCGCGCCTTGGTTTGCGCGCGCCGGAGGTGATCGCCATCCAGCTCGATGATATCGACTGGCGGGCCGGTGAGTTGATCGTACGCGGCAAGGGGCAGCGGCATGACCGAGTGCCGATACCGCCTGACGTTGGCGAGGCTCTGACAGACTATATCCGGCATGACCGGATCTCGGCCTCGCGCGCGCTGTTCGTCACGGACAACGCTCCGCATGGCCCCTTCGTCAATGGCCAGGAGATCAACACCATCCTGAAGGCAGCGTTCACCCGGTGTGGGGTGAAGCCGCCACGCCCCTATGTCGGATCGCATGTCCTACGCCACAGCTTGGCAACTAATCTGGTGCGCCAGGGTGCATCTCTGGAGGAGGTCAGCGACATGCTGCGCCACCGGTGCCGCGTGTCGACCTTGATCTATGCCAAACTCGATATTGCAGGTCTGCGGTCGATCGCTCAGCCCTGGCCAGGTGCGGGAGGCGGGAAATGAGTCACCTGTCGCAAGAGCTCGACCGGTATCTAACGGTCCGGCGAGGTCTGGGTTACGATCTTGGCTCTGACGAATCGGTACTGCGTGCCTTCATCACCTTTGCCGAACGCAATGGCGCCGAGCACATTAGCACCGCCCTATTCTTGCAATGGCAGGCAGCCCCCGGCCATGCGAGTCTCCAGACCTGGGCACAGCGGCTTGGTAAAGTGCGACAGTTCGCGCAGTGGCTGGGCGGTCTCGATCCCGCTCATGAGATACCACCAAAAGGACTTATTCCGGGACGTCCTCGACGCCCCCGCCCTTACATTTACAGTCGGATGGAGATCGAGAAAATCGTGACGGCCGCGTCAGATTTGTCGTCGGTTCAAGGTCTGCGCGGGCTGACTTTTTCGACACTCTTCGGACTCATCGCGATGACTGGGCTCCGCATCGGTGAGGCTCTGACACTCGACCGCGATGACGTCGACCTCGATCAGGGCGTTCTAACGATCCGGCGCGGTAAACTGGGCAAGGCGCGGCTCGTGCCCATTCACGCCAGCGTCGCCGCGCACTTGCATACCTACGCCGGAGAAAGGGATCGGCTGCTGGGTTATCCACCACGGTCGTTCTTTGCGACGGACCGCAGGAACCGACCCCGCAAAGCCACCGCCCGCTACAACTTCGCACAGATCTGCCAGCGTATCGGTCTACGCAAGACGCAGCAGCATAGACGCCATGGCTGTGGGCCGCGCATCCATGACCTTCGGCATAGCTTCGCAGCGCGCACTATGATCGGCTGGTATCGTGCTGGAGCGGACCCCACACGCGAGATGCTCAAACTAGCGACCTATCTCGGTCACACGACACCGGAGAGCACTTACTGGTACATCGAAGCGGTGCCGGAGCTGCTTGAACTAGCCGCCCGAGGGGCGGCCGACTCCTCGGACGAGGAAACCGCACAATGACCGCCTCAACCCTCCCGGCCCTGCTGCAGCGTTTCTTCACCGACCGACTATTGACACAAATGGAAGCTAGCGCAAACACGATCGCCAGCTATCGTGATACGTTCCGTCTGCTACTCCGCTTTGTCAGCGAAAAGCGGGGCAAGGCGCCCACAACGCTCAGGATAGAAGATCTTGACGCTGACATGATCGCAGGATTCCTTGCTCATGTGGAAGCGGCCCGAAAGAACAGCGCGCGTAGCCGGAACACGCGGTTCGCCGCAATCCGGTCGTTCTTTCGGTACGTTGCGATGAGCGAACCCGCTCACATGCTTCACTGCCAGCAGATTCTGGCCATGCCCGCCAAACGGTACGTCAAAAGGACGGTGACGTTCCTCGACGGGACCGAGATTGCTGCGTTGCTTGCTGCGCCAGACCAAACGACCCGGATGGGGCGACGGGATCACGTGATTTTGACAGTGGCGCTTCAAACTGGCCTGCGGGCGTCCGAGCTGATCAACCTGCGGTGCGGGGATGTCGTATTGGGAACCGGCGCGCATATCCGGTGCGACGGCAAAGGCCGTAGGGAGCGCGGCACGCCTCTTCGCCACGATACTGTCAAATCGTTGGAACGATGGATTCAAGAACGGCGGGGAAGCATCGGCGATCCGCTGTTCCCCACGACACGGGGTGGTAGGCTAAGTCGCGATGCGCTCGAACACTTGGTGCGCAAGCACGTCAGGACCGCCGCGGCGTCCTGCCCTTCGCTGATAAGCAAGCGAGTCAGCCCGCACATCCTGCGCCATAGCACCGCGATGGAGTTGTTGCGTCACGGCTTTGATGCGACAGTAATCGCCCTTTGGCTGGGCCATGAGTCCGTCCAAAGCACGCAGATGTATATCCATGCCGACTTGCGCCTAAAGGACGGGCCCTGGCACGAGTGGCGTCGCCAAAGTCGGGTCCGGGCCGATATCGCCCGGACGACAAGCTACTCGCGTTCCTGGAAGCGCTCTGATTATGCCGAATGCCGCATGGCCGAAGGAGCACGTTTCAATCGGAACTCCCAGCACGCGGCATAATCCGTGACGCGGCATTATGTAGCTCAGCGCAAATACCGGCTCGATGCCGCTGGAGACATTGTCGGCAAACAGGGAGATCGTGCCGGTCGGAGCGATCGAGGTCAGGAGCGCATTGCGGATCCCGCCGGCTGTGATCCGCTCCCGGATATCATGCGGCAGCGCGCTGACGGTCTCGCCGGCAAGATAGGCCTCCCTGTCGAACAGCGGGAAGGCTCCCTTCTCGACCGCAAGATCGCAAGAGGCGCGGTAGGCGGTATGGCTGATCCGCTCTGCCCATCGCTCGGCCTGGGCGGCCGCTTCCGGCGAGCCGTAGCGCAGGCCGGTCATGATCAGCGCATCGGCCAAGCCCGTCATCCCAAGGCCGATGCGGCGTTTCGCGAACGCTTCCTGCCGTTGCGCCTCCAACGGGAAGCGGGAGACGTCAATCGTGTTGTCCATCATGCGCACGGCGATGCCCACGAGATTCGCTCAGAACCGCCGCAGCAACTCGGCGGCATTGAGCCTGCCGACCTGTCTGCGCACCGGGACTGGCGTTGTGCCCAGCTGGTGCAGCCACCCGGACACCCGGTGCGGGTCTGGAATGTCGTCGATGAACAAAGACGGGGTCGCGGGCCCGCGGCGGTAATCGCAATAGGAGATCGTGATGCGGCGCATGCCGCGGGTGATCGCGACATAGGCGAGCCGGCGCTCCTCGGCCGGATCGCCGTAGTCCGGCGGGAACACGCCCGCTTCCCAGGCCGGCAGGAAGACGTGCGGAAACTCCAGACCCTTGGCCTTGTGCAGCGTCATCAGCTGCACGCGGCCGGTCTTTTCTTGGTCGGGACCGCCGGTGGAGAGGGCGGCATGGTCGAGAAGCTCGCGCGCCGTGTGGAAGCCGCCAGCGAGTTGCACGAGCTCCTGCAGGTTCTCGAGCCGCCCTTCCGTCGTCTCGGCGCGGCTTTCGCGCAGCATGCTGCAATAGCCGGTGGCGTCGAGCAGCAGTGACAGCTGGTCGGCGAGCGTCGCGTAGCGATCCCGGCCGGCACGGCGGATAGCATCGACAAAAGCCAGCCCCGCAGCGCGCGCTTTGGGCGGCAGCGGCGCGGTCTCCAATGCCACGAGCAGCGGAACCCGCCGCCAGGCCGCTTCGACCTCGACGATGTCCATTGCTTTGGCGCCGAAGCCGCGCGCCGGCATATTGATCACTCGCCGAAACGCTTCGTCAGCCTGCGCATCGTCCGGCGTCGTTGCCAGTCTCAGCAAAGCGAGAGCATCCTTGATTTCGGCTCGCTGGTAGAAGCCGACATCGCCGATCAGCGCGTAGGGGATACGCGCCCGCATCAGCGCCTCCTCGAAGCTGCGGGAGAGCGCATTGCTGCGGTAGAGGATCGCGATGTCGTCCCTTGCGAGGCCTTCGGCGTGGCGGCGGGTGATTTCGGAGACGATGCCGGAGGCCTCGGCTTCCGCGTTGCGGAAGCGGACGATCTCGACCGGATCGCCGCCCGGTTTGCGCGTGAACAGCGTCTTGCCGAGACGCGCGGGATCCTGGGCGATGACGGTGTTGGCGGCGCCTAGGATATGACCGGTGGACCGGAAGTTCTCCTCGAGGCGATACAACGCGGCACTGGGAAAATCGCGCGTGAACCGGCGGATATAACCGACATCGGCGCCGCGCCAGCCATAGACGCTCTGGTCGTCGTCGCCGACCACGAAGATTTGGCCGTGTGCGGCGGCGAGCAGCCTCAGCCAGGTGAACTGCGCAAAGTTGACGTCCTGAAACTCGTCGGCGAGCACGCAATCGAACCGCGACGCCCAGCGCGTGCGGTAGCTCTCACTGCGCTGCATCGCCCGCGCCGGCCACAACAGCAGATCCCCGAAATCGGCGGCATTGGCGTCCCGCAACCGGCGTTGGTAATCGACGTAGACCCGAGCCGCGGCGCGCAGGCCGTATGCATCGACCGGCAGGGCGTTGCGATTGGCTTCGACGATCATCGCTTCGACTTGAGCCGGGGCCTCGTCGGGTGTGATCAGGTTGTCCTTGAACCTGGACAGCCGGCTGCACATCAGTTTCAGCGGATCGCGGCCAACCGCCGTGCCGCCGTCTCCGCTGGCCAGGTTCAGCGCCTTTAGCGTGCGCCTGACGATCCGGCGGCTGTCATCGGCATCGAGAATGTCGAAGCCGGGCCGCAGGCCGGCGACCTCGGGTTCGATACGAAGCTGGCGGACGGCAAGGCCGTGGAAAGTCCCGAGCCAGGATGGCGCCGGTCCGCCGTCGAGCGCCGTCCGGATCCGGCAGCACATTTCGATGGCCGCCTTGTTGGTGAAAGTGACGGCGAGAACCCGGCCAGCGGCAATACCGCCCCACGTTATGCGGTGCAGAGCCGCGGCGGTCAGCGTCTTCGTTTTGCCGGTGCCGGCGCCGGCGAGCACCAAGACGGGGCCGTATTGCGCGGCGGCTCTTGCCTGTCCCGCGGTCAGACCGCCCATCACGGGCTGCTCGAGCGGCTCAGCGGGGGCGTGCATGTCGGCACCTCTCGGCAGCTCGGCCCTGACTGGAGGGCGTCTGCAATTCGTTCATGCGGGTCAGGAAGGAGATGCGCCGCCAGATTGGGCGGCCATGGTTCCAAGGGCGCATCCCCTCGGATGCCGGCAGTGGATCATCCACGAGCGGCTCGAGCGTGATGCCGAGACTTTCTCGCATCGCCTCCTGGCTCCACCCGGCGACATGGAAGGCTTCGCTGGCGGCGGCGAGCCGGTCGGCATGCTTGTGCAAGGCGTAGCTCGCCGGTGTCCAGGCAGGCAACCGGTAGCGCTCCGCCACGGCCGACTGCAGCCGCCGTACCAATGCATCAAAGCCCGGTCCAAGATGCGGCTTGAACGGGGTGATCGGATCCCAGCCGCCCAGCAGCGCCTCCTCGGCGTCGTGCAGCAGCTCGCGCGGGGCTTCCGGCGGCGTCAGGTGAAGACCATGCGATGCCTGGCGGATCGCCAGCACCGTCAAGCTGTGCTGCGCAACGGACAATGGCAGATCCCAGGCCGAATACCCGGCCCAGCGATAGGTACGCGACAGACCGACCGAGAGATCGTGGTCGGTCCATGCCTCAGGGTCGGGATTGAGAAGATCCAGGCGGCGCCCGGAGGGCAGCAGCACCCAGGCGCGGTTCGTAATCATCTCGGCCTCCGTTGCACGAGGACGTCATTCCAGTCGTTACCCAGCGGCGGTGCCAGCCGTTCAAAGGCGATGCCGGCTGCGGCGGCGAGCTCAGCGTGGCGCGCGGCGTAGCGCTCGCCGGCATGGTTGGCGTCGGTGGCGCCGGCGAGCAACGCATCCGGGCATTGTGCCATCTGACCGAGCAGGCGCTCGATCGCCTGGACCGTGCCGGGTCCCATGCCGCCGCCGGTCGCGGCATAGAGCGTGTCTGCGCGTATGCCCTCGATCGCTGCTACGCTCAGCGTGTCGATCGGCGCCTCGGTGATCACCAGGCGGCTGCACCGTGGGCCGGCACCGGATAGTCGGAACAGAGTTTTCGTTCCGCCCCTGAGCGAACCTTTGAAACCGGGCCCGCGGATCTCGACATGCGTCACGGCATTTGCGTCGCCGCGATGTGCGAACCAGGCGCTGCCATAGGGCCCTTCGCGGAGGATGTCCTCTTCATCAGCGGTTTCGAGGACTCGGGAGGGAAGCTTTCGGGTTCCGGCGAGATAGGCCCAGACGGCTGACCGACGCCGCAGTCGAGGCCGCGCCATCCAGCGTGCCGCAATCGGTGCGCTGGGGTGATTTTTCGTGCGGCTGCTCGGGGCCGGCGGGAAGGTGGGCACGACGCCAACGAACCGTCTCAGCTCGCGGCGCACCTGACCGAAGTTGAGGTTGGGATCGAGGTATTGCACGAGGTCGAAAATGTCGCCCTTGGCCGTGCTCTGCGGGTCCCACCAGCCGCGGCCATCATGATTGACGATCAGTACCTCGCCTTCCTCGCGGCGATATTTGAGGGCACGACGCGTGCTTTCCCTCCGGTCGAGACGCCACGACGGCGACCACCCTTCGAGCAGCGCAGCGCAGTTCACCCCTCTGCGGAACTGCTCCAGCTCCACATCCTCGGCTTGCATGTGATGGCTCTCCTGACCGGGCGATCGCACGGATGGCGGGTTCGCCATTCGCTTCACTTCGCCCTCCAGGAACCGGGCGACCGCGAAGCTGGCGGCGGGGCAAGGGCGCCATAGGCGGCCGCTCCAGCGGCTTCCCTTGCGGCGCCGGCGGCTCACGCGGTAGCGGCACTCCCCTGCCCTTCCCCTCGCCATCGCCCTGTTGTCCCTGCTTTTTCTGCGAACGGTCCGAGCAGAGTTCCACGAAGGAGGCTTCAGGGTGGGGGCGGGAGAAAATGTCTCTCGGGAAACGGCTGCCGCGGGCCCTGCCCGTTGATCCGGTCAATGGCGAGCTTTTTGGAGCTGCTCGCCGGGTCCGGGTTGCGCCGTCTTTCAGAGGCTAGGATGCCCTGGATTTGGATCGACGGTTCCCAAGCGTGTCAGAGGCGTAGCAGTTCTCGAATTTCTGCCGAAAGGAATGATTCGACGGGTGCAATTGGTCTGCGGTCGCGTCCTCGTGTGTTTTGATAGACCGGGTCGGCGCGGACATCGCTTGATACCGAGTTTGCCGGCAAACTCTCGCCGGCGGCAGTTCAGAGCCTTCAGATGATTGCCCTTGCACCAGCTGACAAAGCTTTGTTGTTGCCTTGCTTGTGCGGTACATATAGAGAACATTAGCCGCGTGCTTGCCTACCTACCGACTGAGCCCATGTTCTTCACGTTTCCCGATGACGCTCGATGGAATGCCGGGCGGCAGGCTGTGGAGTTCGGCGTTGAAATCGGCGAATCGGCTGATGAGCCCTGTCTCGAGCTCGATTGCGCCGAGCATGTTGCCCTGCCGCCAGAAATTGTCGGCCGGATTGTTGCCGGTGGCGATTTTCGCCACCGCGCGGTGGATGACGGGGCCGGATGGCCCAACGAGCACAAGCGCGCGAACCGACCACAGGCGCGGCCCGAAAAGCCCGGCGAGCCGGGCATCGCCGTCGAGGCGGAGCTGGATCACATACCCCGCGCCGCCGTCGAGGTCGGCGGCTAGGTTCTCGACGGTTTTGCGTTCGCTGCCGAGCAGCAGGACTTCATCCGTCGAAGAATCGTTGCGGTCGGCGCTCACGATGGAGAGTGCTGTATTTCCCGGCGATAAGGCAAAGACGGGGTAAATCTCCGGGTCTCGCAGGAAGCGGACGATTTCACGACGACCCACGAGGCCGCACGCTTCTCCGGCTCGCCGTTGCGTCTGCGTGACGGCGAGCAAAGGGGGCACGGGCAGCCGTGCGCCCGCTATCAGAGTTTGGAAGAGCAGCTTGTCGGCCGCTACGGCACCTCGTTGCATAGATCAGCCGGGTGGACGCAGTGATCGCGGGCCCTCTCGGTGTTATGCGATGCGGACGTAGCTGGGGCGTCCCAGCTCCAGCATGCGGTTCAGGATGTCGACAGCAATTGCCACTTCGGTTGCTTGACGCTTGTCGGTTTGCGAGCGCAGCGTGTGACCGATTACCCGTTTCCAGCGGCCGATATCGGCTTCCACCAAGGCACGCCAGTTGTACCCCGAGGGTTTCTGCCAAGCCATGCGGCCATGTTTGGCAATCACGTGCAGATGCCGGTCACGCGGTGTGGGCGCCGTCTCGGCCGTCTGGCTCGGCATCGCATTCGACCGCGGTGGCACGATGACCGCGGCATCAGCATGGCCGGCGGCGACCTCGCCGTAGACGCCGTCCTGGTCGTATGCGCCGTCGCCGGTGAACAAAGCGATGGCATCATCAATCTGGTCGAGCAAGGGACCGACCTGCGAGCCGTCATCGAGATCATTGGTTGTCAGCGCCGCCGCGACGATTCGGCCCGTGTCGGCATCGACACCGATGTGCAGTTTGCGCCACGACCGGCGCCGGCTCGTGCCGTGTCTTTCGACCAACCACTCGCCAGCACCGCACAGCTTCAACCCCGTCCTGTCCACCAGAAGATGCACGGGTCCGGCGCTGGACGACGGTCGCGCCACGGCCAGTGTCTCGGCCCGCCGGCTCAGCGTGGAATGGTCAGGGATAGCGAGATCGAGGCCAAGCAGATGGATGACGGAGCCGATCAGCCCCGGCGCAAAGCCAGGCGGAACACCGCCCGCAAGGTCAGCGCGGTTGCGATCGCTAGGGCCGAATAGAGCGGTTGGCCGCCCCGTGTCGTCCGCGGCTCGGCCCGCCAGGCCGCGATCGCCTCTTCGCTGAACCAGACCGTCAGGCTGCCACGCTGCCGTAAGGCAGCATCATATTTAGACCAGTTGGTTACCCGATCCTGCTGCTTGGGGATGTGATGAGGCGATCGGCATTGGCCTTGAATGGCACAGCGGACATCCCAGGGGGTTATGGATGGAGGTAGCGTCCTCCCATCTGGGACTGCTCAGCCCGCTTTGCCGCTCGCGGAGGCTTCGGGGCGGCGCACCCCTGACCAGCGAGCGCCAAATCCCGCTCTCGCAAAGGAGGACTGTCCTCTACGCTACCCGGCCCAAGTCTCCAGCCCAGATGATCCGTGCAACAAGGTCCGGCGCTGCCCAAAACCTCGTAAGTCGCGGAAAAGCTCGTTCTGTTGGATACATTGACGTTGGAAGACTGGGGTTACTGCAATGGCTGGTTAGAATCAATCAGGCCTCTTTGACGACGTTCGCACTCCACTGCGCCCGAATCGGCTGATCGGGGCGGCCCGACCAGTTGTGCCGCTAACATTCCCAGGAACCCCAGACACAACAAACCCCTAGACGGCTATTCGTCCACCGGCAGGAGCGCGGCAACGAAGCTGTGCGGTTGCGCCACTCGCCGATCGTTTCCCACTCATCGCGCCGTTTTTTGAACCGATGCGGGATTGCGCGCGGCGGGCACCAGGCCCTGGCACGCACCCCCGCGGCATTGCCCGTCAACCTTCAGCACCGGACATCGCGGCACTCCTCTGGCCTTAGTTGAACATGCTCGTGGCCGTCGCCGAGTTTCGGTTCAGGCAGTCGCGTGTGCCGCGGGCGATGTCGCATACAGCTTGCTGTCGCGCTCCTGGATCCGTCCGGCACGGATATGGCGCTGCACTGCGATGCCGATATGGTTCGGTCGATCGTTGGGGCACGCCAGGTAAAGTTCCTGTCGGGTCTTGCCGGTAGCCAAAGCCAGGACGCGCTCGCCGAGGCTCGGTGCGTTGGGTTCGCGTCCCGCTGACTTCCTCGTGGCTGCTTTTGGCGGCCGCCCGCGGCCTCGGTCGGCAGTAGGGGCCTTTGCTTCTGCGGCGGCAGCCGATGTGGGTCTCCTAGCGGGCGGCGTCTTGCTGACGCGCATCAGTACACGCTCGGCCGTCTCGAGATCGGTTAACTGAGAGGCGACTGTTGCGCGGTCGGTATCGAGGCGTGCGAGCCGCTCGCTGACCTTGGTCTTCTCCGCGCTGATCTGGTCCGATATCGTCGGTGTTGTGGTCGGCATGGTGGCCTTCAGTGGTTTCAGGTCAATCGGGATGATCGATCTTGCTTGCGTCTAACACCGCAATGCGGGATCTTCAACAGTATAATGCGCCGATTGACTTCGTTGACGGCCGTTGCGATTTACGGCTCCGCCCCTCAGCCCACGCACTGTCTCGCGCCGTGCAGCATGCAATCGGTGCCGGTCGGGATGCATAGGATCTGCGCGGCTGTTTTCGAGATGGCGAAAACTGATTCACTGGTGGAGGGAGAGGGATTCAAACCCTCCGTCGCGTAAGAGGGAAATCACTTTCGAGACTGCCCCGCTCGACGACTCCGGCTATCCCCTTCTGCGTCAGATACCGGCTCCTTCGCTACAGGGACCGACGGATCGAATCCCTCTCCCTCCGCCACTTGCGCATCGGTCCACGTCGGCGCGGGGAATAAAAAGCTCGCAAAGCCTGCCGCGTGCCGCGAGCAACACCTGAGCCACCGCCGACAGCGTTGCTATTATCGGCGAATTCAGGTCGGAAGATGGGTTACGCAGAGCTCGTGGACAAACACAATCAAAGTGCCTGGTCAGGTTTCCTCGGAGCGGAGGCGGACGCCGTTATAGGTGGTCAAGTGTGGTGTTACCATCGGTTTGACAAAGGACGATTCGCCCATCCTACCCGTCAGTGTGCTGTCGACGAGCCGCTGCCCGAGGCGGGCGACGCGTATTTTGCAACGGCAACAGGCAAAGATTAGGCGGTTCCGCTATACGGGGAGAATGTGGGGGGCGTGGATGAATTCCGAAAAGCAAAGGCGGATCAAAGAGCGCGCTTATGCGCTTTGGGAGGCGGAGGGGCAACTGCACGGAAGGCATGAGGAACATTGGCACCGTGCAGCGCGGGAGATCGAAGCAGAGGAGACCGCGAGCCCTACGGTGAAGCGCTCGCCCCCGCGGGCCGCCGGGCGGGACACGGCGAATTCTGGCAGCCACTCGCGACAACGCAAGAAAAAGCAGACGGCATAGGGCCGAAGCGACGATAAGGGTTTCGAGATGCGGCAGTGACGTCCCGATTTCATTGTCGATCGACCCGCAACGCGTGTGAGCCCGGCGCGCGTCTGGTGGGCCACATAAATCTTACTGAGAGGTTGTCGGCCACCGCATATTGACCGTTCCCCCGGCGCCGAAACCAATGTCGGGGTTGCATCCCAGGTGCCGAGAGCATCACCGGGTCGGTTCAGTATTCCGAAGCAGCGCTGATTCTGTCGAGTGGAGCTACGGTTCGCATCTGCGGAACCTTTACCTGGTCGTGAGCGCCGCCTAATACGCCGTTACGGCTCGATCTCGGTGGCGCCCTGGGATCTTCATCTCCATCATACCGTCATGCAGCAAACGCCGAGCGCGAGCACGCCAACCGAGGTCCTAGCCGGGCTCGTCGAGCGCGTCACCTTCCACAACGAAGAGAACGGGTTCTGTGTCCTGCGCATCAAAGCCCGCGGCCAGCGCGACCTGATCACAGTTCTCGGTCATGCTGCGATGATCTCGGCCGGTGAGTTCATCCAGGCGAGCGGAATCTGGATCAACGACCGCACCCACGGCGTCCAGTTCAGAGCCTCGTTCCTCAAAGCGACACCGCCGACGACGACCGAGGGCATCGAGAAATATCTAGGTTCCGGGATGATCCGCGGTATCGGGCCGATCTACGCCCGGAAGCTGGTACGTGCCTTCAGCGATGCCGTTTTCGACATCATCGAACAGGAGCCTAGCCGCCTGCGGGAGGTGACCGGGATCGGCCGGAAGCGTGCGGAGCGCATCGTCGCTGGCTGGGCCGAGCAGAAGGTGATCCGAGAGATCATGCTGTTCCTGCACAGCAATGGCGTCGGCACCTCGCGCGCGGTGCGTATCTACAAGACTTACGGCGCCGACGCCGTCCAGCTCATCTCGGAGAACCCTTATCGGTTGGCCGCGACATCCGTGGCATCGGCTTCCGCACCGCCGATCAGATCGCAGCCAAGCTGGGCATCGAGAAGACCACGCTGATCCGCGTGCGCGCCGGCATCGCGTACGCGCTCACCGAAGCGATGGACGAAGGGCATTGCGGGCTACCGGCCGAAGAGCTGATCTCGCTCACTCAGACGCTGCTCGAAGTGCCGGCAGAGCTCGTCGAAACAGCGCTGGGCCTTGAGCTCGGAGAAGGCGCCGTAATCGCCGATGACCTCGAGGGCCGCCGGTGCGTCTTCCTTGCGGGGCTCTACCGGGCCGAGCGGGAGATAGCCGAAAAGCTCAAGGCGCTCGCTATCGGAAGACCGCCTTGGCCGGCGATCGATGCCGACAAGGCCATCCCTTGGGTCGAGCAGCGGACGAAGCTGGCGCTCGCCGATAGCCAGGGCGAGGCTGTTCGCGTCGCTCTCGTTTCCAAGGTGCTGGTGATCACCGGCGGCCCGGGCGTCGGTAAGACGACTCTCGTCAACTCTATCCTCAAGATCCTTCTCGCAAAGACCGCCGCAATCGCGCTCTGTGCGCCGACCGGCCGTGCTGCGAAACGCCTGTCCGAGAGCACCGGGCTTGAGGCGAAGACGATCCATCGCCTGCTCGAAACCGATCCGAGGACCGGCAGCTTTAGGCGCAACGAGGACGCCCCGCTCGACTGCGACCTGGTGGTCGTCGACGAGACCTCGATGGTCGACGTGCCACTGATGCGCGCTGTGTTCCGCGCCCTGCCGACCCGGGCGGCGCTGCTGCTCGTCGGCGATGTAGATCAGCTCCCCTCGGTCGGGCCGGGGCAGGTTCTGGCTGACATCATCGCCTCGGGTGCCGTGCCGGTCGTACGTTTGACCGAGATCTTCCGCCAAGCCGCCGAGAGCCGCATCGTCACCAACGCGCACCGCATCAACCAGGGCCTGATGCCTGATCTCGCCCCTGCCGAAGGCGGCGACTTCTATTTCGTCGATGCGGTGGGCCCCGAGGAGGGGGTGCGCAAGCTCCTGGCGATCGTGCAGGATCGGATCCCGAAACGCTTCGGGCTCGACACAATACGCGACATCCAGGTGCTATGCCCGATGAACCGCGGCGGCCTCGGTGCCCGCTCGCTCAATATCGAGCTGCAGAACGCGCTGAACCCACCGGGTGAGGTCCGCATCGAGCGCTTTGGTTGGACCTTTTGTCCCGGCGACAAGGTCATGCAGATCGAGAACGACTACGACAAGGAGGTCTACAACGGCGACCTCGGCGTCGTATTGCGCATCGACATGGAGGAGAGCGAGCTCACCGCCGACTTCGAGGCCCGGGAGGTGGTCTACGGCTTCGCCGAGCTCGATGAGCTGGTGCTCGCCTATGCGACGACGATCCACAAGAGCCAAGGGTCGGAGTACCCGGCCGTGGTGATCCCGCTGACGACGCAGCACTACGCGATGCTGCAAAGAAACCTAGTCTACACTGGCGTGACCCGCGGAAAGCGCCTCGTCGTCCTCGTTGGGCAGCGGAAGGCGCTGGCCATTGCCGTGAAGGGGGCGCGGGCACGGAGGCGGTGGTCGAAGCTCCGGGAATGGCTAATGTGCTGAGGCAGCGAACCGGAAGTTGACTGAAATCTACGTCGATGGTGATGCATGCCCGGTGCGGGAGGAGATCTACCGCGTGGCGGCGCGCCTGAGCCTCAATGTTTTGGTCGTCTTTAACGGCTCGCGACCGATCCGGCCGCTCGGCACCTCGAACGTGCGTTATGGTTCTGGTGGGTGAAAGCGCAGACGCGGCTGACGACTGGATTGCAGAGCACATCTCGGCCGCCGACGTATGCGTCACCTCGGATATCCCGCTGGCAGCACGCTGTCTCAAAAAAGGCGCGCGCGGCGTCTCTCCTATTGGCAAACAATGGACACTGGCGAATATAGGTAATGCGCTCGCCGGTCGAGAGATAGCCCGGCACCTGCGGGAGCTGGGAACGAATACCCGCGGACCTGCTCCTCTGACCGACAGGGACCGGTCCCGGTTTCTCAGCGCGCTTGATACGGCCTTGCAGGCTGCAATGCGAGAGGCGGCCCGCAGCTGAGCCACCTTCCGCGGAGTGTTCTCTGAACGTGTGTGAGCGCATCGCGGTCGGTGTGTGCTATCCGAGCCGCATATCAGCACTGCGACCCGTCCTAAGAGCAATAGGCCTCCGGGCTAAAAAAGCTTTGGGTCTCCGCAGCCAGCAAGTGGCCATCGCGCCGCATAAGCACATGCCAATAGAGACCTATAGCAATGAATATCTCGAATTGGACGCCGGCCTGTCGGCTTCGACCGGTGGTGAACATCCAAATATCAGTCAAGCACACCATCGCCAACGCCGTTTGCCGGTTTGTGCCAGCCGATTGACAGCCGTCGAGCACCCCACCACCCTGCGGTCAACGACAGAGGCGCCAGCGCGGCTGCGGCACGCCGGGTAGGTAACGCCGATGAACTATCGCCGCGGCTGGATCTGCGTCTTCCTGTTTACCCTGACGCTGATCAACTACACCGATCGGATGGCGCTGTCGGTCTCCGCCAAGCCGATCGCTGCCGAGTTCGGCCTATCGTCGGTCGAGATGGGCTATCTGCTGTCGTCGTTCCTGTGGGCCTATGTGCTGTGCCTGATCCCGGTCGGGCTGCTGGTCGACCGGTTGGGTAGCAAGACGGTCAATGCCGCCGGCATCGCGCTGTGGTCGGTCGCGACCGTTTGCACCGGGTTCGCGCCGAGTTACCTGGTCATGCTGCTGACCCGTATGGTCATGGGCATGAGCGAGTCGACGAACTGGCCGGCCTCAAATCGGGTCATCCGCGAGTGGTTTCCAGCCTCCGAGCTCGGCCTCGTCAACGGCATCTTCGGGGCGGGCGCGGCGTCCGGACTGCCGACGATGCACTTGACCATGGAGCGGCTGGCCTCGGGCGCGGGCGACCAGCGCTTCGCGTGGCAACGCGGCGACACCTTCTCGGTGCCGTTCTGGACGAGGTTCGAGCACGCGGCGGCGGACGCGCAGCTCTTTTCAATGTCGGATGAGCCGCTGATGCGCTTTTCCCGCTTCTACCGGTTTCAAGCGGATTAGCTCGACACTTCGTGCGCTTTCGCTCCCGCACATCGGGTCGGCCGCAGCCTGGGGTTAGATCCGCACATCACATGTTCAGTCGGTGCATTTGTCCTATCGGATAGCGAGTACCGGACGCCGCATCGGGTGGGACGATGCGATCGATTTCCGCAAGATCCTCAGCGGTGAGCACAATGCCTGCGGCACGCACATTCTCCTCAAGGTGCTTGCGCGATTTCGCGCCGGGTATCGGGACGATGAAGACCCCCGCGCGCTTTCCCTGGGCCATTGGCCACGCGATGGAGAGCTGGGCGAGCGTGGCGTTCTTCCTGCGCGCAATGGTCTCGAGCGCAGAGCGCAGCCCGAGGTTCTTCTCGATATTGACACTCTGAAAGCGAGGTAGCCTCTGGCGAACGTCGTCCGCTGCCAATTCCTCCACTTTGGGAACCTGGTCGCTCAGCATCCCACGTCCGAGCACGGCATA
>Ga0306921_10001892_pt1 | contig 20734 bp, 19 predicted proteins | sample sta12Cox44000080_FD_203760 | JGI IMG/M metagenome (GOLD analysis project Ga0306921, IMG submission 203760) | Lab enrichment of tropical soil microbial communities from Luquillo Experimental Forest, Puerto Rico - statoxic.12C.oxic.44.000.080 (v2)... | ecosystem: Environmental > Terrestrial >... | reverse complement strand
TTGCGGCTGCCGGAAGACGACCAGGCCAGTAAGTATCTGGCCTGGGTGTGGCCGGTGTGTTTTATTTTGGTGGGTATGATTTTGATGGATTATCACGAGGCGTGAGGAAGTCTGAGGTAGGAAAGCCTGGTACTAAAGTTCTGCAAAAAGACCGCCAAGAGGTAGGGGTTGAAATCTTTCACTGAGACCACGCGCCAAGCAGGGCATTTGAGTTTGCTTCGGAACAAGCCGGGGAGCGAGGGCATGGGGAGAGCAGCGCTGATTGTGGTGGATGTGCAGCGGGATTTTTGCGAAGGTGGAGCACTCGCGGCGGCGGAGACGAAGTCGTTGCTGGAACCGCTGAAAAACCAGATCGAGAATGCGCGGCGAAGGGGCGCAGTGATTGTTTTCACGCGAGATTGGCACCCGGAAAATCATAGTTCGTTTGCCGCGAGTGGAGGGCCGTGGCCGGCGCATTGCGTCATGACCAGTTCGGGCGCCGAATTCATGCCGCCGCTGCGGACCGAGTCGGGCGACGTGGTGATCGACAAGGGAACGGCAGTTGCCGGTCCGGGATATTCCGGATTTGAAGACACCGGCCTGGCGTCGCGTCTGAAAGCGCTAAAGGTCGACCGCATCGGTGTAAGCGGGATTGCGACGGAATATTGCGTGCGGGCCACGGCGCTGGATGGCGTGAAGGAAGGGTTCGAGACGGTGGTATTGACCGATGTGATTCGTGCCGTGAAGCCGGAGCAAACCGCGAGGGTCGTGAAGGAATTGCAGAACGCGGGCGTGAAGAGCGAGACCGCTGCGGAGTGGATTAGGAAGTTGTAGGCGGCCGCGGAGGTTCTAGGATTGCCCGAGGATGGCGTCGAAGTAGGCGCTCATTTCGGGGGAGTTCCAGTCCTGAGGACCGATGATCTTGCGGGCGATTTTACCCTGGCGATCGATGATGTAGGTTTCCGGATACATAACCGTGCCGTAGTCGAGCGCGGATTTCTTGGAGGGGTCACGGGACGTGGGATAGTTGATGCCGTGATCTTGCAGGAATTTGCGGTAGGCGGCTTCGTCTTCGTCGACGCTGACACCGAGGACCACGCCGTTGCGCGAGGCGATGCGCCGCTGTAGCTGGATGAGGCCGGGGGTTTCTTCCACGCACGGGGGGCACCAGGTGGCCCAGAAATTCAAGACCACAACCTTGCCGCGGTAATCGGTGAGTTTGCTGGATTTGCCGTCCAGGAGGGTCAGCGGGATCTCTTCGGCGGTTTTTCCGGCGATGGAGGATTCGCCTTGACGGTAGTGGGGGAGGGTAAAGAAGGCCAGGACGAAGAAGGCGAAGCCCATACTGCCCCAGGCCAGGATTTTACGGACGAACGTACTCATATAAAGTTATCATAGCGCAAGAACCGCCGCCCCGAGAAGTGAACAAACGATTGCGAAAATGACGACCCCATCCACAGCTCAGCCCGCACGTGTCTCTGCGATCGTGCCTGCGCGGAACGAGGAGGCGGTGATTGCCACGTGCATCGAGTCGTTGGCGACACAGCCGGGCATTCTGGAAATTTTGGTGGTCGATGATCAATCGACGGACCGCACCGCTACGGTAGTTCGCGGATTGATGGAGAAGCACAGCCAGGTTCGGCTATTGGAGCTGAAGGACCTGCCGACGGGTTGGGTGGGAAAGAATAATGCGGTATGGCGGGGAGCGCGTGCGGCGATGGGAGAATGGCTGCTGTTCACGGATGCGGACGCCGTGCATGAACAGGATTCCGCGGCGCGCGCGCTGGCGATGGCGGAACAAGAAGGCGCGGTGCTGGTGTCATTCTCGCCAGAACAGCGGATGGAGAGTTGGTACGAGAAGGCTTTGATTCCATACGTGTATTGCCGTTTGGGAAGCCGGTTTTCATACCCCGACGTGAACGACCCTCGGAAGAGTACGGCGGCGGCAAACGGGCAATTTCTGATGATCCGGCGCGACGTGTACGAATCGGTGGGCGGACATGCCAGCGTTGCGGATGAAGTGCTGGAGGACGTGGCGCTAGCGAAGCGCATCAAGGGCGCGGGCTATCGAATCTGGTTTGCCAGCGGGAAGGGCGTCGTGCGTACGCGGATGTACCGTTCGTTCGCTGCGATGTGGGAAGGGTGGAAGAAAAACCTGTATCCGCTGATGGGCGGGACACCGGAGGCCATCGGTCGCGAGTTTTTTCGAGCGTTCGGCCCGGTGCTGGCGACGTATATTACAGCGGTTTCCACGTGGGCGCTGCTGGAGAACTGGGTGGAGGCCGTCGCAGTTTTTGCGGTGGGAACGGTGGCGATTGGGGTGGCATACGACGATGAGTTGCGGCGGAATCAATTTCCGCCCCGACTGGTGTGGCACGGGATGATCGGAAGATTGATGTTTGCGCGGCTGCTGTGGGCTTCGTACGCGAGCCACCGCAGAGGTAAGCTGAAGTGGAAGGGTCGGGAGTATCCAGTGGGTACGTCTCGCGCATCGAATGGGTAGAAAAAAGTGGCCATGGTGTATCTGACGCGGAGAGTCGAGTTTTCGGCATCGCACCGGTATCACAACCCGGCGTTGAGCGCCGAGGAGAACCGGCGGATTTTTGGCAAGTGCAATAATCCGCATGGCCATGGGCATAACTACACGCTGGAAGTGACCGTGGCGGGAGAGCCGGATCCGGTTACGGGAATGGTGCTGGACTTGAAGGAATTGAAAGAAGTCCTGGAACGCGAGATCACGCAACGGCTGGACCACCGGTTCTTGAATTACGAGGTGCCAGAGTTGCAGGGGCAGATACCTACGTGCGAGAACATCGCGCGGGTGATCTGGAAGTTGCTGGAGCCGAAAATCCCTCAGGGACGACTGCACAAGGTGCGGCTGTATGAAACGCCCGATTTGTTTGCCGAGTGTTGCCGCAACGGAGCGAAGGCGGGATGAAGGATGGACTGCGGATTTCCGTGGGGAGGCGTTACCGCTTCGCGGCGTCGCACCGCTTGCACAACGAGAAGTTGAGCGAACCGGAAAACTGGCGGGTGTACGGCAAGTGCAACAACCCGTACGGGCACGGGCACAACTATGTGGTGGAGATTCTCGTGTCGGGAGCGGTGGATCCTTCGACGGGGATGCTCGTAAACCTAGCGGACCTAGACGGTTTTGTGGAGCGTGAGGTGATTGAGGCGTTCGACCACAAATCGCTGAATGCGGACGTGCCGGTGTTCCGGGAAAGAGTGCCGACGACGGAAAATGTCTGCGTAGAGATTTTTGAGCGTTTAAGCCGGTTCCCGTTGGCGAAGCTGGAGCGCGTCAGGGTGGAGGAGACGTCGAACAACGCGTTCGAATACGCCAGGGAGGAGTTTCACGAAAACGGTGGTCCCAATGAGGGAAACGACAAGTGACAAAACCAACAGAAATTATTTTGCACGATAGAGTGGAAGCTCCCAAAGAAAGCATCGCGGACTTGATGCGCAAGGTGATCGCACTGGTTGGCGAAGATCCCGGCCGGGAAGGGCTGCGGAAGACCCCGGAGCGATTCGAGAAGGCGCTGAAGTTTCTGACCAGCGGGTACCACCAGAGTGTGGACACGGTGCTGAATGGGGCGACGTTCAGCGTGCACTACGACGAGATGGTGGTGGTGAAGGACATCGAGTTCTTCAGTTTGTGTGAGCATCACATCCTGCCTTTTTTTGGCAAGGCCCACGTAGCGTATTTGCCGAGCAAGCGCGTACTGGGGCTGAGCAAAATCGCGCGGCTCGTGAACATGTTTGCGCGGCGGCTGCAGATTCAAGAGCGGATGACGTATCAGATCGCGCAGGCGATTGAAGAGAAGATCAGTCCCGAAGGAGTGGGAGTGATCATCGAGGCGCGACATTTGTGCATGCAAATGCGCGGGGTGGAAAAGCAGCACGGACAGGCGGTGACCAGCGCGATGCTGGGGTCGTTCCGGCACAACAAACAGACGCGCGATGAATTCCTGTCATTGGTTCGGTCCCCCAAAAGTTAAACCGTAGAAGAGCGTGCACCCTCGATTGCCATGGGAGGGGCGCAGTGGACCTTACGTGCGAGCCTTCAATGAAAAAACACCGGCACCTCGTGTTTATCGTTTTGGCGCTGTCGGTGCTGCTGTGTCCGGGCGCTGCCTCAAAGCGGGAAATCGATCGCTTGCGGCAAGTGATGGGCTGGAAAGCGGGATTGACGATTGCAGATGTGGGGGCGGGGGAGGGGGAAATCGGATTTGCGGCGGCGACGACGGTAGGCGAGACCGGGAAAGTGTATTTGACGGAGTTGGACGAAAAGAAACGGAAGGAACTGGAGAGCGAAGCAAAGAAGCGCGGGTTAAAGAATGTGGCGGTGGTGCAGGGCACGGAAAAACAGACGAACCTGCCGGACCGTTGCTGCGATGAGATTGTGTTGCGGCGCGTGTACCATCACTTCACGGCACCGATGGAGATGGATGCGAGTTTGTTGCGAGCGTTGAAAGCGGGCGGAGAGTTGGCGGTAATCGATTTCGCGCCGCGCAAGGGACTGAGCGAGACGGATCCCGTCGAGGGGGTGCCAGCGAATCGAGGCGGGCACGGAATTCCAAAGAACATCCTGATTGAGGAAGTGACCAAAGCGGGATTTCGGTTGCAGCGGGTGTTGGACGACTGGCCGGACGACAGCTATTGCCTCATCCTGCAGAAACCGCGGTAAGCCGGCGGCCCGCCATATTTCAAATCGGGTCAACGAACAGACTTTAGCTTGCTAGTCGGTACGGTGTGTGATGAACTTCCCGTGCGTACCGATCATGCTGAGTCAGCGATTCAGCCACTATGTGATCGAAGAGAAGCTCGGCGAAGGTGGCATGGGCGTGGTGTATCGAGCGCGCGACGAAAAGTTGCAGCGCGACGTGGCATTGAAGTTTCTGGGAACGCTGCCGACGGGGAGCTCCGCAAATCATGAACGGGCATTGCAGGAAGCGCGGGCGATTTCCGCTCTGAATCATCCGAACATTTGCACCGTGTATGAAGTGGGTGAGACCGAAGGGCGTCCGTTCATCGCCATGGAGTACGTCGAAGGCCGGCCGCTGAGCGTGGAAATTCCGTCGATCGGATTGTCGCTCGAGCAGGTGGAACGCTATGGGATGCAGTTGGCGGATGCCCTGGCGCACGCGCATAGCCGAGGGGTGATTCACCGAGACCTGAAAGCGGCCAACGTCATCATCACAATGTCGGGCCGGCCCAAGGTGTTGGATTTTGGAATTTCGCGGCGCTTGGAAGCGGGGTCGGGCTCGGACGAAACGACGGTACTGGAAGCGTCGTGGGAATCGCAGCGTACGTTTAAAGGCACGTTGCCATACATTGCTCCGGAGGTATTGAAGGGGCAAGAAGCCGATGCGCGCAGCGATATCTGGTCCCTGGGTGTGCTGCTGTACGAGATGGCCTCGGGGAATCGCCCGTTTCGCGGATCGACCGCGTTCGAAATGAGTGCGGCGATCCTGCACGAACGGCAGCCACAAATCACGCCGGCTTTGCCGCCCGTGTTGCAGAGCGTCATTGATAGGTGCCTGGACAAGGATCCCGGACAAAGGTACCAGAGCGCCGGGGAAGTGCGGGCGGCACTAGAAGCGGCAAGCACGGCATCGAAGACGCAGGACCTCTTCCGAGAACCAAAAGTAGCGAAGAAGGCGTGGTTTTCCTTTCGCAATGTGTTGCTCATGTGCGTGACGCTGGGGTTGCTGGGCGGATTGATGTACGTAATGCGGGGGAAGGGCAGGGGTAAGCCGGCGCGACCGCTGCCTGGAGCGATTCAGTCGGTGGCGGTGCTGCCGTTGGCGAATCTGTCGGGAGATGCTTCGCAGGACTATTTTGCCGACGGAATGACGGATGCGTTGATCACGGAATTGTCACAAATTCGGAAATTGCGTGTGATCTCGCGCACTTCGGTGATGCAATACAAGAACACGCAGAAGACGCTGGATCAGATTGCGGGCGAGTTGAACGTGGACGCGGTGGTGGAGGGGTCGGTGGTGCGCCAGGAAGACCGAGTGCGCATTTCCGCGAAGTTGGTGCAGGCGAATATCGAGGAAGCACTGTGGGCTGGAAACTTCGATCGAAACTTCACCGACGTGCTGACGTTGCAAAGCGAGGTGGCGACGGCGATTGCGAGAGGAATCCAGATACAGCTGTCGAGCGAGGAGCAGCGGCAGCTTTCGCGAAGCCGCAGCGTGGTTCCGGACGCGTATGAAGCGTATTTGAAAGGCAGGTACGAACTGGAGAAGAGGACGCCGGATGCCTTTGAAAATGCGGAGGCGTATTTCCAAAAGGCGATCGCGAAGGACGGCACGTTTGCGGCGGCGTATGCAGGACTGGCGGACACCTACATCTTGATGATGAACAGCCAGTCCGTCGCTATGGAGACACTGATGCCAAAGGCCAAGCAGGCGGTGGAAAAAGCTCTGCGACTGGACGATCGATTGGCGCAAGCGCACACGTCCTTGGCGGCGATTCGATTCGGACAACTTGAGGGTGGAGATATCGAGAGTCAGTTTCAGCGGGCCATCGCGCTGGACCCGGGTTATGCACAGGCGTTGCATTGGTACGCGTTGTATCTGGCAGCGGCGGGCCGCAAGGAAGAATCGATCCGGGAAATCAAGCTGGCGAGAGAGATCGATCCGAAATCGCTGATGATCAACGCGAACGTGGGATTTGTTTATTATCTGGCGGGGGACTACAGCCGGGCCGAAGAAGCAGAGAAGGACACCATCCAGATGGATCCAAGTTTTGTCTCCGCGCATACGTATCTAGGGAAGATTGAGCAGGAGAGGAAGCGGTATGCGGAAGCGATAGACGAGTATCGGACGGCGTTGTCGCTATCGCCAGGAGGTATCGCCGAACAGGCGGATCTAGCGCAAGGGTACGCGATCTCCGGGAAGACGCACGAGGCGGAAGAAATTCTGCGCGAGATTCAGGGATATCGGGGGCAGAAGTACGTGTCGGCGTATGATTTTGCCGTTGTATACGCTGGCTTTCAGGAGGCGAATAAAACGCTGGATTGGTTGGAGAAGGCCTACGTGGAGCGAAACAGCCGCTTGGTGGACTTGGCGGTGCATCCGCAATTCGCGTTTCTACGGAGGGAGCCAAGGTTCCAGGCCCTGGTCGAGAAAATCTGGGGTGCGAAAGTGGTAGGAGATTCGAAACAGGAGGAGCGATAGGGGCGGGACCCGGCTGCCCGGCTCTTAACGAATTTGGTAAGTGAAATTGTTGACGAAAGAACGTGCGTGGCATAGACTGCCGAGGCATTGCCTCCCGGGTCGGATCTCCAAGCGAGCGAACCTTTCTAAATTATTGCGAAAGGGGTGACGTTTATGCCGCAAGCCATCACCGTTTCCCTGAAGGACATAACCAAGGCGATCGAGAAAGCCAGCAAGGAACTGGCTGCCGCGAGCAAAAAAACGAAGGACCGGGCCACGAAGCAGAGGCTATTATCGAAGATTGAGAGCCTCAAGGCGATTGAAACGCGCGTGCTGATACTGTGCAAGCCTAGCGCACTAAACCCGCCTCCGACGCACTTTATCTTTGTTCCGCTGGAGTAGCGACGGAGCGAGGGGTGTGCTCGCAAGACGAGGAGAGGACTCGCGAGGGAAGACCCTTGTCCGGCGCCGAAGCCGTGCGCAAGAAACGAAGTATCGGCGATGCGGCGCGCTGGTGTTGTATTGGGAAAATGGCGAGTTGGTGTTCGAAAACTTCGCGCAACGGACCAGAAGTACTACCGACCCGCTCGCCTGCGCAATTCTTCATTACTGCGATAAATGGAAATCGGCGCGTGACGTTGCCGCTCATCTGGGAGTGGAACGGGAATCGTTGACTCGCTCGGCATTGCAACGGTTGTGTGACGGCGGCGTATTAGAACGGTCTGGCGGTAGCGGGGTTTCCGCAAGCGTAAAGTGCTGGGAAGGATGGAATCCAGCCGCAGGTTTTTTTCACTTTTCCACCAAAGACACAAAATACGCGAAGGACCAGCGGGCAGCGCTGGAAGAGCTGAAGCGGCAAGCGAAAAACGACCCTATGCCGCGGCCGGTAAAAAATTATCGAGACGCTCCGCGAACCACCCTGCCGCGCATCGTCAGCGCAGGGGAATTTCCGACCATATTGCGGGAGCGGCGGACATGGAGAAAATTCGGGCCCGAGCCGGTGTGCCTGGAGGGACTGGCGCAGATCCTGGGATTGACGTTTGGGATCCAGGGATGGGTGGACGTGCCAGGTTTGGGGAAAGCGGCGCTGAAAACATCGCCATCTGGCGGAGACTTGCACCCCATGGAAGCCTACGTGGTTGTTCGGCGGGTGAAAGGGGTACGCGCGGGAATCTATCATTACAACGCGGAGAGTCACGAACTGGAGTGGTTGCGGGAGGGGGTTCCGCGAAAAGCGCTTGAGAAGAATCTTGGGAACCAATGGTGGTTCACAAAGGCGGGATTCCTGGTGGTGATGACCGCAGTGTTTGGTCGAACACGATGGAAGTATCCGTTTCCACGGGTGTACCGCGGAGTTCTGATCGAAGCGGGACACTTGTGCCAGACCTTTTGCCTGACCGCAACGTGGTTGGGATTGGCGCCATTTTGCACCATAGCGCTGACGGATACGCAGTGGGAGGAATGGCTGGGGATTGATGGAGTGAATGAATCGGTTTTGTATGTCGCAGGAGCGGGAACGAAACCGAAGGATATGCAAGATGCGCATATTGGAGTGCTAGGGAAGCGAAGGCGGGGTCCCGAGGCTGGCCGCCCGACCGGAGACCTCCCGCCCGATCGCAGGAGCAGGAGGCCATCCGGGAGCTTGAAACGGGTTACTTCCTAGCGATGGCGACCGAGGCGCGGGTGGTGCCCCAATCAAGATTCATCGTGCCGCCACCGGCGGACTTGTCGAAGGAGATGGTGAAGTTTTCGACCGGCGAGGGTAGCGCGGAGACCTTCATGTCGATACGAGCGAAATCATCGGAGGCGCCGGGATAGGGAGTGCCCCATTCGCCGGTTTTCTTGCTGATGATGAGTACCCATTTATCCTTATTGGGGAGAGTGAAGAGTGTGTAGTGCCCCGCGGGAACGGGAGTGCCGCCCACGGTGATGTCCGCGGTAGGAACGAAGCTGGTGGCTTCATTGGCGCCCGCACGCCAGACTTCGCCGTAGGTCGCGACTTCCCCGCCGACTTGGCGACCCTTGAGCCGGGGACTGGAATAGTCGACGGTGACGGACTTGCCGCCGCCAAGATCCAGCGTGGCGGAGGCAGGGGGACTGGGGCGCTTCGATTTATCCTGCTGAGCGCGACATGAAATGGCGAATACAGCTAAAGCCAGGCTAAAGATCGAAACAGCGGCAATCACTTTGCGCATGATTCTCTCCTAAGGGCGGGCGTATGCTGAAGTTGAATGGAGAAAGCTGCAAAAACCCACCGGAAGCATTGAACCGGATTTGGGACCGGGTTGCAAGGGAGAGGAGTGAAAATGAGGAATCTAGCGAACTATGGGTAGTATTCGGTGCACTTTACAGTAGGAACAGAGCTGTGATAATTTAGAGTTGTCGAAGAAAAGAGGAAAATTCAAGGGACGACGGTGGGGGGCACTTGAGCGACGCCAAGACAATGTTGATCGAACAATTCCGCACACATGTAAAAGATACGGGATCGCCGGAAGTGCAGATTGCACTGCTGAGTGAACGCATCAACTACTTGACGACGCACCTCAAGAGTCACGTGAAAGACCATGCATCGCGCCGTGGGCTTATCATGATGGTGAACAAGCGGCGGCGCCTGCTGGACTATCTCAACCGGCGGGACCCGGATCGGTATCACCAGATTGTTGAACGCCTTAGCCTGCGCAAGTAACCCGCTGCGAGTCGAAAAGCTGCGGAAATTGCGAAATCACGAACAGACAAAAGGGAGAAGTAGTCTGCGCGGGAGCTGTGTGACGGCTGAACGCGGACGTGACAGGTGTGTGTCCGGAAGTAAAAGCGCGTTTACATGGGTGTAACGGTTTGATGGGAATGGCTGTGTTGGCTTGGAAACTCTCCTTTTCTCTTCAACCTAAAGCGCGTGAAGGCGTAGAGTCTCCTCGAAGAGGAGCCGAAGGAAGAAGCTAATGTCAGAAAATCAACATATTGCTCCCGCACCTCACCAGGTGTCCGTAGAGGTCGGTGGGCGGACCTTGGTTCTAGAAACCGGGAAAATCGCGAAACAGGCAAACGGGGCGGTAACCGCGCGGTACGGAGACACGATCGTGTTGGTAACGTCGTGCATGGCTACAAAGCCGAACGACCGGGACTTTCTGCCGTTGACGGTGGACTACCGCGAAAATACGTATGCAGCGGGAAAGATCCCTGGAGGGTTTTTCAAGCGCGAAGGTCGCCCGACGGAAAAAGAGATTCTGGTGTCGCGGTTGATCGACCGGCCGATGCGGCCGTTGTTCCCGGATTCTTGGAGGAATGAGACGCAGATTATCGCCATGGTGCTGTCGGCGGACAGCGCGAACGATCCGGATGTGATTGCGGTCACGGCGGCTTCGGCGGCGGCGTATTGCTCGGACCTGCCGTTCGCGGATCCCATTGCGGCGGTGCGTGTGGGATTGTTGGATGGCAATTTGGTGGCGAACCCGACGGTGGCGGAACAGAAGACCAGCAAGCTGAACATCGTGGTTGCGGGGACGGAAAAAGGCATCGTGATGGTGGAAGCGGGAGCCTTTGAGGTTTCGGAAGAGAAGGTGGCCGAGGCCTTGGAGTTTGGCCACGAGCAGATCAAGAAGATTGTGTCGGGAATCAAGCAGCTGCACCAGCAGATCAAGCCGACGAAGGTAGTAGCGGAGCCTCTGCCGTTCGATCAGGCGATTTACGACACCATCAAGAAGACCTACGGCGCGCGGTTGAAGGACGCGCTGGACACCGAAAAGCACCCGAAAAAGGAAAGCTATCACCTGGTGGATGCGCTGCTCGAGGAGATCGTCGAGAAGATTCCCGAGGAGGAAGAGGAGAAGCTGGCGCTGACCAAGCGCGCATTCGAACGGATGCGCGAGGACTTCTTCCGCGAGGAGGTGTTGAAGGCGAAGCGGCGTCCGGATGGACGCGCGTTTGATCAGATTCGCAAGATCACCTGCGAGGTCGCACTGCTGCCGCGCGTACACGGTTCGGCGCTGTTTACCCGTGGCGAGACTCAGGCGCTGGCGACGTTGACCCTGGGCACGAAGGAAGACATGCAGCGGCTGGACCTGTTGTTCGAGCAGGACACCTTCAAGCGGTTCATGCTGCACTACAACTTTCCGCCCTTCAGCGTTGGGGAGGTGAAGCCGCTGCGGGGTGCGGGTCGCCGGGAAATCGGGCACGGCGCATTGGCCGAACGTGCACTGGCGAACCTGTTGCCGCCGGAAGTGGAGTTCCCGTACGCCATGCGCGTGGTCAGCGACATTCTGGAGTCCAATGGATCCTCGTCGATGGCGACGGTTTGCGGCGGTTCGTTGGCGCTGATGGATGCCGGCGTACCGATGAAGGCCCCCTGTGCGGGTATCGCGATGGGGCTGGTGGTAGGCGACCGTGGGGAGTATTCGATCCTGACGGACATCGCGGGAGCGGAAGATCATTACGGCGACATGGACTTCAAGGTGGCGGGAACCAGCGAGGGCATTACGGCGCTACAGATGGACATCAAGGTTACGAGCATCAGCATCGGGATGATGCGCGAAGCTCTGGCACAGGCGAAGAAGGCGCGACTGGAAATTCTGGAAATCATGGAGAAGACGCTGCACAAGCATCGGGAAACGATTTCGATCTATGCGCCGCGTCTGTACAAGCTGAATATTCCGACGGACAAGATCCGGGATTTGATCGGTCCGGGCGGGAAGAAAATCAAGTCCATTATTGAGCAGACCGGAGTGAAAATTGACGTGATGGAAGACGGCACCGTGCATATTTTCTCGACGAGCGGCGCGGGCGGCGACCAAGCACTGCAGATGGTGCGGGAAGTCACGGCCAGCGCGGAAGTGGGCAAGACGTATCTCGGCAAAGTCGTGCGATTGGCCGAGTTCGGCGCGTTCGTGGAGCTGTTCCCCGGTACGGACGGCTTGCTGCACATCAGCGAAATTTCGGAGCACCGCATCCGCGACGTCCGCGACGAGTTGAAGCTGGGCGATCAAGTGCTCGTGAAGGTGCTGGCGATCGAAGGGAACAAGATCCGGCTGTCGCGCAAGGCGTTGATTAAGGAAGCGCGAGAGAAGCAAGCGAAGAGTAAGGAAAGCGGATCGCCTGCGCCGCCGGTAACCACACCCGAAGGCAATTGATTTAAGCTCAAACTGTAGATGAGGCCCGCAGTCGGTTGCGGGCCTTTTGTTCCTGCCCCGCCACCTTCAGTTTATTCCACGGGTGTTTTCGTACCGAGTGGAACATTCTGTAGAACGGAGAATCCGAAACATGTGTCTACGGCGACTTTTTGTTTGCCTGGTGTTCAGTCTGCTTGCGTGCTTCACCGCGTGGGGACAGGCGGGAAAACGGCGGGTGATTATCGATACGGATCCGGGGACCGATGATGCGCTAGCGATTTTGCTGGCGTTGAACTCGCCGGAATTGCAGGTGGAGGCGATCTCCGTGGTGCCGGGCAACGTCGATGGCAAGCAGGGACTGGAGAACGCGCTGAAGCTCGCGAGTGTGGCAGGCCGGTGCGACATTCCGGTGACTGCCGGGGCGCAACATCCACTGATGCAGAAGCTGTACACGGCGCAGTATTGGCATGGCAACAATGGGCTGGCGGATTTGCAGTTGCCCGCATCGAAGTGCAAGGCGGACCCGCGCTTTGGGCCGGATTTGATTATCGAGTTGGTGCACAAGTATCCGCACGAGATCACGCTGGTTCCCGTGGGACCGCTGACGAACATCGCGCTGGCGGTTTCGAAGGATCCGTCGATTGTGGAACTGGTGAACGACATTGTGATCATGGGTGGATCGATTTCCGGAGGAAATGTGGACGGTGCCGCAGAGGCGAACATTTTTGGCGATCCGGAAGCGGCACAAATCGTGTTTACGGCCGGATGGACCGTGACGATGGTGGGATCGGATGTAGGGGAGCGCACGTTGATGACGAGGAAGCATCTCAGGGAACTCGAGGCGCGTCATGGACCGCAAAACGATGTGGTTACGGGAATCGCGAAATTTTATATCGAACGGTCGGAGAAGAATGGTTGGGACGGGGCGGCCATGTATGACCCGCTCGCGGTCGGAGTGGTGATTGATCCGACGCTGGTGAAGTGGAAGGAAATGCATGTGGATGTGGAGACGAAGGGCGACTACACACGAGGGGAAACGGTGGCGAACCGCTTGGGCGCAAATGAGAAAAACGTGCTGCATGGGGATCACTATGAAATCGAGGGTTACGAAGTCCTGAAGCCGAATGCGCGGGTGGTCCTGAGTTCGGATGCGGAGCGTTTTTTGACCATGTTTATTGAGCGGCTGAAGGGCCAGTAGTAGCGGACAGACGGGACGGCAGCGGAGCAGGCTGCCCCCGGCAGTCCGGTTCCCGTACTCCATAAGGAGGATTTAGGCGTGGACCGGGGCGCGGTGCACCGCGTCCAAGGCTCCCCACAATGCGTCGAGGGCCTCGTTGGTCGTCGCGAGAATTTCAGCTTCGTCGCCGTGAGCGTGTTCCTCGAGCCAGCCGCGCCAGGAGGCGCGATGGGCTCTGTCGGCTTGTTCGTGAACGGTGAAATAGGCCAGCGCCTTCGGCGAGTCGATTCCATAAAATCGTTTCAGGCCGTCGATTTTTGCGGTGGCGATTTCGGGCACTTGCGCTTCGTAGGCGTACAGGGCCGCGACCGCTTCTGCAACCGAACGATCGCCAACAATCTCCCGCAAAGTCTCGATGACCGCTTGCGTGCCGGGTAGGGAGGGGCAGCAAGTGATGTCCTCTTCGTTCACCCCGACCGCGGCGGCAAAATCACGCCAGAGTTTGGGATGGGGCCGCGCGGGGTTTTCTTCTTCAGCCAGGTTTTCAAGAACAATGTCGCGGATGGAACCCTCGGTGCGAGCCGCGAGCACACGAAGATGTTTCGGAAACGCTTCGACGTGGCGGTAGTACTGGGAAGCGTAAAGCTGCAGCGCTTCGCGGCTTAATTTGCCGGTGCGCCAATCGTGATAAAACGGATGCTTGCTGAGATTTTTTTCGGCAATCGCGGCGTCAATTTTCTCCAGAAGTTCGACGTTCTTCATTGTCCCTCCCGTAGATTTGTCGGCGGCCTCACAGTGTCGGGCGGGCCGCGTTTCCGCGTTCAAAGTGGCGGAGGGATTGTACCAAAGTATCGGAAAATCTGCCGTAGCGAATCGATATTCCTGCGAGGCTGTAAGTTGTTGAATCAAGAGTCTTTGGAATGGATGCGTGCGATGTCGGCTCCGAGTGCGGAAAGTTTTTCGACGATGCATTCGTAGCCGCGGTCGATGTGGTAGACGCGATCGATGATCGTTTCGCCCGAGGCCACGAGGCCGGCGAGAACGAGTCCGGCGCTGGCGCGCAGGTCGGAGGCCTGCACGGTTGAGCCGGAGAGGGGGGAGGGGCCGCGAACGACAGCGCGACGGCCGTCGATGGAAATTTGTGCGCCCATACGCATCATCTCGCTGGCGTGCAGGAAGCGATTTTCGAAAATGGTTTCGGAGATGACAGACGCGCCGTGCGCTTGGGTGGCGAGGGCCATGTATTGGGCCTGCATGTCGGTGGCGAAGCCGGGATATTCCTCGGTGGTGACATCGGCAGCGGTCAGGTTTATGGCCCCGCGTACCCGGATGGTGCAGGGGTCGAGGATTTCCATGGGGACGCCGGCGGTTTGCAATCTTGCGATGACGGCGCCGAGATGCGCGGAGCAGCACTGAGCGATGGTGATGTCGCCATTGGTAATCGCGCCGGCTATGAGGAACGTCCCTGCTTCGATGCGGTCAGGAATGATGGAATGCGCAGCGCCATGAAGCTTGGGGACGCCGCGGATTTTCAGTGTGGAGGTTTCGTCCCCGTGGATGTCGGCGCCCATTTTGCGGAGCAGGTGGATCAGGTCGGTGATTTCGGGTTCGCGGGCGCAATTTTCGAGCGTTGTGACTCCTTCGGCGAGAGTCGCGGCCATCAAGATATTTTCAGTGCCTGTGACGGTGATTTTCTCGAAGACGATGTCAGCGCCCTTCAGGCGGCCGCTCTTCGGGACCCGGGCTTGAATGTAACCGTGCTCCGTAACGATTTCCGCACCCATTTTTTGGAGTGCCGAGAGATGAAGATCGACCGGGCGGGCGCCAATAGCGCAGCCTCCGGGCAAGGAGACGTGGGCGACACCAGCGCGGGCAATGGCGGGGCCGAGGGTGAGGATGGACGCGCGCATGGTTTTGACAAGTTCGTAGGGAGCGACGGCGTCGTTTAGGGAAGGGGATTCGATGGTGTAGGTAGTGGCGGGAAACTCCGGCGTGGTGACTTTCGCGGACATGAAGGCGAGGAGTTTACCCATGGTAACGATGTCACGGACCAAGGGGACGTTGTGGAGGGTAACCGGTTCGCTCGTGAGGAGGGCAGCGGCCATGAGCGGCAGGGCGGAATTTTTGGCGCCGCCGATATCGACTTTGCCGTATAGCGGCTTCCCCCCTCGAATGCGGAATTTGTCCATTGGTGTTCGCCTGTCTATTCGCCGAGCGCGCGGCGGAGACTGCCGCCGTAGCGCTTCAGGAGTTTTCTCGCTTTTGCGGCAGAAACTTTGCGCTTGAGCATGACCAGTGCGACACGCAGGTTGTGCTCGCTTTGACGCAGAGCGTGTTGCGCTGCGGACACATCTCCCCCACTGGCCTGAACCAGGATGCGGTTGGCGCGGTCGCGAAGTTTTTCATTCGAACGAGTTAGATCAATCATCAAGTTCTCGTAAGCGTGACCCAAGCGCACCATGGTCGCTGTGGAAAGCATGTTGAGGACCATTTTTTGGGCGGTGCCCGCTTTGAGACGCGTCGAGCCGGTGAGGACTTCGGGGCCGACGTCCGGGGTGATCGGAATGTGAACCGCTTTCGCCAGGAGCGAATCGGGATTGGCGGCGACGCCGATGGTGAGAGCGCCACGTTTCTTGGCGAGAGCGACGGCGGAGAGGACGTAGGGCGTGGTGCCGCTGGCAGCGAGTCCGACCAACGCATCACTGGCGGAGATGCGGATGTTCGCGAGATCATGCCGTGCGGCTTCTTCGCTGTCTTCGGCGCCTTCGACGGAATTTGTGAGAGCTTTTTTCCCTCCGGCGATGAAAGCGCGGACGAGTTTGGGAGAAACGCCAAAAGTGGGAGGACATTCGGAAGCGTCGAGCACCCCGAGCCGGCCGCTGGTTCCCGCACCGACGTAGACGAGGCGGCCGCCGCGACGCATGCGTTCGACGATGCCGTCAACGGCATTGGCGATGGAGGGGAGTTCGCGAGCAATCGCTGCCGGGACCTTGCGATCTTCGCGATTCATCAGACGGACGATTGCGATGGAGGACATGGAGTCGAGATTTTTGGAGGCCCGGTTCCGCTGTTCGGTGCGGCGGCGTTCGCGGGCGCTGGAGGATTTCCTGGCTGTTGGCACGTTTTAAATTATAGCGGCGAGGGGAGGGCGTTAGGAAATTGGCGGCGAATTGAGCAACCTGGCGGAATCAAATCGCGAGGGCGGGAAACAGGTGTGATAGAACTAGCTATTGCCCGGTGCAATGAAAGGAACGGAGTGGGAGAATCGGCTTTGCGGAGGTACCGCAAAGTGGGCCCTTGCTGCGCTTGAAATGACAATTCCAGTTATGCCGGAAACGTTGAATCACACGGTAATGGATGTTTTGAAGAAGCTCTTCGAACAGTACTTCCACGCGCTGCCGGAGCGGATGGAGCTGCTCAACGGAGAACTCAGCGCATCGGGGCGCAAGCTGAGCCGGCTCTCGGCAGGCAGCCACAGGGCCATCGGTGTCGAGTATGGAGTTCGCGAAGAAAACGTGGCGTTTCTGGAATTTTCGCGACATTTCCGCAGGCATGGGCTCCCGGTACCGGAGATTTATGGCGAAGATTTGAACCGCGGGGTTTACCTCGAGGAGGACCTGGGCGATACGACGCTGTTTGATTTTCTGGCGAAAAATCGGACCGGGGAAGAAATAGCACCGGTAGCGGTGGAGGCGTATCGAAAGGCGATAGAGATTTTGCCGCGATTTCAGGTGCTTGCAGGGAGGGACCTGAATTACCAGGTGTGTTACCCGCGAGGGAGCTTTGATAGGCAGTCGATTTCGTGGGACCTGAATTACTTCAAATATTATTTTCTGCGGCTAGCGGCAATCCCGTTCAACGAACAGGCGCTGGAAGACGATTTTGAGCGCTTTACGGAATACCTGCTGAGCGCGCCGCACGATTATTTTCTGTATCGCGATTTTCAGTCGCGCAACATCATGTTGCGTGGCGGCGAACCCTGGTTTGTGGACTACCAGGGAGGGCGAAAGGGCGCGCTGCAGTACGACATTGCGTCTTTGTTGTTCGATGCCAAGGCGGACCTGCCGCCGAATGTGCGACAAGAGTTGCTGGATCGTTACCTCGAGGCACTGTCCAGGCATATTGCCTTCGATCGGGAAGCCTTCCTCGAGCATTATTACGCTTATGTTTATGTGCGTATATTGCAGGCCCTGGGTGCGTACGGTTTCCGGGGATTCTACGAACGCAAGGGACATTTTCTGCAAAGCGTGCCGTATGCGCTGAAGAACATCCGCTGGCTGCTGCACAACGTGAAACTGTCCATTGAGCTGCCGACGCTGACGGAGGCGTTCCGAAGCATGCTGGGTAGCGAGAAGTTGTTGGGCTTGGCTTCGGAGGCGCAAGCTCTGGTGGTGCGGGTCTTCAGTTTTTCGTTTCACCGCGAGATGCCGAAAGACGAATCGGGGAACGGCGGGGGGTTTGTCTTCGACGGGCGGAGTTTACCGAATCCGGGGCGTGAAGAGCGATTTAAGACCCTCACAGGCAAAGACGCGCCGGTCGTCGATTATTTGAACCAATATGAAGGCGTGCATCAGTTCCTGGCCAGTGTGCTCTCGCTTGTGGATGCGAGCGTGGAGAACTACAGCAAGCGCGGGTTCAAGAATTTAATGGTGTCGTTTGGATGTACCGGCGGCCAGCACCGCTCGGTCTACCTGGCGGAACAATTGGCAAAACGGCTGCGGGTGCGGAACGGTGTCGACGTGGTGGTGCGGCACCTGGAGCTGGAGAAGATGGCGCAATGAAGGCCATGGTGTTGGCGGCCGGGCTGGGGACACGATTGAGGCCGCTGACCGATGAGAGGCCCAAGGCTTTGGTGGAGATTGGCGGGCGAACCCTCCTGGAGATCACCCTGACGCGGTTGCGGGAATTTGGCGTTCGGGCCGTGATTATCAATGTGCATCATTTGGCGGACCGGGTTGTCGAGTATTTGGCAGCGCACGGGAATTTTGGGATGCGCGTGGAAGTGTCTCGCGAAGAGGTGTTGCTGGACACGGGTGGCGGATTGAAGAAGGCGGGGTGGTTCTTTCTGGAGGACGGCGAGCGACGGGATGAGCCGTTTCTGCTGCACAACGTCGATGTAATCAGCAGCATTGATTTTGGGGCGATGGTGGAAGCGCACAAAAAAAATGGTGCGTTGGCGACGTTGGCGGTGCAGAAACGGGAGGCCTCGCGGCAGTTGTTGTTTGACGAAGAGCTTTGGTTATGTGGAAGACGGACGGGGCGAAACGCGGCAGCGGAAATTGTGCGTGCCGTCGGGGCCTGGGAGACGCTGGCGTTTACAGGGATTCACGTGATTTCGCCGCGATTGTTGGGGATGATGAGCGAGGATCGGGTGTTTTCGATTATTGATACGTATTTGCGGCTGGCGGCCGCCGGTGAGAACGTCCGGGCTTATCGCACGGATGGATTCTATTGGCGGGATTTGGGGAAGCCGGAACAGTTGAGGCAGGCGGAAGAGGACTGCCGGAAGAAGTTGTTTGTTTGAAGACGGACAACCTTGGACGAGCAGCAGTTCGGCGGACCCTCGAACACCACCATCCACGGACGGTTACGGATAACATCTCGGTTGCGCCACGATGAGTCCCGGAAGCAACGGCGCAAGCAGGCGCGGTCTAGCGGACGGGTTCGGAGGCCAGACCGAGGGATTTCAGGATGGCGTCATGGACGGCGGGGCGCACCTCGGCGATTTTGTGGTTCTCGCGCGTCGGATTGACGCGATTCGTGAGCACAACGACGAAGAGTTGGCGGTCGGGGTCGATCCAGATGGTCGTGCCCGTGAAACCGGTGTGGCCGTAGCTGTGGGCGGAGAAATAACGGCCACTGGAGCTGCCTTCGGTGGGCACGACCCAGCCAAGGGTGCGGGCGTTTTTTGCGAGTGGCTGCGGGGCGGTGAATTCCGCGATGGTGGCGCGTTTCAGGATGCGGTGATGGGCATAGACGCCGCCGTTTAGGAGCATCTGGCAAAACGCGGCCAGATCAGGTGAGGTGCTGAAGACGCCGGCATGGCCGGAGACACCGCCGATGGCGTAGGCATTTTCGTCGTGAACTTCCCCCTGGATCAGGCGATGGCGCCAACGTTCGTCGACTTCCGTAGGAGCAATCGCCGGCCAGAGTTTTTTCGGCGGGTTGTACATGGAATCCTTCATGCCGAGCGGCTGGAAGACGTATTCGTTAGCGAGCTGGTCGAGCGGCTTGCCGGTCAGGCCATAGATGATTTCAGCCATGAGGATGATGCCGAGGTCGGAGTACACCACTTTTGTGCCGGGCTCGTATTCGAGCGGTTCGGCAAAAATCATGCGCAGGGTGTCTGATTTGCCTTTGGAGGTGCGCCAGTACTCCTGGAAGGCGGGAAGGCCGGAGCTATGGGTCATGAGATTGCGGATAGTGACTTTGTGGCGCCATTCGGGCTGCGGTCCGCTGGCCCATTGCGGAAGATAACGTTCGATCGGCGCATCGAGTTCGAGGGGGGAGGGGAAGTCGCCTTCGGCCAGTTTTTCGACCAGAGTGGTGGTGACGACGACCTTGGTGAGCGAAGCGATGTCGTACATGGTGTCGAGCTTGGTGGCAGGCGAGTCTTTGCCGTAACTGAGGTGGCCGAAGGCGTGGTAGGAAACGTTGCCGCGGTAGCCGACGGCAAGGGTGGCGCCGGGGAATGCTTGATCGGCGATGGCATTTTTTATGACGGAGAACGCGGGCTGCAATTGGGCTTCGGCGCGGACGTCCATCGGCTGGAGCTTCATGGGATCAGCGGGCAGCTCGATGCCGTAGCCGGCTTTCAGGTCGACGCCAGGAATGGTAACCGGCAGATGACCGCGGACCGGAGTTTCGCCGAACAGTGCGCGAGCCAAGGAAATTTGTGCGACGTCGCTGATACCGAATGCGGAAAGCCAAGTGCCGGCTTGCGGAAATCGTTCGATCAGGTAAGGGCTGCCCAGGCCCAGCGTGACGACGGGTTTACCAGATTTGTAGATCTGATTGATGAGCGGAAGCTGCTCGGCGGGAACGTCGATGTCACCTTTGCGATCGCTGACGCGGACGAATAGCGCGAGGATGGCCAGATCGTAGGAATCCGGCGGGGGTAACTTGAGCGTGTCGGCACGGACAAACTTGGTGTCGGCGCGAAGGGAGACGAGGGAATCGAGGCGCGCACGCAGTTGCGGCTCGAGATCAGCGCCGGGATATGGTTCGGGGTCTGCGTAAAGCGCGACGAGCAGCGCGCGAGTCGGCTTGGTACCGTCCAGGGGAACAAGATGCTGAGTGTCGCGAAG
>Ga0306921_10001888_pt1 | contig 20748 bp, 14 predicted proteins | sample sta12Cox44000080_FD_203760 | JGI IMG/M metagenome (GOLD analysis project Ga0306921, IMG submission 203760) | Lab enrichment of tropical soil microbial communities from Luquillo Experimental Forest, Puerto Rico - statoxic.12C.oxic.44.000.080 (v2)... | ecosystem: Environmental > Terrestrial >... | reverse complement strand
ACTTCGACGTCACGAGCGCGCTCGTGACCTATCCGGACGTCAACCCCCGCGCCGCGCTGTTCGATCCGGAGCGCTGGGCGCTCGTCTACCGCGACGGCGAGGCGCTGGTCTTCGTTCGGCGCGAGCCGGTCTTCACGGCGCGCATCGCCCGCCTGGAGATCCCGCTCACCTTCGAGGACGCGCCGGCCTCGGGCGTCGAGCCGCGCGCGCTCGAGGTCCCCCCCGCGGCCTCGACCCTCCCGCGCTGCGAGTGGCAGCGCCGCGCCGGCGACGTCCTGGTGGAGCTTCGCGACGACCGTCGCGCCGCCGACGCCTACCGCGCGGCGCGCGCGGCCCCCGGCTGCCTGGCCCCGACGGCGCGCGCCGCCGCCGGGCTGGCGCTCGGCGACGCGGCGCTGAGGCTCTCCGACCCGGCCACCGCCGCCGACGCCTACGCCGGCCTCGACGACCCACGCGCGCATCGCAACCGCGGCCTGGCGCTGCTGGCCCTCGGGAAGAGAGAGGAGGCCCTCGCCGAGCTCGAGGTCGCGCTCCGGGCGGCGCCCGACGACGCCGACGCCCGACGGGCGGAGGCCATCGCCCGCGCTCGGCTGTCGGGAACGCCGCCGCCCCCGCGTTGAAGGTTCGCCGCCGGCGCGGGGGCGGGTTCTAGCCGCCCGCCTTGGCCCGGAGCGCCCCGAGCAGCTTCGTGACGCTCTGCTTGGCGTCGCCGAACAGCATGAGCGTGTTGTCGTTGTAGACGAGCGGGTTGTCGACGCCGGCGTAGCCCGCCGACATGCCGCGCTTGAGCATCACCACCTTGCCCGCCTTCCAGACCTGCAGCACGGGCATGCCGTAGATGGGGCTCGAGGCGTCGGTCTCGGCGCTCGGGTTGACGATGTCGTTGGCGCCGATGACCATCACCACGTCGGTGTGCGGGAAGTCCTCGTTGATCTCGTCCATCTCCTTGACGATGTCGTAGGAGACGTTGGCCTCGGCGAGCAGCACGTTCATGTGGCCCGGGAGGCGGCCGGCGACGGGGTGGATCGCGTAGCGGCACTTGATCCCCTTGTCGATGAGCAGCGAGGAGATCTCCTTCACCGGGTGCTGGGCCTGGGCGACGGCCATGCCGTAGCCGGGGACGATGACGACGCCGCGCGCGCCGAGCAGGAGGTCGGCCACCTCCTCGACGTTGGTCTCCGTCACCTTGCCGGCGGGCGTGGCGCCGGCGGCCGGGGCGGCGCCGCCGCCGGTGCCGAACCCGCCGAGGATCACGTTGAAGATCGACCGGTTCATCGCCTTGCACATGATGTACGAGAGGATGGCGCCCGAGCTGCCGACGAGCGCGCCGGTGACGATCAGCAGATCGTTCGACAGCATGAAGCCGGCGGCGGCCGCCGCCCAGCCCGAGTAGCTGTTGAGCAGCGACACGACGACGGGCATGTCGCCGCCGCCGATGGCCATGACCATGTGGATGCCGAGCAAGAGCGCGAGGCCGGTCATGAGGAGCAGCGCCGGCATGCCGGCGTCGAAGAAGCCCGCGCCCGCGTCGGGCCAGGGCTGCTCCGCCCGCAGGAAGACGACGCCCAGCGCCACGCACAGCATGAGCGCGATGGCGTTGAGCACGTGGCGCCCTGGGAGAAGGAGCGGCTTCGAGCCGATGAAGCCCCTCAGCTTGCCGAACGCGATCACCGATCCCGAGAAGGTGACGGCCCCGATGAGCACGCCGACGTAGATCTCCACGAGGTGCGCTTGGTTCTCACCCGCGGCCACGGCGGTGGGCTCGAGGTAGTTGGCGATGCCGCACAGCACGGCGGCCGCCCCCACGAAGCTGTGCAGGACAGCGACGAGCTCCGGCATCGAGGTCATGGCCACGCGCGACGCGAGCACGGCGCCCACCACGGCGCCGAGGCCGAGCGCACCCGCGAGCACGCCGAGCACCGTCGGCTGGGGCATGGTCGCGTTGGCGAGATCCCCGGGGATGAGCAGCGCCGCCGCGGTCATGATCACGGCGACGATCATGCCGATGAGGCCGAAGCGGTTGCCGCCGCGCGCGGTCTCCTGGGTGGAGAGCCCGCGGAGGCTCATGATGAACAGCAGGCTGGCGGCGAGGTAGGCGAGCGAGCGGAGGGTGACGATCATCGCGGCTACTTTCGGAACATTCGCAGCATCCGCTGCGTCACGAGGAACCCGCCCGACACGTTGATGGACGCCACCAGGACCGCGACGCCGCCCAGGATCAGCGAGCCCGGCCCCTGGCCGAACAGCACCAGCATGCCGCCGACGACGATGATGCCGCTGATGGCGTTGGTGACGCTCATGAGCGGGGTGTGCAGCGCCGGCGTCACGTTCCAGATCACGTGCCAGCCGACCACGCAGGAGAGCAGGAACACCGTCAGGTGCTGGATGAACTCGGGCGGGCCGAAGATCCCGGCCAGGCCCAACAGGACGGCGATCAGCGCGGCGAAGATCCGGCCGCCGCCGCTGGCGGCGGGCTTCGGGGCCTCGCCGGTCTTGACCTCCGGCTTGGGCGTCGCGGCCGGCGCGATGCGCGGCGGCGGCGGCTTGGGCGGCGGCCACATGAGCTCGCCGCTCTTGAGCACCAGCACGCCGCGGTGGATCTCGTCCTCGAGGTTGAGGGCGATGGCCGCGTTCGGCGCCGGCGCGCTCACCTCCTTGAGCAGGTTGAACACCACCGTCCCGTACAGATCGCTCGACTGCCGCGCCATCCGGCTCGGCAGATCGGTGAGGCCGATGATGGTGACGTCGTACTTCTCGACGATCTTGTCGCGCTCGGTGAGCGCGCAGTTGCCCCCCTGCTCCGCCGCCATGTCGACGATCACCGACCCGTGCGCCATCTCCACCACCGCGCCCGAGGTGATGAGCTGCGGGGCCGGCTTGCCGGGGATGAGCGCCGTCGAGATCACGATGTCCGACCTCTTGGCGTGCTCGGCGATCAGCGCCTGCTCGGCCGCGAGGTAGGCGGCGCTCATCTCCTTGGCGTAGCCTCCGCCGCCCTCGCCCTCCTCCTTGAAGTCGAGCGGGACGAAGATGCCGCCCAGGCTCTCGACCTGCTCCCGGACGACGGGGCGGGTGTCGAACGCCCGCACCTCGGCGCCGAGCGCTTTGGCCGCCGCGAGCGCCGCCAGCCCGGCGACGCCGGCGCCGATGACGAACACCTGCGCCGGCTTGATCCGCCCGGCCGCCGTCACCTGGCCGGGGAAGAAGCGCCCGAAGTGCTCGGCGGCCTCGATCACGGCGCGGTAGCCGGCGATGTTCGCCATCGCCGACAGCGCGTCCATCCGCTGCGCGCGCGTGATGCGGGGCATGGCGTCCATGGCCAGCACCGTGAGCTTGCGCGCCGCCAGGCGATCGAGGAGCTCCTTGTGCTGCGCCGGCCAGATGAAGCTGATGAGCGTCGCGCCCGGCTTGATGAGGTCGGCCTCGTGGCCCCCGCCCGGCAGCGCGATCGGCTGGCGGACCTTGAGCACCACGTCGGCCTCGGCGAGGACCGCGGCCGCGCTCGGCAGGACGCGCGCCCCCGCCTCGACGTAGTTCGCGTCCGCGAACGCTGACGCGAGCCCCGCGCCCGCCTCGACAACCACCTCGTAGCCGAGCTTGATGATCTTCTGGACGGTGTCCGGCGTCGCCGCCACGCGCAGCTCTTGCGGGTAGATCTCCTTCGGGATGCCCACCTTCATGGGTGCGCAGGGTACACCGCCGGGGGTGGGCCCCGCCATAGATGTGCCGCGGTCTCGCCGCGTTTCTGTCCGGCGACTTTTGTGCGGCTACTCTTCGAGCGGCGGCTGCGGTCCGGGCACGATGCCGGCGATGTCGGGATCCTCGGCCGGGTCGCCCGCGCCGTCGCCGCGCTCGGAGCGTTCGCGGTTCCGCTGCGCGCGGCGGTCGGCCTTCTCCTGCGCCTTCCGCGCCCGGGCGAGCTCCTTTTGCCGCTTGGTCAGCTCAGGCCTGCGGTTGTCCACGGGCTCAAATTTGGCGTCTGCCGCTTGCCTTGTCGAGTAAAACAAGCACAGCCGGAGGCGGCGGACTTCAGCGCGGCGGGCGCTTCGCGTCGTGGAACCAGCTCCGGACCTCGGCCATCTTGGCGCGCTGGTCGGCGGGCGCGTGACGCGCGCACGGCGCGTACTCCGGCGTCCCTTCCGCCGCTCCCCAGCGGACCTCCACGCAGTCGTTCGGGTTGTAGGCCATCTCGAGATTCGCCCGCCGGGCGAGCAGGTCGGCGACCGTCACCTTGAAGGGGGTCCCGTCGGTGCGCGTATAGGTGACGACCTTGGTGCCCACCAGGCTGCCGTGCAGCTTGGCGATGTCGTCGCGCACCGCCTGGGGTTTGCGCCCCCCGAGGTTGAACAGCTCCGGGTGCTTGACGATCCGATCTGGAAAGCCGAGCAGCACCTTCATCGCGATGAGCAAGCGCATGTCGCGCGACGGGGTGGCGTAGTCCTCCCATGGCCCCTTGGTCTCGAAGATCTTGGCGCCGTCCGGCATCGCGATCACGGGCGGGCTCGTCTTCTCGTACTTCTCGCCGTTGTCGACCGAGCCGACGCGCACGGTGAGCTGCTCGACGAGCGCGTCGAGCGTCTCGCGGTAGGCGCGCTCCGCGTCGAGGCCGCTCGGGTTGATCAGCTTCCCCATGCGCGCGTAGAACCCGTCGGCGTCGAGCTTGGCCTGCTCGTCTGAGAACGCGGCGTGGGCCGGATCACCGGGGCCGCCGATGGCCTTGTTGGCTAGGGCCTCGATCTTGCCGTCGGCGCCGCGCACCACCGGCCGGAAGGCCTTGAACCCCGGACCGGCGCTCTTGGTCTCGTTGTTGAAGAGGAACGTCCCCTCCCAGAAGCGCTTGCGTCCGATCGACGTGTCCGGCTGCCCGTCGACGGCGAGGAGGAGCCCGCCGCGATCCGCGGTCTGCTCGCTCCACTTGACGATCATCATCACGTGGCCGTAGGGGTCGGCGTAGATCACGCCCGGGCGAAGCGCCTTCCGGTCGAGCGCCACGGGGTAGTAGTCGGTGCCGTCGTCGTCGAGCGCCGTCCGCGCGCTCCCCGACTGGACCCGGTTCGACATCTGGCGGAAGAAGCTCTTCACCGCGGCGAGCTCGTCTTTGCCGGAGGGCGCCTCGTCGTTGCCGTAGAAGGTCGTGCAGCGCGGGGGGCGGGAGTCGGTGCCGCGGTCGCAGTCGCGGAAGCCGAACGGCAGCCCCATCTTCCAGGAGAAGTAGGCCCGCAGGAAGTACGGCAGATCCGCGCAGTCGGGTGTGGCGGCGATGGCGGCGCGGTTCTTGGGGTCGTCCTCGCGCAGGCCGAGGTAGCCGTAGAGGAAGTTCCGGGCCGGGTCGCGCAGCGCCTGATGGAGCGGCCGGAAGTCGAGCGACTGGTCGATGGGGGCGTCGAACAGCGACGCGATCCACGCCGAGAAGAAGCTCTCGTGGCGCTTGTCCCAGGCCGCGGTGACCGGCCAGACGGTGCCGCTCACGGCCACGGGTGGCGGCGCCGGATGGGCGGCGACGTCGATCACGCGGCAGGCGACGCGCTTGTCGCCGCGCGACCAGACCACGCGGTAGCGCCCCGGCCGCGGGGCGGGGATCTCGGCGGCGAGGCTCGCCGGCGGGCCGCCGCGGCGGACCACCGCCGGCGACGCGGTCTTGCCGTCGGGCGGCGTCACCTGGAGCGTGCCGTCCCCGCCGTCCCCGACGGCCAGGAGCTTGATGGTGCCGCCCGCGGCCGGCGCGCGCGGCGCCCACCAGATCGCGGCGTCGTCGCCGTCGGCGCAGCCCGACCCGGCGGCGCTCCCGCCGGCCGACGCCGCCGCGGCGTGCTTGCTCTTCGCCGGCGCGCGCGCGAATGCCGCGCCGACCGCCGCGAGGACGAGCGCCGCCGTCAGCGGCGCCGCGCGACGGGGCGTCATCGCGGCGCCCCCTCCCCGCTTCGGCGCGTGCCGTCGATGGCGTACACGAGCGTGTAGCCGTGCCGCTCGACGAACCCGGCGAACAGCTCGCGCGCGTGCTGCGAGGCGCGGTCGAGCGCCCCCGCCTGGAGCGCCCCGCGCTCGAGCGCGCCGCGGGCCTCGGTGTACCAGCGGTTGCGGTCCTCGGGCGCGATGGTGTTCAGGAACCCGGACTGCTCGTTGATGATCTCGAAGCGCAGGATGTCGATCGACAATAGGCGCGGCGGCGGCAGCGTCACGCGCACCTCGCGCGCCGCGTGGTCGACGACGATGCCGGCCGAGTCCTCGCAGACGTCGAACCCCGCCGACACGATCCCCGAATAGAAGAGGTAGGCCTCGGGCTCCTTGGTGAACGGGATGTCGATGACTTTAGGCACCACCTTGCGGGCGTAGTCCGCGAGCGACAGCTCGACCGTGGACAGCTTGCAGACCTTCCGCACCCCCTGGAGGATCTGCAGCTCCTCCGTCCGCGCCTCGCGCCGCGCCCGGCGGGCGACGATGGCGCCGGTGGCGAGCACGGCCAGCACGAGGCCCGCGGCCCAGATCAGCATCGCCCGTCGCGACCGCGGCGGCGACGGCACCAGCCCGGAGGAGGTCATCCTAGCGAGAGAATACGCTGACTTGCGGCGCGCGTCAGCGTCGCCCATGCGCGTTTTTCGGTGAGAGCCCAGCCGTGATACGAATAGGGGTTCGATGATGCGCTGGCGCGACCAGAGCGGGCCGACGCGCACGCCGCGGAGCGAGGGATCCGTGGCCGCCGAGGGGAGCAAGCGACCGCGGGTCGCCGTGCTCGTCGACTCGCTTCGAAACTCGTACCAGACCACCATCATCGCGGGGCTCAGCGACGCCGCCGCCCGCCGCGAGGTCGACCTGGTCGTGTTCGCGGGCGGCGTGCTCGGCGCGCCCGGCAACGTCGGCGTCAACCGTAACTTCGGCTTCGACCTCTGCGACCCGGCCGCCTTCGAGGGGGCCGTCATCCTGGGCGGCGCGCTCGGCAACGAGCTGGGGCAGTCGGCCATCGCGGCCGTTTGCGCGCGCTTCGGCGCGCTGCCGCTCGTGAGCGTGGCGGCGTCGGCGCCAGGCGTCCCCACGCTGGCGGTCGACGAGGAGTCGGGGATGCGCCAGGCGCTCGACCACCTCGTCGCCCGGCACGGCTTCCGGCGCATCGCCTTCGTGCGCGGACCGACCGTCAACCCCGAGGCCGAGCGCCGCTTCGGCGTCTACCGCGCCGTCCTCGAGGAGCGGGGCATCGGGTTCGATCCGGGCCTGGTCTGCGTCGGGACCTTCGAGCGCGCCGCCGGCGAGGCCGCGGTGGCCACCTTGATCGACGACCGCAAGCTCGACTTCGACGCCCTGGTGGCCGCCAACGACTACATGGCCCTCGGCGCCATCCCGGCGCTCGAGGCCCGCGGACTGCAGGTCCCTTCGGACGTGGCGGTCGTCGGCTTCGACGACGTGGAGGACGCCCGCTTCTCCACGCCGCCCCTCACCACCGTCCGGCAGCCGCTCTACCAGCAGGGAGAGGCCGCCCTCGACCTCGTGCTGGCCAAGCTCTCGGGCCGGGAGATCGCGCTCGAGACCGCTGCTCCCACCGAGCTCGTCGTGCGCCAGTCCTGCGGCTGCCTGTCGGGGCTGGCCCGCCCCGGGCGCGCCGGGCCGGTGACGATGACCGCGACGGTGATCGAGACGCTCCTCGCCGAGCACGGCGAGGAGCTGCGCAAGCACGTCGCGCGCGCGGTCCACGGCGCGGAGACGGCGCTGCCGGCGGGCTGGGACCGCCAGCTGCTCGACGCCTTCGGGGCCGAGCTGCGCGGGGCCGGCGCCGGGCTGTTCACGGCGACGCTCGATCGCATGCTGGTGAACGTCGCCACCTCGGGCGACGACGTCGCCGCCTGGCAGAAAATGATCTCGGCGCTGCGCAAGCTCTTGCTCCCGGCGCTCCCCAACGAGCCCCTCCGCTGGGTGCAGGCCGAGGACCTCTGGCACGAGGCGCGCATCCTGATCGGCGATCTCGCCGAGCGTGCCCAGGCCCAGCACCGCCTGTACAGCGAGCGGCTGGCGCGCGTCTTGACCGAGAGCGGCGCCCGGCTGCTCGCCACGCAGGAGATCCCGGCGCTGGCCGCCGCCGTCGTCGGCCAGCTCCCGCGCCTCGGCATCCCGGGGGCGTTCATGGCGCTGGCGCCGGCCACCGGCGCGCCGGCCGAGGAAGCGGCGAAGAAAGCGGCGAAGGAAGCGGCCGAGGCCGAGGAGGCGGACGACGCGCCGGCCGCGCGCGGCTGGGCGACGGTCCGACCGCTCATCGCCTACGACGTCGAGCAGCCCGCCGAGGTCGCGCCGCCGCCGCTCCCCGCCACGCTCGCGGTCAGCGAGATCCTCCCCCTGATGTGGAGCGGGCTCGGGCGGCGATCGGCGGTGGTCGTCGAGCCGCTGTTCTTCCACGAGCGCGCCCAGGGCTGCCTGCTGCTGGAGATGGGGCCACGCGAAGGGTTCGTCTACGAGGCGCTGGCCGAGCAGGTGTCGAGCGCGCTCGAGGGGGCGCGCCTGACCGCCCGGCTCGTCGAGGAGGCGACCCGCCGGCAGGTGGCCGAGCGCGAGCGGCTGGAGAAGGAGATGCAGATCGCCGCCCACATCCAGAGCTCGATCCTCCCCCGCGACGTCAGCGTCGGCGGCCTCGAGATCTCGGCGCTCATGCAAGCCGCCACCGAGGTGGGGGGCGACTACTACGACGTCGTCCCCGTCGATGACGGCTGCTGGATCGGCATCGGCGACGTCGCCGGGCACGGGCTCCCCACCGGCCTCGTCATGCTGATGATGCAGAGCGGGATCGGCGCCCTCGCCCGCAAGATGCCGGACGCGTCACCGCGCGACCTCCTGCTGGCGCTCAACACCATGCTGGTCGAGAACGTGCGCGCGCGCATGGGCCAGCACGAGCACGCGACGCTGACCCTCATCCGCTACCGTCGCGACGGCACGCTGGCCTTCGCCGGCGCGCACGAGGAGATCCTGATCCGCCGCGCGGAGACCGGCCGCTGCGAGCGGATCGCCACGCCCGGCCCCTGGGTCGGCGCCAAGCGCGACATCACCGCGGGGACCGTGGACAGCGCCGCCCGCCTCCACCCGGGCGACCTGCTCGTGCTCTACACCGACGGCCTCACGGAGGCCGTCGCCGGCGACGGCAGCGGCGCCCGCTTCGGCAGCGATCGCCTGGTCGCCCTCATCGAGGCCGAGGGGGCCAAGCCTCCGATGGCCGTGCGCGATGTCCTGCTCGCCGCCGTCGCCGCCTTCGCGCCCGCGCGCGAGGACGACGTCACCGTCCTCGTCGCGCGCTATCAGGGTTGAACGTTCTTACGGGTGAGCGGGCTTGCCGGCCGGCGCGGCCGGCTTGGCGCCGGGCATCTGCAGCTTGCCGCCGGGCGGCGTCAGGTTGAGCGTCGGCGGCATCGAGGTGGCCGGGGGCGGAGGCGGCGGCGCCTCGATCCCGAGCAGCTCGACGTCGAACACCAGCGTGGCCCCGCCCGGGATCGTGGGCGGCCGCCCGCCGTCGCCGTAGGCGATGTCCGACGGGCAGGTGAGGACCGCCTGCTCGCCCACCTTCATCCGCCCCACCCCCTCGGTCCAGCACTTGATCACGCCGTTGAGCGGGAAGGTCGCCGGCTGACCGCGCTTGCGCGAGCTGTCGAACTCCGTCCCGTCGGTGAGGTGTCCGACGTAGTGCACCTTCACCCGGTCGGTCGCCGTCGGCTGCGCGCCGGTCCCGGGCTTGGTCGTGCGGATGACGAGCCCCGACGGCGTCCGGACCGCGCCCGGCTCGCTGGCCGCCTTGTCGAGGAACCCCTTGGCCTGCTGCTTCTCGATCCCCACGCGCGCCTGCGCCCGGCTCCGCGCCAGGGCGTCGACCTTGGGGCCGTACTTGTCGAGGTCGACGTCGGGCTTCTTCTTGAGGACTGCGTCCGTGAGCCCCGCCTTGACGATATCGAGCTCGTGGTCGGTGAGGTTGAAGACGCTCACGTTCCGACCGAGCAGGAGCCCGAGCGCGTAGAGCGTCTTTTCGTCCTCCGTGCTCGGCGCCGCGCCCCCCGTCAGGCGCTTGCAACCGGCTCCCGCCGTCACGAGCCCGATCCCGGCGAGCACCAACAACGACGACCTCACCACGGCGTGCACCGATTTTCGCATGCGCACCTCGTAACACAGGAGGCAGGCCGGCGACACATTAACCCGCGTGACGACGTCGTTTTTCTGAGGCTGGTCGTCGGATCCCGGACATTTCTGACAGGCCCGACGGAGGCGTGTCGCGCGGCACGCCCGTAACCTCGCGATAACTCGAACGGGTCTGGCGCTCCGAGGGTGGCATAATGGTTGCTCCCAATGCACCGCGTGGGCCGGGAAACTTATGTTGACCTGTTTCGTAACGTATTGGGGACCCAAGGACACGGAGGAACTATGCGCAGGATGTGGCTTCGTTCGGGGTGTGCCTTTGCCTTTTCCGCCGTCGTCGGCGCCGCGGCCGTGGGAGGCTGCTCCGCGGTCGACACGCCGCCGGTCATGAGCACCGGCACCGGCGGGAGCACCACGGTGAGCCCCCCGCTCTGCAACGATCCCAAGAACCCGACCTCAGGTCCTGCGATCATGACCGGCGTGGGCGGGGGCGGGTTCTCGCAGTTCCCGCCCAGCTTCGGGATTGGCGTGACTACCCAGACGGTGCCGCCGCCCGCCATCAGCGGCGGCACGCTGCGCGTGCTCGCCGACGGCAAGACGGCGGTTGCGGCCGATCCCGATCGCGACCAGCTCTACGTCGTCGATCTCGGGGCCAAGGTGCTGTCGGGGACGATCAAGCTCAACGCCAACGACGAGCCAGGGCGCCTGGTGGCCGACGCCGCCGGTCACGTCCACGTCGCGCTTCGCGGCGGCGGTGCGCTGGTGACGATCGACCCGGTCTCCCTGTCCGTGCTCGCGCGCCGGTCCGTCTGTGCGGCCCCGCGCGGCGTGGCCTACGACCCGGGGAGCGATCTCGTCCACGTCGCCTGCGCTGACGGCCAGCTCGTGAGCCTCCCGGCCGCGGGCGGCGACGCCGTCCGCACGCTGATGCTGGACCGCGACCTGCGCGACGTCGTCGTCGACGGCGCCCGGCTGCGCGTGAGCCGGTTCCGCACCGCGGAGATCCTGACCGTCGAGGCCGACGGTACGGTCTCGGGGCGCCTGACGCCGCCGGCGTTCCGCGCCCAGGCGGTGCGCGGCGGCCAGCTCTTCACGGCGGCGGTCGCGTACAAGATGGAGGAGATGCCGGACGGCAGCGGCGTGATGGTCCTGCACCAGCGCGGCGACGTCGAGCCCGTCCAGCCGGTCGTCGGCGGCTACGGCGGCCCCGATCAGTGCTCCGGGATCGTTCACCCGGCCGTCACCTCGGTGAGCTCGGACGGCATGACGGTCAAGAGCGGCCCCGCCCTCGCGGGCATGGTGCTGGCCGTCGACATGGCGATCTCGCACGACGGCAACCGGGTCGCCTTCGTCGACTCGGGCAACTCGACGAACGCGATGCCGGGGAGCACCCAGCCGGCCCTCACGCAGGTGTTCGTCTCCTCGGTCACCGCGACCACCGACGACACGGTCGGCTGCGAGTCGGACGGGACCCACGGCCCCTGCCCGGCAGGCTTCGGCCCAATCCTCCTCGACACCGGCGCCGCGGGCGCCAGCGGCACCGGCTCCTCCGGCACCGGCTCCTCCGCGCCCGGCTCCTCCGCGCCCGGCTCCTCCGCGCCCGGCTCCACCGGCACCGGCGCCGGGGGCTCGTCGGGGATGATCCCCGCCGGCGGCGGGAGCGGCACCGCGGGGAGCCCCGGCACCACGGGCTGCGGCATGCCCGATCCGTCGGTCCCCACGGTGGTCGGGCAGCCGATCGCCGTCGCCTTCGACGGCAACGACAACGTCGTGGTCCAGTCGCGCGAGCCGGCGATGCTGGCGCTCGCGGGCGGCGTCACCATCACCCTCTCGACCGTGAGCCGCCAGGACACCGGCCACCTCCTGTTCCACGCCAACGCCGGCGGCAACCTCGCCTGCGCCTCCTGCCACGCCGAGGGGAACGACGACGGCCGCACCTGGAACTTCGCCTGCGAGGGGACCCGCCGCACGCAGTCGATGCAGACCGGCCTGCGTGGCACCGAGCCCTTCCACTGGAGCGGCGACGAGCGCGACTTCACCGCGATCATGACCGACGTGTTCATGGGCCGGATGTCCGGCCCGTTCCTGCCGGCCGACCAGGCCGACTCGCTCCTCACGTGGATGGACCATCAGCCCCGCCCGCTCCGGACCGCGCCCGCCGACCCGGCGGCCGTGACCCGCGGCCAGGCCGTCTTCCAGAGCCCCACCGCGGCCTGCGCCACCTGCCATGCCGGGACGGGGTTCACCAACGCCCAGACCCTCGACGTCGGCACGGGCGGCATGTTCCAGGTCCCGTCGCTGGTCGGCATCGGCACGCGCGGCCCGTTCATGCACAACGGCTGCGCCCAGACGCTGGCCGATCGCCTGACCGACGCGTCCTGCGGCGGCGGCGACAAGCACGGCGGGACGTCGTTGCTCTCCGCCGACCAGATGAGCGACCTGCTGGCGTACTTGAACAGTATCTAGTACGACTCGGGGATGCCGCTCGTCCAGGTGTTCACCTCGGCGCGCGCGCCCGCGGGGGAGACGGGCGCCGCCCTGCTCGGCGATCTCTCCAAGCTGCTCGCCCAGCGCTTCGGCAAACCGGAGCGCTGGGTGATGACCTGCCTCCAGCCGGGCCTGGCGATGACCTTCGGCGGCGATCCGGCGCCCGCGGCGTTCGTCGCCGTCAAGAACATCGGCAAGATGACCCCGGACGACACGGCGGCGCTGTCGCGCGAGATCTCCGCCCGCCTCACGCGCGCGCTCGGCGTCCCCGCCGACCGCGTCTACATCGACTTCGCCGACGCCGTCGACTACCTCTGGGGCTGGAACGGCGAGACGTTCGGCTGAACCCTCCTTGACCGTCCGGTGAGGCGGGCGCACAACGTGCACATGCCTGCTCAGGGGATGGTGCTGCACGAGCCCGCGGCGATCGCGGCGGCCCCCCTCGCCCTCGAGCCCCTCACGCCGCTCGAGCCGCCGCCGGGGTCGATCCGGATCCGCGTGGCCGCGTGCGGGGTCTGCCGGACCGATCTCCAGCTCTGTGAGGGCGATCTGCCGGCGCACAAGCTGCCGATCATCCCGGGACACCAGGTCGTCGGGCGCGTCGAGGCGGTCGGGCCGGGCGCGACGGCGTGGCGGCCCGGCGATCGCGCGGGGCTGGCGTGGCTCGCGGGGGCGGACGGGACCTGCGACCATTGCCGGGCGGGCCGAGAGAACCTCTGTGCCAAGGCGACCTTCACGGGGTGGGACGTCGACGGCGGGTACGCGACGCACGTGACGGCGCGCGCCGACTTCGCGCTGGCGATCCCCGACGGTTTCGACGATCTCGCGGCGGCGCCGCTGATGTGCGGGGGCGTGATTGGCTACCGCTCGCTGGCGCGGTCGGGGATCCAGCCGGGCGGGCGGCTGGGGCTCTACGGGTTCGGGGCCTCGGCCCTGATCACGATCCAGGTGGCGCGGCACTGGGGCTGCCGGGTGTTCGTCGCCACGCGGGGCGAGCGTGAGCGTGAGCGGGCGCGGGCGCTCGGCGCCGAATGGACCGGCGGCTACGACGATCGGCCGCCGGAGCCCCTCGACGCCGCGATCACCTTCGCGCCGTCGGGGGATGTGGTGCGGGCCGCGCTGCGCGCCGTCGACCGCGGCGGCACGGTGGCCATCAACGCCATCCACCTCGATCGCGTGCCGGAGATCCCCTACGAGGAGCTCTGGTGGGAGCGGCGCCTGGCCAGCGTGGCCAACTTCACCCGCGCCGATGCCCGCGCGTTCCTGGAGCTGGCGGCGAAGATCCCGATCAAGACCGAGTTCGAGGCCTTCCCGCTCGGCGAGGCGAACGCGGCGCTCGCTCGTCTCGAGCGCGGCGAGGTCCGCGGCGCCGCGGTGCTCGTGCCCTAGGTGGCCGGCGCGTAGACGGCGTAGCCACGAGGGGGGGCCCAAAATTGGCCGCGCCCGCTGCCGTCCGTCGCGCTCGGCTCGGGCGTCGACGGGTCGCGGCCGTTCCAGGCCACGGGGGTGTAGAGCTTGCTCGGGCGCGTCGTGTCGACGAAGGTGCCGTTCCAGCGATCGCCCCGGTTGTTGAGCACGAAGACGAGGCCTGGCTGCCCGCCGAAGCCGAGGCGCTCCATGACGTAGAGATCGTCGTCGACGTAGCGGACGACGGCCTCGCCGCCCGCGTAACGCTCGTGCGCCTGGACCAGCGCGGCGATCCCGGCGGCCTGGCCAGGGCGGCCGAGGCCCGCCTCGAAGAAGTCCTGCCAGAAGACGCAGGGGTAGCCCCGCTCGGTCAGGATGAAAGCGTAGGCCATCAGCTTGTCGTTGATGACGGGGGGGCTCGTCCCGCCGCGGAAGTCGTGGTTGTCCACGAAGGTGACGGCGCGGTCGGGCTTGTCATCGAGCACCGTTCCGGGATCGATCAGACGGCGCAGCGAAAACCCGTAGCTGTCACATAGATCTTTCAGGCGATACCTCAACGGGAAGTCGAAGGCCGAGATGGGGTTGTCGGACCAGCGGTTCGCCTCGTCGAGCCAGTCGTCGATGTCGCGCCCACTCGACCAATCCTCGCCCACGCCGAACGGGGAGATGACCTTGTCGCCGCGGACGTACTGGCGCTCCTGGATCGACTTCACCATCCAGGAGCCGTAGCCCTGCACGAAGTCGAAGCGGAAGCCGTCGAAGCCGATCTCGGAGACCAGCATCTCGGCGTGCTCCATGAGCGCCGTGTAGACCCAGGGGTTGCGGTGGCAGAGATCGGGCATGTCGCCGTACGTGCGATCGTCCCAGCGTTCGTAGCGGCTCGGGTGGAAGCAGCGGAAGTCGCGCGGGAAGCGGCCGCTCGCGGGGGCGAACTTGGTCCATCCCTCGCGCGAGAAGTCGGGGTTCCACTCCTTGTCGCCGCCGCTGTTGTGGTTGTAGACCATGTCCGCGTAGACCTGCAGCCCGCGCGCGTGCGCGGCGGCGATCAAGGCCACGAGGTCGGCCTTCGAGCCGAACCAGGTCTCCTTGCGCCCCCGCTGGTCGAACTCGCCGAGGTCGAAGATGTCGAAGGGGTCGTACCCCATCGACGTCGTCGAGGCCGCCTTGCCGCACGGCGGGAGCCAGAGCGACGTGAACCCCGCGTCGCGCACGATGTCGAGGCGGGCGGTCAGGTAGCGCCACCAGCCGAACTCCACCCCTGCCAGCCGCGGGCAATCCCAGTAGAACGACTGCAGCATCACGCCCATACCGCCGAGCGTACACAAACTTTCGGGATCGAACGAACGGTGGTTTGATCGGCGCATGCGCCAGTCGGCGGCCTACCCGAAGTCGCGCCTCGGGCGCGCCCTCGAGGATGGGTCGCGGCGGGTGACGATCTGGACCGGCAGCTCGTGGGCGTTCGCCGCCGCCGCGCTGGTGATCGTCGTCTGGCTGGCGACCGGGCCGCTGTTTCATTTCTCGGACACCTGGCAGCTGGTCATCAACACCGGCACGACCATCGTCACCTTCCTGATGGTGTTCCTCATCCAGCGCACCCAGAACAAGGACTCCCTCGCCATCCAGCTGAAGTTGAACGAGCTCGTCGCCGCCGTCACGGGCGCCTCGAACCGCCTCATCGACGTCGAGGAGCTGAGCGAAGCGGAGCTCGATCGCCTCCACCACTACTACCACCGGCTCGCCGAGATGGCGAAGCGCGACGCCGACCTGTTGCGCTCGCACTCCGTCGAGGAGGCGGAGTCGCGCCACCGCCGCAAGCACGGTCCGCACCCGCCGGATGCGAGTCCGCCGCCGGGCTCGGGAGCTCCGCCGGCCTCGGGTGCTCCGCCGAGCTCGGGTGCTCCACCGAGCTCGGGTGCTCCACCGAGCTCGGGTCCGTCGCAGGGACCGTGATACACAAGGGCCGTGGCGTTCCCCGCGCGGCCAGTCCCCTTCCACGGGCGTGCCGCCGAGCTGCGGACGCTTGCCGCCGCGTGCCGCTCGGGCCTGCACCCGCGCCTCGCGCTCGTCGGGCCGGGCGGCGGCGGCAAGTCGACGCTCGCCGCGGCGCTCGGGCACCAGCTGCGCGGTGACTATCCGGGCGGCGTCGAGTGGCTGCGCGTCGGCGGCTGGGACCACCGCACGCTCATCGACATGCTCGCGATCCGGATGCGGATCCCGCTCGGCGGCCTCGGACAGCGGGCCCGGCGGTTGGCCGCGATCCGGCGGCGGCTCGGCGCGGACGGGCCGATGCTGGTGGTGCTCGACAACCACGAGGACGACCGGGCCATGGCGCGCTTCCTCGGCGCGCTCGACGGGCCGCCGGTGACCTGGCTGCTGACCGCCCGCCGTTGCTTGCTGGCCGGCGTGTCCGTGTTCCCCGTGGTGCCACCGCTCGCGATCGCCGGGCGGAGCCCCTTCCCGGCCGTCGCGGGGCTGACCGCGGTGCTGCGCTGGAACCCTCTGGCCCTCGACGTGAGCAACGCCCTCGTCGAGACGGGGGCCGTCACCGCGCCCGCGCTCCGCGCCTGGCTCCTCGCCCGGGGCGCGACCCGCGTCTCCGTGCTCGCGCACGAGGACGACGTCCCCGCGCTGCGCCTGCTCGTCCGCTGGGTCTGGCCGCGCCTCGGGATCGCCGGCCGCCGCCTGCTCGCCGCGCTCGCCCACCTGCGCGGCGACCACACCGACGCCGCGTCGCTGGCGGCGCTGGCCCGCGCCGGCACGGGCGCCGGTCGGGCGCTCGCGCGCCTCGAGCGCTGGCACCTCGTGCAGCAGCCCCTCCCCGGCCGCTACGCGCTGCACGCCACGCTGAAGTACGCCATCCTCCCCCGCACCCGCTTCGACCAGCGCCGGGCCGTCGCCTACTACGTCGGCCTGCTCGAGCGCCACCCGGAGCGCCTCGATCTCGAACAGACCCACCTCTTCGCCGTGATGGACCACGCCCATACGACGTCGGACCTCGGGCTCGCCCTCAGGCTCGGGCGCCTGCTCGAGACGCTGGGATTGTCATGAGTTACGGGCCCCTGCGCCCGGTGACGTCGTCGTCAACTCCGGGATCGCCCACCTTGACACCCCCCTGGCGGACGTTTAACTGGCGCTAGGCAGGGGCCCGCGTTCGGGATAGAAAGTTTCCGTCGGGCGGGGCCCCCCTCACGACGGCGGCTCGCAAGTCATGAGATACCGGCTCACGGAGAAGATTGGCACCGGCGGGATGGCGGAGGTGTTCCGCGCCGTCGGCGAAGGACCCGAGGGGTTCGAGCGCCCGTTCGTCGTCAAGCGGATCCACCCCCACCTCTCGCAGGCGCCGGAGTTCGTCCGGATGTTCGTCGACGAGGCGAAGATCTCCGCGCGGCTCATCCACCCCAACATCGTCCAGGTGTTCGAGTTCGCCCATCAGGATGGCAGCTACTTCATCGTCATGGAGCCGGTGGAGGGGCTGGACATGGGCTGGTTCCGGCGGCGCAAGTCCGAGCGGCCGGCGGAGTTCCTGCCGACGACGTTCGTGGCCGAGGTGGGGCGCCAGGTCTGCCGCGGCCTCGACTTCGCCCACACGCTCACCGACGCCGAAGGCAAGCCGCTCGGCATCGTCCACCGCGACGTCACGCCGCCGAACATCATGGTGGCCTGGAACGGGACCGTGAAGGTCCTCGACTTCGGCATCGCGCGCGCCGTCGAGGCCGTGCGCAGCAACCAGAGCGACGTCGGGATGGTGAAGGGGAAGATCCCCTACCTCGCGCCGGAGCTGCTCGACGGCGCCACGGCCGACGGCCGCTCGGACGTGTTCTCGCTCGGGGCCGTGCTGCACGAGCTTCTGACCGGCGAGCAGCTGTTCGCCGCCGAGAACGACCTCGAGACGCTGAAGAAGGTCAAGGAGATGCCCATCCTGCCGCCGTCGGCGTGGAACCCGGGCGTCAAGCCGGCCCTCGACGGTGTCGTGATGCGCGCGCTCGAGCGCGACCCCGCCAAGCGGTACCGCAGCGCCGGCCAGATGGGCGACGAGCTCGAGGCGCTCGTGCTCCGCAAGAGCTACTCGACGCGCGCGCTGGCGCGCAAGGCGCGTGAGCTCGCCGGGCAGGATCCCGCCGCGGCCTCCGGCGCCGCGATCCCCGAGCGGTCGGTGGGCGCGCCCTCAGGTGCCGTGATCGAGCAGCCGCCCTCGACGTTCACCGCCGACAGGGGCGAGCGGCGCGCCACCCCGCGGCCGACGCCGCCGCCGCTCCCCCCGGGCGCCATCCCGGCGGGGCTCGGGAGCCGCTGGCCGTGGATCTGGCTGGGGGTGACCGTGCCCGCCATCGTCGCCGCGGTGACGCTCGGTGCCATCGTCCGCCGGCCGATCTCGGTCACCATCCCGAGCCTGCCCCAGCAAGCGGCGACGCCGTCGGCGACGGTGTCGGTGGCCGTCGACTCCGTGCCCCAAGGCGCGACGGTGACCTCCGCGGCGATCGGCGACGGCCGGCCGCTCGGCGAGACGCCGGTGGTGCTCACGCTGCCGCGCGGAACGGAGGCGGTCGAGGTCCTCCTCAGGAAGGCCGGCTTCGCGCCGCTCGCGTTCAAGATCGTCCCCCACCAGGACAAGGACGTCGTCGCGCGGCTCGAGGCCCCCGCGCCGGTGGCGACCGTGACGCGCCCGCGACCGTCGGACGCGGCTCGCCGCCCGCCCCCGCCGGTGCCGCCGCGCGCGCCGGTGGCGATGGCCACGCCGCCGGGGCCGGGCGCGCCCCGACCGAGCGCGCCGCCCGCCGCCACGGCGAAGGCGCCGGCCCCTGCCACGGCAGCCAACAACCGCCCCGGTCTCCAGCGTCCAGCCTGGAGCGCGCCGATCCCCCGCCGTTGAGAGGCGACAAAATCGGGACCCTCAAAGGGTCCCGCGCCCCCCGCGATGAGCTCCGCGCGGCCGAGCCGCGCTACGCTCGACGCGACTAGATCCGCGCCCGCCGCAGGCGGAGCGCGTTCCCGATCACCGACACCGAGCTGAACGACATCGCCGCCGCCGCGATCATCGGCGACAGCAAGAGCCCCAGCCACGGATAAAGGACGCCGGCGGCGACGGGGACGCCGATCGCGTTGTAGACGAAGGCGAAGAACAGGTTCTGCTTGATGTTCGCCATCGTCGCGCGTGACAAGCGGCGCGCCCGCACGATCCCCCCGAGGTCGCCTTTGACCAGCGTCACCCCCGCGCTCTCGATCGCGACGTCGGTGCCGGTCCCCATCGCGATGCCGACGGCGGCCGCCGCCAGCGCCGGCGCGTCGTTGACGCCGTCGCCGGCCATGGCCACCACCCGCCCCGTGCCCCGCAGGCGTTCGATCTCGCGAGCCTTGCGCTCTGGCGAGACCTCGGCGACGACCTCGTCGATCGCCAGCCGGCGCGCCACCGCCTCCGCGGCGGCCCGGCTGTCGCCGGTCAGCATGACCACGCGAACCCCCTCCCCGCGGAGGGCGGCGACCGCGGCCGCCGCGGTCGGCTTGATCGGATCCGAGACCCCGAGGAGACCCGCGAGCCCCCCGTCGATCGCCAGGAACACGACCGTGTCACCCTCGGCGCGCCGGGCGGCCGCCCGCGCCTCGAGCTCGGGCTCGACGGTCACGCCGAGGTCGGCCATGAACGCCGCGTTGCCGAGCGCGACGCGGCGACCGCCGACCGACCCGCGCACGCCCTTGCCCGGCGCGGCGGCGAAGTCGGCGACGGCCTCTGGCGCGAGCCCGCGCTCGGCGGCGCCCGCCGCGACGGCGGCGGCCAGCGGATGCTCGCTCCCCCGCTCGACGGCCGCGGCCAACCGCAAGAGCTCGCCCTCGCCGACGCCTGCGCGCGCGGCTGGAAGCACCGTCGTCAGGCGAGGCTTCCCTTCGGTCAGCGTCCCCGTCTTGTCGACGACGAGGGTGTCGACCTGGCGCAGGAGCTCGACCGCCTCTGCGTTCTTGAACAGCACCCCCACACCGGCCCCCTTCCCCATCGCCACCATGATCGAGATCGGCGTGGCCAAGCCCAGCGCGCACGGGCAGGCGATGATCAGCACCGCGACGGCGTTGACCAGCGCGTGCGCCGGCTCGGGCGGCGGACCCCAGGCGGCCCAGATCGCGAACGTCGCGACGGACACGGCGATCACGGTCGGGACGAAATAGCCGGAGACGACGTCCGCGAGGCGCTGGATGGGCGCCCGGCTGCGCTGGGCCTCGGCGACCATCTGCACGATCCGCGCGAGCAAGGTCTCCGCGCCCACCCGCTCGGCGCGCATGACGAACGTCCCCGTCCCGTTGACGGTGGCGCCGATGACCGCGTCGCCCGGCCCCTTGGCCACCGGGATCGGCTCACCGCTGACTATCGACTCGTCGACGGCGCTCGCCCCCTCGAGGATCGTGCCGTCCACCGGGACCTTCTCTCCCGGCCGGACGCGCAGCCGATCGCCGACGGCGACCGCGTCCAGGGGAACGTCCTCCTCGGCGCCGCCCGCGGCCAGCCGCCGCGCCGTCTTCGGGGCCAGGCCCATGAGCGCGCGGATGGCGGCGCCGGTCCGCCCGCGCGCGCGCAGCTCCAGCACCTGCCCGAGCAGCACCAGGGTCACGATGGCCGCCGCCGCCTCGAAGTAGACCGGCACGGCACCGCCCGGTCCCCGCAGCGCCGCCGGGAACATCCCGGGCGCGACCGTCGCGGCCAGACTGTAGCCGAAGGCGACCGCCACACCGAGGCCAATCAAGGTGAACATGTTCGGGCTGCGGTTCCGGAGC
>Ga0306921_10001886_pt1 | contig 20751 bp, 18 predicted proteins | sample sta12Cox44000080_FD_203760 | JGI IMG/M metagenome (GOLD analysis project Ga0306921, IMG submission 203760) | Lab enrichment of tropical soil microbial communities from Luquillo Experimental Forest, Puerto Rico - statoxic.12C.oxic.44.000.080 (v2)... | ecosystem: Environmental > Terrestrial >... | reverse complement strand
AAGCCTCGAGCGTGCGCTCGCCGCCCGCGCCGACCTCGAGGGGCCACACGAGCAGCAGCGCAGTGCCTTGATAGATCCGCTCGAACCCGCCCTCCGAGAGCGAGACCGTCTCGACGGGGCCCCACGCGAGCTCTGCGCCCGGGCTCCAACGAAGCCGCGCTTCGACCTTCGCCCACTCGTCCACCAGCGTCACCTCCGCGCGATCTGTCAGGCGTCCGGAGCTTCCGAGCATCGGCCGCGCGGGCAGATCGAAGTATCGGTCGGGCGCATTCCCGGCCGTGAGAGCCAGATTCCACTGCACCGCCCAGCGTCCGGTGATCCGTGAGTCGCCGGCTCCCCGCAGGCGATAGCGCACGGCGATCGTGGCATCGTCGACCGTCACGCGCTTGTCGATTGCCAGCGGAAGCTCCGCCGTCGGCGCGGCGGAGAACACGATCGTGGCGCCGCCGCGCGCGTCGTCGACGGTGCACTCCAGCCGTTCCCTGGCGAGCACGCGGCGCGCCGTGCGCCAGGGCGAGACCGGATCGATCGCGTCGTCGGCCCCCGTGAAGAATCCTTCGATGAGCGAGCCGCGCCGGAGCTCGTCGTAGGCGAGCAGGGCGTCGAGCCCGGTCTCCTTCGACGCCGTGGCGTCGTGGATCGCGCGCGCCGTGGCCGGCGCGAAGTCCGCGCGTCTACGCACCGTGTGGTGGTACGCCTCGGCGCGCCGGGCCAACACGTCGGCGACGTCGAGCCCGGTCGGCAAGTAGCCGAGCTCGGTGACCATCCCGCCTGCTTCGGGCTCGAGCGTGACGGCGAGCGCGCGCGTGCGCACGTAGACCTCGACGCGTCCGTCACCGTCGCCGTCCTCACGCGTCCAGCCGGTCTCGGGCGCGCCGCCCGCGTCGACCAGCAGGCGCTCGGCCTCGAGGAGCGAGCTCTTCACCGCCCGGCGCAGGTGCGGCAGGTAGCAGCCGCCGAATACCCCGTGCCAGTACGCGTCGTTGGCCTGGCCACGCCAGAGCGCCACCTGGGCGCGAGCCAGCCGCACGTCGTCCGCGCGCCCTGCGAGCGCGCCGTGGATGGCGCGCGAGAGCCGCACCATCTTCCAGTACGTGTCGCCGACCTCCGGGTACTTCACGAGGAAGCTCCGCCAGAAGCCGCCGCGAAAGAGACCCGCCAGGCGCTCGCCGTCGGGCAGAGGGCTCACCTCGGCCTTGGCCGCCTCGAGCGCGCGCGCGGCCTCGGCCGGCAGCGCCCACTCCCCCATCTCGCCGTACGAGGCCGTCGGCAGGTAGACGCGGCCGCTCGCCGGGGTGCGCTCCACGACCTCGCCGAGCGTCGTCGACACGAGCCAGGGCGTGGACAGCAGGCGGTCGAAGAAGCGATCGAGCCACCCTTCCTCGTAGACGCGCGCGTAGGTGCCCGGCCAGACGCCGAACTTCTCGCCGTCGTCGACCATCGTGATCGCCGGCACGCGGCCGCGCCAGCCGCGCAGATACTCGAACGTCTCGTCGACCGGGGCGAACGGGATCAGATAGCGCAGCCGCCGGTTGATCGGAAAGACGCGGACACTCTGGCCCTGCTCGTCCGTCAGGTAGTAGCCGCCGAGCGTGTCGACGTCGAGCCCGGCCAGCGCGAAGTGGCGGTCGTCGACCAGCACGTACTCCACGCCGGCCTCGCTCAGGGCGCGCGGCAGGTGCGGCTCCCAGACGCGCTCGGCGAGCCACATCCCGCGCGGCCGGACGCCGAAGTGCGACTTGAGGAACGCCGTCAGCCGCTCGATCTGGCCGATCTTGTCGTGATCGGGCAGCACGGCCAGGATCGGCTCGTAGAATCCGCCCGTCAGGAGCTCCACCTGGCCGCGCGCGGCGACGGTCCCGAGCAGATCGAAGGTGCGGGGCGAATGCTCGCGCAGCCACTCGAGCAGGCTGCCCGTGCAGTGGACGCTCAGCCGGATCTCAGGCCGGAGGTCGAGCCGCTCCAGGAGCGGCCGGTAGGCCCGCTCGGTCGCCTCGACCATCACGTGGTCGAAGTTGCCGATCGGCTGATGGTTGTGGACGCCGAAGCAGAACGCCAGACGATCCATCGCTCACGGGGCTCACTCGCGCTCGAGGTCGCGATGGACGACGGTCGGCGCGTAGCCGAGGCCGGCGAGGAACCGCCCGAGCTCCTCGGCGAGCGTGACCGATCGATGACGGCCGCCGGTGCAGCCGATCGCGACGGTCAGGTAGGCCTTGCCCTCCCGCTCGTAGCAGGGCAGCACGAACTTCAGGAAATCCTCGAGCCGGCGCAGCATCTCCTTGCTCTCCGGATGGTCCAGCACGAAGGCGCGCACGCGCTCGTGCCGGCCGTCGAGCGGGCGCAGCGACTCGACGAAGTGCGGGTTGGGCAGGAACCGGACGTCGAAGAGCAGATCGGCGTCGAACGGGACGCCGTGCTTGAAGCCGAACGAGACGAGCGAGGTGGCCAGCCCGGGCCGCGCCTTGGGCGCCACGTAGAGCTCGACGAGCCGGTCCTTCAGCTGATGCACGGTGAGCGCGGAGGTGTCGAGGATTCGGTCGGCGATCTCGCGCAGGTCCGAGAGCGTCCGGCGCTCGGCGCGGATCCCGTCGAGCGCGTTGCCCTCGCCGGCCAGCGGATGGCGCCGCCGCGTCTCGTGATAGCGGCGGACCAGCGCCTCCTCGCTCGCCTCGAGGAAGAGCACCTCCACCGCGTGGCCCCGCGCCCGCAGCTCGCGGATCGTGTCGAGCAGCCGCGAGAGGTAGGCGCCCTCCCGCACATCGACGCCGAGAGCCACCCGGTGGATCGGCTGCTCCGAGCGCATGATCAGGTCGGCGAAGGTCGGGATGAGCGTCGTGGGGAGGTTGTCGACGCAGAAGAATCCCATGTCCTCGAAGCACTTGATCGCGTAGCTCTTGCCCGCCCCGCTGAGCCCCGTGATGACGACGAACGAGAGCGGAGCGGGCACCGGCGGCTTACCGCTTCCGCGGCGCGAGCCGGCGCTGGTGCGAGGGCAGGATGCCGAGCTCCTCGCGGTACTTGGCGACGGTGCGCCGGGCGATGGTGAGCCCGCGCTTCTGCAGCGCCTGCGCGACCTCCTGGTCGGATTGCGGCTTGGCCGGCTCCTCGGCCGCCAGGAGATCCTGGATCATCTTCTTGACCGAGACCGACGAGACCATCTCGCCGTCGCCGGACGCGATTCCGCTGTGGAAGAAGAACTTCAGCTCGAAGAGCCCCTGCGGCGTCTCGACGTACTTGTTGGTCGTTACGCGGCTGATCGTCGACTCGTGCATGCCGATGTCCTCGCCGACGTCCCGCAGGGACAGGGGCCTGAGGTACGGCAGGCCGCGGTCGAGGAAATCGCGCTGGAACTTGACGATCGACTGCGTGACCTTGCGCAGGGTGCGCTGCCGCTGGTCGACGCTCTTGATGAGCCAGAGGGCCGAGCGCAGTTTCTGCTCCACGTACTGCTTCGCGTCGTCGACGCCGGAGCTCTTCAACAGCGAGCGGTAGAGCGAGTTCACCCGCAGGCGCGGGACGCCGTCCTCGTTGAGGACGATCGTGTACTCGTTGCCGAGCTTGTAGACGTAGACGTCGGGCACGATGTACCGCGAGTCGTTGCCGCCGAAGCGCCGCCCCGGCTTGGGCTCGAGCCCCATGATCTCCTCGACCGACTCCATGATCCGGTCGACCGGGAGCTTCATGGCTCGCGCGATGTCCGTGTAGCGGCGGCGGCTCAGGTCGTCGAAGTAGACCTCGATGATCTCGACCGAGACCGGATCCGGGAGCGGGTCGCGCCGGAGCTGGAGCAGCAGGCACTCCTGGATGTTCCGCGCCGCGACGCCCGGCGGGTCGAAGCCCTGCACGAGCGTGAGGACCTTCCCGACCTCCTCGGCGGTGACCGAGCACCGCTGCGCGAGCTCCTCGAGCTCAGCGCGCAGGTAGCCGTCCTCGTCGAGGTTGCCGATGATCTCGGTCCCGATCCGGCGGGCGACCGAATCCTCGGTGGCGAAGCGCAGCTGCTCGTCGAGGTGGTCCGTCAGCGACACCTGATTTCGGACGACGTTCTCGAACGGCAGGTCCTCGCGGTCCTCCTGCGAGACGAGCGACCGCTCCTCGTGGTCGTCGTCGTGCGAGATCACGGCGTTGAAATCGAACGGCAGCTCGTCGGTCTGGCGCTCGGTGGTCGGCGGCGCCTCCGTCGACAGCTGTTCCACCGTCGGCGCCGGCGGCGTGTCGGCGGTCACCGGCGCGTCGGCGGGCGGCGTCTCGGACGTGTCGGGTGTGACCTCTTCGAGCAGCGGGTTCTCGAGGAGTTCCTTCTGCACGACATCCTGCAGCTCGAGCGTGGACAGCTGCAGCAGCTGGATCGCCTGCTGCAAGAGCGGCGTCATGACGACCCGCTGACTCTGGCGTAACGAGAGGCGCGCCTCCATGGCCATGGGGGTCTTCGCCTCGCCTAGAGCGCGAACCGCTCGCCCAGGTAGATCTCCCGAGCCACGGGGTTGTGGGCGATCTCGGCGGCGGTGCCGGCCACCAGGATCTTGCCGTCGTACAGGATGTACGCGCGATCGGTGATGGCCAGCGTCTCGCGCACGTTGTGGTCGGTGATGAGGATGCCGATGCCCCGCTCGCGGAGCCGGCCGACGATCTCCTGGATGTCGCCGATCGCGATCGGATCGATCCCGGTGAACGGCTCGTCGAGCAGGAGGTACTGGGGCGAGGTCACCAGCGCGCGCGTGATCTCGAGCCGCCGCCGCTCACCGCCCGAGAGCGTGTAGGCCGGATAGCGGGCCAGCGGCGTGAGATCCAGCTCGGCCAATAGCTCGTGCGCCCGCTCGCGTCGCTCGTCGCGCGTGAGGTCCAGCGTCTCGAGAATCGCGAGGAGGTTCTCTTCGACCGTGAGCTTTCGGAACACCGACGACTCCTGGGGAAGATAGCCGACGCCCATCCGGCATCGCTGGTACATCGGGAGCTTTGTGATCTCCTGGCCCTCGAGGAAGATGCGGCCGCCGTCGGCGGGAAGGAGACCGACCATCATGTAGAAGGACGTGGTCTTGCCCGCCCCGTTGGGGCCGAGCAGGCCGACGACCTCGCCGCGCTGGATGTCGAGCGAGACGGAATCGACGACCTTGCGGGTCTTGAACCACTTCATCAGTCCCTGCGCGACCAGGCCTTCCATCGTCAGTTCTTGCAGACTTCCGCCGAGCGCCGCGGCGCCGGCTGGCCGTCTTGCTTGCTGTCATTCTGGGAGTAGAAGACGCCCTTCACGCGCTCCTGCTTGCCGCCCTCGACGATGGTGCGATCCTGAGCGACGTAGATCGTGATCGTGTCGCCCGATACCACGTTGTCGTCCTGCCACACCCGCGCGTTGCCGATGAGGACCACCCGCTGGTCGAGGTCGAAGTACTCCGCGCGCTTGGCCGTGCCGGTGCGGCAGTCCTTGGTGATGATCCGCACGGATCCGGTCGAGACCGTCCGCATGACCCGGTCGCCCTTCTCGTCCATGTAGACCTCGACCCGATCGGCGTACTGGACGGAGTTGTCGCGGCGGGCGACGACGTTGCCGCTGAAGATGACGAGGCTCGCCTTGCCGAACCGCTCCATCTTGTCCGCGTCGACGGTGAGCGGCAGCGCGCCGTCGTTGGCGTCCTTCGCCTTCGGCGTCGTGGGTGACGCGGCCGGCGCGGCGGTCGGCGCCGCCGCGGCGGCCGGGGCCGCCGAGGTCTTCGGCGCCGGCTGGCCGCCCGTGACGGTGGGCGCCAGCACGACCAGCAGCGCTCCCACGACCAGCCTGCCGGGGGTCACTGGTTGCCCTCGCTGAAGACCGCGCGGACGCGTCCACCCAGGATCGTATACTCCTCGCCCATCCGGACCTCGAGCGACGAGCCGTCGGCGACCGCGCCGCCGCGCGAGATCCGCACCGGCTCGTCCGTCCACAGCCGCTTCTCGGCGCCCTGCCAGCGGAGCACGTTCGTTTCCAAGCGTACGCCGTCGCTCGAGGTGAGCACGACGTTCTTTCGGATTTCCAGATTCTTCGTGGCCTGGAACAGGTCGCCTTCCTCGCCCACGATCGTCCACGAGCGATCGCGCTCGAAGACGTCGACGGCGATCGTGCGCAGCGCCGTGCGCCCCTCGGTGTCGAAGATCAGGGCCTGCTCGGCCTTGAGCCGCCAGCGGACCCCGGCTGTCACCTCTTCGATCTGAGCTTCCTTGATCCGCAGGTCGGCGCTCGAAGCGACGGCGCCGGCCGTCTCGGTCTGCGGGATCCGGCTCTTGGCAATCAAGGTGCCGGCCACCGCCAGAACGAACACGACGACCATGCCGAGGATCGCCGCCGCCGCGAATCGTGTCTTCATCACTCTGTCGATTCTAAAGGGAAGTCGGACCGGAGTGCAATTTCGATACCACGCTATCACATCGCCATGGCTGGAAAAAGCGGAAACTCCCTGAAAACTATACGATCTTGGCCCTGAGGATGTCGTGCAGGTGGATCAGTCCAACCGGCCGACGGGCCTCGTCTACGATGACCAGACTCGTGATTTGCCAGGTTTCCATTACCTCCAGTGCCTTGGAAGCCAGGTCCTCGGCGCGGATCGTCTTCGGCTCGGCGCTGGCTACCTGCCCGGCGGTGAGATCGTCGACGGACCGGCCCGTCAGATGGAGCCGTCGAAGGTCGCCGTCGGTGATGACCCCGGCGAGCCGGCCGGCCCCGTCGATGACGGTCGTCATGCCCTTGCGCTTCCGTGTCATCTCGACGATGACTTCGCGCAGGGGGGTTCCGGCCGGGACGACCGGGACGGCCTCTCCGGTGAGCATGAGGTCGGCGACGCGGAAGAGGGCGCGCCAGCCGAGCGCCCCGCGCGGGTGCAGCGCCGCATAGTCCTCGGGCCGGAACCCCCGAAGCTCGAGGAGCGCCAGGGCCAGCGCGTCGCCGAGGGCGAGCGCGGCGGTGGTGCTCGACGTGGGCGCGAGGTTCATCGGGCACGCCTCTTCCGGCACGCTGACGTCGATCACCACCTCGCACTGGCGCGCCAGCGACGCGGCCGGATTGCCGGTCAAGAGGAGGATCGGCACGCCGAGCCGCTTGAGTGGCGGCACGATCGCCAGGAGCTCGTCCGTCTCGCCCGAGTTCGAGAGCGCCAGCACGACGTCGCCCCGCGCGACCATCCCGAGGTCGCCGTGGACGCCTTCCGCCGGGTGGAGGAAGTGGGCCGGCGTTCCGGTGGACGCCAGGGTCGCGGCGATCTTGCGGCCGATCAGCCCTGACTTGCCCATGCCCGTCACGATCACGCGTCCGCCGCAGCCGCGGAGCAGCTCCACCGCGCGCTCGAAGCGCTCGTCGAGCTTGCCGATGAGGCCGAGGATCGCGTCGGCCTCGATGCGCAATACCCGCGCGGCCAGACGACGCAGATCGGACTTCCGGTCATCGCTCACGGCTGGATAGCCGCTCCGATGGCGCCGAGCTGTTCGAGCAGCGGCGGCAGATCGTCGATGCGCAGCATGTTCGGCCCGTCCGAGAGCGGGCGGCCGTCGGGCAAGGTGCGGTCCGGATCCTCGTGCATCTCCATGAAGAGCGCGTCGACGCCGAAGGCCACCGCGGCGCGGGCCAGCGCGGGCACGTACAGACGCTCGCCGCCCGAGCGGTCGCCGGCTCCGCCGGGCAGCTGCACGGAGTGCGTCGCGTCGAAGATGATCGGATAGCCGAAGGAGCGCATGATGGCGAGCCCGCGCATGTCGACGACGAGATTATTGTAGCCGAAGCTCGTGCCCCGCTCGGTCAACAGAATCGACTCGTTGCGCTTGGACAGCACCTTGTCGACGACGTTCTTCATGTCACGCGGCGCCACGAACTGCCCCTTCTTGACGTTCACCACCTTGCCGGTCGCCGCCGCGGCGAGCACCAGGTCGGTCTGACGGCAGAGGAACGCCGGAATCTGGATCACGTCGAGCACCTCGGCGGCCGGGTCCACCTCACTCACCTGGTGGACGTCCGAGAGCACCGGCACGCGTAGCGTCTCGCGTACCTTCTTCAAGATGCGCAGGCCTTCGATGAGCCCGGGCCCGCGGTAGCTGTTCACCGAAAAGCGGTTGGCCTTGTCGTAGGACGACTTGTAGATGAACGGAACGCGGCGGTCGGAGGCGATGCGCATCAGACGCTCGGCCGTCATCAGCGCGTGGCGCTCGTCCTCGATGGCGCACGGACCGCCGATCAGCGCCAGCGGCGCGCCGCCGCCGATCGTGACCGAGCCGACCGCGACCGGTCGCGTGCTCATTGCGCGCCGTGCTCGAGCGCGGCCTTGATGAAGCCGGCGAAGAGCGGATGGGGCTCCCAGGGCCGCGAGCGGAACTCGGGATGGAACTGGCCGGCGACGAAGTACGGGTGCTCCGGGATCTCGATGATCTCGACCAGCTGCTTCTCCGCCCAGATTCCCGAGATGCGAAGCCCCGTCTTCTCCAGGCGCGGCAGATAGTCGTTGTTCACCTCGTACCGGTGCCGGTGGCGCTCCTGGATGATGCCCTGCCCGTACAGGCGCGAGGCCCGGCTGCCCTCGCCGAGCACGATCGGGTAGAGGCCCACCCGCATCGTGCCGCCCTTGGCGGCGAGCCCGCGCTGCTCGGGCAAGAGATCGATGACGAGGTGCGGCGCCGCCGCGTCGAACTCCGAGGAGTTCGCGCCAGTGAGCCCGCAGACGTTGCGCGCGTACTCGATGACCGCGCACTGCATGCCCAGACAGATGCCAAGGAACGGCACCCGCCGCTCGCGCGCGTAGCGGACCGCTTCGATCTTGCCCTGGATCCCCCGATCGCCGAAGCCACCCGGCACCAGGATGCCGTGGACACCCGTGAACTGCGCCTCGGCGCCGTCGCGCTCGATGTGCTCGGCGTCGACCCACTGCACGTCCACGCGCGCCTCGTTGGCGATGCCGCCATGAGCGAGCGCCTCCACCAGGCTCTTGTACGAGTCCCTCAGCTCGACGTACTTGCCGACCACCGCGATCCGCGTCTCGACCAGCGGCGACTTCACTCGCCGCACCACCGCCTCCCAGCGCGAGAGGTCGATCCGGCGCGGCTCGAGGCCCAGGAGCTTCACGATGATCTCGTCGAGCCCTTCCCGGTGGAAGTTCAGCGGCACCTCGTAGATGGTCTCGACGTCCTTGGCCGTGATGACGGCCTCCTCCTCGACGTCGCAGAACAGCGCGATCTTCGACTTGATGCCCGGCGGCAGATAACGGTCGGTGCGGCAGAGCAGCACGTCGGGCTGGATTCCGATCGCCCGGAGCTCCTTGACCGAGTGCTGCGTGGCCTTCGTCTTCAGCTCTGAGGCCGCCTGCATGTACGGCACCAGGGTCAGGTGCACGTAGATGACGTGCTCGCGGCCGACGTCCTTGCGGAACTGACGGACGGCCTCCAGGAACGGGAGCCCCTCGATGTCGCCGACCGTGCCGCCGACCTCCACGATGACGACGTCGGTGTCGCGCGAGACCTTCCGGATGGACGCCTTGATCTCGTCGGTGATGTGGGGAATCACCTGGACCGTCCGTCCGAGATAGTCGCCGCGGCGCTCCTTCTGGATGACCGAGTAGTAGACCTTGCCGGTCGTCACGTTGTGGTCGCGCGTCACGCGGCTCGACGTGAACCGCTCGTAGTGGCCCAGGTCCAGGTCGGTCTCGCCGCCGTCGTCGGTGACGAACACCTCGCCGTGCTGGTACGGGCTCATCGTCCCAGCGTCCACGTTGATGTACGGATCCATCTTCTGCAGCGTCACGCGGAAGCCGCGTGCCTCCAGCAGCGCCCCGATCGAGGCCGCCGCCAGACCCTTGCCGAGGGACGACACCACGCCGCCCGTCACGAAGATGTATTTCGGGGCCAACTCATCCTCCTTTCGCGATCCATTGTCGGACGTGGGCTTCTTCCATGGCCCGGCTCGCGAGCTTGCCGTCCAGGCGCGCGTCCCGTATCTCCGCCAGTACGCGCGCGACGGCGGGCCCGCGCGGGACCCCGAGCGCCACGACGTCGTCGCCGCTCAGGGAGACCACGCGCGGATCGAGGCCGGCGAACCAGTCGACGGTCCCGCGGACCTCGCGGTCGCCGGTGAGCCAGAGCCACGCGAGCTCGAGCGGCGATGCGCCGCGAAGCCCACGAGCGCGCGCGCTCGGCGTGCCGGCCGCCGCCAGCCGCGCGGCGAGCGCGCCGCCCTCCGCGTGCGCGCGCTGCAGGACAGCCAGCGGCCCGCCCGCGAACCCGAGCCGTGGGAAGAGCGCGCCCGCGTGGGGCCGTGAGTCGGCCAGCGCGAGCGCAGCGAGCCCGACGGTGTCGACGTCGAGCCCACGCCGGTACGCCCACGCGAGCGCCTCGGGGAGCGCGCCGAGGCGGCGCCGGCCGAGCGCGGTGAGCCGGTAGCCGGGGTCCAGCAGACGGAAGGCGCCAGAGCGCCCGAGCCGGAGGAGGATGGTTCCGGCCAGGGCTTCGGCGAGGATCAACTCGAGCTCGGCGGCGACGCGCTGACCGGACAGCGCGGCATACGGCACCAGGCGCAGGGCCAGCGCCTGCGCGCGGGTCGTCGCGGCGTCCGGCGTGAGCCCGAGACGGGCGGCGTAGCGCGCGGCGCGAAAGATCCGCGTCGGGTCCTCGACGTACGAGAGCGGGTGCAGCACGCGCAGGCGGCGCCGCGCGAGATCGAGCCGGCCGCCGAGGGGATCGATCAGGCCGAACTCGCGCGAGCCGAGCTCGATCGCCATCGCGTTGACCGTGAAGTCGCGACGGCGTAGATCCTCGGCGATCCCCGCCGGCAGCACGCGCGGCAAGGCCCCCGGCGCCTCGTAGCGCTCGGCGCGCGAGGTCGCCACGTCGATCCGCCCGAACCGCGGCGCGTCGACCGACGCGGTGAGGAATCGCCGGTGCTCGACGACGGCGCCGCCGAGCGCACGGGCGAGCTCACGCGCGAGCACCGGGCCGTCGCCCTCCACGACGATGTCGAGATCGCGACGGGCCGGTGTGGCGCCGCGCCAGAGATCGCGCACGAGGCCGCCGACCAGATACGCGCGGCCGTCCTGCTCCTCGGCGATGCGGCCGATCGTCTCGAGCAGGTCGCGGATCTCGGCCGGCAGGCCGCGCGCGACGCGGCCGGCGGCCGAGGCGTCGGCGAGCCGGGTGCCGGCGGCGCGCCCGCTGACGGCGCCCACGGCGCCCCGCGCGCCGCGCACCATGACGAGCGGCGCGCCGGCCGCGAGCAGGCGTCGGACCTTGGTCTCGCGCGCCGCCGGATCGACGGCGGGCACGGCGCGCGCGATCTGGGCGGCCCGGAGCGAGCCGAGGCCGAGCGCCGTCGCGCGGATGAGGTCGTCGCGGAGCACGTACGAGGCGCCGGCCGCGACGACGCCGGCGTTGCGCTTGCGCGCGAGCCCGAGCGCCTCGGCGACGCCCACGGCCGCCGGCGCCGGCACCACCGCGACGTCGGCCAGATCACCGGCCACGAGGCTCACCTGGGGATAGGCGTGCGCCCGCTTCGCCACGCTCACGCTCGGGGGTGGAAGCGTCGGTACATGTGCAGCAACGTCGCCGACGGCAGGTGCGTGTAGATCTGCGTGGTCGCGATGTCCGCGTGGCCGAGCATGGCCTGGATCGAGCGCAGGTCGGCGCCGCCCTCGAGCAGGTGGCTCGCGAACGAATGGCGCAGGACGTGCGGCGAGATGCGCTGGCGCAGCCCGGCCCGCGCCGCCGCGCGCCGCACGAGGGTCCACAAGGACTGGCGTGAGAGGCGCCCGCCGCGCGGGTTCACGAACAGCCGGCCGCTGTCGCGGACCCGCGTCGACAACGGGCGGACGTCGCGGAGGTAGCGGCTCACCCACTGCGCGGCTTCGGCGCCGACGGGGACGAGCCGCTGCTTTCGACCCTTGCCCGTGCACACGACGTAACCCGCGCTCAGGTTGACGTCGTCGAGGGTCAGGCCCAGGCACTCGGACGCGCGCATGCCTGTGGCGTACAGGAGCTCGAGCACCGCCCGGTCTCGCACGCCGCGCGGCGCGCTCACATCGGGCGATTCGACGAGCGCGGCGACGACCTCGCGCGACAGCGTGCGCGGCAGCGCCCGCGCTCGACGCGGCGTCTCGAGATGCTCGGTCGGATCGCGGCGGATCGTCCCTTCACGAACGAGGTGCCGGTAGAGGCCGCGGAGCGCCGAGATGCGGCGCGCGACGCTCGACGGGCGCAGCCCGCGGGCGCGCAGGCGCTCGAGATATCCGACGATGTCGTCGGGCCCGGCCCGACGCAGACTGCGCTGGTGGTCGCTGAGGAAGTGGGTGAAGTCGGTGAGATCGCGGCGGTAGGCACTGAGAGTATTTCGGGAGGCCCCCCGCTCTGCCTGGAGGGCGCCGAGATACTCGACGACCGCATCGGTCATAGAGTGACCACGTCGGATTCTATCACGGGGCTCGACAATCGAGAAGGACGCGCCCGATCCGACGCGCGTCGTCGAGCGATGCGTCGTCTAGCGCGCGGCGTTGCGCGCGCGCCGGCGGTAGAGACCGAGGAGCGCGGTGCGCTCGGTGATGCCGAGCGCGATGCTCGCGCCCCAGAACACGGCCGCGCCGGCCGCGATCGCCACCGCCAGCCACGCGATGTCGACGACGAACGACGGATGCGCCGGCCACCACACGAGCGCGAGCCAGCAGAGCGCGGCGAGCGGGGCCGATGCCAGGACGGTTCGCGCCGTGAGGCTGACGATCGCGCGCCCGCCGAGCCGGCCGAGCCGCACCCGCGCGATCACCAGGAGCGCGATCAGGTTCACGTAGGCGCCGATCGACGCGGCGCCGGCGAGCCCGGCGTGTCCGAGCGGACCCATCAGCGCGAGCGCCGCCACGACGTTCGCGACGATCGAGACGACGCCCCAGCGGACGGCGACGGCGGCCTCGCTCCGCGCGTAGAACGTCTGCGCCACGATGCGCGAGCCGGCGAAGCCGGCGAGTCCGATCGCGTACCAGGCGAGCGCCTCGGCGGTGGCCGCCGTCTCCGCGGCGCCGAACCGGCCGCGCTCGAACAGCACGCGTACGATCGGCGTGCGCAGCACCACGAGCCCGACGGTGGCCGGCACCGACACGTAGAGCGCCAGGCGCAGCGAGAAGTTCACGGTGTCGGCCAGCCCGCGGTCATCTCGCGCCGCCGCGTGGCGCGCCATCACCGGCAGCGAGGCCGAGGCCAGCGCGATGCCGAACACGCCGAGCGGAAACTCCATCACCCGGTCGGCGTAGTAGAGGTACGAGATCGAGCCCAGCGGCAGGAGCGAGGCGAGCAGCGTGTTGACGAACACCATGAGCTGGACCGCCGCCAGGCCGAAGACTGCCGGCAGCAAGAGCCGCGTGATCCGCGTGATCGCTGGATGGCGCAGGTCGCGGGACGGCGCCACCAGGAGGCCGCACGCCGACAGGCTCGGCACCTGCACGAGGAGCTGCCCGATCCCGCCCGCGAGCACGCCGACCGCCAGCGAGACGATCGGTGGATCGAGGTGGTGCACCAGCAGCACGACGGCGAGGATCATCCCGACGTTGAGCACCGCCGGGCCGAGTGCTGCGGCGAAGAATCGCCCTTGCGAGTTGAGGATTCCCGTCGCCATCGCGGCGAGCCCGACGAGGATCAGGTACGGGAACATGATTCGCGTCAGGGACACCGCCAGCGACGCCTGCCCCGGATCGTTCATGAAGCCCGGCGCGATCGCCTGGAGGACCTCGGGCGCGAACACGATACCGAGCGCCGTGGTCACCGTCAGCGCCAGGAGCGAGAGCCCGAGCACGGCGCGCAGCATGCGATGGATCTCGCGCCGGTCGTCGCGCGCCATGTAGTCGGTGAAGACCGGGATCATCGCGGTCGACAGGGCGCCCTCAGCCAGGAGCCGTCGGAGAATATTCGGGATGCGGAAGGCGACGAAGAACGCGTCGGTGATGGGTCCGGCGCCGAAGGCCCGCGCCACGACCATGTCCCGCACGAACCCCAGCAGGCGGCTCAGCAGGGTCGCGCCGGCGATGCCGCCGAGGGCCCGGACGACCTGACCTTCGCTCGCGCTCACCTTGAATTTCCTCGGCCCCTCGGGCATGATGCAACGCGGACTCGACACCGACGCGAACCACGAGGAGCCCTGATTTGGCGAACACGAAGTCGGCAATCAAGCGGATGCGGCAGAACGAGCGCCGTCGCCTGCGCAACCGGGCCATGCGCTCGAAGCTTCGCGGCACGATCAAGACCGCGCGCGGCGCCGACGGCGCCGCGAAGCCCGCGGCCGTGCTCGAGGCGATCCGCGCGCTCGACAAGGCCGTCACCAAGGGCGTCGTCCATCGCAACACCGCCGCGCGCAAGAAGTCCGCACTGGCCCGGAGCCTGGTCGCCGCGAAGTAGCTCGCCGGTCCGCTTCACGCGCCGCCTCGGGCCGGGCCGGGGCGCCGCTCGTCGCTCATCGCGCCCCTCCCGTCGTATCGCACGCCGAGGCCGTCCGCGCCGAGCTCGATTCTCCGTCGAGCTCGCGCAGGAGCCCGATCGCCGCCTCGGCGAGACAGCGCCCGGTCGTGCGCCGATAGACCGTCGCGCACGCGACGTATGACCCCGCTCGCGCGGCGTCGCCGGTCGTGAAGTATCCCAGGTAGTCGTTCGAGAGGCCGGCGACGACGACCGACGCGAAGCGCGCGCGCGCGTCGCGCTTGATCGCCTGGCCGAGCGCGGTCTGCAGCTCGCCGGGAAACGTCACCCACGCCGTCTCCCCGAGCGCGGCGGCGACGAGGGACGCGACGCGCGGCATCGCGCTGCCGAGGGGGATCGCGAAGAAGCCCGGCACCCAGGCGCCGAGGCAGCGCTCGAGCGACACGGCCGCCGCCGGCAGCCGCACCGTTCGCTCGGCCACCTTCAGCGTGGTGACCGGCCCCGGCCGCGCGCGGCTCCAGCCGTCCTCGACCGCGGCGGCGAGCGCGGCGGCCGTGTCGGCCATCGCGGCCTCGCCGTGGCGCGCGGGGCTCACGTCGCCGACCGCGCCGTTCACGAAGAGCGTCGGGACGCCGAGCTTCTGCTCGAGCCGCGCTGAGGCGAGGCCCATGACGTCGCCCGACAGGCGCAGGTTGGCGGGCGAGAGCATGGTGCCGTGGATCGCGAAGTTCCACACGAGCGCGCGCGGCGAGCCATCGAGCGCGGTGAGCTTCAGCACGACGATCTCGGGATCGATCGCCCGGCCGAGCCGGCTCACGGTCACCGCGGGCGCCGACACGCTGACGGCCGCCGCCAGCGCCGGCGTCTTGGCTCGCTCGGCCCGCTGGATGGCCGACACGGCACTCTCCACGACCGCGTCGCGCACCTCCGGGTCCAAGCGATCCACGGCGACGAACCCCATGACCGCCGAGTCCATGAACGCGCCGGGCCCGGAGTGGGTGTGCGACGCCGACACGACCAGCGTGGCCCTGGGGACACCCGCGCGCGCGAGCCGCGCCTCGAGCGCCCGCATGAACGAGCCATCGACGGCGATGAGGTCGAGCGCGACCCACGCCAGACGCGTGCCACCGGCCTCGAGCACGAGGGCGCGCGTGACCAGCGGATCGCGCTCCCCGGTCGACGGCTTGAACCAGAACGCGTGGGGGGCACGGCCGAACACGTCGGGGAAGAGGAGCCGCCGTTTCATCGCGCCGTAGCCCGCGAGCGGCGTCCCCGGCGGGACGCGCAGGGTGCCGGACGCCGCCCCGGCGCTCACGCAATCCGCGCAGCGCTCGCCGGCCGTCGCGACGGTCGTGGTGCCGACGCAGGCCAGGAGCAGGCTCAGGACGAGCGAGCGGCCGATCACCGCTCCGAGCACAGATCGGCCACCAGCGCCACCATCTCCGCCCGCGGCTCTCCACTGCTCTTGAGCCGGTGCTCGGTCTCCCAGCATCGGCGGAGCTTCCACGCGAAGTGGGCCTCGGAGCCGCTGCTGGAGCCGGTGAGCGTCTCGATCACGACGGGCGGGCGGCGGAGCGCCCGGGCGATCTCCTCGACCCGCCGCCCGCGGCGGCGCAGCGCGACGGCGGTCCACGCGGTCCGCACGTCGCGCGCCAGGACCGTGAGCAGCAGCATCGCGTCCTCGGTGGCGAGCAGGCGGTCGAGCGTCTTGAGGGCACCGGCGCGGTCGCGGCGCTCGACCGCGCGCGTGAGGTCGAAGATGTCGTCGAGCCGCTGCTCGCCGACGATCGCGCCGACGTCCTTGACACCGACGTTGCGGTTGTCGGGCCCGCCGGCGAGCGCCGCCTTCCGCGCCTCGCCCAGGAGGGTCGCGGTGTCCTCGCCCGTCAGCTCGACCAGGAGCCGCGCGGCCTCGTCGGTCAGCGTCAGCCCTTCGAGCGCCGCGCGCTGGCGGATCCATCCGGCGAGGTCGCGGGCGCCCCGCGTCGGGAGCTCGACGCTCGCCGCCGCCGGCAGCGCGCCGAGCAGCCAGTGGTCGGTGCGCCGCTCGCGCGAGGCGCGAAGCGGCTCGTCGGCCAGGAGCAGGAGACAGGTCGCCGGGTTTGGGCTCTTCGCGTAGCCTCCGATCGCCTCGGCGGCCTTCGCGGGAAGCACCTGGGCCCGGCGCACCGCTACGAGCCGGCGATCGACGCCCAGCGGCAAGGTCGAGGCCGACCGCACGATCTCGTCGGCGCCGCTCTCGCGGGCGTCGAAGACCTCGCGCCCCCAGGCCGCCAGCGCCCGATCGGGAAAGAGCCCGCGGGTCGCGGCGTCGAGCGCGTCGTCGAGGAGCTGCACGTCGCCGCCGTGCAGCAGGATCAGCGCGGGCGCCTCGCCCCGCTCGGCCTGCTTGAGGAACGTCGCGTAGTCCAGATCAAAACCTGTCGACGGTCAGGCTGACGATCGAGCGGCCGATTTCCGTCGCCGCCGTGCGGACCGCGCCCTCTTCGGCTCCGATCGTCTGCGACACGGCGCCGAGCACCTGGAAGTCGGCCTTCTCCCTCAGGCCCTGCTGGTCGAAGAGGACCGTGTTCCGCCGCACGTCGCGGAACTTGAGGTTCATCGTGACCTGCAGCCGGTACTGGCGCACATTGGCCTGGTTGTCGAACGCGATGGACTGGACGCTGTAGCCCACCACCTCGCCGTCGAGGATTGCGTCGGCGTCCTCGGGCTTGACCACCCGGAGCCGGCCGTTCGAGGCGAACGCCTGGACGACCGCGCTGGTCAGAAGGCTCTCGACCGCGGGCTCGCTGGTCTTGTTGGTGAAGACCGGGACCGCGACGGTCTTGATGTGGTCGGGGAGGTTGCCGCGGAACGAATACCCGCAGCCCGCGAGGGCGACGGCGAGCAGCACCAGGCTGAGCGCCGGCGCGCGGCCGGTTCGTGTCACGCGCGGGTCACGATGTTGACGAGCCGGTTGGGCACGACGACGACCTTCTCGACGCGGCGCCGCTCGACCCAGGGCTTCACACGGTCGTTACCGAGGGCGAGCTGCCGCACCTGCTCCTCGGCGGCGTCAACGCCGACCTGGAGCCGGCCGCGCACCTTGCCGTCGACCTGCACGACGACCGTGACTTGCGTCTTCTGCAGCGCCGCCGGATCGGCGACGGGCCAGCGCTGCTTGAAGAGGCTCTCACGATGGCCGAGCTGCTCCCACAGCTCCTCGGTCACGTGCGGGCAGAAGGGCCCCAGCAGGAGCAGGGTCGTCTCCACCGCTTCGCGAATGAGCGCGACGCGGTCTCCGGCCGCAGCGGCGCCGTCTCCGGAGGCGGCCTCGAAGGCCTGGAGCGCGTTGACGAGCTCCATGATCGCGGCGATCGCCGTGTTGAAGTGGAACTCGCGCTCGATGTCGTCGGTGACACGCTGGATCGTCTCGTGGATCGTCCGCCTGAACGCGCGCCCCGCCTCCGTCGTCGGAACGGCGACTACCCTCGAGCGATCCGAAGAGGCACCCGGCTCCGTCAACAAAACGGTGGCTGCCGTCGGGCGATCCGGGCGCCCAGCGGACGGGGGGGCACTCGGGGGGGGCGCCTCGCCCCCCCTGAGCTCGGACAAATGCCCGATGACGAACCGCCACACGCGGTTCAGGAACCGCGACGCCCCCTCGATGCCCTGGTCGTTCCACTCGAGATCCTTCTCCGGGGGTGCCGCGAAGAGCTCGAAGAGGCGGCCGGTGTCGGCGCCGTACTTCTCGCGCACGAAGTCGTCCGAGACCACGTTGCCCTTCGACTTCGACATCTTCGCGCCGTCCTTGATGACCATGCCCTGGCTGAGCAGCGCCATGAACGGCTCGTCGATCTTCGTGAGCCCGAGGTCGCGCAGCACCTTCGTGTAGAACCGCGCGTAGAGCAGGTGCAGCACCGCGTGCTCGATGCCCCCGATGTACTGGTCGACCGGCATCCAGTACGCGGCGGCGTTCTCCTCGAACATCCCGGTGTCGTAGCGCGGCGAGCAGTAGCGGAGGAAGTACCACGAGGACTCCACGAAGGTGTCCATCGTGTCGGTCTCGCGCTTGGCCGGGCCGCCGCAGCGCGGACAGGTCGCGTTGACGAAGTTCGCCGCGTTCGCGAGGGGCGAGCCGCCCTTGCCGGAGAGCTGCACGTCGCGCGGGAGCGCGACCGGCAGGTTCTTCTCGGCCTCGGGGACCATGCCGTCCTTCCCGCAGTAGAGCACCGGGATCGGCGCGCCCCAGTAGCGCTGGCGGCTGATGCCCCAGTCGCGGAGCCGGTAGTTCACCTTGGCGGTGCCGAGACCGCGCGAGACGAGCCAGTCCGTGGCGCGGCGCTTGGCCTCGGCGACCGGCAGGCCGTCGAGGAAGCCGGAGTTGATCTTGGTGCCGTCGCCCGTGTAGGCCTTGCCCGTCCAGCCGTCCGGCCGCTTGACCGTCTCGACGATCGGCAGGCCGTGCTGCTCGGCGAACTCCCAGTCGCGCTCGTCCTCGCCGGGGACCGCCATGATGGCGCCGGTGCCGTAGCCCATCAGCACGTACTCCGCGAGGAAGAGCGGCACCGGGGTGTCGTTGAACGGGTTCACCACCTTGGCCGAGAGACGGAGCCCGCGCTTGGGTCGGTCCGCGGCCGTCCGCTCGATCTCGGACTGCCGCGACACCTCGGCCCGGAAGCGCGCGACGGCATCGCGCTCGGCGGGGTCGCGCACCACGCGGTCGACGAGCGGATGCTCGGGGGCCAGCACCGCGTACGTCATGCCGAAGACGGTGTCGGGGCGCGTCGTGAAGACGCGGATCGCGAGATCGGGTTGCCCGTCGACCTTCAGATCGAACTCGGCCCCCTCGCTCTTGCCGATCCAGTTGCGCTGCATCGTCAGCACGCGCTCGGGCCAGCCCGGCAGACGATCGCACCAGGCGAGCAGCTCCTCGGCGTAGGCGGTGATCTTGAAGAACCAGCCGTCGATCTCGCGCGGGATCACCTCGGAGTCGCACCGCCAGCAGCGGCCGTTTTCGACCTGCTCGTTGGCGAGCACCGTCTGGCAGGACGGGCACCAGTTGACCGTCGAGCGCTTGCGATACGCGAGACCGCGCTCGAGCATCTTGATGAAGATGAGCTGCTCCCACTTGTAGTACGTGGGATCGCAGGTCGCGACCTCGCGATCCCAGTCGTAGGAGATCCCCATCTTCTGGAGCTGCGAGCGCATGTAATCGATGTTCTCGTAGGTCCAGATGACGGGATGCACGCCGTGCTCGATCGCGGCGTTCTCGGCGGGCAGCCCGAACGCATCCCACCCCATCGGATGCAACACGTTGTAGCCCCGCATCCACTTGTAGCGGGCGAGCAGGTCGCCGATCGCGTAGACGCGCACGTGACCCATGTGGATCCGCCCCGACGGGTAGGGGAACATCTCGAGGCAGTAGAACTTCGGCCGGCCCGGATCCTCGTGGACCCGGAACTGCTTCTTGTCTTCCCAGATCCGCTGCCACTTCGCCTCGATCTCGCGGAACGGATAGCGATCGGTCGACATGTTTAGGCTAGATTTTTAACATACTTAGCGAGCAGTGGCAAGCAGATGCGGGCCGGCGCTGCGGGCCGAGCCCGGCACGAAGGGGCGGCGAGGACCTACTTCTTCACCCCGAGCAGGCCGAGCGCCTCGTTGGCCTCGCGCATCGAGTCGACGTGCTTGCCTTCCTTGTGCAGGGCCTGGGCGCGATCGAGCTTGGCCAGCGCGTTCTTCACGTTCGGGTCGCTCTGGTTCATGGTGGCCGCGGCGTCGCGGCCCTGCTTGATGAGCACAGGACACATGGAGGCGGAGGCCGCCGAGGAAACGAGGGTCAGCGCCAGCACCGCCGCGCATCCCAGTCGGAATCGCATGAGTTCTACACCTCTCAGAAGGGGGCTCCGGCGTGACGCGGCGATGTGGTCGCCGCGCCACGCCCAAACCGATGTGGCCTTACTTCTTCAGATCCGCCGCGGCCTCGTTGGCCAGCTTGAGCGACTCGGCGTGCTTGCCCCCGTCGTGGAGCTTCTGCGCCTCGTCGAGCTTGGCGACGACCGCCTTCACCTTCGGGTCGTCGGCCTTCATCTTCGCGGCCGCCTCGCGCGTCTCCTTGATCACCTTCGGGCACGAGCTCGCGAACGCCGCGCCCGCGGTGAAGGCCAACGCGACCGTGACCGCCGTGACTGCCATGAGCTTTCTCATGTGCTGTCACCCCCCTCTGAGCCCGGTTGGCTCCGGTCATTGTAACAGTCCGCCGGGGGCTCCGGTTCCTTCTGTCCCGGCGCTTCCTTCTCCTCGGACGGGTGGAAGTGGTCGAAAATTCGCTGGGCGAGCTTCGGGGTGATCTTCGGCACCGCCGCCAGCTCGGCGACCGAG
>Ga0306921_10001884_pt1 | contig 20756 bp, 12 predicted proteins | sample sta12Cox44000080_FD_203760 | JGI IMG/M metagenome (GOLD analysis project Ga0306921, IMG submission 203760) | Lab enrichment of tropical soil microbial communities from Luquillo Experimental Forest, Puerto Rico - statoxic.12C.oxic.44.000.080 (v2)... | ecosystem: Environmental > Terrestrial >... | reverse complement strand
TTGCAGAAACGGAAATCTTTTCTGATTTTGTGACGTGCTCTTTCAGAACCGATTCGTAGGCAAAGTTGCCGTTTTCCTGCTTGGTCAGCACGGAGACGTGTTCCTGTGCAATCACGTTCACAGTTACATTTGCGAGCGCGATGCGGTTGAGTTGTGCATCGAGAGCGATGAGATCGACGGCGCGCGGTTTGTTCATTTCGATGTAACGCAAGTCGCCGTCGGGTTTGCAGCCGATCACATACGGCAGAGCTGAGACAAGCGCAGTCGTTGTGCCGGTGACGCTGCGGCCGCCTTCCGCCTCGAATCCTTCCGCGATAAAGCGCATCGAGTAGGTCGCATCGGCAAAGCGCTCCAGCTGCAAATCGAACTCCGTTTTGCCGGAGTCGTCGGTTTTGTTTTCGCCAAGCTCGACCGTCTGTTCATGCCGCTCTTTGTTCTCGTCGAAAAGCGGATCGAAGAAGACGTAATCTGGAAATTCTGAGAAAGAGAATGCGCTCGGTGCGAGCTCGAGGCGCGCAGTTATCTTGCGATCGGTCGCTGGCGTTCCATAGAGATTGGCGAGGGCAACCGAGGCGCGCATCTCCTTTGGCTGGATCCAGCCGCGTGCCGCATTTTGCGAAAGCCGCGTCTCGATCTTCATTCGGTCCGGCAAAAATTCTTTTACGTTTGCCGTGGTCGAACCGAGCAACGTTGAGCGCTTGCTGTTTTTAACGAGGTAAACGTTGAAGGTGTAGAGGCCGGTCGGTGATTCGTTGGCTGTTTGATAAGTAAGCTCGGTAAATCCGCTGTCTGGCAAATTGATTTTCCTGGTTTGAACCGCGTGATCTCGCGCGTCTATCACTTCGGTTTCAAGGGGAAGCCCTCCGAGCTGGCCATTCCAGTTGCGCTGCTCCACTACGATGCCGATGTGAACGTCGTCGCCCGGCCGGTAAACTCCGCGCTCGGTGAACACCAACGCGTCGAGATTTTCCGGTAAAACATTGTCAACGCCGTCGATGTCGAACCGGGAAAAGTTCAGTTGCCGATCTTCGCGGGCGTAAGGAATGAACGAGACATCGTCGCCGTTGCGCGCCACGAATGCGACCGGCGTTTTCTCGCGCGTCGATTTCTCGACCGACCCGAACGCGCAATGGCCATTTGCGTCGGTCGTAGCGCTTTGAATGGGGATACCGTTTTTGCCTAAAAGATCGACAACCAGATTCGGCAGCGGTTTTCCTTCCTTGATCGACATCAGAAAAATATCGTGAGTGCCGTCTGCATTTTTCTTGATCAGGATCCCGATATCGGTGACGAGAATGAACCGCGAGTCTTTGGCCGCGTTGATTGGTTTTTTCGTCAGTGGATCCCAGCCGCGCGCCGTCACGAAAAACAAACCGCGCTCGCTGCCGCCGTCCGCCGGCTTGCGCAAGTGCTCGGAGAAATCGAAAGCCGAATAGTTTGCCTTCGATTTGTTCTCAAGCGCGATGGGCTGCCTCTCTAGCGCGATCCGCGAAATGTTTTCCTCATTGAAAAGATCGGAAACTTGAAACCGCGGATGCTGGAATTTTCCTTCGGTTTGACTGATAAGATGGTTGATCTGCGTCGTGGCGACGCGCGCAATTTCGTATTCGATCGCATTGAGTCCACGGGAGCGAATCGATAGTTTTCGTTCGCCGTTGAGCGCAAGCAGACCGCCCTGGCCTTCGATCTGAACTTCGCGCGGCAACGCCGGAACATTGACCACCGCGCTGTAATCTTCACTCAGCGGAAAACCTCCAAACGAGCGCACGCCTTTGTTTACTCGGACATAAAGCTCGCCATCGCTCTCGACGCGGACGCAAAACGCGTGTTGCCGGCCTTGTGGTTTCTCGGATTCGACTAGGGCGAATACCACTGGGCGCGCAGCGTCGAGCACGTCGTCGGGAACATCAGTCGCGCTTTTCCAAAGTTCGGTTTCCGTTACTTGCGACCCGACCGAGTCCTCATCCGAATCAGTCTCTTCGCTCGAAGCAGTGGAATCCTCGGGCGTTTGATCGGCGTCTTCCGAGCTTTCAACCTCAGCGTCTTTTTCAGCCTCTGAAACCTTGCGCTTTGGCAGCAATCGGATTTGGAGCGCTTTCGCCAGTTCGCGCGTACTGATGTCGGCGGTAGTCGTGAGAACGATGAGTTGCTCCGGCTCACCATTCTTATTGCGCGCGATCGTTGTTTGAATGGAATCGATCCGAAACATCGATGCGACCGATGGGAACCGCAGTTTTTCTTCGATTGCGTTCCGCGTCTGCGCGCCGCCTTGCGCGGTGCGGACGCCTTTCGTTACCGTAAGCTTGAGAAAATCGTCCTGGTCCGGCAGTACGATAGGGGAGCTGTGTACGTAAGCGATGCGCCGATGCAGCCCATAGGTGGTAGTGAAATGCGGCGCTGGATCGTTAGGCGAGAAAATGTTTGAACCGCCGACCAGTGTGAGTTGGACGTGTCGATCCAACTCCCCGGGATCAACTGCGTGCGTCAGCTCCAACGTCGCGCTGATTTCACGGCGTGTTGGACTTGTCGGGTCCTGATAGATTTCGAGTTCTCTAATGGCGATGGAGAATGGTGGCGTCTGTGTGTCATAGACGAGTCGCTCCATCGAGACATGGCGCGGGAAGAAATTCTTTTCGAAGATTACGCTGAATTTCTGATCTGCCGGCCAATCCTCGCCCGGTTCGAAGACAAGAATGTCGGCCTGACTCCAGTGCCACGCCCCGTTCAAATGCGGCTCAAGCCGCACCCCTTGGACGGACGGCTTTTTAAGATCTTCAAGACGCGCGGCTGATTCGCTGAAACGAATTATCAGCCGCGGGAACTTCAGTTCTTTCTCCAGTTTGGTGACTTCGATTGGAACGATCTTCGCCGACACCTTCTTCGGTTTTGGAAGATGCGAATACCAGTTCCAGGTCCACGCGCCGCCGCAGGAAATCACAAAGATCGCGATCATCGTCGACAAAATTAGCCTCGGATGAGCGCGCTCGAAGCGATTCCAGCCGTCCGCGGTTCGGCTCAGCCAACCCGGTGGTCGCCAGGAAAGACTGCCGAAGAATAGCTCGGCAAGTCGCAGTATCGCTTCGGCAATGCGAGACGTGGAGTCATTGAATTTTGCGAGAATGTCTGAGGTTTTCATGAGGTGAATACGTGTGCTGCGCCAAAATCTTTCAGGAATTTTTGCGAAAAATTCGGCGGTTTAGATGCGCTTAGCGGCAACGGCGCTGGCTCACAGGTTAGCTTGGGGCATCGCCCAGGAATTCGAATGTGGCACAGGCATCGAGCGCTGAAGGCGCGAGTCAGTCGAGCGCGTTTTGCGCATTTAAAATGCGTTTGGAGAATTAATCCGATGACTTGTGTCGCATTTCTGCGCTAATGGGATTTCTTTTGGCACAGATCGTGGGGCGATGGCCCAAGCTCGAAGTTAAGCTTCGCCGTTGGGCTAATTTAATGCGGCGGTTTGGAGACCGCCGCTCCTTGATTGCCGCCGCTCGTGGCACCAGTTACAAACATGCGTATGAAACAACCAAGCCTGCTCGCGACCCGACGCAGCCTTGTCGAGCGGTTAGCCGACTGGGGCGATCAAGTCCGGTGGCAGGAATTTTTCGACACCTACTGGAAACTGATCTACTCAGCCGCCCGACAATCCGGTCTCACAGATACCGAAGCACAGGAAGTCGTGCAGGAAACGGTGATCACTGTTGCTAAGAGCATAGACAAATTGAAATACGATCCGGCAATCGGCTCCTTCAAAGGCTGGCTGTTGCGGATCACGCGCTGGCGAATCGCCGATCAATTTCGCAAACGCGAACCGGGGAATGTGAAACGTCCTCGTTCACCGGACGATCGGGCAACGGCGACCATCGAGCGTGTGCCCGATTCGCGTGTCGTCGATCTTGATGCGGTCTGGGAAGCGGAGTGGAAAGAGAATTTATTTGAAACAGCGATCGCGCGCGTGAAGAAGCAAGTCGAGCCGAAACAGTATCAAATTTTCGATTGCTACGTGCGCAAGGAATGGCCGGCACAAAAAGTTGCCGAGCGATTGCGAATCAATATCGGCGAGGTGTACCTGGCGCGTCACCGCGTCGGCGCGTTGCTGAAGAAGGAAATCAGAGCGCTGAAAAACATTTCCGGAACATAGATCTTTGGTCTGTGTGCCCAGCGGGTTTGTAACCCGCTGGATTCAGCCGTGATCGGCGGGCAACGGAGTCCAGCTTCGCCAAGCGCACAGGACGCAGCCCTATGTTCCGCGAATTGCTTCGTATCGGGGGCTTGTGTAAAATTCGGGCCATTCCCGATCAAGTTTCCGCTCAGATACCGATTATTCCCGATCACGAGTTGCTGCGCGTGATCGGCCGCGGCGCTTACGGTGAGATTTGGCTGGCGCGGACGGTGACCGGCGCGTTCCGCGCGGTCAAAGTTGTCTATCGCAGGACGTTTGAAAGCGAGCGCGCATTTCTGCGGGAATTCGAAGGCATGTCCGCGTTCGAGCCGATCTCCCGCGCACACGCCGGATTCATGAACATTCTGCATGTCGGGCGGACTGCCCATTATCTCTATTACAGCATGGAATTGGCGGACGATCATCTGGCCGGACGCAAAATCGACATCGCCAGTTACCAACCGCGCACATTGAAAAGCGATCTCGCGCGACACAAACACCTCTCTGCTGACGAGTCGATTCGTCTGGGCCTTTCACTGACGGAAGCACTCGGAGCATTGCACGCGCGCGGGCTCACCCATCGCGATATCAAACCCTTGAACATTATTTTTGTCGATGGCGTGCCGAAGCTCGCCGACATCGGTTTGGTCGCGGCCACCGGACAGCAATCATTCGTGGGCACGGAAGGTTACGTTCCGCCGGAAGGACCGGGCACGCCGTGCGCCGATATTTACAGCCTCGGCAAAGTTCTTTACGAGACCTGTACCGGAAAGGACCGGTTCGATTTCCCGGAGGTCGATTCGCAATTGAGCGTGCGGGCGGATCGCGAGCGTCTGTTGCAAGTCAACCATGTGCTCATCAAAGCGTGCGCGAACGATCCGAAGAAACGTTACGCGTCAGCCGCGGAGATGCACCGGGACCTCGCGGAACTTGGGCGCGGCGAACGTCCGGCAAAATCTCGCGCGAAAATTCTCGGGTTGGCAGCATCGCTTGTGGTACTTGCGGCAGCTGGAATCGGATTTTGGCTGAGCCGCTCGCAGCCGGCCATTGATCTGCATCTGCAAACTACGATTCAAACTGAGCCGGCTGGCGCGCTCGTCGTTTTTGGCGATCACGCGCAAAAAAGCCCGGCCACATTCGCAGATTTAGAAGCGCGTACATACAACCTGCGCATCATGAATCCGGGATATGAACCGGTGGAAACGAGTATCGACTTCAGGCGCAAACATTCGCTGGATCTGCCGCCATTTCGACTCGTGCGAAGTAAAGGCGCGCTTCAGATACAATCTGACCCGGCCGGCGCGCAGTTCTCTGTGCGAAGCGAAGATGGTCAGATTTTCCACGAAGGCGTGACGCCGCAAACAATCGCCGATCTTCCAACCGGAAAATATTCGATCGTCGCGCGCCGTGGCGACTGGGAAATGCACCAGGGCGTCGAAGTGCAGCGCGGCGAGACCGCCACTAAATCGTTCGCCTTTGTCAGCGCGATCACAAGTATCATCAGTGACCCCAACGGCGCGGAGATTTATGTGGACGGAAAATCCCGTGGCCACGCACCGCTGCAACTGGATCTGCCCGCGCGTCCGCACGAGCTGGTCGCACACCTTGATGGCTGGCCTGACGAACAGCAAAAAATCAACGTTGAGGCTCAACGGGAAAACACCGCGCATTTTGTTTTTGCCAATGGGAGTGTGAAAATCACCAGCGCACCAGGCGGCGCGAGCGTGGTTGCGAACGGAAAAGAGCTCGGTCAGACGCCGCTGGTGATCGAAGAAGTGAAACCCGGCGATGTGAATTACGAGCTGCGGCTGATCGGTTACAAGTCCGGTTCGGTCAGCGGCAAAGTTGAACCGCAACAACAAACGTTTCTGGCGGCGCGTTTGGAAAAGAGTGTTGGTCCCGCGCTGGGGCAACCGTTCACTAATTCACTGGGAATGAAGTTTGTTCCGCTCGGCGAAATTCAGATGTCGGTGTGGGAAACGCGGGTGCAAGATTACGAAGCGTTTTGCCGCGCGACAGGGCGACACTTTGAGCCGGCCGACTTTCGCCAGACCGCAACAGATCCGGTGGTGAAAGTGAATTGGTTCGACGCAGTGGCATTTTGCAAATGGCTCACTGAAAAGGAACACGACGAAAATCTGATTGAAGATCGCCAAGTTTACCGGCTGCCGACCGATCAGGAGTGGAGCATGGCAGTGGGTCTGATTAATGAAATCGGCACGACGCCGGAAGCGCGCGATGGCAAAATAAAAAACGAATTTCCATGGGGAAAACAGTGGCCTCCGCCCAATGACGCGGGAAATTGCGGCATCGGTGGAGGACACCGCCACAGCGCAACAATGCCGGTTGGAAGTTTCAAACCTAATTCGTCAGGCTTGTACGATCTTGGCGGAAACGTTTGGGAATGGTGTCTCGACACTTATAAAGGCGACAACAATGCAACTGGTCGCGATTGGGGTGTGCTGCGCGGCGGCTCCTGGGCAACGAAGAATCGTCTGGAAATGGAGTCCTCCTATCGAAACGTAGTCGATCGCAATGATCGTGATGTGATCTACGGTTTTCGCTGCGTGCTGGCAGCGGAACTCGGCAACGAAATTGAGAATAAATGAGTTCCATTTATCATCGTAAAAGCCGATGTGGCGGAATGGCAGACGCAACGGACTTAAAATCCGTTGGGCCGTAAAAGGCCCGTGCCGGTTCGAGTCCGGCCATCGGCAAGTTTCCAGTTAGGGGATGGGGCTCTCGGCGTGCGAATAGATGGAACGTCCACTTTTTATTCCAGTAATTCTCGGAACAGCTCGGCAAGGGAGACAGAGCGAACACGTCGCGCGTTTTGTTTTTGAGCAGACAAAGAAACGCGTCGATGTGGAGACCGAGTTGATCGACGTGCGCGAGCTTCCGATGCGGCTTGACGATGAGGGAGAGCAAATGAAAGACCCAGCATTCGCGGCGACGATCGAGCGGTGCGATGGAATCATTCTCGTTGTGCCGGAATACAATCACGGTTATCCCGGGCTTCTGAAACACGCGCTCGACATGAATTTGAAAGAATACATTCACAAGGCGGTCGGGATTTGCGGTGTGTCGGCTGGTCCGTTTGGCGGCGCGCGTGTGATTGAGAATCTCCTGCCGGTGATGCGCGAGCTGGGTCTCGTTGCAATTTTCGAGGACGTCAATTTTGGAAACGTCGGGACACTCTTCGATGAGCAAGGCAATTTGGTCGATCAGAGTTATGTTCGACGCGTGGGCAAATTTCTGAATGAACTAGTTTGGATGGCGCGTGTTCTTCGCTACGGTCGCGAGAATATTTCGGAGGGTACAGTGCTGGAGTGATGCAGAAATGCCGGAAGACGCAGTAAGCGAGCGAATGCGGCGCCTGGACATTCGTGAGGCCGATCTGGAGGAAACGTTCGCGCGTTCGCGCGGGCCGGGCGGACAACACGTGAACAAGGTTTCAACTGCCGTGACACTGCGACATCAGCCGAGCGGCGTCAGCGTGACGGTTCAGGATTCCCGCTCGCAAGCGATGAATCGCAAGCTGGCGCGGGAACGGTTGCTCGATGCTGTCGAAGCTGCTCGAGAAGAGAAGCGGACTGCGGAAATCGCGGAGCGCGAAAAGGCGCGCCGAAGAAAATCGCCGCGACCATCTGCTCTTAAGCAGAAAATTTTGGAGGAAAAACGGAAACGGAGCGAACTGAAGCGACAACGTGCCAAGATCGAAATTTAAGGGAATTTCTTCGTTCCAATACATCTTTCAGAGCCAGTTGTGACGAATTACTTTTAAAGAGGCAATTCAACTATGAAACGAACGATCATTGTCATTTCTGCGTTTTCGCTGCTGGGTCTGCTGCTGGTGTCTTGCTCGAGCCAACCCGAGACGACCACTACTACAACGCGTCAAACCACTGTGACTGCGCAGCCGCCTCCGCCTAGTATGACGACCACGACAACGCATACGACGGGCGGTTACTAAGAGGCGGACGTTGCCGATTCGAAAAGGAGGGCCGCCGAGCGGGGTTCCTTTTCATTTACGGATTGGATGAGCTCCCCGTGCGAAGGAGCCGCGAAACCGCGTTTACGACTTATCGACGGGAGTTTCCGTGCTTTGCGCTTGTTCCTCTTCCGCCTCACTGACCACAGGCGCGATGGCTTGCAGTTTCTCGCCGTTCCGTAGGTCCATTAATTTTACGCCCATGGTGTTGCGCCCCGTCTCGCGGATTTCTTTCACGCGGGTGCGCACCATCTGGCCTTTGTTGGTGATCAACATGATCTCGTCAGACTCGCGTACTGTGAGCGCGCCGACGACGTCGCCGGTTTTTTCTCCAGTCTTCATGGTGATAATGCCTTTGCCCCCGCGCGATTGCCGCCGGTAATCATCGAACGGCGTGCGTTTGCCGATTCCGTTTTCCCCGGCCACGAGCAGCATGGCGTTTGGATCGACGATCGCGATGGCCACGACATGGTCGCCCTTCTCAGGGCGAATTCCCCAGACGCCGACGGTGTTGCGACCCTGATCGCGCAGTTGTTCTTCGTGGAAGCGCAAGCTCATTCCGTCTTTCGTGATGAGCACAATCTCGTTGTTGCCGTTCGTTAGTTTCGCGTCGATCAAACGATCGCCTTCTTCGATTTGGATGGCGATGATGCCGCCGCGCCGAACATTCGCATAATCAGACAAATTCGATTTTTTGACGATGCCAGACTCCGTCGCGAAAACGATGTGCAGATTTTCATCCCACGTTTGATCGACAGCGTTCGGGCCGGCTCCGGATTTTTTGGATTGGACGCGAATTGTGGCCGCGATTTTTTCGTCGGGCTTGAGCTCGAGAATATTGGCGATTGAGCGGCCTTTCGCCGCGCGTCCCATCTCGGGGATCTCGTAAACTTTTTCCACGTAAGCGCGCCCCCTCGCTGTGAAGAACATCAGATAATCGTGCGTGGTGGCGGTAAAAAGGTGCTCGACGAAATCGCCTTCTTCCTGCTCAGTGGCGCCTTCGCGCGTGGCCATACCGATCACGCCCTTGCCGCCACGGCGTTGTGCACGAAATGCGCTCACAGCGGTGCGCTTGATAAAACCGCCGTGTGTGATGCTGATTATGCAGCCTTCGTTCGCGATGAGGTCTTCCACGTTGATCTCCGCTTCTTCGGGAACGATTTCCGTCAGACGCGGCGAACCGTATTTGTCACGGACTTCGCGCAATTCCTTCTTAATGATGGTCAATACCCGCTGCTCTTTCGCCAGAATATCGCGAAGGTCCTTGATCGATTCGATTACGTCCTTGTACTCTGTCTCGATCTTTTCGCGCTCGAGCCCGGTGAGTTGATACAAACGCAGGTTGAGAATCTCGTCAGCCTGCTGTTCGCTGAACGCGTAACGGCCTTCCGCCAGCCGCGCGGGGTTGCGAATGACGATGCCGATTTGCTCGACTTGTCGCTTCGTGAAATCGAATGCCAACAATTTGACCCGCGCTTCATCTTTGTTAGCTGATTCGCGAATGATGCGTATGAATTCGTCGAGGTTCCGAAGCGCAATCAGATAACCTTCCAGCGTTTCGGCGCGCTCTTCGGCTTTGCGCAATTCGAAACGCGTGCGGCGCAAGACGACCTCGCGGCGATGCTCAATATAAGCCGCGTTGGCTTCCTTGAGTGAAAGTAGCTTCGGCCGGCCACGGTCGATCGCCAGCATGATCACCGCAAAAGACGATTCCAACGCGGTGTGCTTGTAGAGATTGGCGATGATGACTTTCGGGTTCGCGTCGCGTTTGAGCTCGATGACGATGCGCGTGTTCTCGTCCGACTGATCGCCGACATAGCTGATGTCTGTGAGCACTTTTTCGTTTACTAAGTCTGCGATGCGCTCCACCAGCGTGGCGCGGTTTACGCCGTACGGAATTTGCGTGATGACGATTTGCTCGCGGCCGCCTTTAAGCTCTTCAACGCCGGCTTTCCCCCGCGCTTTCATACTCCCCCGACCGGTCTGGAAATACTGGCGGATGCCGTTGATGCCGCAGATGACGCACCCAGTTGGAAAATCCGGCCCCTTCACGTGCTTCATCAACTCGTCCAGTGTGATGTCCGGGTCATCGATCTGTGCGCAAATTCCACCGATGACTTCGGTGAGATTATGCGGAGGAATATTGGTGGCCATGCCGACGGCGATTCCGGTGCCGCCGTTAACGAGCAGATTCGGAAACGCGGCGGGGAAAACTGTTGGCTCAGTGCGCGTCTCGTCGTAATTCGGGACAAAATCGACGGTGTCCTTCTCCATGTCGGTCATGAGCGCGGCGCCGAGGTGCGTCATGCGCGCCTCGGTGTAACGCATCGCCGCCGGCGGATCGCCCTCGACCGAACCAAAATTTCCCTGCCCATCGACCAGCGGTTCGCGCATTGCCCACGGCTGAGCCATATGCACGAGGGTGGGGTAGATCACTGCTTCACCGTGCGGATGATAATTACCGCTGGTGTCGCCGCATATTTTCGCGCACTTCCGATGTTGCCGTCCCGGGAACAGCGACAAATCGTGCATCGCGTAAAGAATTCTTCTCTGCGATGGCTTCAGCCCGTCGCGCGCGTCCGGCAGCGCTCGCGAGATGATCACCGACATCGAGTAATCGAGGAACGACCTTGATACTTCCTCCGCCACGTTTACCGGCTCGACTTTTTCGTTCGGATTAAGCATGGTTTCGCCGCGTTGAACTGTTGAACGTTAAACCGTTGAATCGGAAACTCGATATAACGTTTTAACGATGTAACAAGCCACGTTGGTCATTCCTTGGTCATTCGCGATTCGAGCTTCGTCATTTCAAACGTCCAGATTTCGGACGTTTAATGCGTTGTCTTCGATAAATTGCCGGCGCGGTTCGACCACGTCGCCCATCAAAATCGTGAACATCTTGTCGGCATCGACGGCGTTGTCCTCGTTCAAATCCACCTTTAGGAGCTTGCGCTTCTCGGGATTCATCGTGGTTTCGAACAACTCTTTGGCGTTCATCTCGCCCAGGCCTTTGAATCGCTTGATCTGCACCCCGCGACGCCCGATTTCCAAAATCTTTTGCAGGATCTCGGGAATCGAAAAAAGCGGATGCGCGACGGCCTTCTCGCCTTCGCCCTCGATTAATTCGAAGATTGGCCGATCGCTTGCTGCGTAATGGCCGACCTTCAGACCTTTCCGTGCCAGTTCCAGAATCAGTTTTTGTATAGCCGCCGACTCGTGCAGCTCGACAAGCTTGCCACGCCGACGGACGCCATTTGTTTTCGGAGGCGCCTGACTCTCTCCCAGCGGCAACAACTCTTGTTCAATCTGAGTATCGAATAAGTTGAGATCGAGATTTTCCTGATGAAACTGGCGCACCGCTTTTTCGTCGTGAAAATAATGCACCGTCTCATCGTTGCCCTCGCGTACTTTCACAAGGTAGGTCGGCAGTTTGCCGGATCGGGAATTCCGCTCGGCGAGGTAAGTTTCGAAATCGCCTCCGTGTCGCCGAACGGCTTCGCTCAGCTTCGCAAGTTTCCCCAGCGATTCGAGAATGTCCTTTAATTGCGCCGCAGTGATTTCCTTATCATCCGCCAAGTTTTTCAGCCGCACATCCTCCGCGCCGAGCGAGATCAAGATTTTGTTTAGCTGAACGTCGTCATCGACGTATTCCTCGCGCTTTTTTCGTTTGATCTGATAAAGGGGTGGCTGCGCGATGTAAATCCTCCCGGCGCGCACGAGTTCGGTCATCTGCCGGAAGAAAAAGGTCAGCAACAGCGTTCGAATGTGTGAGCCGTCCACGTCTGCGTCGGTCATGATGATGATGCGGCCGTAGCGCAGCTTTGCGATATCGAACCGGCCTTCGTCCTTGCCATTGCCGTCTTCTTTCGGTTTGCCAATGCCGGTGCCGATTGCCGTGATCATCGACTGGATTTCAGCGTTCTTGAGAAATTGATCTTCCCGCGCTTTCTCGACGTTGATCAACTTGCCGCGGATCGGCAGAATCGCCTGATAACGCCGGTCTCGTCCCTGTTTCGCGGAGCCGCCAGCTGAGTCGCCCTCGACAATGTAAAGCTCTGTCAATTCCGGATCGCGCTCCGAACAATCAGCTAATTTCCCGGGCAGCCCACCACCGGTCAGCGCTCCCTTGCGAATTGTTTCCCTGGCTTTTCGAGCAGCTTCCCGCGCTCGCGCGGCGGTGAGCACCTTGTCGAAGATGCGGCGCGCAACAGGCGGATTTTTGTCAAAGTAAGTCATCAATCCGTCGTAAGCGACCGAGTTCACGATTCCGTCGATCTCCGTGTTGACGAGTTTCACCTTGGTCTGCGATTCGAAGCGCGGATTCGGCAGTTTCACGCTGAGCACGCAGATCAATCCTTCGCGCACATCGTCTCCGGAAATCGAGGGGTCCTTCTCTTTCAGCAGAGTATTTTGCTTGGCGTATTGATTGACAGCTTTGGTGAGCGCCGTGCGGAAACCCGTCAAATGCGTACCGCCATCGGGATTAGGGATGGAGTTCGCAAATGGCAATATCTGGTCGTTGTAACTATCGTTATATTGCAGCACCACATCGACAAACACTTCATCGCGCCGGCGTGAAATTGCGATCGGCTTCGGATGTAGGACTTGTTTGTTTTCGCCCAGCTGCTTTACGAACTCTTCGATGCCATGTTTGTAGAAAAATTTTTCCTTCTTCGGCGGATCGCTCCGCTCGTCTGTGAGCGTAATGTCGAGACCCGGATTAAGGAAGGCGAGCTCGCGCAGGCGAGTTGCCAGTCGCTCGAATTTAAATTCGGTCGTGATGGTGAAGATCGTCGGATCAGGCAGAAACGTGATCAGCGTGCCGGTAGTTTTTTTGCTTTTGACTTCACCAATGACCGTAAGTTTGTCGGTCGTTTTGCCCTTCGCGAAAGCCATGTGATAGACTTTGCCATCGCGCGAGACCTCTACCTTGAACCATTCCGAAAGGGCATTCGTGCATTTCGCGCCTACGCCGTGCAACCCGCCGGAATATTTGTAAGCGCCCTGCCCAAATTTTCCGCCGGCGTGCAGATTCGTCAGCACCAGTTCGATCGCCGGCATCTTCCATTTGGGATGAACATCAATAGGAATGCCGCGGCCATTGTCTCGAACGGAGATCGATCCATCCACATGAACGATCACTTCGATCTTCGTGCAAAATCCCGCGAGATGTTCGTCAATGGAGTTATCAACGACTTCGTAAACCAAATGATGCAGTCCACGTTCGTCCGGATCTCCGATGAACATCCCAGGCCGTTTCCGAACCGCTTCGAGGCCCTCTAACTTGTCGATTTGCGCGGCGTCGTATTTCTGTGTGGCGGCGATTCCAGTCGAGCCGCGAGATATTTTTTCGACCGGAATTTCTTCTTGAACTTGCGCCATAAAAGTGGGCCAACTGACCCACACAAAAGATCATACCCGGAAACGGCCCTAAAACAACAAATAATCTCGTGGTTTCGAGCAGTTTATTTCCGCTAGGGATGGAGGTCGCCACCTACAAAAGCCCCATGATATTGTGGTTCGCGGGCGGGCGCCAGTTTGCTGAATTTTGGTGTCTTGACCGCGTCGTTTCAGACTCCCAAAATAGACTCTTTTATGCGCCTCAAAACGCTCTGGGAAGCACGGTGGGTTTTGTTGTTGCTCACGTTGTTGGCAGTGGCTGGCGCGGCCTTTTCCGCATGGTTGTGGTGGTTCTTTTTCTTGCTGTTTCTTTTCACTGTTGCCTTCTTCCGCGACCCGGAACGGACGGCGCCGGTAGATCCAAATCTGATCGTGGCTCCGGCTGATGGAACCATCATGGACATCGTTGAATCGGATGAAAGCCAGGTGCTCAAAACACGAACACGACGTATCGGAATTTTCTTGTCGATCTTCGACGTCCATACAAACCGCGCGCCAATCGATGGCCGCGTTGTTTATCGCCAACATCGAGAAGGCCTCTGTCTCGATGCGCGTCGCGCGGATTGTTCCAAGAAAAACGAATCGATGACTTGGGCTTTCGAGAATCCGCGAGTTACGATCGTCGTGCGCCAGATCACCGGTGCAATCGCCAGACGCATCGTGGCCTGGGCACAAATCGGGGATGAATTGAGGAAAGGCGAGCGGTTCGGAATGATTCGCTTCGGTTCGCGAACAGAATTATACTTGCCGCTTAACGCTGAAGTGCTCGTGAAAACAGGCGATCACGTCCTCGGTGGCTCGACAATTATCGCGCGGCTGGCGGAGGGAAAAGTTGAAGAGTTGAAAAGTTAAACAGTTAAAAAAGTGAACTGGTCGTGCTGGTGAATTCCGATTCAACCAATTAACTTTTTAACTATTTAACTCTACCGAAGGCATGAACGAACAGCCATCCAAAATCTATCTTCTGCCGAATCTGATGACGGCGGCGAACCTGTTTTGTGGATTCACCGCCACCCTTAAAATTCTCGAAGGCGCGCTGCTCCAGGCATCGAATCCCGATGCAGCTGGTGACCTTTTTCACACTGCCATCTGGTTCGTTCTCGCTGCCTTTGTCTTTGATTTTTTAGACGGACGTCTTGCGCGGCTGGGTGGGCACGAGAGTCCATTCGGGCGCGAGTTCGACTCACTCGCTGATATTGTCTCGTTCGGCCTTGCGCCTGCGCTGATGGTTTACCGCGTGGTGTTACAGGAGTTTCCGCGCGCCTGCTGGATTATCGCGTTCATTTACCTGGCGTGCGGTGCGCTGCGCCTGGCCCGTTTCAATTCAATGGGCGCAAAGAACGAGGGAGCTAATCACCAAAACACTTTCACGGGTTTTCCCATTCCAGCCGCCGCCGGTCTAATTGCGTCGATCACGTTGTTTCTGCTTTGGCTCGCTCAAGGCGAACATCGCCTTGGCAACTGGCGCTTCGTTCTGCCGCCATTGTTGCTCTTTCTTTCCTTCATGATGTTTAGCCGGTTCCAATATCCGAGCTTCAAGGCGCTCAATTGGAAAACGAAGAAATCGATCCCGCGTTTCCTTATCATCATTCTGGTACTCATTTTCACCGTTTTGAATTATGAATGGATGCCAGCGGTTTTGTTCCTGGCGTATTTGCTTTACGGAGTGCTGAGACCCTGGCTCTCGCGCGAATGGCGACGCGAGATTGAAGAAGAAATCGGCGAAGAACCATCGGCGGAGACTGCTGAACAAACGCGCTAGGATTGGCGATCTAACACGTTGTCATCACCAGCGAAACGAGAGACCTCTCGAAATTTCGGTGATTACACATGTTAGCAGGAATACAATGCATCCGATGTCCGAGCGGTATAGCAATTTGCATGACGAAAGCTGCAACTGTGAGGTTCCTCGCTGCGCTCGGAATGACGCGAAAGCTAAGCGCCCCGATTTAACCGCGAGAGGATTTCGGGATCGCGCACGTCCGCCCATTCTCCGGTCAGCACGACCGCCTTAACTCTTTTCCTGGATAGCGCCAGTGCGCTAATCGCGTCGGTCAATTCGTATTCGCCGCGTAGGGACGGTTTCAGTTTCGCTGTGAATTCGAAAATGCTGGGGCGAAACGTGTAAAGGCCGGCGTTGTACCAACTGGTTTCTTCACCGGTTTCCGACTTTTCGCGAATGTCGATGAGTTCCATGTGTTCATTTAGAAAAACAGCACCACCTTTCCTGACGTCCTCGCCGCGTGTCACGGTGACAACTGCCTGGACGTTGTCCGGAATATCGACAACGCGTTTGTAATTTGTCGGATCGACTAAAATGTCGCCGTAGCTCAGAACGAATGGGGTATCTTTGACGAAATCACGGGCGAGATCGATGACGCGACCGGTTCCATCCTGCACCGTCTGTGTCGCGTATTGAATCGCAATATCGTAGCGCGAACCGTTGCCTAGAAAATTTCGCACCGTGTCGCCGCGATAGCCGACGACGATGAGAAACTCGCGTATTCCCGCATCCCGCAGTCCTTCGACGATGTGTTGCAAGACCGGTTTGCCGCGGACTTCGATCATCGGTTTGGGAAGATTGGTAGTCAGTTCCCGCATACGTGTGCCGCGCCCTGCCGCGAGCACAACAGCCTTGTTGATCGTGCTCATATTCGCAGAGGTCGGCGCGGTGCGCCGTCCCTACTATCAATCAGTCCTCTTTTCTGTAATAATCAGCGCCGGCAAATTGGCTTGTTTAACCAATTCGCTCACCTTGGCGACATCTTCTTGCTTGAGCTGTGCCCATTTTTTCAACTGCTCATCTAACTGGCTGCTCAACATTTGAAACACGTTGGACTGGGGGTTTGTCGGCTCATTGTCGCCGGTATCAATCACGTGGCTGAAGCTATCAAATCGCTCGTTTAACATGTTTGGGAAAGCGAGGTTCGCTTCCGAACCCTTCATGTTCACTTGAATAAGCTTCTGCTCGACTTCGGACATTTTGTGATCGAGATCATCGGCTGCCGCGAGCGCCGGTTTTAGACGCCGATCGTCGCCGAAGCGCTTGTGCAGCGCTTGAATCTGTGATCTGAGATCACGGATTTCGTTAACGGCTTGATGCAGCTGTGAGATCCGATCGTTCACCTGCGTCGCCAAAGTGAACTGTTTCTGGACCGCCGCTTCCTGTCCCTTTGTTCGCGGATCGATCACCAAATGCAGCCGCGCGGTCTGCGACTTGCCGCCGACAGTCAGTTTTACTTGATAATCGCCGGGCAACGCGAGCGGCCCTTTGGGGCCAGTCCCGGAATAAAACGCGCCCGGGATTTGTATTGGGTCACCGTAGCGCAAATCCCACGCGAACCGGTTCATTCCCTCGTTTGCTGGAATCGTCTTCACCCGCTCGACGCGATCCGGCCATTCAGGTGGTTGTTCACCTTCTTTATTCTCTTTGTTGGAAAGGCGTCTGACGACTTTGCCTGAAGCGTCAAGAATCTCCAGCGAGACCTCTTCTTTCGGCGCGGTCTTGAGATAATAATCGATGATTGCCCCTGGTGGCGGGTTATCGCCGACCGGGTGGCGTTTGTCGAATTCCTCGGGGTAATGTAAACGCAACGCAGTCTGTGGTTGATAAAGAATGACATCTGCCTGGCCGGATTGCGCGTTCACCTGACGAACTGGCGTCAAATCATCCAATACCCAGAAAGAACGCCCGTGCGTTGCCACTACCAGATCGTCATCTTTGACGACCAGATCGTGAATCGGTGTGGCCGGCAGATTCAATTGCAGCGGTTGCCAGTGCGCGCCGTCATCGAATGAAACAAAGACGCCGAGTTCAGTCCCCGCGTAGAGCAGTCCTTTGCGCTTGGGATCTTCGCGCACGGCGTGCACATACGCGCCATCGGGAATTCCGCGCACAATCGAGGTCCAGTTCTTCCCAAGATCAGTGGTCTTAAAAATGTACGGCTTAAAATCGTCGAGCTTGTGTCGATCCACCGCCACATAAGCAGTGTTGCCGTCGTGCGGCGAGGGTTCGATCAGATCCACCGTACTCCAGTCGGGCATTTTCGGTGTGACGTTTGACCAATGCTGGCCATCGTCGGTCGTAACCTGAACGAGCCCATCATCTGTGCCTGCCCAGAGCGTTCCTTGCTTTACTGGCGATTCCGCCAGCGCGAACACCGTGTCGTAATACTCAACCGAGGTGATGTCATTCGTCAGCGGGCCACCACTTGGTTGCTGTTTCGATTTATCGTTGCGCGTGAGATCGCCACTGATTTGCGTCCAGCTTTGTCCGTGATCCGATGATTTGAAAACGCATTCGCCTGCTGTGTAAATCACATCGGGGTTATGCGGCGAAAGCATGAGCGGCGTGACCCATTGAAAACGATGGATGAGATCGGCAGCGCCATGCCCGGAGTTATCGATCGGAACGGGACTAACGTCCTGCACTTCCTCTTTATTTCTATCGTAGCGATTGATGAAGCCTTCGTTGTTTGAATAGATGATGTGCCAATCGCGCGGGTCCGGCACGACGAAGCCGCACTCGCCGCCACCGGCTTCAAACCAGTTCTGTCGCCCGATCGCGCCCCAATCGGTGCGACTGGCGATACCGACGTTCGAGTTGTCCTGTTGCGCGCCGTAGATGTGGTACGGGAACGCGTTGTCCACCGCGACGTGATAAAACTGCGCTGTGGGTTGGTTATTTTGCGTCGTCCAATTCTTGCCGCCGTCGGTGGAGATGCTGGCACCGCCGTCATTCACGTTGGCGATGCGATTTGGATTCGTCGGGTCAATCCAAAGCCCGTGATGATCGCCGTGACGCGCGGGCAAGAGAGTGAAATTTTTTCCACCATCGACCGATTTAAAGAGGCCTGTGTTTACAAGGTAAACTGTGTCCGCGGATTTCGGGTCAGCATAAACTTTGCTAAAATACCAGGCGCGCTGGCGAAACCGGCCATCGTCATTGACGCGAGTCCAATGCTGCCCGGCGTCATCCGAGCGGTAGAGACCGCCATCCTTGGCCTCAATGATCGCATAGACGCGGTTCGAATCCGCTCCGGAAACGGCGACGCCGATCTTCCCCAGGATTCCAACGGGAAAACCGTTGCCCTCGAGACGTTTCCACGTCACGCCATTATCTTCGGAACGATAAAGTCCGCTGCCGGGGCCGCCGCTGGAGAAAAACCATGGTTGCCGCCGCGCCTGCCAAAGCGAGGCGAACACGATGTTCGGATTATGCGGATCGAAAACAATGTCGATCCCGCCAGTGTTTTCGTCTTTCGACAAAACTTTCGTCCACGTTTTGCCGCCGTCCGTGGTGCGAAAAATTCCGCGCTCCTGATTGGGACCGAACGCGTGACCCAACGCGGCAACGAGAACCACATTCTCATTTCTTGGATCGACAATTAGCGCGCCGATCTGGCGCGTGTCCTTGAGGCCCACGTTCTCCCAGGTTTTTCCGCCGTCGATCGATTTGAAGATTCCGGTGCCGTAAGTGGCATTGCCGCGGATGGCCCCTTCGCCCGTGCCGGCGTAAATCACATTGTGATCCGATTGCGCGACTGCGATCGCGCCGATCGAGGAAATCGGTTCCTTGTCGAAAAGTGGAACCCAGTTCGCGCCGCCGTCGGTCGTTTTCCAGACTCCGCCCGCGACCGCTCCGAAATAATACGTGTCCGGCTCGCCAACGACACCTTCGATTGCCAGCGCGCGCCCGCCGCGAAACGGACCGACTTGTCTCCAGCGCATTCCGTTGAACAACTTTTCGTCGATCGTTCCAAATGCCGTTGGGGTAGGGGATGGAGCGGATCGAAGAGAAGGTGCGAGAAGGAATATACAAACACCGAAAATAATTCGAACCAGTCTGAGGTAGGGGGGCGTTGGCGTAATCATCCGGCTACAGTGGAAAGTTTGCGATTTAGGTCAACTCGAATAGCGCTGAACGCGGCGGGGCGCTAGTTCTGCGCGGCAACCGCATCCAGAAATAATTATTTACGCATTAATCGCAGCCATGCTGGGCGCGTGCGCTTCAACCGTAGCGCCGCCGGCTGGCCCACCGCCGAAGCGGCGTGCGGCGTAATAGGAGCCAATCACTAGTACCGCCGCTATCAACTGTGCAACGAGTGTTTCAACTGTCGGGAACACCGCAAACCAGAGACCCATCCACGGTGGAATGTAGGGCTTCAACGAGTCGACGGGCGTTGTGGAAATCCAATGTGCCAGCTGCATTTCCTGCGCTTGTTCGCCTACCATAACGAGTAACACGACTCCGAGGAGAATCCCGGTGGTGATCAACATTTTGCGGTACGGCAGCCGCTGTTGAAGAACAAAAGTCAGCACGGCCACCATTCCTGTGAGCACCATGCCCAACAGCGCTCCTTTTAGTACCACGCCACCGCCCAACCGCAGATTATAGCTTTGTAAAAAAAGCACGACTTCAAAGCCTTCCCGATACAAGGAGGTGAATCCGAGCAGGATCAATCCCCACCACAGACGCGACTGCGAGATCTCGGCGGCGCGCGCATTTTCCAACAGTGCTTTGCGCCGCCGATTATGGGCGCGAATCCAACCGCCCCAATAAATTTTATGGAAAAACCAATTCATGATCACGAGCAGAACAATCACCGCAAGCAGCCCTGTCGCGGCTTGAAGATCGAGCGCCGACATGTTGTCGCTAAGCGATCCGACAATTCGCACGGCGATACACCACGTGATTAAGGTCGCTACGAACGCCAGGCCTGCGCCGAAAGCAACCGGGCGGCGATGCACGCGCTTAGGGCCAGTCATACTGGCGGTGATAGCGGCCAACACGAGAATGCATTCCAATCCCTCTCGAAACACCAGGACGCCGATGTCGAGGAACGCGACGGTCGGGCTCGTGTTGGGGCGCGTCGGATCAGGTGCGCCGTGCGCGATGACTCCCTGCCAAACCAGCATCGCGACCACAAAAAGTGCGGCTGCGACGGCACTGATGCGCAGAACGAGCTTCATTTCGGCTGAAAATCTATCACAGAGGCAACCTAACTGCTGCCGGTCAGTTGCATTTTTTTAGCGGCGGCTTGCTAACGCTGACCACAGACCGGTTCGACATTCCAGAAGCCGAGGATTGCCGGCGGAACCATTTGTCTGTGGCTCGGTTGTGATTTTGCGTCAATCGAGTAACTTCGGCGGTGCAACGTTTACGCGGGTTTACTCTAATCGAGATTGCCCTGTCCATTTTCATAT
>Ga0306921_10001879_pt1 | contig 20770 bp, 15 predicted proteins | sample sta12Cox44000080_FD_203760 | JGI IMG/M metagenome (GOLD analysis project Ga0306921, IMG submission 203760) | Lab enrichment of tropical soil microbial communities from Luquillo Experimental Forest, Puerto Rico - statoxic.12C.oxic.44.000.080 (v2)... | ecosystem: Environmental > Terrestrial >... | reverse complement strand
GTTGATGTTGTATCCGCGAAAGACCCATAGCATCTCCGGGACAGCGGCGCGCGTGCACCTGTTTCACCTGATCGAGGACCACTTCGAGAAAAACCTCGCGCCTGGAAAGTAGCGCGCGAAAGATCACAAAAACGGAAAGCGAACGACTTTGAAACTCACGAAAACTGTTTGTTCAGGGCTGATTGCTCTGTTGATTTCCACCGTCACCCTCGGACAGCAAGCTCCTCCCGCCCGCACCATCGTGCGGGCCGGACGCCTGCTCGATGTACGCACCGGAAAGATCCTGATCAACCAGGCGATCGTCATCGAAAACGGCCAGATCGTCAGCGTAGGTCCTGACACCGGCGCTACCGCAGACGCCAATGTCAAGGTCATCGACCTGTCGAGCAAGACTGTACTCCCCGGACTGATCGACGCCCATACTCACCTTACGTATGATCCGAAGTTTGGCTATGACCGGCTTGCTATCTCGCTACCGCGGGAAGCGCTGATCGGCGCCAAGAACGCCCGCGTCACCTTGCTGGCCGGCTTTACGACGGTGCGCAACGTCGGGGCGCGGGAATTCTCTGATATTGCGCTGCGCGATGCCATCAACGCCGGCGATGTCCCGGGCCCGCGCATCGATGCCAGCGGGCCCGCGCTCGGGATCACCGGCGGGCACTGCGACGACAATATGCTGCCTTACGAATTCCATGCCACCGAAGTCGGCGTCGCCGACGGTGTGGAGAACGTGCAGCGCAAGGTACGTGAGGTCATTAAATACGGCTCCGACATTATCAAAGTCTGCGCCACCGGCGGAGTGCTGTCGCTGGGCGACAATCCCCAGGCATCGCAATACACGCAAGAGGAATTGCGTGCCATCGTGACCGACGCCCATCGCCTGGGCCGCAAGGTCGCGGCCCATGCTCACGGCGCGCAGGGCATTCTGTGGGCCACGGAATCCGGGGTTGATTCCATCGAGCACGGCTCCTACATCGATGACGCTGGAATCGCTGCCATGAAGCAGCACGGCACCTACCTGGTCCCGACGCTCTATCTCAGCGACTGGTTCCTGGAGAACGCCGCCAAGATCAATACCCCGCCCTCGCTGATTGCCAAGGCGCAACAGGTGATGCCCGAGGCGCGTAAGAATGTGGCGCATGCTTTCGCCAGCGGCGTGAAGGTCGGCTTCGGCACCGACGCGGCCGTCTATCCCCACGGCCTCAATGCACACGAATTCGCTGTGATGGTGAAACTGGGTCTAACTCCATTCCAGGCGATCCAGGCCGCGACCGTCAGTGATGCCGATCTGCTTGGCTGGTCTGACAAGATCGGCGTGCTGGAGCCCAATCATTTCGCCGACATCATCGCCGTGGACGGCGATCCGTTGCATGACATCACGACGCTAGAACGGGTGCGGTTTGTGATGAAGGGCGGAGTGGTTTACAAGAACGAATAGGACGGTCTGGACATCGCACTTGCCCAGCACTGCGGTTTCTGATTCAATCCTGAGGCATCATTCCTACGCCCCCGGGAGCATCGACCTGGCAACTCAAATCTTCGCGTGTAAGTCCATCGACAAGCTGATCTCCGACTCCGAAGAGGCGGAACACCGGCTTAAAAAGACGCTTGGTCCGTGGTCACTAACCGCGCTAGGCATCGGCGCTGTGATCGGTTCCGGCATATTTACTGTGATTGGGACCGCCATCGCCGGCCAGAAGTTCGACACCTCATCCATCCTCAACGCGCCACTGGCCGATTTCATCGTGCATCATGCGGCAACGCTGGGCCGGCCTGGAGCCGGTCCCGCGCTGGCCATTTCACTGGTACTCGTGGCTGTGGTTTGTGCCTTCACCGCACTGTGTTATGCCGAGCTGGCTTCGATGATTCCCATCGCCGGCAGCGCTTACACCTACACCTACGCCACGATGGGAGAATTGGTCGCCTGGATCATCGGCTGGGACCTCATCCTGGAGTACGCCGTCAGCAACATGGCGGTCAGCGTGGGTTTCGCGGCGCACCTGGTCGACATGTTCGACTGGTTCGGATGGCATCCGGCGCTGCGCTGGATTTCACCGGCGTACCTGCCCTCGGGACTGATGGACCTCAAGGGTGAAGTTCTCTACTCTCCGGGCTGGCACTTCGGGTTCAACCTTCCGGCGTTCCTGGTTGTTATGTTGCTCACGGTCGTGTTGGTGCGCGGTATTCGCGAGTCCGCGGAAACCAATAATGTTATGGTGCTGCTGAAGATCGCGGCCATTCTGGCATTTGTATTCGCCGGAATGCACTACATCCATCCCACGAATTACCATCCCTTCGCACCGCAGGGCTGGTCGGGCATACTCACCGGCGGCTCCATCATTTTCTTCACCTACATCGGTTTCGACTCGGTCTCGACTGCGGCGGAGGAGGCGCGGAACCCGCAACGCGATCTGCCTATCGGGATCATCGCCACACTGATCGTCTGCACGCTGCTCTATATTTCAGTCGCAGTTGTCCTCACTGGAATCGTGCCCTGGCAGCATCTCATCGACGACGCCGCTCCCGTGGTGAACAGCCTCAAGCAACTGGGCCTGACCACGGGATCGCACAACCTGCACTGGATACGCCTGGTAGTGCTGTTCGGGGCCATGATGGGCATGATCTCGTCGTTGCTGGTCTTTCAGTTGGGACAGGCGCGGGTGTGGTTCGCCATGTCGCGCGACGGCCTGCTGCCGAAGCTGTTCGGTCGCGTGCATCCCCGCTTCCGTACTCCTTCGACCGCGACCTGGATCGCAGGATTCCTGGTTGGCATTCCGGGTGGCATTCTCGATATCGGCACGCTGGCCGATCTGTCGAACATCGGAACCCTGTTCGCCTTCGTGCTGGTTTCGCTGGGCGTCATCATTCTGCGCTATAAGCAGCCGGAACGCCGCCGAGGGTTCCGCGCCCCTGGCGGATTGGCTGCGCCGGTCCTCAGCGTGATGTTCTGCGTCTTGCTGATGGCGGGCCTGCCCATCCTTACCTGGATCCGCTTCTTCGTCTGGCTGACGATTGGGCTCACGGTGTACATGCTCTACAGCCGCCACCGCAGCGAGTTCTGCCCTGAAGACCGGCGGCGATAGAATCGTGATCGTATGACGGAAGCCTTCGCCGGCGCTGGTGCTTCCAGCGCCTTTGTGGTTTCGCTGCCCAAGGCCGAACTGCACCTTCACCTCGAGGGCACGGTCGATCCGGCAACGCTCGCCGAGTTGAGTCGCCGACACCCCACAGCGCTGTCCACCGCGAACCATCGCTACACCAACATCGCCGATAGTGGACGCGTCTTCACCGAAGCAGAAGCTCAAGCCCTCTACCGGTACAAGAACTTCACCGGCTTCCTGCTGGCCTTCAAGGCGGTCACCGAGCGGCTGCGCACTGCCGAAGACTACGAGCTGGTCACCTATCGCATGATGCAAAAGCTGTATGCCCAAAATGTTCTGCATGCGGAGGTGTATGTTTCGGTCGGCGTGATTCATTGGCGCGGCGGTGAATTCGCTCCGCTGTTCGAAGGCCTGGAGCGCGGACGTCGGCGTGGCGAACGTGATTTCGGAATGTCGCTGTACTGGATCTTCGATGCCGTCCGGCACTTTGGCGTCGAGGCCGCGCAGTGTGTGGTCGACGAGGCCGTACGCCTCCAATGTCGCAGCGTTGTGGGGATTGGCCTGGGCGGCGATGAGCGACGGGCCGCACCAGAACTGTTTCGCGATGTCTACGCGCGTGCCGCCAGCCACGGCTTACGCCTCACGGTCCACGCGGGTGAAACCGTGGGTCCTGAATCCATCTGGTCGGCGCTGCGCGAGCTCAAGGCTGAGCGCATCGGCCACGGACTGCGGGCGACTGACGATCCCGCCCTGGTCGCCCATCTGGCGGTAGAAGGCGTTCCAGTTGAAGCCTGCATCTCCAGCAATGTGCTGACGGGCTGCTGTGCGGCGGTTGAACAGCATCCCCTCCGCAGACTCTTCGACGCCGGAGTGATGGTGACGTTGAATACCGACGATCCTGATATGTTTCGCACCAGCCTGGTGCGCGAGTACCAGATTGCCCAAAATGCGCTTGGCTTCAGCGAGTCGGAGTTGCGCGACTTGGCAAGAAACTCGTTTCGGGCGTCGTTTCTGCAGCAAGACAGGAAGCGGGAACTCCTGGCAAAGTTTTGAACTGCCTTTTGTAGCTTTGCCAGCCGCGGTCCCCGGGCACGGTCGGCTTTCTTTCGACTGCACGACATGGTCGAAAATGGAGGTGAAACTTGCCTCCCATACCCGGGTTGACAGCCCGAATGGGACTGACTCGCAGCTCCGAAGAGACGGTCCTACCTGCTACCTTCCGACGCTGATGCGAGCCGTCCCACCGGGAGGTAGAGTCTGCGATTCGCAGTTTCACTTGCGACCCTTCGGTTGGTTTGTTCGGCGCTTGCATTCGCTCAGAATAATTCATCTACCGGCAATGCGGCCACCATGCAGAGGGTAAGCCTGCCGGCTGGCGAAGGCACCCTCACGGGATGCCTGGAAGGCCAGCCCGACGAGTTTCGGATCACTGGAAAGACGCCACGATAGACCTGCTTATGGGCCACAACCAAGCTGTTGGCAGTCACGTTGGGCATGTCGTTCAATGGGCGGGAAACCACGACCGGAACCGCGATGCCAGCGCCAGCGACGAAGGCACACCCCACGGACTCGGTTTCTTCCAGGTCGAGGAGATCCTGGCTGACCAGGGTACCTGCAAGCGCTAACCCGTGTACGGCCGGGCCTCATTCCATAGCGTTCGGGCCTGCGCGACGCGACAACTGAGCCGAGAGAAAGGGCCCCGCGCTCGTGTGGGACCCCTTTTGTTTTAGTCTGGTGTTGCGGAGAGGCCCATGCCCAAGCACATCGGAATCGTGGCCTGCAGCGCTGAAGGTGCGGCGCTTTGCTATCGCACCATCTGCGACGAAGCACCGGCGCTCATGGGACGCCACACGCATCCCGAGATCACCATGCACACCCACTGCCTGGGCCAGTACATGAGTTTTGTCGAGGCCGGAGACTGGCAGGGTGTCGCCGATCTGATGCTATCGTCCGCCGACAAGCTGGCCAAGGCAGGAGCGGACTTCCTGATTTCGCCCGATAACACGATCCACCATGCATTTGAATTGGTCGCGCCGCACTCGCCACTGCCTTGGCTGCATATTGTTGACGAGGTCGCCGCAGTGGCGAAGGCACGCGGTTTCCGCAAGCTCGCCGTTACCGGAACCATATACACCATGGAGGGCACGGTCTACCAGAGGAAGCTGCCGGCGGCCGGCCTTGAGTATCTTGTGCCGGAGGCCGACGAGCGCGCTCGTATTGACGCCATCATCTTCGACGAGTTGGTCAACGGCATCTTCGCCACTGAGTCGCGGGCTTACCTTCAGCAGGTGATCGACAGGATGAAAGGGGAAGGATGTGACGCCGCGGTGCTGGGATGCACCGAGATTCCGTTAATCATTGACGACAGCACGTCGGCGCTGCCGACGCTGGACTCCACGCGCATTCTTGCCCAGGCTGCGTTGCGTCACGCCCTGGCGTAATCAGCGGGTCGCTTGCGCGGCCTTGAACGCCGCCAGCCGCTCATGGGTGTTCATTACATGAACCGGCAAGCGAAGTTGCGACCCTTCCTCGAGTATCGGGATCAGCTTGTCGAACTCCGGCCCCGAGTGCGATCCAGTAAACACGATGCGCACGGGGTGAAACAGGTCCTTGCCCTTGGTGCCAGTCTTGGCTTTCACCTCGTTCATGATGGCCTTGAAGCGCTCTGGGGACATGGGCGTGGGGTCGTTGTCAACCTGCTCAGCAAACGCTGCGAGCACGTCGTTCGCCTTCGGGCCTCCCAGAACTTCAGTGTTATCGGCCGCACTCAACGCGGCGGCAGCATCCACGCGAAAGATCAATCCTGCCCGCTCCGGTAGCTCGTCGAGCTTGTTTACCGACGGCGCCAGCAGGGCGACGACTTTGCTGAGCCACGCACGGGTGCGCTCATCAGGGTTCGCCGGCAGCAGGCCGGCGTTGACGAAGTACGGCTCAGCCAGCTTTTCGATGCGCCCTGGCGGGCCCTTTTTGATGTAGTGCCGGTTGAGCCAATAGAGCTTCTCCATGTCGAAGGTCGCCGCCGCAGGCGTAACCCGTTCCAGCGTGAACTCTCTGGTCAGCTCTTCCGGGGTAAAGATTTCGCGCGTGCCTCCGGTGGGGGCCCAGCCCAGCAAAGCCAGGTAATTTGCCAGCGCTTCGGGCAGCACTCCCATCTCGCGGAAGTTCGCGATCGAGGTGGCTCCATGACGCTTGGAGAGTCGGGAGCCATCACTACCCAGGATAGTCGAGAGATGCGCGAACTCAGGTACTGGCCATCCCAATGCCTCGTAGAGCGCCACCTGCTTGGGCGTGTTGGAGAGATGATCGTCGCCGCGGATGACGTGCGTGATCTCCATGAGCGCGTCGTCCACCACCACCACGTAGTTGTAAACCGGAATGCCACTCGACCGGAGGATGATGGGGTCGCTCACCGCTTCGTTGGAGAACTCGACCATGCCACGCACGATGTCGTGAAAGCGAATGGGGCGTTCCGGTATCGCCAGCCGGATGGCAGCCGGCTCGCCACTGGCCCGCCGACGCTCCGCCTTCCCAGGATCGAGCTGGCGGCACTTTCCGGAATAGATGGGCGAACGATGTTCCGCCATCGCGGCATCGCGGTCCCGTTCCAGTTCCTCCTGGGAGCAGAAGCAAAGGTACGCCTTGCCTTCCTGCAGCAGCCGCTCCGCATGTTCGCGGTAGATGGCGAGGCGATCACTCTGGCGGTAAGGAAGGTGCGGTCCGCCAATGTCGGGGCCTTCATCCCAGTCGATGCCGAACCACTTCAGATCTTCCAGCAACTGGTCTTCATAGCGGGCTTCGCTGCGCTCCAGATCGGTGTCTTCAATACGTAGGACCATGGTGCCGCCGGTCTTGCGGGCGAACAGCCAGTTGTAGAGAGCGGTGCGGGCGTTGCCGACGTGGAGTTGTCCGGTAGGAGAAGGAGCGAAACGAACGCGTACCTTGGAATCTTTGCTCACACTTTGATGTTAGCAAGAGCCGGGACTGAGAGCCATCACAGCGGCCGGGTCAATCACCCTCCGCCAAGTACGTCTGGGTGAGGCGATCATGCCAGCAAAGCGAGTCCACATCGACGAACACCCACATCAGCCCCATGCCGAGAGAGAGCACCGAAAAGTAGAAGCCGAGCACGCGTTTGTGCCGTTGCGGGAAAGACGGCGCATTCCCCTTAAAGGTGCGGAGGCGGATCTTCGTCGCCATCATGCCGAAGGTCCGTCCGGCGTGTACCACGAACAAATACTGATACACACTCCACAAGAGCCCGGCCATCGCCACCGACGCCAGGATGAGCGGCTTGGTGATCGAAAGGTCAGGAATGATTTTGCAGGCGACGGCGGCGAATATGGCGAGGCCGGCGCCAACCACTGCGACGTCCACCACACCCGCCAAGACCCGCTGCGAAATTCGCACTGTCCGGAAGGGGAGGTCCACGTGCTCCCGGTCAGGCATGTCATCAGGGGACTTCACCGGATCGAGCTGCAATCCGTCGAGGAATGGAGTTGTCGGAATTGCCTCCAATTCCTCCGGGACATGGAGAATCCGCGGCACCTCCGAGGTCACAGGATCTGCCAGACGGTAAACCGTTTCCGGCGCAATCGACAAATGCCTGGGGAAGGCGATGACTTTTCGTTTTGGCAGTGGCCGAACCACCGTGTCTACAAACGGCTCGGGTTCCGGTTCTGGGGCTGCTTCACGCCCGAATGTGATACTCTCCCGCTCGCCGGTCTGCTCTGCGAGGGCAGGCATTTCTTCACCAACTCTCGAACTGGCTTCGAGCGGAACCCTGACCGGCAAACCCTCCGCCGGCTCCATCTCAGCCGAGACTTCGACAGAGTTTACCATCGGTGGTTCGGCGATCGGCGGATCCTCTTCTACGGTGGGGATCGGCTCCACGATTTCGTCCACGGGAAAAGGGAAGCGCATGGAGAACGCTCCCTCGACCCGCCGGCCGCGCCGCGTCTTGTAGCCGGCGATACGAGCTTGGACCTCGTTTCGCCACAGGTCCGCTGCTGCTTCCGCCGGGCTGCCAGCCGCATGAACTTCTATAGGAGAGGGTTGCTGTTTGGTCATGTCGTGGCGCCACTATTCCTTTTCGTCGGCATTGAGCCGCACGGTCTGCAAAGCGGTTCAGGCTCACAAAAGAGAAGGCAGGTCGTGCGCTTACGCATTAGCGGCGCGACGGGACGGTGGATTAGCTCGTTCGGCATCAAAGGCGCAACCAGTGTGCGGCCAGCGGGTTTAGAAAAGCACCAGTGCAGCGTGAAAGAACCGAATCGGCTTCGCGTTTTGCCTGAGTCCTTGCCACATGTTAAGTTGCAAGGATCTGCTGATTCAAAGGTCTCGGGCGAAGGAACGCGCGGCTTTCGATGATTTCCCGCACTCGATTGATTATCACGGCCCTGTTGGGTTGTCATCTATTTCTCGCGCCGGGGCTGTTAACCAGCCAGTTGCGCAGCACCTCGCAGAACGAAGATCGGACGCAGACTCCGTCCTCGGCCACACCCGGGCAGCAGCCACCTCCCAACCAACCTGAAGCCTCTGCGCCCGCCCCCGAGGATGAAGGCATGAAAGTCATGGAAGAAGTTGTGCAGCAACAGATCCAGAGCGCGGCGGAACAGGACTCCGGCAATCCGCGTCCGGCCGCCAACGTCGTCTTAAACCGCGATGAAGTCCTGATTCGGGCCGATGAGCAGGAAAAGGACCAGGACATTTATAAGGTGCGCGGCAACGTTGAGATCCGTTTCCGCAATAACATCTTGCACTGCGATCAGGCGACCTACGACTCCACCACGGGGAAAATCATCGCCACCGGGCACGTGGTCTACGATGGCGGCACGCACAACGAACATCTGGTCGGTACACACGCCACCTACGACGTCAGCCGCGATACTGGGACGTTTTACGACGTGACCGGATCGACCGGCCTCAAGGTAAAGAACCCGTTAATGTACCTCACTTCCTCCACGCCTTTCTTTTTCGCCGGCAAGGTGGTGGACAAACTGGGGCCCGACCTCTATCGCGTTCACCAGGGCATCGTAACTTCCTGTCAGCTTCCCAATGCGAAATGGGAGTTCTATCCCGCCGCCGCGACGGTTGAAGTTGGCGGTGACGCCAAGATGTACCATTCCACCTTGCGCATCAAGGGGATTCCGGTGTTCTACTTTCCCTACGTACAGCATCCGGTCGACAACCTTGGCCGCAAGAGCGGGTTCCTCATACCCGTCATCGGGCAGTCGAACTCCAAGGGAACGATCATCGGAGATTCCTTCTACTGGGCGATTAATCGCAACTCTGACGCCGAAATCGGGGGCTATTACTTTTCGTCCCGCGGCTGGGCACAAGTTGGCAACTACCGCAATATCGGCTGGCATTACCAACTTCACGCCGAGTACTATGGTGTCATCGACGAGAAGGGGAACCCGACTACAGGCCAGAAACAGGGCGGCGAGGAACTCAAGATTAACGGCTTGGTATTTCTACCCTACGGTTTTCGTGGAGTCATCTCCGTCGACTACCTTAGCTCCTACCTCTTTCGCCTGGCGTTTGGCCAGAGTTTCACCGACGCGATCAACTCCGAGGTCCGTTCTTCCGGTTTCGTAAGCAAGAGTTGGTCAGGCAACTTCTTCGGCTTGATGATGTCGCGCTACCAGAATTATCAGAGCACGGTACAGGGCGACGTCATTGATATCGCGCACATTCCCAGCTTCCAGATGGCCGGTGTCGAGAACCCGATCTTCAATTCCAAGTTCATGTACACCTACGAATTCGCCGGGGAAGGCGTCTCGCGTCACGAACCTGGCTTCCAGACGCAGAACGTGGTTGGACGGCTTGACGCCAACCCGACCGTCTCCCTCCCGTCCTTCCTGCACGGATGGACGTTTCGTCCGGAAGTGGGTGCACGTGAGACTCTCTACACCGAACGGCTGATTCCCTCCAACGGAAACACCGGAGCGATCGGTGTAGCCGTGGCACAGACCCTAAACCGCAACGTCTTGCTGGCTTCAATGGAAGCGCGGCCTCCCTCGATCGCCAAGATCTTCGATCGCAAGCTCTTCGGCTACGTCTTGAAGCACACGGTCGAACCCTATGCGATCTATCGTTATGAAACCGGCATCAGCAATTTCAGCAACATCATCCGCTTTGACTACCGCGACATTCTGGCAGATTCCAGCGGAGTCGAATACGGCGTGGTCAATCGCCTTTATGCCAAAAAGTCGACGTCCAGCGCCCAGTGCTACTTGCACCCAAAGTACCCGCCTCCCGATGCTCCGCCCGCCGAAGTTACAAAACAGCTGGCCGCCGACACCTCCATCTGTGATGACCAGAGCGGGCCGGCAAAGGAAGTCATTACCTGGACCCTTGCCCAGAAGTATTTCTTTAACCCGACATTCGGTGGAGCTCTCGAACCCAATCAGCGCAACGTTTTCGACAGTTCCGTGGATTTCAGCGGAATTGCGTTTCTCACCCAGCCCAGAAACGCGTCGCCCCTCATTTCGCGCCTGATGATCCGCAACGGATCCACCGACTTTCAATGGGCACTCGATTACGACCCCGTATTCCACCAGGTAAACGCCAGCACAATCTTTGTCGGACAGCGACTGACTCCCAAGTGGTTCCTCCTGGGCAGCCAGACCTATCTGCATGTTCCCGGCGAAGTCATTCCCGCAACTGCCAACCAGGTTCTGGCTCCGGATATCTCCAACCAGTTCCGGGTTCAGGCCATTTATGGCAGTCTCAACAGTCGAGGCTTCAGTACCGCGGCCGCTATGGCTTTCGACGTGAAAAACGCCTACATTCAGGGCGCGACTGTGCAAAGCACCTACAACTGGGATTGCTGTGGCCTCACCTTCGAGTACGCCCGCTGGGCGCTGGGACCGGTTCGCAACGAAAACGCATACCGCTTTGCCTTCAGCCTCACAAACGTCGGGACCTTCGGCAACTTGAAAAGGCTGCAAAGAATCTATTAGTTCGCGACCTTTCCTTCCACTGCGTCGTCTACAATGAGACGATGTCTTACGGCGAATCCACTTTGCCGGGTGCCAGCGATGCCCTGCATGCCAAGTCGCAGAGGCTGGAGAAATATCTGCGCGGTCTTGGGCGAGTGCTGGTGGCGTATTCAGGGGGAGTGGACTCCGCCTTCCTCGCCTGGGCGGTGCACCGTGAATTGGGCGAGAACATGCTGGCGGTTCTGGCCGACTCACCCAGCCTGGCCCGTTCCCAGATGGTTGACGCCATTGCCTTCTCCCGGGAACACGGCATCCCATTGACCATCCTTCGCACCGAAGAGATGGAGCGTCTGGATTACCGCAGGAACGACGCCTCCCGCTGCTTCCACTGTAAAGATGAATTGTTCACCGTGATGAAGGGATTCTGCTCGCAACACGGCTTCGACGTGATCGCCTATGGCGTGAACTCTGATGATCAGGGCGACTACCGTCCCGGTCAGACGGCCGCGCGCCAGCACGGCGTCGCCGCTCCCCTGCTCGAAGCCGGGCTGAGCAAGCAGGAAATCCGCGAGTTGGCACGCCGCGCCGGTTTGCGAGTCTGGGACAAGCCTGCGTCAGCCTGCCTCTCCTCCCGGATCGAATACGGGCGACCTGTGACCCTTGAGGCTCTACATGCCGTGGAACAGGGCGAAGACGCTTTGCGGCAAATGGGGTTTCGCCAGTTAAGGGTTCGCCATCACGGCGACATCGTGCGCATAGAGATCGCCCGCGACGAATTGCCCCGCGCCCTCAACCCCGGGATGGCCGCCGAGTTCACCCGTGTCTTCAAGGCGTTGGGATTCTCCTACGTCACCCTCGACCTTGAGGGCTTCCGTTCGGGCTCGATGAATGCGGTTCTGCCGGTTGAGCTCCTGACGAAGGCGTAATACCCGAGTCTCCTTCAACAAGTGGGTTTGCAGGAAACTTTTGCTGGCAGCCGACCATCGAGTTTAGTCTGAGAAGCTTATTCGTAGCGCAACGCCTCGATCGGTTGCAGGCGCGAGGCCTTGAGAGCCGGCCAAAAGCCGCTGGTGATTCCGACCAACGACAAGACCATAAACGAAACCATCATCACGCCCAAAGACGCCTTCAGGAAGATGTCGCCCTGGTGATTAGTCGTCTTGTAGAACTCGCTGTACAAGGGCATGGGCGGAATGACGACCGTGAGCAGCCACGAGGCCACGATGCCCAAGGCTCCTCCGATGAAGGTGAGCACGAGGGCCTCGATGAGGAACTGGACGAGGATGTGACGGGGGCGCGCGCCGATGGCCTTGAGCAGGCCGATCTCTCTGGTGCGCTCGGTCACGCTGACCAGCATGATGTTCATGACACCGACGCCACCCACGCCGAGGGTCAGCGCGCCGATGATGCCAAGCAACGCGTCAAGACCGATGGTGAACGCCTTCAGCATCTGCCCGCTCTCGACGGTGTCCCATTCGGGAGTGGCCTTGTTGTCGCGCGGCTCGAAGTGATGCCGGCGGCCGATCACGTTTCGCGCGGCCATGAGAGCTTCACTGTGCAACTGCGCCGAGATCGGCTGGAAGACGATCATCTGCGGATCTTTGGCGTTGATTAGCTCGTTGAAGACTTCATAGGGAATAAAGGCCTGCTCGTTGTCGGGCCCTTCGTACATGGAGTCCTGAATCTTGGTGTCCATGACGCCCACGACTTCGAAGCTGCGTCCCTGAATGAGGACGGTCTGGCCGACTGCCGGAGCTCCCTGGAAGATGCGCTTGGCGGCAGCGTGTCCTAGCACGACGACGGGCTTGCGGGCGGCGAATTCGCCTTCCTCGATATTACGGCCTTCGGCGGCGGCGATTTTACGCATGGCTGCGTAGGGATATTCGACGCCGCGCGTCTGGATGGAAACCACGCGTGTGCCCGTCTTGAAGCCGAAGTCTCGAGTCGATTCGGCACTGACGGCGCGGATAATTGGGACCTCGGTGCGCAGCGCCTGAATGTCTTCGTACTCGTAGTGGATCTTGCGACCGGCGCGCTGACCTCCAGCCTGCATGCTGGTCTGGCCTGGCCAGAGCACGATGACGTTGTTGCCGAGCGCACCAGTGGCAGCGAGAATGCCGCCGCCTAATCCTTCTCCGAAGGCCAGCAGCAGCACCAGGGAAACCACGCCCCAACTGATGCCCAGCATAGTGAGCGCGGAGCGCATGCGGTTTCGCAGCAGCGCGGTCCAACTCTGCTGGATCAATTCCTTGAGATACACGCTCCGCTCCACCTCGGTTCATTCGTAGCGCAGACACTCGATTGGATCCATGTCAGCGGCGCGCTGCGCGGGATACATCCCTGCACTCACGGTGATAACCGACAAAGTCAACAACGAGCCCACGATGGCAATGGCCGAAATTATCGGCTTGGGCACAAAGTCGGGGAGGGGCGCAGCCGCCAGCAGCAGACAAAGCCCAACCCCCACCATGTAGCCGAGAGTTCCGCTGAGCACGGTCAACGCCACCGATTCGCTGAAGAACTGTTTCAGGATGTCGGCCTTGGTGGCGCCCACGGCTCTCAGGATGCCAATCTCGCGCGTACGCTCGGTGACCGCCACCAGCATGATGTTCATTACGCCGATCCCGCCCAGGCCGAGCGTGGTGAGGGCAACGCATCCGAAGAAAATTGTGATGACAGCGAAAATGCGGGCCAGCACCTTGGAGAACTCCATAGTGTCCCAGATAAAGAGGGCGTCCTTGTCGGTCTCTTCAAAATGATGCATACGCCCGAGAACACGACGGACCTGCAGGACCGCTTCATCGTGAGATTCCGGATCGGCCACTTCCATCACGATGTCGGAGACGTAGCCCTTATTGATGATTTCTCCTTTGACCGGCGGAGGAGGATAGTCGCGAGCCATGGAGGAGTAGGGGACATAAATCTTGTCGTTGTCTGGACCGCTGTAGTTGGAGTTCTGCTTCTTCTCGGCCAGCACTGCGATCACGGTGTAAGGATAACGGGCCATGTTGATGGTAGCGCCGATGGCGGGCTGGCCGGGAAAGAGTTGCTTGGCCGCGTTGGAGCCCAGGATCACTACCCGCCGCGCTTCTTCTTCATCTTCGTCGGTCATGTAACGCCCTTCTGCGAGGACGAGCGAGCGAAAATCCTGGTAGGAGGGCCAGATTCCGGAGACCTGGCGGGCGGCAGAGTTGAACTGGCTGACTTCGGTCACGGAGCGCTGCAGCTCAGGGCTAATCGCCCTGATGAAGTAGCACTCTTTCTTGATCAGGCGGGCATCGTCGATGTTGAGGATGACCTGCCGGCCGGCTGCGAGTCCGCCGACTTGCGAACTGGTGCGGCCTCCCCAAACGATGACGAGATCTTTGCCCAGGGTCTCCATCCTTTTCTTTTGGTCTTTGCTGAAGCCAAGTCCCAATCCCACCAGCAGAATGACAGACGCAATGCCCCAGATGATCCCAAACATGGTCAGGAAGCTGCGCATTTTGTGCGCTCGCAACGTCGCCACCGTCTGTTTCAAAATGTCGAATAAGTTCATAAATAAGGGTCCCGACAGCAATCGCGAAGAGGCCCGAGACACCTGCGGTCCTTCATCATTCACATACGCGAAAGAAGGGCAGGATGTTCCCGTTTGGTGCCAATTGCCGGAGAATGGGCGGCGGGGTTGGTGGATTGCTGCGAGCCTGTGGCGAAGATTGACCGTCCCGCCATGCGTAACGACGGCGCTTCCCAGCCGGGGGGCTGGAATTCCAGGGCTGTTTCCGGTGGGCAGAATTACAACTGCGCGGAGCGGATAATTGGTGTACATTTTATGACGTTTGTCTTATGACGTTTGTCCGGGTCTATTCGTAAAGCCAAGTGTGGCACTAAAATGCTAGTCGTTGCCGGCCTTTCCCGAACCATTCAATCGTCTTTTTTAACCGCTGGCCATTCGAACGCCAGAGAATTCGCGAGGATTTCCGTGCGTCGTTCTCTTCTGCTGATGATCGCCTGTTTCGTCGCACTGATGATGGGGGCGGCCACTCCCCTGGGGGCGCAGTGGGCCGCACCCGCGATCGATGGTTCCATCGCACCCGGAGAGTATGGAACCAACAATCAACTCAGCAATGCGGGAAATACCGGGCAAACCTGGTACATGACCTGGGACATGACCAACCTTTATGTAGCTATCGTGAACGCTAATTTGAGCGAAGGCGCGGTAATTTACATCAAAGCGAATCCGCAGGGCTCGCCGACCTGTTGCTCGAATATGGACGGCAATCTGAGCGGCTTCAACTACGACGGCGCAGAGTTTTCGTCGCTGCCGTTTCGCGCCGCGTTCGTGACGTACTTCAAGGACGGGTATCGCGAGTATCGCAATTCAGATGGAAGCGGAAACTGGGGCGGGGCGAAGGCGAACTACGGCTCCTATGCGAGCAATAGCGCCAACACGAATACGCGCGAGCTGGCGATTCCGTGGACCGCGATAAATCCCGGGGGTATACCTGCCTCGTTTGTATTTTTCGGATATCTGACTTCGAGTGGAGGATACGTTTACGGACAGGCCCCGCCTGATAACCCGGGAGCGTTGGTCGGAACCAATGCTACTGCCACGCAATACTACTCCGTGGTCAACACGGGAAACGGGACGAGCACGCCGCCGTTCTCGCTCGAGCAGCCTTCCGGGTTCAGCGCGCAGGACAAAGCGGGATTTCTCCATGACACCTTTGATCCGTTCTATCGCGATCAGGAAGGTGCGGTGGCGGAGAATACTCAAGTCACGCTGCGCTTCCGCACACTGCATTCGAGCGGCATGGGCGTCAATGCGCGCGCTTATCTGTTCGACACGGCTAGCGGCACGACCACGGGTCCGGTCGATACCGGAATGCCGTTCGATCAAAACATCACCATCAATGGGACAGAGTATGACGTCTGGAAGACGACGCTGACGATGCCGTCTACAACCACGATTTACTACTACAAGTTCCATATCCAAAGAGATCAGACGAACGGCTGGTATAGCGACGACTACCTGGACAACAACGACAACCTGAACAAAGACGGGACTGGCATCGCCACCGACGGCGAGCCGTTCAACTCGTTCCAGATTACGGTGTACGATCCGAATTTCCAGACGCCGACGTGGCTGCAGAATGCGAACGTCTACCACATCATGCCAGACCGCTTCCGCAACGGCGATCAGACCAATGATTATTGCCGCGCGGGATCGACCACCGGTTGTCCGACGTTTTACGGCGCTGCTCCAAGCACCGTAATCCACTACGACACCTGGAATACGAAGATGTGCGATCCGCGCAACAGTAGTTCATCCTGCTACAACAACTTCACCCAGTTCTATAACGGCGATCTGGCGGGCGTACAGAGCGAGCTCGACTACATTCAGTCGCTGGGGTTTGACACCATCTACATGAACCCGATCTTCATGGCGCGCTCCTACCACCGCTACGATACGGACCAGTATCTGCACATCGATCCGGCGCTGGGCGGCGATTCCGCTTTCACATCGCTGGTGACGGAGATGAATCGGCGCGGGATGCAGGTCATTCTGGACGGAGTGTTCAATCACGCCTCGTCGGACGGACTGTACTTCGATCGCTATAACCGATACGGCGGGACGCCGCCCAATATCGGTGCTTGTCTGTCGCTACAGTCGATGTGGCGGTCGTGGTTCAACTTCCACCCCAACGACACCAATGTGCCTTGCAATTCGTCGGACTATACCGGCTGGTTCGGCTTCGACAGCCTGCCCACCTTTGACCATACCAATTCGGCCGTGCAAGACTTCTTCTATCGCGCGCCTGGGAGGAATGTGACGCAGTATTGGTACAACCAGGGTGCGAACGGCTGGCGTTTTGACGTCGCCGATGACGGAAATTTCCCGCACTCCTGGTGGGTGGACTACCGCTCCCATGCCAAGACCTACAACTTGAAGGGCCCGCTGATCGGCGAGATTTGGCCCAACGCAAGCCAGTGGCTGGCGGGAGACCAGATGGATTCGGTCATGAATTACCGCTTCCGTAAGAACATTACAGGCTTCGTGCGCAACGCGGAATGGCACGACGACAACAACAATGGGACGAACGACATTCCGGGTCTCACACCCAGTCAGTTCGACCATGCGATACGCGCGGTGCGGGACGATTATCCGCCACAGGCCACGGCGGCCATGCTGGACCTGCTGGACTCGCATGACACCAACCGCGCGCTGTTCGTGATGACGGAGGTGGGCGACACCGGCCTGGTGCAGGCCAAGCAGCGGCTCGAACTGGCGGCGCTGTTCCAGTTCACCTACGTCGGCGCACCGATGGTGTACTACGGTGACGAGGTCGCGGTGAACTCTCCGTCGCAGACCAGCAGCTCCCACGGGCCGATTGGCGATCCCTATACGCGGCCGCCCTATCCATGGCTTGACCAGGCAGGAGATCCGACGATTTATGGTCCGCCCGACAGCAGCGTCCAGTCGTACTACACGACGCTGGCGCACTTGCGTAAACAGTACCCGGTGCTGCGTAACGGCTCGTTTATCACCTTGCTGACCGGTGACACGCAAGAACCAGGCATGGCAGCGAATACTTATGCCTTCGCCCGCAGGCTCGGCAGCGGGGAGACCGCGGTGGTCGCGTTGAATAATGGCTCATCGAGTAACTCGGCAACCATTCCGGTGGGCAACTTCTTCACTGACGGAACCCAGTTGCAGGATGCGATTTCAGGATCAACCTACTCAGTCGGCGGAGGCAACGTGCAGGTTACGCTCGCAGCCCTAGCTGGAGTCGTGCTGCTGCCATCGCCAGTCAATGTGGACCTGGTACCGCCGATCGCGTCGATCACGACGACTCCGGCAGTGAACCGCTACGGATGGATCAATTCGATACCCGTCACCGTCAACCTGAGCGCAACCGATTCGGGCAGCGGTGTCGAACAACTGCTCTACTGGATCAACAACGGCCAGGTCACGGCGGTGGCGGGAAGCTCGGCCTCGACGACGTTGAACGCCAAGGGATCCTACAATATAGGACTCCGCGCGCTGGACAACGCCGCCAACGTCAGCGCGCTGGCAACCGCCAGGGTAGGCATCGACCTTGCGCCTCCTGCTGTGAGCGTTGCAGCCAACCCCTCGTCACTGTGGCCGCCCAACGGAAAGATGGTGCCGGTCACCGTCTCCGGGACGATCATGGACAAACTCTCGGGGGTCAACCCCAGCACTGCAGCCTTCGCGGTGGCGGACGAGGACGGAACTGTTCAACCGCGTGGGCCAGTCAGCCTAGGGCCGGGGGGAAGCTATTCGTTCACTGTCTTACTCCAGGCGTCAAGCAATGGAAATGACCTGGACGGGCGACACTACACCATCACTGTCAGCGCCAATGATTTTGCCGGCAACCACGGTTCGGCGGCGGCCACGGTAACCGTTCCACACGATCAAGGGCAATGAGGATCGCGCGCTTCCCGTACTTGAGTGGAGCTTCCGGGTATGCAAGCCAACCAACACAGGAAAGCCGCCCTCTGGCGGCTTTCGTTGCGATTCCATATAACGTGGCCTTGCCACGCCGGTTCCTAGGCGAGACCGCCCTGGCGTGCCAGTTTGAGGGCTTCGATGGCCGCTCCCCGTGCACCTGCAGTGTCGCCGTTGGGCATCACGTGAATTGGAAGGTTAAGTTGTTCTTCGCGCTGAGGAGGCATGGCCGCGCGAATCTCGCTCATGAACCATTCCTGGAACTCTTTACTGGTTTCGAGAGCTCCTCCGCCAACGATTAACGCGTCGGGATCGAATGTGTTAATCATCTCGTCGAAGAACAGACCCAAGGCATGGGCCTGAACACGGAATACGTCCTTGCATAGCGGATCGCCCTTGTCGGCCAGCCCGCGCACCTGCTTTGCCGCCTGATGCAGATCCATCTTTCCCAGATTGTGGCCGGGATATTTCGGCAGGAAATAGGGAAGGATTGTCCTCTCGATGGCGGTCAAAGAACACAGCGATTCCAGATCGCCGGTGCGGCCGCAATTGCATTCCGGCCTGATGCCTGGGGTGCTGGCGATGCTCTGGTAGGGAAGCAACACGTGACCAAGCTCTCCGCCGAAACCGTTCTTACCCTTTACCACTTCACCGTCGAGGATGATGCCGCCGCCGTTGCCGGTGCCGATAACAATCGAAACCGAGGTTTCCTTGCTGTTGGCACCGAAAATCGCGTAGTGTCCCCAGAGCGCGCCCGCATTAGCATCATTCAAGTACGACACCGGCTTGCCGAGCTTGCGCGCCAATCCTTCACGAATATCGAAGCTCGCCCACTTGGGATGGGCGAAGTTGGTGGAACCGCGCGCACTGAAGACGCCCGCCGCACTGGCGGGTCCGGGAGTGTCGAGACCGACGGCGACGATGTCGGTCAAGGGAATTCCTGCCAACTTTGCAGCCATCGCAAGGCCGTCAACAATCTGCTGCAGGCAGATTTCCGGTCCCTGTTTCGCTAGCGCGGGGTGCTCGCACAGACCCTCGATGAGAAACTTCTCCTGCTGGTCCACTAAGGTATAGTTGACGGCAGTTCCGCCAAGATCCACTCCGGCCACGACTTCCACGAGACGGTCCTTTCAGGCATGGCATTCACGAACGCACAAGCTTAGCAGATGCGGATGGTTCATTCACTCGCCACGGCCATTCCGCTGTCCCAGCGAACGCGGACTAGCGGGTCTTGCGGGTGCGGACAGCGCGGTTGGCGAGCTGGTTGGCTTCAAGATTTTCTTCGCGGCTGATATGGGCGATGGAGAAGTCAAGGGAGCGGGCGAGCTTGCGGCAAGTCCAGTTAAGGGAATAAAGCCGGGCACTGCGACAGGCATACTGGCCGGTCATCTGCTTCACGACGATTTCGGAGTCGGAGAAAACGTGAAGTGTGCGGGCGTTCACGGATACGGCGTGTTGTAGAGCTTCCAGGAGCGCGACGTATTCGGCGACATTGTTGTCCTGGCGGCCGATGGGCCTGGCAATCCGCACCGTTTCGCCGCCGGGTTCTTGGATGATAACTCCAATACCGGACGGCCCCGGACTTCCGTGCGAGCCGCCGTCAACATAAGCTACAAGTTCCGGCATCGAACTCCTTCGTTCAGACCATGCCCCACTACGACGCCGACGTCAAGAGCATTGTGTGGTTCCTGGTGATGGCAACATCAGGCCCACGGTTCTGTGAAAAACATGTGAACAACTCGCAAGAAAATCCAAGGGAAAAAATCAAGTGCTGGAAGCTCAGCGCCTTGCGTGCCAAAGTTAGAGCCACAAAATAACAGCCGATTGCACCAACCTTGGGCATTGACATCGAGGGATTCTGTATTAGGATTCGATGCGTCGACGGTCGAAAGGGCTGGCTTCAAATAAGTCGCCGGTTCCGAAGTAGACTGGGTGATCGGCTTGGCGAGGCGACTCGACAAGCGACCAAACCCGAAAAAACCGACTGCACTGCGAGGTGTCAGCCGGGGTTTGGGACCGCGAAAGCGGTGATCGCACCGGGGGCTGTGACGGTACATGCGTCCACGCCAGGGAGTCCCTCGCAGGAGTCGCTGGCTAGAGCATAACCAAAGTCACAGCCTTTTTCTTTCTCCTCATTCTCTTCAGCTGAGCTTCCCTACTGAATTTCCGCTTACCTTAGGTCTTGCCGCAAAGTCGCAACTCCATGAACCATAGTCAATTTTTATTAACAGGTTCGTGGAAAACCCTGTGCATGTTGTGGTCAAAATCCTGCTGAC
>Ga0306921_10001877_pt1 | contig 20793 bp, 16 predicted proteins | sample sta12Cox44000080_FD_203760 | JGI IMG/M metagenome (GOLD analysis project Ga0306921, IMG submission 203760) | Lab enrichment of tropical soil microbial communities from Luquillo Experimental Forest, Puerto Rico - statoxic.12C.oxic.44.000.080 (v2)... | ecosystem: Environmental > Terrestrial >... | reverse complement strand
ATGGAGAAAGATTGTGATGACGGCTAAACAGAACGTCCGTGAGTCGGGTCACCCTAAAGTCGCAAGCGAGTTCTCTCGAAGGAGGCGCGTTTGCGGGCGGAAAAGAACGCCACCGCGTTGCAAGGAGGAGCGGGAAAATTTACCGCGAAAAGGGAGATTTTTGTCAAATTGCGAAGGCATCCGGAAAAGCCTCGATCACGCGAAGTGCCGATAAACAGCTGATAAAGCAACAGATAATAGATTTATTGTCCGGTGGCATAGTGTTTGCGTTAAATGGAAGTGTCCAGTCGGTGAGGGACGTATGGAAACAAAATTGGACATATTCCTAAAACTGCCGGATGGCAAGCCGTTGTGGGTGGAAGCGGTCGAAGGCTTCGAAAAAGCGAAGCTGCAGATCCAGAAATTGATCGAGCACAGCCCTGGCGAATATTTCATCTTTAATTCAAGAACCGGGCAGATCCTGCACGTCTGAATGGACGTCGCAAAAAATAAATCCGTCGAATTGGGCGACAAGTTTTTTCAGACTTCTACCGAAGCCTCGGATTCGGCTTGTGTGAGCCGGCAAGCGTCTGTCGGAAGCGACGCGCGGAGGATGGTGCCGGACGGAGAAGCATCCACGGAGAGAGTACCGCGGAGTTCGGCGAGGCGTTCGCGCATTCCGGCAAGGCCGATTCCGCCACCGTGGCCCTCTCTAAAGCGGCGAAGGGTTTCTTGCGGAATGCCGTGACCGTCATCCTTTACCAAAAGAATCGCGACGTCATTTTTGCAGCTGAGGTCGATCACGACGGCTCGCGCTCCGGAGTGACGGTGAACGTTGGTGAGGGCTTCCTGGAGAACGCGGAAGAGAGCGATCTCCGCGTCTTTGTGAAGGCGGTCGGCGAAGTCATCGGCGTTGAAGTCGACGTGCAGGCCGCTGCGTTGCGCGAAACCCTCTGCGTACCAACGAGCGGCGGAGTACAGCCCGAGTTCATCGAGGAGCGGCGGATGGAGGAGGTGGGAAATGGTGCGGATTTCGGCGAGGCAGCGGTCCAGGAGGTCGCGAGCGTCGGAGAACTGCTGCTTGGCGACGGCAGGAGATCCATTCGAGAGGCTGCGTTCGAGTTGATTGACTTGGACTTTGAGGCCGGCAAGATACTGACCGATGCTGTCGTGGAGTTCACGAGCGATTTTGCGGCGCTCGACGTCCTGGAGCTCGAGAATGCGGCCACTGAGGGCGCGGTAAGAATTGACGTGTTCGCGAACGAGGCGTTCGCTGGCGGAACGGCGGTCAATTTCTTTCACCAGCATGCGTAGATTGAAAAACATCAGCAGCATGGCGCTGAGAAACGAAGCCACCAGGGCAAAGACCATGATGCGAAAGCGGCTGAACCAGGCGGCGAGGCGCATGTTCAAAAGCGTCTGCTCTTCGCTATCCATGGAATCGAGAATAGCGATGGCTTGTTGCTGGCGATCGTGAAGGCGGCGAAGAAAGTCGGGGCGACCGCCGGGAGCCGAAGAGAGGCACTGGAGATTGATGGCGCAAGGAGCGACCTGATTCTGGGTCGCGAGGAGCAAGGGCTGCAAACGAGCGAGGCGATCCTGCTGCGAAGCATTGTCGAGAGTCAAGGACTGAAGATGGGAAACGGCCTGCAGCTGACCGGCGAGGTCTTCCTCGAGATGGTTGACGTAGAGCGAATCGTTGAGGGCAGCGGCGGTGGCAATTTGCGCCATCAGGTCGGCAGAAAATGTGCGAAGAGCGCGTATTTGGCTGCGCGTATTAAAGCTGTGCACGACCCATTGGACGCTGTCGTGCATGCGAGCGATCATGGAAAAGCCCAAGACTACCGTGGCCAGAAACAAGACGGCCGCGAGCATGAGGGTGACAACACCGGTCGTGGACCGGCCCGTAACGATGCGATCGTTCCTGAGTAACTCTACGTCAGCCACGGTGTCGCCCTCCCAGGTCGACGCTGGGCGGTCGGTGGGAGAAATGAAAGGTCATTTTATAACACCCAGCAGGCGAATCCACGCGGATAAGAGAGAGACAACTTTTCGCTGCCGGCGAAACGCCGCAAAACGATGTCGCGAAGATGATTTCAACGGTGGGGCTTATAACCATCGCCATCGTGGGAAGCGAGTTCGCGCAGGATCACATCCACAGACTGAGTGTCAACTTTGGGGCTGACATAGGAGCCGTCGCCAATCACAACTCGGAGGGCTCTCAGGAGTTCATCATCGGCGTCCGACTTCAAGACATAGCCGCGCGCCCCGGCCTGGAAGCCTCGACGCAAGAGTTCGTGGGAATTGTGGAGGGTTAACAAGACAATATGCGTTTCAGGGTGCTCACGCTTGATGATTTCGGCGGCGGTAATGCCGTCGAGCACGGGCATGGAAACGTCCATGACCACCACCGCAGGGTGGAGCTCGGACGTTTTTTGAATCGCCTGCTGGCCGTTCTCGGCTTCACCGCACAATTCCCATTCGGGAAAGGGTTCCAGGATGGAGCGCACACCACGACGAATGAAGGCATGGTCGTCAACCACCAGGACTGTCGGCATCAGCCTTCTCCTAGAAATCGCGGTCGCAAGGACTCGTCACGGCGGCGAGAACCGCCATGCAAAACGAAACTTGAGGGAAGAACGGGAGGCACACGAGAACGCGCCGCAAGAACCTGAGTTTCCCTCACGCTTCGATAATCCGGTTTCGAATGGCGTAGCGTACCAATTCGCTCACCGAATGTAATTCCAATTTGCGCATAATATTGGCGCGATGCGTTTCGGCGGTCTTGACGCTGATTTTGAGCATTTCCGCGACCTCTTTGCTGCTTTTGCCGCCGGCGAGGAGATGAACGACCTCAAGTTCGCGGGCGGTCAAGCGGTTGCGCGGGGCCGCTTTGAAATCCAGGACCACGTCCTGGCGGGAATACCCGTTGAGGAGAATCTCGGAGGCTTCGCGGGTAAAGTAGGTGCGACGATTTGCGAGCGCCTCAACGGCACTGACGAGTTCCTTATCGGTATCGGACTTCAGGATGTAGCCGCGGGCGCCGGAGACGATCACCTCGCGCACCAGCTGATCGCTGAAATGCATGGTGAGGATAAGAATGCCGATGTTGGGGTCGCTTTTCAGGATTTGGCGAGCGGCATCGAGGCCGTTGAGTTCGGGCATGCTGATATCCACGACCATAACATCCGGTTTTAGTTGCTCGGCGAGCAGCACCGCTTCCTTGCCGGTCTTCGCTTCGCCGCAAATCTCCCAGCCCGGCTTCGCGAGAAGAAGCTCGCGCAGACCGCGACGGATAATGTCGTGATCATCAGCGACAAGAATGCGCACATTGTTCAGGCCGGTTCGAAGCGCGGTTTGGTTTGTCATTGCGCCTGCGTCGCCGCCAGGAAAAGTAGTGTCTCCATGCTGATCAAAGGACTCCCGCATGATGCGTTTATAGTTATGCTCCCAAAAAAGGAGGGAAATACAGGAATGGCTGTATTTTGGCGGGATTTTTAGCGCTTAGCTGGCGTCCTGAGCGCTCAGCTGGCGTCCTGAGAAGGTTCTTTAGCGGCCTTCTCATGTCCCATGCCAAACACCGGGTGATCCTTGGTGCCCTCGACTTTAACGGGAATGCGGGCGCCACCGTTCTTACCGCGGAAAAATGGATCGATGGGCTTGAGGAAGAAGGATTTCGCCCCGGTCATGGTTTGCGACAGTTTGGCGTCCAGAAACAGGTCGCCGTTGAACGCCAGGTCGCCATTTCCAAGCGTGTAGGTGCCTTGCAGATGGAGTTGTGCGCCGGGTACGTCGAAGCGAATACTTGTGAAGTCGATAACGCCTTTTCTCGAATGCATCGATGCTGTGAGATGCGAGGGGACGTGGGCAATCTCGTTATTTTGAGGCTGCCCGAGTCCCTTTCTGCTCAATACATCGACTTTGTCCTGAACCGCGGGATTGCTGAACTGACCTTGCGTCAAGGCAAATTGGGCGCTGACCTCGAGGCGCTCGCTGAGATCTTCGTTCCCCTCCGGGATGTGGATTTTGGCCTCGAAGGTGACCGGACCGCGAAGAACCGGACTGTCGGTTCGTACGGCGAGCCGGATCAAATCCTCGGCGCGAGCGTCGTTAGATTCGGTGTCGAGATTGATGGTCCGGCCGCGCACGCTCGATTCGAGATCGACAACTTCACCCTTGGTGTGCAGGACGGAGTGCAGAAAATGAGCCTCGACGGAGTGTAGATAGGTATTGCCGTTGGTGCCGTCGACGGTGGCAGAGAATTTGGTGGTGAGCGCAACGGGATTCGCGACACGACGGAGAGTGAAATCGGGGATGACCGTAGTGCCCTGCACGTCGAGGTAGTCGAGGGGCCCGCCGAACCTGCCGACGGAAGACAGCATGCCTTCAAGGCCGTTGATGGTGCTCAGATCCGCGTGCCGGAATTCGTAGTCGGCTTCGACTGGAGTGGCACGGGGCGTATCGCTGTCCCACGGGCCAAAAGTGCCCTGGGCATGGATTTCACCGCGCGGCACGGCGTTGCTGAGCCAGGCATCGAATTCCGCGGGTTCGGAGAAGTTGACATTTTTTAGAACCAGCCGATGGAGTTGGTATACCAGAGGACGCTTCTCAGGTTGCGCCCGCAGCAGGGTGATGGTGGCGTCTTGCGTTTCGATGCGCTCGATGAAGACAGGGTACTTCGCGGCGAGATCGGAGGTTTGCCGCTGACGCGGCGGGTGATTGGCGTTTTGCCGGGGAGGCAGAGTGATCTCGAGGCCTTTCAGTTTCACGTTGCGGATGCGGAGTTGCGAGGCGAAGAGGTCGCGCCAGGGTACCGCCATGGAAAGCTCGGAGACTTGAATCAAGGGAGGGATGTCGGTGCGATGGCGGTAGGACAGGGTGATTCCGGTAACGGAAGCGCGGGGAAACGGGGAAAAGGAGAAGTGAAAGTCGGAGAAGGTGACGCGACTTTGAAATTGCTCGCTGAGAGAGCGTTCGAAACGATTGCGAATAAGGGTCGCCACGGTCGGGCGCAATAGGAAAGCGGCGCAGACCGAGAGCAGGGTCAAAAGACCTAGTGCCGCAAACAAAATGGCGATGTTTCTTTTCATTGGGCCGGCGCAACTGCAAAAAGAGAGCAAGACCGAGGCAAGTTAGGCCCCGGTCCCGCTGGCTACTGCAGTTTACTGCTTCCGATGGGGGCTGGCCTTTTCGAGACGCGAATCCAGGTGTTTGGCGGAACTGGGAGCATCGGTCGAAGGTTCGGTAAGGATTTTCGCGGCGGAAACGTCGCTGCCGTAGACGCGGCGATTGGCATCTTCATCGGGACGGAGGGTGGAGCCTTCGAGAGAAATGCCGGCAAAAACGCCGCGAGCGCGGGAATAGCTGAGCATCTCGGATCGCATGTAGGCATCGGTTTCCGCGGTAGCGGTGCGACCCTTGGGCCCGGCTGCGACAGAAGCGTCGCCGCCGAGCTTGACTTTGCTGTGAAGCAAGCTTTCGGCACCGCGATTGTTCATGACCAGAATGACGAAATCGGTGGCTTCTCCTCCGATCTGAAGACCAAAGCTGCCGCCTTCGAGTGCATACATGGCGGGAGCGCCCCAGGGTCCGTCATAATCCTTGCCGGTGCGGCAAACCATGACCCCGCGTCCGTAACTGCCGCCGGCGATGAATGCAGCTTTCAACACCGAGGGCATAACCACAAGACAGCGGGCTTTGTCGAGGACGTCCTGCGGAATGTTATCGGGAACGTCGAGAATTTCCTGAACGACAGTACCCGCATTTTGAATACGGTCGTTATCTTTCGCCTTGTCGTCTGCGGGCTTCGCCAAAACATAGGAACTGGGCAAAAGCAAGCAAACCAGGAACAACTTCCATAATTTCATTTCGCTCTCCTTGGCGCAGTAAGCGCCGAAATGCAATTGGCCTTAAACGCTCCGACGTCCGGTGAGCAGCACGATGATTCCGCCCACGAGTGCCATAGCTCCAAGCACGGGAGGAAGGGGAACGGTATGGTGTTCTTCGCGGGTGGCCTGAATGGGCCCGACGTCGAGAACCCTTTTTCTGGTGGTGTAACTGAAACCCTGGTACGCAAGAGCAAGAATGCCGATCACGATTAAGACCAATGCGATAACGTTTCGTACACTCATTCGCCGTTCTCCTCCCTCCGTGGTGTCCCAAGACCCTGAGCGACAAACAGAACAAGCTTCCAGGCGTCGAGCATTGGCGGCACATCTTTTTCTTTGATAGCCAATTCACGGGTGGCTTGCCCATACGAAAACCACCGGAGAAGGCGGGGGGCTTAAAGGTAAACGGAGGCGAGGGCGGTGTTCCTAGAGCATTCCCCACGGCGGTTCCCTAGCTTCCGTGTATGTACGAAAACAGAGGATTCGTAGTTTATGAATATGTACGGAGTGATCAGCTCTGCGGGGCGCGCGTAGAACCGTACAGCAAGATCAAACCGGGAGAAAGCGAATGAACTGGGAACAGGTAGAAGGCAAGTGGAAGCAGTATTCCGGAAAAATAAAGGAGAAGTGGGGAAAGCTGACCGACGATGATCTGCAACAGATCGCTGGCAAAAGAGACCAGCTCGCGGGCAAACTGCAAGAACGGTATGGAATCGCGAAGGAAGCAGCCGAGAAGCAGATCGATGAGTTTTCGCACACGCTGGACACCGCGAATGTGAAGACCATGTCGCGGGGACAAGGCGGGTCGAAGCAGTAAAAAAGAGATTGACACGTTGCGGCCAAGCAGCTTGTCAATGAGGAAGGGAGCCGTCATGCAACATAGGGCGGGCAGCGGCTCCTTTTCCCGCTCTCGAAAAGAAGCGAGGACAGCAGGGTGGACGATTAAGGAGTGGCTGAAATGGATTTATTGTCGACGTTGGCGATCATTCTGCTGGTGTTGTGGATTGTAGGCCTTGTTTCATCCTATACCATCGGCGGATTCATCCATATTTTGTTGGTCATCGCGCTGGTCATGATCTTGATTCGAGTTCTTCAGGGGCGGCGCCCGATTCCCTAGTTGGTTAAAGCACTTTTCCGAGCGTCCTGCAGGATTTTCCGTATTGGAAGTGGTGCTGCGGTCGTTCAAGGTGTCTCAACGCCGCGAACTTTTTCGCCGCGGGTCGTTTAAAGTTCTCCGAAATGAATCTGGAAGAGAAACATGAACGCCGCCGACGGCTGTTCGCGAGAGCACGTTTGTGTCCATCAGATAGCTGCGCGGGACGCACATTCGGCGGAAGTTCGGTCGAGTTTTAGGTCTCCGGTCTAACCTCAACGCGCCTCTCTCCTCCGGGACGGCGGAAGGAGAGAGGCGCCCCTCCCTTAAACCAAATATTTTGGGAATTTTGCTCGGGTGTCTGAGCGCGCTGGCGTACCTCCATCGTGGCGGGAAAGTAGGGCTAGCCGGGGATAGCTCGAAAACCGCGAATCGCCGAGAATTGACGAGGTTCTCAATCCCACCGGCTTTCGAATCGGTTGCATGTTGTGGTGGCCCGCCAAACCGAGAAAGCACGTTTAGTTCAATGAAGAGGAGCATGACAACGATGCTGAAAAGCGCTTGGGTTCGCTGGGTTGTGGTTTTGGGAGCTTTGTTAGTGATGGGGTACAGTGCGGCAGCGCAAGTCGCTATCACCGTGAGCTTCGCACCGCCGGAACTTCCCGTGTACGAACAGCCTTTGTGTCCCGGAGAAGGGTACATCTGGACACCCGGCTATTGGGCTTGGGATGCGGATGAGGACGATTACTACTGGGTGCCCGGAACATGGGTGCTTGCACCCGAAGTGGGCTATTTGTGGACTCCGCCGTATTGGGGGTGGAGCGGCGGGGGTTACGTTTTCTATCCCGGATATTGGGGGCCGCGCGTCGGTTTCTATGGCGGAATCGTTTACGGCTACGGATATTACGGGCACGGGTACGACGGCGGGCGCTGGGACAATGGACACTTCTACTACAACCGCACCGTGAACAATATAAATGTTACGGAGATTCACAACGTCTATAACACGCGAGTAGAGGAGCGAAATGTGAACGTGGCACGCGTGAGTTATAACGGCGGTAATGGCGGAGTAGACGCACGGCCGACCTCTGAGGAAGAGCGGGTCAGCCGCGAACGCCATATCGCGGCGACCTCGGCGCAGACCGAACATATCGAGACCGCGCGGGGAAGCCAGCAGTTCCGCGCATCGGTAAACCGGGGAAAACCCCCGGTGGCAGCAACGTCGAAACCCACGCAGTTTTCAGGCAACAATGTGGTGGCCGCGCGTTCGGGAGGAAACTATGCGCCTCCCGCGAACCGCGGACACAACGCGGGCGCGCCACCGAACGCCACGAACAGCCGGAAGGCGAACCCGGTTCATCCGAAGGATTTGCCCCCGATGGAACGGTCGGAGCCTCCTAACACCGGAAACGTAAAAACGGACGAGAAATATCAAAAGCAGCAAGCCAAATTGTATGAGAAGCAGAATCAGGACCGCCAGAAGTTGCAGCAGAAACAGGAGCAGGAGCACGCGAAATATGCGAAGCAGCAAGCCGCTCAAGCAAAACAACCGCAGCCCATGGCGAAACAGCAACAGCAGGCCGCCAGACAGGAACAACAGGCAGCGCAGAAAGAACAGCAGCAGCGCATGAACGAACAGCGGCAGCAGCAAATGGAGCAGCGCCATCAACAGCAGACGCAACAGATGGAGCAAAAACACACCCAGGAACGACAGCAAATGCAACAGCGACAGACATCACCGTCGCACGCGAGCCCACCGCCAGCGCAAGGGCACCCGCAAGAACCACATCACCAATAAGGAAACGGGCAGGACCCAGCCCTGCCTCCGTGTTGATAGCGGAATAAAGGAGAGGGGAATGTTTCTCGTCGGGAACGCCCAAAAACCGGTCGCCCTTTCTCAGTGTCCGCCCGTACGCAACTGACAAAAAACGTGTCGGCCGGGAATCGAGCGATAAGCGCTGCTAGCCCTAGAAATGCGAGCTCATTTGGGGCCCGAATCGGCCGGCCCGGGTGCCTGATACCCGGGTGCCTGATATAGGGCCACAGCCGGGCCACGGTAATGGCGATGTAAAGGACGCCAGCCGCGGCTTCGAGAGCGGCGACAATGCGCGCCAAAGGATAAACGGCAACGATATCGCCGTAGCCGAGAGTGGTCAGCGAGGCAAGACTGAAGTAGAGGATTTTGCTTGGCGCGATGTGGCCCGCTAGCACGGTTCCGTTCTCGGCAAAGCAGCCGGGATGAAATGCATTGATGACGTTGAAGAGAACAAACCAAATCAAGCCCATAAGGAAATAGATGCTCACCGAAACGTAGAGCCGTCCGGAGGTGATGGCACCAGGCTGGCCGAGATAGTTGAACAAGCTGATGGTCACCAGACCGAGAAATCCAGCCAAGACCAGGTCGCTGGCGACCTGCAAGGAGGCCATTCCGCGGAGATAAGTATGACTGAGAAAAAGAAGAATCGCGGAGGCAATGGCGATGGGGATGGCACTGCGAAACAACACTTTGCGCCCGGCGAGTTCCATGGTGGCAGCGAGCAACGTCAGATACATACTGATAACGAGCAAAGCTTCCCCAGCGCGGTTGTTCTCGAGAAACGCGGTCAGAACGTAGATGGATAACACAGAGAGAAGCAAAAAGATGGAGCGCTGCTCCTGATTCAAGAATCTTTTCAAGGTGACACCCGTCAGAGCTCTCTGGGCGGCGCGCTGTGTTGGGACCATAATAAACAAAGTTGCGCCAAGAGGTACGAGTTAATGCAGGAGGGTGTATTAAGACGCGGCAAGAGGGCCCAGCTGGCCAAGGAGTAACTGGGCCGAGAAAGACTCGCTTTCCGGAAAGCTCAGAACTGAACCGCCGACTCCTCAGTCAGACCCAGAGGTCCTTTTTTCTGGGCGCCGACGGCCGCAAAATCCGATTCGATTTCCGAACCCTTCGGCAGCGAACCGCGTCTCCAAACCTCGTAGATTGCGGGATAAACCAGCAACTCCAGGACGAAGGAGGTGAAAATTCCGCCAACCATCGGTGCGGCGATCCGCTTCATCACATCCGAGCCGGCACCGGTGGCCCACATGATGGGAAATAGTCCGAGGCAAGTGATGGCAAAGGTCATGAACTTGGGGCGCACGCGCATTGCGGCGCCCTGCACAATGGCATCGCGCAACTGTGCGAGGCTCTGCAGGCGATCTTCCCGTTTCGCTTGCTCGTAGGCCAAATCGAGATAAAGCAGCATGAATACGCCGGTTTCCGCGTCGATCCCGAGAAGGGCGATAAGTCCGACCCATACCGCGACGCTCATGTTGTAGCCCGCCAAATACAAAAACCAGATGGCGCCCACGGCAGAAAAGGGCACGGCGAGGAGCACAATGGTGGTCTTGGTCAGCGACCCCGTATTCATATAGAGCAGCAGGCAAATCAGAAACAACGTAGCGGGTACCACGACTTTCAAACGCCCGTTGACGCGCTGCATCACCTCGTACTGTCCGCTCCAACTGATGGAGTAACCCGGCGGCAGTTTCAGATTCTTGCGTAAGAGCTGATTTGCTTCACGGACATAACTTCCGGCATCGCGGTTAGCGAGGTCAACATAAACATATCCCGTGAGTAAGCCATTCTCGTTGCGAATCATCGCGGGGCCGGTGACGAGATTGATTTTCGCGAGGTTACTCAGGGGGATTTGCCCCTGACTGCCCGCGGGAACCGGGATTCGCCCCAACGCGCCCAAATCACTGCGGAAATCGCGCTGATAGCGCACGTTGACGCGGTAACGTTCCTGGCCGAGCACCACGGTCGAGACGTTGTCTCCACCAATGGCATTCTCGACCACCCTTTGGGCTTCCTCGAGACTAATGCCGTGACGCGCCAGGTTCTCGCGGTCCCACGCGAGATCGAGGAATTGACCCTCGGCGGTGCGCTCCGCGAGCACCGCGCGCGTCCCCTTCACCGAAGTAAGCAGCGATTCTACTTCGCCACCAATGCTTTGAATCTCCTGTAAGTCCGCACCGGCAATCTTCAGACCCACAGGAGTGCGAATTCCGGTGGTCAGCATATCGATGCGCCCTCGGATCGGCATGGTCCAGGAGTTGTTGGCACCGGGAAGCCGCAAAGCTGCATTCATCTGATTGATCAGTTCCTCGGTCGAGATGGTATCCGGAGTGAAGTGACGAAGAAGGTGCTTGGCCCACTCAGGGGCCCAGGAGCTATACCAGGTATCGACGTGCCGCCACTGTCCCCGCGGCTTCAAGAGGATGACCGTCTCCAACATCGAAAGAGGAGCGGGATCGGTGGCCGTTTCAGCGCGTCCGGCCTTGCCAAAAACCCGATCGATTTCCGGAAATTGAAGAAGGATGCGATCGCTCGCGCGGAGCAAGTCACCCGCCTGGCCAATGGAGATGCCTGGCAAAGTCGAGGGCATGTATAGAATCGCACCTTCGTCGAGCGGCGGCATGGACTCCGTTCCCAACTGGAGGAATACGGGTACGCTGAAAACGAGCAGGATCGCGGCCGTGCCAATGACCAGCCACTTCCAACGCAGCGTCCAGCGAACCACGGGTTCATAGACGCGCATCAAGGGGCGGCTGATCGGATGCTGGTCCTCGGACCTCAGCTGGCCGATCAAGAGGGCGTTCGAAACGCGACAAAGCCACGTCGGCCGGAACTCGAACCGTTGTACGCGCGTCAGCAACAAACGCAAGGCGGGATCCAGAGTGATTCCCAACGCCGCTGCGACCAACATGGTCAGCACCTTGGTATACGCCAAGGGTCGGAACATTCGCCCTTCTTCGGCTTGCAGCGTCAGTACCGGCAAGAAAGACACAGCCAGAACAATCAACGCAAAAAAGGTAGGCCGGGCTACTTCTTTGATGGCCGTCAATACAATTTCGCGTTTGTCGCCCTGGCGGCCGTTCAATTCCCACAGTTCGAGCTTTTTGTGGGTTTGCTCAGCGACCACAATGGAAGCGTCCACCAGTTCGCTAAACGCCAGCGCGACGCCGGCGAGGGACATGATGTTGGCGGTGATGCCCATCAAACGAAATGGAATAAAGGATAAGAGCACCGCTACGGGCATGGTTACGATGGGAATCGCGGCACTCGGAAAGTGCCACAGAAAGACCAGGATGATTAGAACCACGGTGATGACAATTTCGAGGATGGTCTGTTTTACCGTGCCCATGGTGTTGCGAATGAGTTCCGAGCGGTCGTAGACGGGAACGACTTCGACGCCCGCCGGGAACCCCGGCTCGAGCTCGCTTAGTTTCGCTTTCACGCGGTCGATGACATCGAGCGCATTCTCTCCGCTGCGCATCACCACGATGCCGGAAACGGCTTCTCCGGTGCCGTTCAGATCGGTGAGGCCGCGCCGTATGTCGGGCCCCATCACCACTTGCCCGACATCTTTAATGCGAATCTGCGAGCCGGCGTCGCTAACGCTGAGAGGAATATTTTCGAAATCCTGGAGGGAGCGTGCGTAACCGCGGCCGCGCACCATGTATTCGGTACCACCGAATTCGAGCAGGCGCCCGCTCGACTCGCTGTTCCCTGCCCTTACCGCCTCGACCACGCGGCTGACGGGAATGCCATAGGCCCGCAGACGATTGGGGTCGAGATTCACCTGGTATTGGCGCGTGTAGCCACCGACCGGCGCAACCTCGGCCACACCCGGCACGGAGCGAAGGTAATAGTTCAAATACCAGTCTTGATAAGCGCGAAGATCCGCAAGGCCGTGCTTCCCCGAAGTGTCCACCAGCGCGTACTGGAAAATCCATCCAAGCGAAGTGGCGTCTGGCCCGAGTTCCGTCTTCACCCCTTCCGGCAGACGTGTCGTGACGCTCGATAAATACTCCAAAATCCGCGTGCGCGCCCAGTACAAATCTGTTCCGTCTTCGAAAATCACATACACGTACGAGTAGCCAAAATCGGAAACTCCCCGAACGGTTTTCACCTTCGGTGCTCCGAGCATGGCCGTCACAATTGGATACGTGACTTGGTCTTCGACGAGGTCCGGGCTGCGGTCCCACCTCGAATAAATGATGACTTGCGTCTCGCTGAGGTCGGGCGTGGCGTCCAGCGGCAAGCTGACCATCGCCCACCAGCCCCCGACGGACGCCAGCGCGACGATCGCGATAACCGCCAGCTTGTGCTCTACGGAATACTTGATGATTTTTTCGATCATCGTTATCTTCCGGACCCCGGTTTCGCCACTAGACTCGCCGTCTGTGGCTGCGCGTCGCCTTTGCACGCGCCGCCCTGATCGGTTTGCTTTCCACAATTCGTTTCGGGGGCTCGCCGCGCCGTCGATACCGGCTTGTCAGGTGCAATTAGCGCCGCCGGTGACTTCAGGCGGCTCTCCGAATCCACCAGGAACGTAGCCGCAACCACCACACGCTCCGCCGGCCGCAGCCCTCCGCGGATCTCCACTTGATCCGCCGAACGCCATCCCGTTTGCACCTCGCGCGGTTCGAATACGCCTTCGCTTCGCTCCACATAGACTCGCGGGCGCGCGCCGCTATCCACGATTGCATCCACCGGAACCGTCAACCCAGCCGGCAAGTGCACTGGGATCTTTACGTTTACAAGCATGTCCGGCCGCAAGACGAATCCGGGATTGTCCACTTCCAGCCGCAACTTCGTCGTTCCCCCCGCCGCTTCCGATTGCGGCAGGCTTTCCGTTATTCTCCCGGCCAACTCACGCCCCCCGCCGCTCAAGCTCACCGTTATTGCATTGCCGGCGTGAAGATATAAGGCTTCTTGCTCATCCACCTCCGCCAGTACCCAGACCCGTGTAAGATCGGCGATTCGATAGAACTCCATGTTGTGATCGAAGTGCTGCCCGGGACTGATATTGCGCGCAAGAATGAATCCCTCCGTGGGCGCAACCACATCAATATTCTCCGGAAGCTGCCGGGTGTCCGCGATGTGCTTGATCTGCACTTCACTCATTCCCAGATTCTCCAGGCGGTCCGTGTAACCTTGAAGGCTGCTCACGCCTTGCTTCGAAACAGCCCCCGGATACGGCACCGTACGGTTCCCATCAGTTCCCACCGCTCCCGGCACGCGCTCCGTAGCGGCAAGAAAACCCGACGCCACCGATAGAAACTCCGGCGAGTAGTAAGTGGCCAATTTCTGGTACTTCTTGACTCGTGTTCCCGCCGCGTCGTCGAACGTCTCGCGTATAAACCCGTCCACGCCGGAATTCAGTCGGTATACACGAGTGTCTTCGGGAACGACCCGCCCAATCACTCGCAATTCGCGGCTCGTTCCCGCTTTGCTCACCGGCGCCACCCGAATGCCGAGCAGTTTCTGCATCGATGCGTCGATACTAACCGCCCCGGAAGGAAGCGATGCACTACTCAACGCACCCGGCGCATTTCCCGCGTCCTCGGCGTAAACCGGTTCCAGTTGCATGCCGCAATCCGGAGCAATGCCAGGCTTGTCGGACTTGAACGCCGGATGCATCGGATCGACATAGTAAAGAACGCGCCTGGCCGTCGTGCCTCCCGCGTGCCCGTGCGACTGGTGATGACCAAGGAAGTAGGACCCAGCCATTGCCGCAGCGATTACGACTCCCAAGGTTACTCGACGCTTCGGGCTCATTTCTCACTCCATTTGATTCCATTGTGCTGTCAGCGTATTCCGTAATCAGTTTTATTTCACTGGACCTGTCTCAGCTGCCGGAGTTCCAGCGCCGGCAGTACGCGGTAACTGCTTGCCGCGCTGCAGTGCTTTTTGTGCCGTTTGCCGGTCACTGATCTTCTTTCGCACCTGTCTTTGCTGCTCCGGCGTGAGTACTTCGAACATTTGCCCGTACGTGAGACGCGTGTACCCCAACAACATGGCCTCTTTCTGGTCTACATCTAACGCTTGATCTTTTATGACGGTCTGCCTGCGCGAATTCATTTCCTTCCGAATCTGATCGATTTGCGCTTTTTGTTTATCGCTGTACTGCAAGCCGGCGAAATCATCGGCTAGATTCTCCTCCACGTTTTGCGCACTGTGCGGGGTCGCTTTCGTCTTCGGCGAAGCTTTCGCTGGACTGTTTTGCGCGTGCGTTCCTGCCACGGCACACAAAGTCCATCCCAACAGAACGACAACCGCTCGGTAATTTTGCTTCGTTTTCATCGGCTGCCTTCTTCAAGAATTTCTTACTGCACCGTTAATCTGAGGGCGTAAAAATCCCCGATCACAAGGTCCGATTTATCGGAGCGGTACTCGGGAGGCAATACGTATTAACTTTCTTAGTGTTGCCACGTCCTTGAAAGGAGCTACCTAACACGGGAAAAGGATAGAGCTAAAGCTGGTTGGGGCTCTTTGCGCTCCGTCAAGCTCCTTGCTTTCTTGGAAAGAAAAAGGGCAGTCTAAACAAAAACTAAATTGCCTGCTTCCATGATGATACGGCGATCGCCGTTGGCGACGCAGAGGGCCAAACGTACTGGATGGCACTTCGGGAATCCGGGTCCACCGGTGAAACGGGCGATTCCGTGAGGTGGAGATCAGGAATTTTCGCGCGTTTGCTAGTAGAGTAGGCACCATACCAGAGGGACATCGTCCGAGACCTAAGCCGCCGGAGTTAGAGCAAGTTGGTATCCGAGGCTGGCGGCTTTGACCTTGAGATAGCTGATCTGCCGGTTACGGTATGGAGACCTGAAATTGCGAGGAACGCACGCGTTCGGCGAGCACGACTGGATTTAGAGCAGCCGACCGTGGCGAAGCAGGAGCAACCCGACGATAGCCGCCCCCAAGAGCACTAGGGGGTTGTTTCTACGTAGGTTGAATTAGGGCACATGTCCGTTGAACGCTAAAAGACCAGCCGAAGTACCCATGGGTCGAGCCCTGATTGAACCCCGAGAGGCCGGTGACGGGCCCCAATGGCAGTCGTCAGATCGTAAGTGCTTAAAGGCTGAACTACCAATTGTAGTCGGCAAACGCAAAGGTTCCGATCCCCCCCGCAGGGTTCGAGAAAAAGCCCAATGCTCCTCTGACGTTAGACGTATCTCAGCAAATGTAATCGTTACCAGAGCATCGGTAAAGTTCGCCGGGAATGCCAGCGTATGCCCCGAACACCGAGGCCAATTAAGGCCGGGGGCCGCGTGTGCCTTTCCCTGCTGAGCCCTTTTGCGACGTGGAGCCTGGAATGTTGAACGGATGCCGCTCCACGATTCCTTTGCCCTCCCACACCACGATCCATTGGTTGGCCGCAACATCCTTGAAGGTCTCCTCGCTGCCCTGCGGCCAGCGGATGCTGACGTCCGCTTTGCTGCCCGAACCCAAGCCAACATGCACACGAAAATCGCCCTGCGAGATGAAAGTTCCACCACTGCGCACCTCATCGATCTGCTTGTGCTTTCCCGATGTCACCGTTATGCGCGCGCCGATTGCGTCGCGTCCCGATGCGGTCACCGCCCGCACCAGCAGAGCGTTCCCGCTAGCGCCGACATTTTTCAGCAGCGATGGAGGATCAAAAAGATTGACCACGATAATCTCCTCTGATCCATCGTTATCGAGGTCGCCTACGGCGATGCCACGCGAGGAATGCCTGGCTAGGATGCCCGCGCCGGCCTTCGCTGACATATCGAAGAACTGTTCGTCTCCCCGATTCCAGTACAGCTGTCGCGGCTGGCGAAAATCTTCGCCGAGGGCGTACTTTTCCACGAACGGATAAACGTGGCCGGCTACGACAAACAGGTCTTTCCAGCCGTCGTTGTCGATGTCCACAAAAGCAGTGCCCCATTTAACGTAACGGGTCTGGACCGCGAGCCCAGCTCGAACCGTAACATCGCTGAAGTCTCTATTGCCCAGGTTGCGGTAGAGCGTGTTGGTGTCGCTAGAAAAATTTGTCTTGAAGATGTCGAGATAGCCGTCGCCATCATAGTCGCCGGCCGTGGCTCCCATACCTGCCTGCTCCCGGCCGTCTTCATTCACGGCTAGGCCGCTGGCCAGGCCGATCTCCTCAAACGTGCCATTGCGCTTGTTATGGAAGTAGAGGCTGGGAGTGGAATCACACGCGACAAAAAAATCCGGCCAGCCATCGTTGTCGAAATCGCCGGTCAACACCGTGAAGCCATAATAATTCGGCGGAGTCTCGACACCGGCCTGCTTGGTCACGTCGGTAAAGTGACCGTGGCCATCATTGTGGTACAGCGTCATGGACTCGCCTTTCAGTCCGCGGGGACCGCAGGGCACGGGAATGCCTTTCCAGTTGCAACCGCTGCGTTCGCGCGGCCGCGGCGTTTGCTGAGCGTCGTAGTCAACGTAGTGGGCCACCGCCAGGTCGAGCCAACCATCGCGGTCATAGTCGAGGAAGGCACAGCCGGTACTCCATCGCGCGCCCGGACGGTCGAGACCGCGCTCGCGCGTCTCGTCCCGGAACGTGCCGTTCCCCAGGTTGTGCAGGAATACGTTGTGTCCCCATTGCGTGAGGAACAGGTCGACATAGCCATCATTGTCGGCGTCCCCCGCGCATACACCCTGCCCCCAGCCGGTGTGCGCGATGCCGGCCTTTGCGGTGACGTCTTCAAAACGCAGCCCGCCGAGGTTGTGATAAAGATGCGGCGTCAGAGCCGCGTCAGACTTCAGCCGGTCGCCCTGCACAAAGAAGATGTCGGGCAGTCCGTCGTTGTCATAGTCGAAGATAGCGACGCCCGTGCCCGTATTTTCGACCACGGTGGTCTGCTCCAGTTCGCCAGAAACGATTACGGCGCTCAGTCCAGCCTGGGCCGCGATATCACGGAAATCCACGAACGGAGCCTTCATTCCTGGAGGCAGAGGGCGCACGGGCTGGTCCTTGGCACCGGTGGACGCCATCTGCGACAGAGCAGGGCGGGCCAGCAATAAGGTGGAAGCCAGAACAAGGACGGCGAAAGCAGCGAGGAGCAATAAGGATGCGCGCAGGGAGGGACTCCGCATCAATGGACCTTCTCGGATATGCTCGGCGAGGCTGATTGCTTGTTGCGCGCTGCCGCGATCCGCCCCAGGGCCTGTTCGATATCCGGATCGTTCGGCTTCAATGCCTGCGCCAGGCGAAGCTCCTTTTCTCCTTTATCGATGTCGCCCATCTCGCAATCGGTGAGGCCCAGCTTTTTGTGCAGGTCGGCTTTGATGGCGCATTCTCCGCAGACTTCGATCGCCTTTTGAAACTGGCGCAGCGCTTCCGGCCAATCATGTGCCGCGCCCGCCGCCAATGCATCGTTGCCGAGAGTCCCGGCCTGATCCACGATGAGCCGTTTCTTCTGCACCTCGCTGTATCGGGTGGTGAGGCGCGCTGCTTCGTCCGGATCGGTGGGGGTAAGCGCCTGTGCCAGATTCCAAAGTGCCTGCGTATAGTCCGGATCTATCGCGATCGCTTGCCTCCACGCTGCGATTGCCTCCAGCTTCTGTGAATCGTAAGCGAGGCACCGCCCCAGCAGATACCAGGACGTGGCCTTTCGCGGCTGCAGTTTGACCAGGTTCTGCAGCAACGCGACCGCGCGCTTGTAATGGTCGTGCTGTTTCTCGATCATGGCCAGGAAATAATAGGGCTCTGCCATGTCGGGAGCGAGGCGCCTGGCAGTTTCAAGGTCCGGGCGTGCTTCTTCGTTGCGTCCGAGATCAAACAGGACGCGGCCGCGGTTAAGATGGGCCAAAGGCGATCTCGGCGCCAGCCGCACTGCATTTGTATATTCGACCAATGCACCCGCCAGGTCGTAACTCTCCGCCAGTACCATGCCCAGACCAAGATGGGCGGTGGCGGATTGCGGGGCGCGCGCGACCACCTCGCGCAGCATCGCGACACTCTCGGCGCTTTTGCCCAGGCGAGCCCTCACTCTCCCGGCCGCGGCCATCGCGCTCAGATCGTCGGGAGCCAACCTCACCGCTTCATCCACCTCAGCTTCTGCCTCGCGGAACTTCTGCTGTTTCGCGAGCGTCAGGCCGAGATTCAGATGTCCCTGTTCGTAGCTCGGGTCGTCCTCAACGGCCTCGCGAAATAGTTTTTCCGCTCCCTCGGTATCGCCTTTGTTGGCGCGCAGGACGCCGAGATCGCCAACCGCCGACACCAGTTGCGGATCAGCAGCGAGGGCCGCTTCCAGGTGCTTTTCCGCTGCCTCGCTTTTGCCCTCCGCCATGTCGAGCCGGCCCAGGTCGCCCAGCGCGACGGCCAGCGCCGGATCGTGACGCACGGCCCGTTCCAGCTGCAGTCGCTCGCCTTTGGGATCGTGAGCCGCAGCCAGCGCCCGAGCCAGGTTATGCTCGGTGCGGGCGTTGCCGGGATCGACCACCAGCATCTCGTGGTAGAGCTCGGCCGCTTTATCCGCGTGGCCGCCGTGCAGCAGATCGGCGGCCTGCCGGTCTTTCTCCGGCAGCCGCTTGATCTTGGACTCCTGAGCTTTCAGCAGCTCAGCCCGGCTCGCGGCGTCACGCGCGCGCACCGGCTCACCCGCCTCGCGCAAAACCGCTGCGAGCTCTGCTTGCGCCCGCCAATCTGAGGGTTTGCGCGCAATCGCTTTGTCGAAATGTGGCACCGCCTCCTTGGCGTTTTGACTGTGCGCCAGGGCGACGGCGAGTTCGTATTGCACCTCCGCGTTCTCGGGAAGGCTCACAGCAGCGTGCTCCAACTCCATTATCGCTGCGCTGTATTGAGTTAGACCATTTTCCACCGAACCGAGCAGCAAGTGTCCTTCAGGATCAGCCGGCTTTCGACGCACGTACTCCTGCGCTGGCGGCAGCGCATCCTGAAAAGCAGAGCCTCTCAGCAGTGCGCGTCCCCTGGCCAGCCAGGCGTCGTCATCCGTGGCGTCGATGCGAATAGTTTCTGAGAACTCATCGGCCGCTTCGCGAAAACGCGACTCCTGCGCATAAACGTTGCCCAGGGCAAAATGCGCGGCCGCCATCTCCGGATGGGCTTTGACCAGCTCGCCGAGAATGCGAATCGACGCTTTCGGGTCACCGTTCTGATTCGTCGCAACCGCCAGCGCCAGCGTCGTCTCGGGCCAATCTGGCTCGATCGTCAGCGCTCTTTTCCAGTAGCGGATCGCCGGCGTATAGCGGCGTTCCGCGGCGAGCCGCTGGGCCACTTGACCTAGGGCCACGACGGAGTTCGGATCGAGTCGCAGCGCTTCCCGAAACTCGGCTTCCGCCTCGGCCGGTTTGCCCAGCCTCAGCAACACCGATCCCAGCGACGTGTGCGCGGCCGTCATTGCAGTTTTGTACTGCAGCGCGAGTCGAAATTCAGCCGCGGCCTCCGGCAGTTGTTTTGCCCGCTCGTGCGCCACGCCCAGGTTGTAGTGGGCCTGCGCGGAGTACGGCTCCAGCCGGACCACCTCTTCAAACAATGCCAGCGCGCACTTCAGATTTCCCTGGTCAGCAAAGCGGGCGCCGGCCGAGCCATACACTTTCGTGGGACTGTCCCGAAATGCTTCCTCACTCACCCCCTGCGGCTTGCACTCGTCCGGTAGTTGCGCAGGAGACACCGTACACGTTGACAAGATAGCAAGAACGAGTCCCGCCGTGCCCGCTACTCGCAGAATTCGGAACTGAGCGTCGCTCCCGAGCATTTTGGATTTCACTGACTCTTCGCATAGCCAGAGGGATTCGAGGTACCCCTCTTGGGCACGCTGTGAACCAGGTCGCCGAGCTCCTCGGCGGTGAACTCATTACCCTCGAGATTGGCCGCCAGTCTTCCGTGACGATCGATGATCAGCGTGTGCAGGGAGTGGATCAGCTGCCCTTCGTCAGGAAAGAAAGCCACGCCAAATCGCTCGCAGAATTTCTGCACCTCGGCGGGCGGGCCGGTCAAAAGGTGCCACCCTTCCGGGTGAATGTTCCAGGTGCGCGCGTACTCGGCGAGTGTTTCCGGCTGG
>Ga0306921_10001876_pt1 | contig 20793 bp, 14 predicted proteins | sample sta12Cox44000080_FD_203760 | JGI IMG/M metagenome (GOLD analysis project Ga0306921, IMG submission 203760) | Lab enrichment of tropical soil microbial communities from Luquillo Experimental Forest, Puerto Rico - statoxic.12C.oxic.44.000.080 (v2)... | ecosystem: Environmental > Terrestrial >... | reverse complement strand
GATGATGTATTCTGGATGGAAATAAAATCAATCGCGCCCGATGAAGGCACAGGCCGGGCATTCGCAGGACATCCGCTGCCCTTGCCAGGCTTCGACTTCTTTATCTATCGTACCAGATCGATTCTGTTCGATATTGCCAGAATGGCTCCATCGGGCCACAAAGGTGAAAATACTTTCGTCCTAGCGAAACTACCCCATTTGTGGCTTTGACGACGGACGGCGGGGATGTTAGCCTCCTTTGTCCAGGCGTTCTTGACTTATGATCGATTTTGATCGACCATGAGCATAATTGGGGGGTGCAGTATGAGGTCTATCCGCGCGCTTGTGGTTGCCGTTTCCTTTCTTTTTCTTCTGTCCGTTGTCGCAGCAGCGCAAAGTACCGGGCAGATCACCGGTACGGTGCATGATCCCAGCGGCGCTATCGTAGCGAATGCCCAGGTCAAGGTTAGCAGCCCAGAGCACGGCATCACGCGGGAGATGCAATCCAACGGCGCCGGCGAGTACCTGGTTGGCGGTCTTCCGGCCGGCACCTACGACCTGACGGTGAGCGCCCCCGGGTTCAAGACCTACCAGGCCAAGGGAATCGTGCTGCGTGTGGCGCAGAAGACGCGCGCCGACGCCGAGTTGCAGGTGGGCGGGGGTTCGGCCGAAGTGACGGTCGAAGGCCAAAGCATAGGTCAGGTGGAGACGCAGTCTTCCGAGCTGTCAGGCGTGATCACTGGCAAGGAGATTTCGCAGCTCCAGCTGAACGGCCGGAACTTCACCCAGTTGGCGACGTTAGTGCCGGGCGTCAACAACCAGAGCGGCCAGGATGAAGGCACGGTGGGCATCAACGGCAACGTGGCCTTCAGCTTCAATGGCGGCCGAACCGAGTACAACAACTGGGAGCTGGACGGCGGCGACAATATGGACAACGGCAGCAACTCTACGCTGAACGTTTATCCGAGCGTCGATGCAATTGCCGAAGTCAAGGTGTTGACCTCCAACTACGGCGCGCAGTACGGGCGCAGCGGTTCGGGCACGGTGGAAGTCGAGACCAAGTCCGGCACCAGCAGCTTTCACGGCGACGCCTACGAGTTCGTGCGCAACACTGCGTTCAATGCCAGGAACTATTTCCAAAGCTACGTGCCGCAGTACAACAAGAACGACTTCGGCTACACGATTGGCGGGCCGATCTTTATCCCGGGACACTTTAACACCAAGAAGCAGAACACATTTTTCTTCTGGTCGCAGGAGTGGCGCAAAGAACGTGTTCCGGGACAGATCTTCAACACGCCGGTACCCTCCAATGCCGAGCGCCAGGGGAACTTCAACGACCTATGCCCGAACCCCACGAGCGGGTCGTTTGCCGATTGTCCGGTCAATCCGGCGACGGGCCAATATTTTCTCAACAACCAGGTGCCGGTCGATCCGGCCGGCGCAGCGCTGTTGCCTCTGATCCCTGTGGCCAACGCGGGTGTGCCGGGAGCGGCACTCTATAACGCGTCGCCCTCGCAGCCGACCAACTGGCGCGAGGAACTCTTACGCGTTGACCAGAACCTTGGGCAGAAGTGGCACGTAATGTTCCGCTATACGCACGACTCGTGGAACACGGTCACGGCCACGCCGGTGTTCACCGGGAGTTACTTTCCGACCGTACAGACCAACTTTATAGGACCGGGAGAGAGCATTGTGGCGCGGGTGACGACCAACTTCACCCCCACGCTGTTGAATGAGTTTGTGGCCGGTTACACGGCGGACCACATCTCTTTTTTCTCCACCGGAACGCCTAACCCCAACGCTTGGCAGCGACCGGCCAACCTGCCGATGGGCGCGATTTTCAATAATGGTTTTGGCGGGAAGCTGGCGGCCATCACCCTGACGGGCAATGCCGCCTACGGTGGGACATTCTACCAAGATCCCAATGGCGAGTGGCCGGAGGGCCCTTATAACTCAAATCCGACTTATACATACCGCGACAATGTCACGAAAGGTTTGGGACGCCACAACCTGCAGTTCGGGGCTTATTTTGTGGCCGCGCAAAAGAACGAACTGAGCAGCCAGATGGTGAATGGCTCCCTAGGCTTTGATACCAGCGCGACTTCTGTGACCACAGGAAATAGTTTCGCTGACCTGCTGCTGGGCCAAATCGCCAGCTTCCAGCAGGCCAGCACGAATATAAAGTTCTATAACCGCTACAAGATTTTCGAACCGTACCTGCAGGACGATTGGCGCATCACCCCCCGCCTTACGCTCAACCTCGGCTTGCGGATCAGCATGTTCGGCACGTACTACGAAAAGTACAATCACGCCTACAACTGGACGCCATCGGCCTACAACCCCGCCAACGCACCGCAAATTGACACCACTGGGTCAGTAACCGGCTTTACAGGTGCGTTGATCCCGGGAACGGGGAATCCTTTCAATGGACTGGTGCAATGCGGTGCCAATGGAGTTCCTCGGGGATGTATGAGTGGCCACTTGTTCAATCCAGCGCCACGGGTTGGCTTTGCCCTCGACCTCTTCGGCGACGGAAGCACGGCCATCCGCGGCGGCTATGGCATCTTTTTTGAACATACCAATGGGAACGAAGCCAACACGGAAGGCTTGGAAGGGCAGTCGTCACCTCTCATCCAGAATGTGACGCAATACAACATTTCCGGTTACACCAACATTGGCGGCGGAGGGACCGGGGCGTCGCCCATATTCCCGCTGTCTTTCTACTCCGTTCCCACCAAAGCGGTGTGGCCCTATGTACAGCAATGGCACTTGGATATTCAGAGACAATTGTCCAAGGACACGGTGCTCGTGCTGGGTTACGTGGGCAGCAAAGGCACGCATTTGAACCGGCAAGATGATCTGAACCAGATTTATCCGGTGCCTGCTAGCCAAAATCCCTATCTGCCCGGTGAGCCGATCGGAGGCATCAACAATACGACGAACGACTGCATGACCCAGACGACGCCCAGCGGCGTTCCGGTTGTTGGTCAGGCGCTCAACAACCTCATGGTGGCTTGTGGCGGCGATCCAAATCCGTTTCGACCGTTTTACGCAGTCGGAACCATCACGCAACTGCAGAATGCAGCTTCGTCCTCCTACAATGCCTTTCAGGTTTCAGCGCGGAAGACGGCGGGCGCGCTGCAACTCAGCTTGGCCTACACCTGGAGCCACTCAATCGACGACTCCTCGGACCGTTATGACGGAGATTTCGTCAACACCTATGATCCGGCGGCGAACCGCGCGAGTTCCGCCTTCGATATTCGACACATGTTCAATCTCGGCTGGGTGTACGATCTGCCGTTCTTCCGCAAGCCGGGAGTGGCCAATAAGATCCTGGGAGGGTGGCAGTACTCCGGCATTGTCACCGCCCTGACCGGTACTCCATACTCTCCGACCAATTCTGCCAATTACAGCGACAACGCCGGAGTCGGCAACGGAGTCGGAACCGGCTCGTATCCCGATCTCATTGGAAATCCCAACTCCGGCATTCCGAACGTGCCGCTCGCCGGATTTGGTCCCTTGCACTCCAATCCGGGGGCATTCGCTGCGCCCCAAGGATTGACCTTTGGAAATGCCGGCAGAAATTCTTTGCGCAATCCGGGCTACTACAACTTCAACATGGCTTTATACAAGAACATTGCCGTCAACGAATACATGCACTTTGAATTCCGGGCGGAAGCCTTTAACATCTTCAACCACACCGAGTGGGGCCCCATCGGAGGAGCGTCCGGCGGGTCTGCCGCTGCCAACGGTTTCTCGTCCAGCACCAACGCGATGGGTTGCTACGGAGGACCGAACAATTCCGCAGGCGATCCCAGCTGCCTTGGCTCGTCGAACTTTCTCTACATCGGCGTTGCGCATCCCGCCCGCATCCTGCAACTCGGGCTGAAGCTGATTTTCTAGCCCGCGCAAGCAACGTTGCGGATGCAACCTGGGTGGAGGGGCACTGTTGTCTCATGTGCGGCGTCAGCCAGTGGGAGTATCATCCGGTGACAGGAAGATGACAAACCACACGAATCCGTACTCCACCCGCGAAGAGCGGCGACAGGCCGGGCAGGCCTGTCGCAACAAAGTCACTCGCATCAATCAGGGAAAGTTCGATCCTGCGGCGCGAAAGTTCGATCCCGTAGCGCTAATGAATGCCGCGCACAAGCAGCGGGTTCCCGAACTGATGCTGCTGAAAAACGCCCGCATGTCGCTGTCGCCCTTCACCTTCTATCGGGGTGCGGTCCCTTTGATGGCGGCCGACCTGGTCGGGTTGCCGCGCACGGGAATCGAGGTGCAAATCTGCGGCGACGCGCACGTGCAAAATCTGGGCGCGTTCGGCGGCGGCCCCGACGGCCACATGATTTTCGACATTAACGATTTCGACGAAACCATCAAGGGTCCGTGGGAATGGGACGTGAAGCGCATGGCCACCAGCCTGATCCTTGCCGGGCGCGAGGCGCGAAACTCCGAACGCCAGTGCAAGGACGCGGTGCTGGAATTCGCGCGGAACTATCGCGAGTCGATGAGGAAGTTCTCGGAGTTGCCAGGGCTCGAGTTGGCGCGCTATCTGGTCATGCGCGACTTGAAGGTTTCGCCGGTACGTTCGGTGCTGCGCAAGGCAGAGCGGGCAACGCCGCTGAACAGTGTGAAGAAATTGACGGAAGAGAAGGACGGGAAGTACGAGTTCAAGGAGTCGAAAGACCCGACATTCGGGGCCCCAACCCAGTACCGGGTGGACGCTTCGACGGCCAGGAAAGTGCAGGCGGCGCTGCCGGACTATCTGCAGACGTTGCTGCCAGAGCGGCGCCACTTCTTCGCGCAGTATCGCCCGGTGGACACGGCCTTCCGCATTGTGGGCACGGGCAGCGTGGGAACGCGGGACTACGTGGTGCTGATGTTTGGAGGAGCGGTGGACGATCCACTGTTCCTGCAACTGAAACAGGAGCTGCCTTCTGCCTATGCACCCTACTTGCCAGCCAGCCATCCCCCCAAGCACCATGGCCAGCGTGTGGTGGAGGGAGTGCGGCGCATGCTGGTGCAGTTCGACATCTTTCTTGGCTGGGCGACCGTCGGAGGACTGCCGTACCTGGTGCGGCAATTGCGCGACCACAAGGCAGGAATCGAGGAGTCAGACCTGGAGGGCAGCGGACTACTGCAATACGCCGAGGTCTGCGGCGAACTGTTGGCCAAGGGCCATGCCCGCTCGGGTGATCCCTGCGTGCTTTCGGGGTACCTGGGCACGGCCGACCGGTTCGACAAGGCGCTGGTAAATTTCGCCGTCGATTATGCTGACCAGGACACCCGCGACTTCGAACAGTGGTTGAAGGCGATCCGTGCGGGAACCGTGAAGGCGCTGAAGGCAGTTCCGGAACCGGCAAAAAAGAAGAAGAAGTCGTCGAAGACAGCGAAGGATAAGACCAGGGAGAAGGCGAAATCCGCGCAACCTGCGAGCTGATTGTCGCCTGTCGAAAACTGCTGACTTGCTCGTGATGGCCAGTCAATGAAGACGAGACGCGTCGGTGGGGATGTCGAACTGAGAACCCTTATTGTGACGCTGTTGGCTTGCCGCTTCCGTCGGCTTGGGTATGCGGTTTGCCCCAGTGGAAGCGTCTGCCGATAATCGCTTTCACTAGCATGTGATCGGTCCCAGCGGTCACGCCGACACCTACTCCGAAGTTGATCTCCCAGTTAGGCGAGACGTCCAAGTCGAATGCGGGCACGAACTGCTGCGACTGCAGGGTGAAGGGATAGAGGTTGCTCACCGGGCCCCAGCCTCCGTAGTACTCCAGGCCAAATGCAATCTTGTTGGTAAAGTCCCACGAGATCTTGGCGTCGGGTGAGAAACTCCATTGCTGGTCGCTGGGGAGTCCGACGAAGCCGCGGTCGAAGGCGGGATTGAACGACCAGTACAGGCGGCCCTTCTGCTGGTCGACGATGGGGCGGATCTCGATGTTCCAGGTTGACGTGGAATAGATGGGGCGCTGATAGCCGAACTCGATTGAGAGACTGGCGCCTACGGGCCAGTGCCAGCTTTCCGGGGCGCGGACTCGGGGACGAATGTGATCGCCCACCCATTGCCATCCCTGGCCGCTACGCGCCGAGGTGAAGATGTAGAAGCCGACCTCGGACCATGACGTCAAGCCCTGCGTGATCTCGACGGTCTCGTGCAACGCGTGTTCGGTGGGGAGCACGCCGTCGACCGTTTCCTTGCTGCCCTGAAAGGTAAAGTTCGAGTGCAATTCGACCATGGTTGTCCTGGGGGCGACCGTTTCCGAGCCATATACCTGGATCTCGTAATTTTCTTGAGCGGCACAGAAAACAGAGAACAGCAGTACCAGAAAAAGCGCCGGCCACAGAGTGCACGGGGTCACGCAAACAGGATAACTGCAAAAGACTTTCCAGTATCAAGTGTCCGGAAAAAGCAACTCTCTCCGCTCGTCCGTCGATGTGGGCAGTCGGCCGGGATGACGGGCGGAGACGGTGCGCTCCAAGAACGATCATTTTCGATAGAAAACGATCAAAAATGGTTTTCTATCGCGGTCAAGCTTCTCTACAATGGTGAGCAGCCGCTAATCCAAGGAAGGGTTTTCTCGAAACATGTCGAGCACTACGGTGGGAAACACCGTCGCCGCTCCCAGACTGAAGCGAGCGCTCGGTCTGTGGGACCTCGTACTGTACGGCATTATCGTGATTCAGCCGACGGCGCCCATGCCGGCCTTCGGCGCTTTCTCCAACGCAGGCAAGGGCCACGTGGTCACTGCGGTGTTGATCGCCATGGTGGCGATGATCTTTACTGCCATCAGCTACGGGCGCATGGCGCGGGTGTATCCCAGCGCAGGTTCGGCATACACGTACGTGGGCCGCGAGTTGCACCCGTCGCTCGGGTTCGTCACCGGCTGGAGCATGACCATGGACTACATGCTCAATCCGCTGATCTGCACCATCTGGTGCGGCAAGGCCATGGCCGACCTGATCCCCGAAGTGCCGGTGCCGATCTGGTTCGTGGGGTTTGCGGTACTATTTACCGTCATGAACCTGCGCGGCGTGGAAACTTCAGCGCGCATCAACCAGGCGCTGTGCGCGGCCATGGGACTGGTGATTCTGGTCTTCTTTATCGCGACGGTGCGCTATATTTTGCATCTCCCGCCGCAAGGGGCACAGTTCTTCACCCTGCCGTTCTTTAACCCCAAGACGTTTTCTCCGGGTACGGTATTTCATGGAACGTCGCTGGCGGTGCTGACCTATATCGGCTTCGACGCGATCTCGACGCTATCGGAAGAGGTACACGATCCAAAGCGCAACATCCTGCTGGCGACGGTGCTGGTGTGCCTGGTCACCGGGCTGCTGGCATCATTGGAAGTGTACGGCGCGCAACTGCTGCGGCCGGAGTGGTACTTCCCCGAGTCGGAAGTGGAAACGGCGTTCATCCACGTGGCAGCGATTGCGGGCGGCATTTTCCTGTCGAAGGCTATCAGCCTGACGCTGATCATAGCTACCATCGGTTCGGGCATGGGCGCGCAACTGGGCGCGGCTCGCCTGCTCTATGGCATGGGCCGCAGTGATGCGATTCCGAAGTCGTTCTTTGGAGCCATCGATCCGCGGACGAGAATTCCTCGCAATAATGTGATCCTGGTGGGAGGCTTTGCGCTGCTGGGGGCATTCCTCATGAGCTACGAGCGCGGTGCCGAGTTGCTGAACTTTGGCGCGCTGATCGCGTTCATGGGCGTGAATCTGGCATCGCTGACACACTACTACGTGCGCGACAACGACCGCAGACTCGGGCACCTGCTGCCGCCGATTGCGGGGTTTGTCATCTGCGCCGCCATCTGGTGGAATCTGTCGCACGCCGCGAAAATCGTGGGCGCCATCTGGATGACGGCGGGAGTGGCATACGGCGCGTGGAAGACGCGTGGCTTCCAGGCAGATCTGGTGAACTTCGACATTCCGTCGGAGTAGGAAAGTTTCGGGTTTCAAGTTTCGAGCGAAAGGCAAAAGCAAGCGCCAGGTGCCCCACCCTAGTCGCCTTCCCTTGGCGACAGGATGGGACGAACCCCGCTGCGAGCCTGCTAGTCGCCGGTCCCCGTCGCCGCATAATCCAACGGCCCGAAGCACTGCCGCGCCCGGTCGCCGAAGTCTGGTGCTTTCTCGGCTATCTTTGCGCGCGTTTCCTCGCCGCTGGCCGGCGCCATCAGCAGTCCGACTCCTACGCCGATGCCCAAGCCGGCCACGAAACGCATGATGTGCCAGCCGCGGTTGCTTTCCTGCTTGCCGAATGACTTCAACAGATCGCGGGCACGATCCTTGGCCGCGTCAGAGTGTCTTTGGCGCGGTCGGGCAGATCGTCCATCTGTTCTCCCACAAAATTTCTCACCTTGCGACGGGCGTCGGCCGAACGTTCGACTAAGCACAGGCCTGCGGCGGCAGCTATTTCTGCTGCGCTCAAGAATGTTTTCATGTTCCTGTTCAGATGTGGTCTCCCATTGGGTGGTTCACCCCAGCCAAGATGCCTTAAAGAAGAGCGATCTGCAGGCACTTGTTCAAGAGCGCGTCATAGGCCAATACACTCCACTTGCGGCGGGCGGCACAGATCAGCCCATCGACGGGGCCGCACTCCACGCCGGGCGTTCGGCACACGTTGTACAGGAGCACGGCTTCTTCGTAGTCAGAGAAAAACCGGAATTTCAGGTCAAGAACACAGTCGTGACAGGCTCTACTGCTTGAACACCACCACGGCCAGCGGAGGCAGGTTCAGCAACAAGGACTGCTCGAGCCCGTGACTGGGAATGGATTCCGTATTGCGTCCGCCGTAGTTGCCTTCGTCGGTGCCACCGTAGACCGCGGCATTGCTGTTGAGCAACTCCCGCCATTTGCCGGGAGTAGGAACGCCCACGCGATACCCGCGGCGCGGCACCGGGGTGAAATTGCAGGCAACCAGCAGCGGCGCAGTCTCCTCCTTGCCAAAGCGCATGTAAGTCAGCACGCTGTTGTCGGAGTCGTCGGCGTCGATCCAGCGAAATCCGCTGGGGCTGAAATCCAACTCGTGCATGGCCGGCTCGTTGCGGTAAAAGATGTTCAGGTCGCATACCCAGCGCTTGATTCCCTGGTGGGAGGGGAAGTTCAGCAGGATCCAGTCCACGCTGGCGTCGTGATTCCATTCGGACCACTGCCCGATTTCGGCTCCCATGAATAGTAACTTCTTGCCGGACTGGGTGTACATGTAGCCGAACAGCAGCCGCAAGTTGGCGAACTTCTGCCAATAGTCACCCGACATCTTGCCAATCAACGAGCCTTTGCCATGCACCACTTCGTCGTGCGAGAGTGGCAGCGTGAAATTCTCGGTGAAGGCGTAGAGCCCGCGGAAAGTCAGCTTGTTGTGGTGGTACTTGCGATGGATGGGATCGTGGGAGAAGTATTTCAGGGTGTCATGCATCCAGCCCATGTCCCACTTCATGCCGAAGCCGAGACCTCCAATGTAGGTTGGGCGCGACACCATCGGCCAGGCAGTCGATTCCTCGGCGATGGTTTGGATGTCGGGGAATTCCCCGTAGGCGTCGTGGTTCACGCGCTGCAAGAGCGAGACGGCGTCAAGGTTCTCACGGCCGCCGTACTGATTGGGGATCCACTCGCCCCGTTTGCGCGAGTAATCGAGATAGAGCATGGAAGCAATGGCGTCCATGCGCAGGCCATCGATGTGGTATACGTCAAGCCAGAACATGGCGTTGCTGACCAGAAAGCCACGCACTTCGTTGCGACCATAGTTAAAGATGGCAGACTTCCAATCGGGATGGAAGCCCTTGCGCGGATCGGCGTGCTCATAGAGATGCGTGCCGTCGAAGTAGGCGAGACCGTGCTGGTCGTTGGGGAAGTGCGAAGGAACCCAGTCGAGAACGACGCCAATGTTGTGCTGGTGCAGGTAGTCCACCAGGTACATGAAATCCTGCGGCGTGCCGTAGCGGCTGGTAGGCGCATAGTAGCCCGTGATCTGGTAGCCCCATGAGGCATAGTAGGGGTGCTCCATGATGGGCATAAGCTCGATGTGGGTGAAGCCGAGCTCGTTGACGTAAGCGGCGAGCTTGGGGGCGACTTCGCGATAGCTGAGCCAGCGATTGCCTTCTTCTGTCAGCCGCATCCAGGAGCCAAGGTGCAGTTCGTACACCGACATGGGCGCATCAGGGGCGTTGCGGCGGTGACGATCACGCATCCAGTCCTGGTCATTCCATTGATAGTCGAGATCCCAGACGATCGAGCCGGTTCGCGGCGGGGTCTCGTGGTGGAAGCCATATGGGTCGGCCTTGTTCACCCGGTACATGTGGAAGCGCGAACGAATGTGGTACTTGTAGATCGAACCCTTGCCCAGATCGCGGACGAAGCATTCCCACACGCCCGAACTGCCGTGGGGGGTCATGGGATGAGAGTCGGAGTTCCAGCCGTTGAAATCGCCCACCACGGAGATACGTTCGGCGTCGGGAGCCCAGACGGCGAAGTAGGTGCCAACGTGACCATCGATGGTGGTCAGGTGGGCACCGAGCTTGTGGTAAAGCCGGTTGTGCTTGCCCTCGTTGAAGAGGTACAGGTCAAAGCTGGTCAGCAGCGTGGAACTCTGCCCCTCGGTCGGCCCTGGTTCAGGGGTTGAACTACTTTCCACGGTGGGGTTGCTCTGTTTGGGATCGGTTGATGCCATTCGCTCCGTCTCCTAATGGCTCGGGTGACGCAAAGCCATGCCACGACGCGGGAACTTGCGACCCGGCGTGCCGGTCAATCCAAATCGAACGCTACAAATATACCCGTTCCGGATGGGAACGGCCCTGCGGACTTCAGACTCGCGTGCTCGCGGCTGAAGAGTCTGCTGAAAAAGTCGGCAACCGGGTGTCCCACGCGGACTAAGTCTGTGCGGGAGACAAAAATAAACGACTTAGACTGCGGGAAGACTACGCCGTGATCAGCATCGGCGCTCCCTTGGTAATTACTACCGTGTGCTCGTAGTGCGCCGCCAGGCTGTGATCAGCCGTACGGACCGTCCATCCATCGCGATCAACAAAGCTGCGCCCGGTGCCGACCGCGACGATCGGCTCCACGGCAACTACCAGGCCGGCATGAAGTCGCGCCGTATTGGTGTAGTCGGGGTAGTTCGGAACGTGAGGGTATTCGTGGATGGTCCGTCCAACGCCATGCCCTCCGTACTCGCGAAGAATGCTGAATCCATTGCGGCGAACCTCGCAATGGACTGCCCGGCCAATCTCGCGCACCCGCACTCCGTCTTTCGCAGCGCGCATCGCATGACGGAACGCGCTCTCCGCGCAACGAACCAACGCGGCCGCCGTGGCGCTTACGCCGCCAACGCCCACGGTCACAGCCGCATCGGCAAAGTAGCCGTCTTTTTCCACCGTGACATCGAGCTTTACCAGGTCGCCTTCACGCAGTGAACGGCCGCCCGGCACACCGTGAATCGCCTCGTCGTTCACGCTGATGCAGCAGACACCGGGAAAGTTATAGACCTTTCGCGGAGCGGACGAGGCGCCATGGTCCGCGAGCACGCGACCACAAATCGCGTCCAGTTCGGCCGTCGTGATACCGGGCTCGACTGTCGCAGTCATCGCATCCAGCGCTTTGCGCACAACCATCCCGGCGGCGCGCAGTTGACAAAGCTCTTCTTCCGACTGGATCGACATAGTCCTCCCGCGAGGGGTGGAGTCCGTAGATCATGGCATAACCTTGTGGCTCCGGCCAAAGGGTGACGAAGGTCCCAGTTCGGAGTGCTGGTAACATTCGCATTGCAACTGCTGGATTGCAGCTGCGAAGAGGGGATCAATGCCGTCAAAGCCACGCAAGCCCAAGCCCTTCAAGGCAGCGGCGGCGGTGAAGGCCGCAGCCCGCGAAAAGATCGGTACTCCTCCGCCAACTCGGGCTGCGCCTTCGAGCAAGAAGCGCAAGTCGAAGTCGTCAAAACACAAGCCCACGTTGGGGAACCTGCTGGAGGAGAGTGAGTAGAATCGCAGTTCCCTTCGGCAAGCTCAGGGCGGGCTGTTCGGCTGCGCGCCGGGCTCGGCCGGCAACGGAAGCAGGGCAGAAATCCTGGGCGGGGGTTCGGCTCAGGCTGACTGTCCGGCAGACATTGAGCGCAACTGAACTCCCGCTTTCTTGAGCCCCTCATTCACCGCACGCGCGATAATCACGCTGGCAGGCGTGTCGGAGTGAATGCAGATGGTGCCGGCTTCAACCTTGAGCTCCGATCCGTCGGTGGCTACGGCGATGTGCCGGGTGGCGATGTCCAGCGCCTGGCGAGCGGCCAGTGCTGGATCGTCAAGCAGCGCGCCCGGCTGGGTGCGTTTTCGCAGGATTCCGTCCGGCTCATAGGCGCGGTCGGCGAAAGCCTCCGCGGCGCAGGTCAGTCCCATAGACGCCCACAGTATTAGCGTTGACGATCCGGCCTGCCCCACCATGATCAGCTGCTCGTCGCTCTCAAGTACGGCGCGTCCGATGGCTGCCGCGATTTCCGCACTCTTGTTAGCCGCATGATAGAGCGCACCGTGTGGCTTGCAGTGCATCAGCCGCACTCCCAGCGGGTCGGCGACCGCAGCCAGCGCGGCAATCTGGTCGCGCACCGAAGCTTCGATCTCCGGCGGAGCCATGGGCGACTCGATACGGCCAAAGTTGGCGCGATCAGGATAGCCAGGATGTGCGCCCACCGCGACGTTCAGTTTCTTGGCGCAGCGCACGGTCTCGCGCATAGTGCGCTCATCGCCGGCATGCCCGCCACACGCGATATTTGCCGATGTGATGTACCGCATTAGTTCGAAGTCCGCACCATTGGCCAGTGACTCTTCCGACTCGCCCAGGTCGGCGTTGATGTCGATCCACAGTTTGCTCATTGTTCAATCACCCCCACGTGTCAGAAGGTGTCTTCTCATCACGCAACCAAGATGGTTTTCAGCCAGCGCTCCTGCTCGCGCAATGCCTCAACCGCTGCCGCGATAGACACCTCGATGAACCGCACCTCGTCGCGCGGTCGGAGTTGGCCGACGCGATGCATGTCAGCAGCGATGACGTTGGCGATCTTCGGATAGCCGCCGGTGGTCTGCTGATCCACGAACAGGATAATCGGTTGTCCGTCCGGCGGAACCTGGATGGCGCCGAGCGGGATTCCGTCGGTCAGCAGTTGCGACTCTTCGCGCGGCGAAACCGGTTCTCCCTTGAGCCGCAGCCCGGCTCGATCCGAGTGCTCGCTGACCACGTACTTCGAGGCGAGCAACTGGGCGTAGGTCACTGGGCTGAACCAATCCTGCTGCGCGCCTTTGGTCACACGGATCGGCCCTGCGAGTCCCATTAGTTCCAAGGCTCCCGCGCGCAGCCGTCGCACTTGAAGGCCGCCGCCTTCGCCGATGCGTAACACATCACCGCTCTGCAGCCTGCGTCCCTCGAATCCGCCGAAGCGTCCACGGATGTCGGTAGAGGCGCTACCCATAATGCAAGGGACGTCGAAGCCACCTTGAACTGCCAGATAACTGCGGGCTCCGTCAACCATACTCCCACATTGTAAGACTGTTCCAGCCCGGACCTCGACCGCCGTGTTCGCCAGAGCAGGATCGAGTCCCGCCTGGCACTCGCACGCGGCGCCACTGATGGCAATGATGGCACGCTGCCTGAATTCCAGCGTTGCGCCCAGCAGCGTCATCTCCAGTACCGGAGCGTTCTCGTCGTTGCCTACGAGCAGGTTCGCGATGCGCAGCGACAGGGCGTCGGCGGCTCCTGCCGCCGAAATACCGAGGTGAGCGTAGCCAAAGCGTCCACGATCCTGGACGGTGGTGAACAAGCCCGGCTTGAGGACGCGAACGGTCATGCGCGCTCCCGCCCGAGCTGTTCGAACATTTCGCGATCGATGGCCGAAATCCGCACCTGGTCGCCCGCCTGCAAGCGCGTCGGCGGCTGCGCCTTGGGGTCGAACATGCGCAGCGGCGTGCGTCCAATCAGCCTCCATCCCCCGGGCGTGTCAGTGGGATAGATCCCCGTCTGGCTGCCGGCAATGCCTACGCTGCCGCTCGCTACCAAACGTCTCGGCGAGGCGAGCCGGGGCGCTTGTAGTGCTCCCGGCAGCCCGCCCAGATAGGCAAACCCCGCAGTGAATCCGAGAAAGCACACGCAGTAGTTCGCGCTCGAGTGCAAGCGAACAACTTCCTCGACGGAGAGTTGGCAGTGAGCGGCGACGTCTGCCAAGTCGGGCCCAAACTCGGCATCGTAGCAGACCGGAATGATGACTACGCCGGTGTTGCTCGCAGCCGAACTGCCTTCCGCGCTCGCCAACTGCTCGACAACCTGCGCGATCTCATCGTGTGTAGCCGCCAGCGGATCGAAATCGATGAGCAGTGACGCGTATCCCGGATGCAGGTTGCAAATGCGCCCGTCCTGCCGCGCCTGCAACGCGTGAAAGAGGCCAAGCACGCAACTCTGCAGCCCTGGCGACATCACATTACCGAAGACCACTAACAACGACGAGTCGCTCGCGGCAACGATCTTCACGCCAGGTTCACCGCCATGATCCGCATCTTCGATGGACATCCCGCCGCCACTCCCGATGAATAGAGCAAGCTAGCGGGAGTGTCAATCTGCAAACCGTTGACTGCACATCCATCGTGATTGCCAGCCCTGCCTTCGAGTATGATGCCCATTCAGCCCAAAAAGCACATGCGTCCGCGCCGCGCTACCGACGTAGCGCCCGCCAGCGATCGCCCGTGGATCTTCGATCTCATGCACGACGAGCGCTCCACCCTGATCGCAACGTTTGGCGGTTGGGCGCTCGATGGCATGGCGTGCGATGTTCTGGATTGGAATCCTGCCCGCGCTTCTCGTCTTCTACCTTCGCCGTAACGTGCCCGGGCCCGAGGTATTTCAGCAGACCCGAGGACGCGAGGACAGACTTAGCGAGGGCAGCAGATTTCTGGAGATCTTCGGTTCGGGCTTGCTGAAGACTACGTGGCTGACTGCGCTGCTGTCGGCAGGTGCGCAGGGCGGCTATTACGCCATCACGACGTGGCTGCCTACCGATTTAAAAACGGCGCGCGGCCTGTCGGTGCTCAACACCGGTGGCCATCTCTTGGTGGTCATTGCCGGGTCGTTTCTCGGCTACCCGGTAAGTGCCTGGCTGGCAGACCACCTTGAGCGCAAGCCAACCCTGGTTCTGTTCGCGGTTTGCTCATGGCTCGCGGCAGTCGCACACACCAATTTTCCCATTAGCGACTCAGGAATGCTGCAGTTGGGGTTTCCGCTGGCGTGCTTTGCCTCTGCATCGTTCAGCCCCATCAGCGCTTTCTTCACCGAACTGTTTCCCACGCGCCTGCGGGGCTCCGGCCAGGGATTCTCCTACAACTTCGGGCGCGGCATCGGCGCTCTATTTCCGACACTCGTTGGCTACTTGAGCGCCCGCATGGGGCTGGGCACGCCATCTCCGTGATTTCGGTGTTCGCAGACTTAACGATATTCTTCGCCGTATTATTGCTGCCTGCGACACGCGGACGCCGAGTTTCAAGTGTATGAGCGAGAGGTCTCACATCGTGGGAGCTGATTCCCTTTTCGACGGTACCCTGTCGTTTTTATCCCCGCCGGGGCCCGTTCCTACGCCGGGAGCTATCGGTACTCTCCAAGGAATGCGACCCGCCACGAAGGCAGCGAAATGCCATGTCGAGCGGAACCAGTGGGCAATTCAGCCCTTTGCACACTACAATGTCCGCTGGGGCGGCGGTGCCCGATACGCCCCTCGACTAACTTATGGCGACCTCCGCGAAAGCTGCACCCACAAAGTCACGCAAGACCTCTCGCCCAACCACTCTGACCCCAGTGGCCAGACGTGCTCCAGACCAGCGCGCCCATCCGCTGGACGATCCCAGCCTCTTTATCAACCGCGAGCTGAGCTTGCTGGATTTTCAGCGGCGCGTGCTGGAGGAAGCGCAGGACAGCACCAACCCGCTGCTCGACCGGGTCATGTTCCTTTCGTTTGTCGGCTCCAACATCGACGAGTTCTTCATGGTTCGTGTAGCCGGCCTGAAGCGGCAGATTGAAAAAGGCGTAACCGATAGCGGTCCCGACGCGATGACGCCGCCCGAGCAGTTGCGCGCCATTCGCGCCTCGGTGATTCGGCTGAATCGCGCCTCGCACGAGTGCTGGTTAAAAGAGCTGGTTCCGAGGCTGCGCAAGTCGGGTCTAAACATCGTCAATTTCGCTGAGCTCAGCGAAGAGCAGCGCGTTGTCGCCGACACGTATTTTCAGGACACGATTTTCCCCACCCTGACGCCGCTCGCCTTTGATCCCGGGAGGCCATTCCCGCATATTTCAAATCTCAGCTTGAATCTGGCCGTAGTCTTGCGCGATGCCACTGGGGTCGAGCACTTTGCGCGCGTGAAGATCCCCGACACGCTGCCGCAGTTAGTTCCGGTGTCAGGCACAGCGAAGCCGAAGAGCCGCACCAAGTTGGTGGTGAAGGAGCAGGTCTTTGTGTGGATCGAGCAACTGGTAACCGCCAACCTGACCGCACTCTTCCCCGGCATGGAAATCGTTGAGGCCCATCCCTTTCACGTGACCCGCGACGCCGATTCGGCCATTCAAGATCTCGAGGCCGGCGACCTGATGGAGTCGGTCGAGGAAGGCGTTTGGCAGCGGCGCTTTGCCGACGTGGTGCGCGTTGAAATCAACGAAGCCATGCCCTCCTCGGTGCTCGAAATCCTGGTCACCAACCTCGAACTCGACCGCGATGACATCTACAAGATCACCGGCCCGCTGTCGCTGGTGCGCGTGCGCAACCTGGTGAAGGTGGAGCGTCCGGACTTGAAATTTGCACCGTTCGTGCCGGCGCTGCCCGCAGCCCTATTGAAGGATGAGGAAGAAGACATCTTCACCACCATCCGACGCGGCGACATTTTGTTCCATCACCCCTTCGACTCTTTCCAGCCCATCGTTCAACTGCTGCAGAAAGCTGCCAACGATCCCAACGTGCTGGCCATCAAGATTACCCTTTATCGCGTGGGGCGTAACGCTCCGGTGGTTGACGCCCTACTGGAGGCCGCGGAAAACGGCAAGCAGGTGGCGGTCTTGCTGGAGTTGAAGGCGCGCTTCGACGAAGAGAGCAACATCGTGTGGGCGCGCAAACTGGAAGAATACGGCGTCCACGTGGTGTACGGGCTCATGGGGTTGAAGGTGCATTGCAAGACGGCGCTCATTGTGCGCAAGGAAGGCGATGTGATTCGCCGTTACGCGCACCTGTCGACCGGCAATTACAACAGCGTGACCGCCCAACTCTACACCGACGTCGGCATGTTGACTTGCGATCCCGATATCGGGGCCGATTGCACCGACCTGTTCAACTTCCTGACCGGGTATTCGGCAAAATCGCAGTACCGCAGACTGCTGGTGGCTCCCATCTCACTGCGCGAACGCCTGCAAGAGCTCCTGCAACGCGAGATCGACCACCAGAAGGCGGGCCGCCAGGGGCATTTGATTCTGAAGATGAACTCGCTGGTCGACAAGCGGGTGATTCAGTTGCTCTATCAGGCCTCGCAGGCCGGCGTGAAGGTGGACCTGCTGGTGCGTGGCATTTGCTGCCTGCGCGTCGGCGTGTCGGGCGTCAGTGACAACATCAAAGTCACCAGTATCGTGGGACGCTTTCTCGAGCACAGCCGCATCTTCTACTTCCGCAATGGCGGCGATGAAGAGATTTACCTGGGCAGCGCGGACTTCATGCCCCGCAACCTGAACCGCCGCGTCGAGGTGCTATTCCCGGTCAAGGACAAGAGCCTGATTCGCGTGCTGAAGGATGACATCCTTGGCACCTACATGAAGGAGCAGGCCAAGGCACGGTATATGCAGCCTGATGGCAAATACCTGCGCGATCCCAATGCCGGGAAGAAGGGCGCGCTCAACAGCCAGGAGACTTTCATTGCGCGGGGCCAGCAAACGCTCAAGCAAATGATTTGAAATGACAGGTCGCATCGAGGGTGCCCACCCTTGTCGCCGGTCTTTGGCAACAGGATGGGAACAATCGCGGATTCCGTTCAGCATCGGCTCCGACCCACCCTATGTTTGTGTTTGCCCAGCGAAACTCGATCCAATCGTTTGGTGTCTATAGTGTCTGGTGGCCCGTTAGCCGTATCATAGGCGATTGCGACGGCGGCAACCTTGGTTCCACGATGTACTTCCGGCACCCCTATCGGCTTCAGGCAGTTTCGGTTCTAAGCGGCTGGCCGCAAACCCGCCGATCTTGCACGGTTGTTGGTGCGTTCGCGCTTGCCATACTCTGCTTCGCGTGCGTGATTCCGGCGTTCGCCCAGAGCCCCGATACGACCGAAGTCTTCTCAACAACTGCGGCGCCGTCCAATGCCGCCAGTGCTGAGAAATTCCCTGTGTCCGGCACCGTGATCGATGCGGCGACCGGCGAGCCCATCCGCAAGGCCCTGGTACAGATCAACGGCGCGCAGGGGCGTACCGCGTTTACGGATGGCGATGGCCGTTTTCAGTTCGAAGGCATGCCCTCTGGACCCATAACGATCTCCGCGCAAAAGCAGGGTTATTTCGGCGAGCAGGAAATGCCCTCGCACACAGCGCGGCAGGTGGAAGTCGGCCCCAACTCCGAGTCGGTTGTGCTGAAGCTTACGCCCGAAGCGGTGATTGCGGGCAAGGTAACGACGGCAACGGGGACGCCGCTGGAGCATGTTCCGCTGCGTCTGACTTTCCGAACAGTTCGCGAGGGACGAAGGCGTTGGGACTCGAGGGAGGTCGGCAACACCGATGAGAACGGACGTTTCCGCTTCGCCAATTTGCTGCCAGGGACGTACTACCTCGAAGCAGGCCCGATTACGCCGCCGGTTGAAAGCCTTTTTGAGGTGGATAGAAGACCGAAGGCTGGCTATCCCAGCGTCTATTATCCGGGGGTTCCGGATCTTGCCTCCGCATCTCCCATCCAACTGAGCGCCGGACAACAAGCGGAAGCGAATTTCGCGTTAAGGGAAGTGCGGGTGTACAGCATTTCAGGGACGATCAGTGGCTACGCTCCCAATCAAGGTGTCGGAATCCTGTTGCTCAACCAGTCCGAGACCCAGCTCCCCATTGGGGTGCAGTTCAGCATGGAGAACGGCCGGTTCGATGTGCACGGAGTTCCGGCGGGATCCTATATCCTGCGGGCGATTTCCTCCCTGCCGCCGAATCAGCAGATTCGCGCCGAGGCCCAGTTGACTGTCACATCAAACCTGTACAATTTGCATCTCGCACTGGGTCCCGCCGCCTCGATTCCTGTCTCGGTGCACAAGGAATCGAAGGAGTCGACTGCGGTGATCCGCAAGGGCGACGTTCGTGTCTCGAATATGGGCCCACCACTCGCGGTGCGCCTGCTTGGGGAAGGACCCGGAAAGGGAGATTCGTACTCGGGACTCGAAGGCCCGCCCGGGCAGCAAACCCCTATTCTGAGCGGCGTTGAGCCGGGCAGGTATGCCGTGGAGTTGATTCCGCAGGGCTCGTGGTATGTGCAGTCAGCCCAGTACGGCCAGACCAATCTGCTCACCGACGATCTCACGCTCCCGGCGGGAGCGCCGCCTCTTCCCATCGAAGTTGTGTTGCGGAACGATGGCGGATCGCTCATGGTAGCGGTAAATCCACGCGACGAAAAGGATGTTCCGGCAAGTGTCGTGGTGATTTCCGAGCGGCTCGCCAAGGCCACTCCGCGAACCGCCTACTACTATCCGCCGAGCGACAAGACTTCTCAGAATGAAGGTGTAACCATCGACTCGCTGGCTCCCGGCGACTACCTTGTTCTCGCCTTCGATCATGCCGACGGCATTGAGTATTCCAGTCCGGACGTGTTGCGAAACTATCTCTCGCAGGCCGCGCATGTCACAGTCAGGGCCAGCCAGAAAGCGACCGTGGAGGTCGACTTGATTAGCACCGGAGAGACATCGAATTGATGGCCCGAACCATGTTCGTAATGCTGGTGGCGGCTGGCCTGACTGCGCAGCCCGCGCAAACTCCCGCGCCAACGCGACCGGCGACAGGCTATGGCATCGCCGGCACCGTCGTGAGTTCTGTGACGGGGCAGCCGCTCGCCGGAATAACGGTTGCAATCACCGCGACCAACAATCGCCAATCCACACAAACAATGGAGACGCATGCCGACGGACGATTCACCTTTGACGGTCTGCTGGCAGGCAAGTATTCGCTGACGACCGTGGGCGCGAGAGGCTACCACGCCCAAGGCTTTAATCAGCACGGCAACTACTTCACGGGCATCGCGGTCGGTCCTAATCTCGACGCTGAGAACCTGATGTTCCGTCTGGTCCCTGATGCCGCCATCGAAGGAACCGTCACCGATGACGATAACGAACCGGTGCGCAACGCCAGTGTGCAATTGTTCCAGCGCAACAACGACACTGGGCAGCACCGGACGCAGCCTGTCTCCACTGCGGCAAGCGATGACCGCGGCCATTATCAGTTTGGCCACCTCGTTGCTGGAACCTACTTCGTCGCGGTGTCGGCGCGGCCGTGGTACGCCCAGTATGGCGGGCCTGGGGAACCCCAGCCCGATCCCGACAACGCCGCTCGCCTGGCCGAGGAGAAGGCGCAACTCAACGTCGCTTACCCCATGACCTTCTATCCCGCTGCCGAGGATTCGTCAGGTGCTAGCCCGATCGTGCTGCAGCCCGGGCAACGCGCAACCGCTGATGTTGTGTTGCGAACGGTGCCGGCCGTGCATCTGCGTATCAAGTCGGGCGAACCTGACGAGAAGAATGCTGGCAACACGAGACCGGGCGGCAGTTTCCCACAGCTCTCGCAGCGCATCTTCGAGGGAACCCTGGT
>Ga0306921_10001870_pt1 | contig 20811 bp, 23 predicted proteins | sample sta12Cox44000080_FD_203760 | JGI IMG/M metagenome (GOLD analysis project Ga0306921, IMG submission 203760) | Lab enrichment of tropical soil microbial communities from Luquillo Experimental Forest, Puerto Rico - statoxic.12C.oxic.44.000.080 (v2)... | ecosystem: Environmental > Terrestrial >... | reverse complement strand
GTTTTGCATCCATCGGCAGTCCGCCGTCGACCAGTTGTCGGACTTCCTCGAGCCACCCGGCGGCCAGCATTGTCGCCGTCCTTGCGTGCACTCTCCCATAAAGCGCATCCCGCTCCGGCGCCAGCCCGATTTTGACCGCGCGCCAGCCCCGTAACGGCTCCCGGCTGGTCTGCTGCAGTTGCGACAAGGGTTTTTTCGCTAGCAAACATACCTCAATCGCGCGGATTAGTTTTTGTTCGTCACCTGGTGCGATTTTTCCCGCCGACACCTTATCTAGTTTTTGCAATAAGCCATGCAGATGTCCTGGCGCATGCTCTGCCACGTTTGCGCGCAAGCGCTTGCGCAACGATTCCGAACGCTGCGGCATATTCGCCAGCCCTTCCAGAAGCGCACGCAGATAGAGGCCCGTCCCCGCCGTGAGAATCGGTAGTTTCTGGTGTGACCTTAGGTCTTCCAGCACACCAATTGCCCGCTCGCGATAACCTCCCGCGGTCGCCTCCTCGCGAGCATCCAGTACATCAATCAGATGATGAGCGACGCCACCGCGCTCCGCAGCCGTTGGTTTTGCCGTGCCAATATCGAACCCACGGTAGAGTTGCGTCGAATCGCAAGCTACGACTTCGCCACCCAATTGCTGCGCCAGCCAAATCGCCAGTGAAGATTTTCCCGAAGCAGTTGGGCCCACGATGACGACGAGAGGCAATTCGCTGTGCTTGTTCATTTTGGAAATAAGTGAGGCCACGCGCGGATCAAGAGCACAACCAGAACAATCACTGCCAGCAGCAAACTGCCGAGCACCTGTTGGCGAACCAGTTTCATTCGTTCACCTAATTGTTGGGAGGCTGCAGGTTGTAATAATACGTGAATCGCAGTTCGATGTACGGTGCCTTAAACGCCGAAGGCAACGGTTGGAAAGGGTTGGAAGCGCGCACCGACGAGAACGCCGCCCGATCGAGCGGCTCCTTCCCTGAACTATATACGGGCACGGGCTCTCCGTCCGGCACCGCGCCATCCTTCATGATCCGAAACGTCAGCGATACCACACCCTGATCGCCCAATTCGACCGATGGCGGCATTACCGCGAACCAGTTTCGCTTCACGGTCACATACACGCGGTGCAGGTAATCATTGAAGTCAATGCCCTCATTGTCCGTGAGCATCTGTACGGCGCCGTAGGCACTGCCACGCCCTCCGCTACCGCCCATGCTCCCCGGTATTTGTCCTCCGCCGCCGGTGGGTACAGGCGCCCTTATTTTTCCTGACCCGCGCGCGGCATCGCGAATCGTGTCCCCTGGTGATTCTTGTTTGGGCAGAATCAAACCGGCCCGCGGCGTCGGCACTTCCGGCGTCTCTAGCTTCAACGGCGTTTTAGGTGGATCGTTCTTCGGGGTCGGCAAATTCGGCTGCTGCACCGGAGCAACCGGATTCACTTGCGGTACAGGCGCGCTCGGCAACTCCTTCCTCGGCGCTTCCGGTTGTGGCACCGGGGTAGGCGGAGGCTCGACGGGCGGCGCAACTTTCTTCAGCACCTTCGGATCGACCCTTACGGCTTCATGCGGAGGCGGCGCCGTTCTTGGCGATGGTTTCAACGACTCCAGTGCGCCCGGCGGCAACAACACCGTAATCTGTCGCCGTGCAATTTCTTCTTCCTCGCTGGAGCGCACATGCGGCCGGAAAATCTTTGGCTCGAAAATCAGCAACAACACCAGCGCGATGTGAAACGCGATCGAAGTTACCCGCGTGGTCAAATCCCAAAAAGATGTTTGCTTCGGACGCTCCGGCGGGAGAAAGCTCAGTTCGCCCGTCTGAATAATATCCGGGTCGACCAGGTCTTCCGAAACTGGCAGCGATGTCGGCAGCACACTCGGGGGCGCGACTCCCTGGGGTATCGTGATGCGTTCGTCCATGTCCGTCGGCTGCGCCGGCAGTCTGGATTCTTCCGGCCGCTGCACCGCTTCGATATTCAAATCGCGCGGCACCACCACGCGCGCGGCAATCGAATCCAACGGCAAATTGGAAGGAATAGTCGAACGGCCGTCCAGCGTCACGATCGGCAGCGTCGAAGGCACCAACGTGCGCTCGTCCAGTGTCGAGGGGCGCCTCCGCGTCGTGGTGGCATCTCCGGCCGGTGGACGCGCACCAACGGGAACCAGTGTCCTCGGAATCATCATGTCGTTTCTTCGGTAGCCGTTTCTATCCTTGGTTTGACGCGCGCATCGTGTTCCCGGATGCTTGCCATCACGTTGGAAGCCAATTCCAGCGCCGCTCGCCCCGCTTCCCCGTCCGTCTTCGGCGCCACTCGCGTTCTGACCGCTTCCATGAAGGCTTCCAGCTCTGCACGCAAAGGCTCCCTTGCCGGCGCCGCCAGTTTCTCAAATCCAAATTCCGGCTGCGGACCAGGGCGCTTCACACCGATTCGCAGGGCATCCCTGCGTGCATAATCGAGCGAAATGTATTCGTGGTGCTGAAAAAATCGCATCTTTCTCACACGTTCCGTCGAGACGCGGCTGGCCGTCACGTTGGCTACCGCGCCTCCTGCAAATTCGAGCCGCGCATGGGCAATATCCACCTTGTCCGTCAGCACCGGTATTCCCACAGCTTTCACTTCAGCCACAGGTTCCTTCACCAGGGCCAGCAGTATATCCAGATCATGAATCATGAGGTCGTAGATCACGTCCACATCGAGGCTGCGCGGCGTGAACACTCCCAGGCGGTGCACCTCAAAAAATAGTGGCCGGTTCACCACCGGCTCCACGGCCCGCACCGCCGGATTGAAGCGCTCCACATGGCCCACCTGCAGGATTCGCTTGTTTCGCTTCGCTGTTTCCAACAATTCATCTGCTTCCATAAGCGTGCTGGCCATGGGCTTTTCCACCAGAACGTCGATCCCCAGCTCCATCAACCGGCAGCCCATCTCCGCGTGCGCGATGGTCGGCACCGCCACGGTCACCGCATCCACCGCTCCGCGCAGCTCCTCAATTTTCTCGAACGCCTTCGTTCCGAATTCCTTCGCAATCTCCCGCGCGCGCGCCGCATCTTGATCGAACACGCCGGCCAGGTCTACATGCTCCAGTTCGCGATACACGCGCGCGTGATGCCGGCCAAACTCGCCGGTTCCCACAACACCTACACAAATTTTTCGCGGCTCCCCGGCCTGGCCCCGGTTGACATTCATTCTATGTTCATTCCCCCGGCTTGGCGTTTTGGTTCCGCAACCTGCGGAGGTGGAAAGGCCTGAATGACGATGCCCGCGGTGTCCGCTGATTCGATGAGCCTTGGCCGGTCAAACAACAGCGTGCGCGCCGCATCGATCGCTAGTGCCGTGGCCCCTGCCTTCTTCATGCTTTCGACGGTCGGCAATCCCACAACAGGTACATCAAAGCGCATGTCCTGGCCTGGCTTGCTCACCTTCACAACCACGAGCGGTTTTCCATTGGCAAACCGTGCCGCGCGCGCAATCGCTTCGTCGGTTCCTTCCATCGCTTCCAAGGCCACGCATGCGCGGTCGGCAATCACCACGGTCTGTCCGACGTCCATCGCCGCAATCTGCCTCGCTACTCCCAGCCCGTACTCCATATCTGCCGTTTCGTGTTCATTCGGCGCGCGCCGTGTCAACACTCCTGCCTCCGGGAGCAACGGCTTCAGAAAAATCGTGGAATCCACCAGTTGGATTCCTTCTTCCTCGAAAACCTTCGCCACGGCGCCAATCAGCGAATCGGTATTTTTTCGCGGCAGGGAAAACAGCAGCTTGGCCAGCTTCCAGTCCGGCCGGATCGCGCTGAAAATCTTGTTGTGCTTCACTTGCCCGGCCATCACGGCCTTCTTTACACCCTCGCTTTGCAATAATTCGATCGCCTTGCTTAATTCTCCGAGGCTCACCCAGTGAACACGCTTCGCCGCTTGCTCCAGTTCCGGCGAAGCCTCCTCTTTCAGTGCCAGCACGGCCATTTCGATTCCCTGGCTGCGTGCGCCTTCCAGCACCAGAAACGGAAATCGCCCGTTCCCCGCGATCAATCCCCAGCCTGTTGTTGTTTGCAGAGCTTCCGGCATGAATTTCTTTTGCCTACTTTACGATCCCGCGTTCGGCCTTTTCCACGAACTCTACGAGTTCCTTCACGTCCGCGGAATTTTTCATCGTCTCCCGCATCTCGTGCAACGCCTGCGTTGTATTCTTCTTGGAGCGCACTAGGAGCCTGAACGCCCGTTGAAGCATTTTAATGCGTTCCGCAGAAAATCCTTTTCTCTCCAACCCAATCGTATTTGGTCCAAAGCACTTCGTTTCCCGCTCGGTAACGATCAGCGAAAACGGTGGCACATCCTGTGTGATCACCGTGCATGCCCCGATGTACGCGTAGCGCCCCAACCGGCAGAATTGGTGCACCGGCGAAAAGGCGCCGATGGTCACAAAATCCTGCACCGTGACGTGCCCGGCTAGCGTCGCGCCATTCACAAACAGCGTCCCGTTGCCGATTACACAGTCGTGCCCCACATGCGAATACGCCAGAAAAAAATTGTCGTTGCCGATCCTCGTCGTCCCGCCGCCCTTGACCGTTCCGCGGCTAACGGTCACGTGCTCCCGGAAAACGTTGTTGTCTCCCGCCACCAGTTCCACGCGCTCACCGCCGAACGTGTAGTCCTGCGGGTCTCCGCCGATTACACAAAACGTATGAAACACATTTCCGGAGCCAAACTTCGACGGTCCTTGCACCACCGCGTGCTCGCGCAGCACGCATCCTTCTCCCAGTTCGACGCCCGCGCCCACTACTGCAAATGCACCCACCTGCACACCCTCTTCCAGCTTCGCGTCTGGCGAGACCTGAGCTTTTGGGTGAATTTTGCCTTCGCTCATCTCTTCGCGTTCGGCGCCGGTTCGCGGTCCGCCATCACGCAGAGCATCCTGGCTTCAGCCGCCAGATTTCTATCCACGAACGCTTTCGCTTCGATCTTGCAAAGATCGCCTTTCCATACGAGGACCTTCACTTCGACTCGCAGTTGATCGCCCGGCACCACTGGCCGCCGGAATTTCACATCGGTCATGGACGCCAGATACAGCACCTTACGGTCCCGATCCGGTATCTCTTGCAGCAGCAACAATCCGCCCGCCTGTGCCATGGACTCCAGAATCAGCACTCCCGGCATCACCGGCTTCCCGGGAAAATGCCCCTGAAAAAACCCTTCATTGATGGTGATGCTCTTGATGGCCACGATGCGCTTGAACCGCTCCATCTCCACAACCTTGTCGATGAGGAGAAAGGGATACCGGTGTGGCAGATACTTCTGTATTTCGACGATGTCCAGTTCCATGCCTGCTCCTGCGCCTTGCCTCGGCTCCTGCGGCGCATCCTCCGTTTCCTGCAAACTTATTATTATAAGCAATCCTGACGGCCAGCAAAGTTTATCTTCATCGGCCTGCCAGGTCGACCGCTCCGTGCGGGTGCATTGCCCCCTTCTTTTGAGGTTGTTACCATCTCCCATTCATGGCCGCTCAACACACGCTTCCCAAAGAACTCCTCGCCTTCCTCCGCAAGCGACTTCCGCAAATGCTGGATACGCTGCGCCAGCTGACCCTCATCGAGTCCCCCAGTCTCGAAAAAGAACACGGGGACCAGTGCGCCGGCTACCTCGCCAGGGAATGGCTCCTTCGTGGCCCCATCGTTCAGGTCATCGAGCGGAAGCACTGCGGCGATCATCTCCGCATTGTCTGGACGCCTGCCACCGCACCCCCAAGAGCGCAACTCCTGGTACTCGGGCATTACGATACGGTCTATCCCACGGGCACACTATCCAGAATGCCATTCCGTATTTCCGGCGGCAAAGCTTACGGTCCTGGCACCTTTGACATGAAGGCGGGTATCGTCCAAGCCCTTTTTGCTCTCGAAGCCCTGCAGCAATTGCAAATCAAAGTCTTCAAGCGTCTGGTCTTTCTCTGGACCTCTGACGAAGAGATCGGCAGCGAATCCTCGCGAAAACTCATTGAAGCCGAAGCCCGTCGCAGCGATGCTGTCTTCGTTCTTGAGCCTTCCCTTGGCCCTCGCGGCTTGCTCAAAACTTCTCGCAAAGGTGTTGGCGAAGCCAATCTCATCGTCCATGGCCGCGCTTCCCACGCCGGCCTGGCTCCGGAAAAAGGCGTAAACGCCATCCACGAACTCGCCGCTCAGATTGCTCGCATGGAAAAATGGAACAACGTGCGCCGGGGTGTCACCGTCAACGCCGACGTCGTTTCGGGCGGCACGCGCACCAACGTCATCTCTGCGCGAGCCGTAGCCACGCTCGATCTTCGTGCCTGGCGCCTCTCGGACATGCGCGCCCTCGAAAAGCGCCTCCATTCCCTGAAGCCCATTCATCGCGGCGCCAGGCTCGAAATCCAAGGCGGCTTCGATCGCCCACCGCTGGAACGCCGCATGAGTGCAGTCCTTTTCAGCCGCGCACAATCCCTCGCAAGACAAATGGGTCTATCCGTCGGCGAAGCCGCGGCCGGTGGCGGCTCCGACGGCAATTTCACCGCCGCCCTCGGCATTCCCACTCTTGATGGCCTCGGCGCGGTCGGCGACGGCGCGCACTCCCGCAACGAACACGTCCTCATCAACACCATGCCCGCCCGCGCCGCCCTCTTCGCCGCCCTTCTCGCCTCCTGCTAGTTCGAAAGGAATCCCTCAGCGGTATCAGACCTGTAAACTATAGGGTAGGCATTCAAATGAATTACCAGGGCTAAGACCTCAGCGCCCGTACGTCTTCTTCAAATACTCCGCGGTGGACTGCATCAAATCCCCGTAATTGTCGCGCAGCACACCGTGCACGGATTCTTCGGTAGAGCTCCCCGTGGAGATCCCGTCCAGTATCCGCACCACGTCGCTCATCCCCTGTGCCTGCACGATGTACTCAACGTTCGCCAGCGCCCAGGCGTAGGCATACCGCACCACTTCCTCCGGCAGATTCATCCACGACCCTTCCAGTTTCCCAAGCGGCGCCGCCTGTCCCTGATCGTAGATCTGCACCAGCACCGCCGCGTTCTCGTCGCTTCGCTTGCCCTCCATCCACTGCGCCACGCCTTCCTGGACCCACGTCGGCGCTCGGCCGTGCGTCTTCTGCTGGATGAAGCTGTGAGTCAGTTCATGCCGCAACACCCGCGATAATTCCGAATTCACGCCCGTCAAGCCTTGTACCGGCACGCGAATTCGCCCGTCGTTCAGCGCGCCCACCCAGCCCGGCGCCCGCGTGATGTCCGCAAAGCCCTGCTGGGTGTAAAGAATCACGCCAATCGGCTCCGGCGGCGTGTAGTTCAATTCTGATTCGATTTGCTGGAAATGCCCTTCCAGCTTGTGAAGCATTTCGCGAGCCAGCGTCGGCTCCGCCGCTCCGTTGTACCGCAACTGAAAATGCGCGCTCTCATTCTCCCGGTAATTTCCTTCCTCCTGCTTATCCCGCAACGCTTTTTCGAGCGCCGTCTGCACTTCCGCGTCTGGCCGGATCGCTTGCGACTTCTTCCATTCCACCACGGCCTGCTCTGGCCGGTTCATCCCGTAGTACGCCCACCCTCCCAGTTTGTACACGTCCGCATTCTCCGGAGCCAGGCGTTTCGCGCGATCCAGGTATTCCAAAGCCTGCTTGAATTCGCTCCTCTTCAGGTAGACGTACGCCACATTCATCAACAAGGTTGGTTGGTCCGGCAGGTACGTCGCGGCCGCGCGCTCATCGCTCAACGCATGGTTCAGGTCGCCGTGCGCCAGTTCAAATTGGGAAGCCGCGTGGTGCGCCAGCGCGGCCCGTTCACTGGCCTTAGCGCCCCCACTGCGAACTTCTCCTTCCAGTTGCGCAATGTAATTCCGGTCGATCGCCCCGTCGTGCACTACATTTTGATCAATTTCGGTCCCGCTGGCCGTGGCTTCGACGGAGGGTGGAGCGAGATTCAGGCTGGCCGCGGCCGCCGCTGGCGATTCCATCACCGGCATCAAGCCGCCTTTTTCGATGTGATCCACAATCGATTTCGGCAGGGACAATTGACCGGCGGACGTCTCATAGCGGATCTTGTCCCCCTCCTCCACCACGTTGTACGCGATAATCGTTCGCCCATTTTTCAGGACGATCTTGTCCGCATGCGCCGTCGCGACGGTGAACAAAAAAACCGCCAGAAGGCACGCGATTTTCGACGCCATCCGTGTTTGCCGCATTCTCCTATTTTAAGCCTCGGAAACTTCCCTCGTCGCCCGGCCTTGTTCCCTCATGCCGAATATGTCTACACTCGTCCTATGCGGCCCCTTGCTGTTCTTTTTTCTCTTTTCTTCTGGTTGCCATTTCCGTGTCGTGCAGCAGACCCTTCCCCTCGCGAACTCCTGGCCTCCCTGAACGCCCTCCGCCTCGATGCTGAGAACGTCTATACGATTTCCTCCAAGGACCGCATCGAAGTGCGCCAGGCCGACGTCGCCCTCGCCTTCGACCGCGGCAGAATCGCCTTCTTCCAGCCCTTCGAGGGGCGCGTCACCGGATTTGTTTTTTCCGGCCTCGGCCATGCCCTCGCTTTTCCGCGTGACCCTTCGGAAAAGCAGCAGCTTGCCCGCTTCCTTGGCGCTCCCATCCTGGATCAACAATTCGTTTCGGCTTACGTGCGGTTCACTGATGACACCGCAAAGGATCTCCTCGCCCAACTCCAGCGCGCCGCTGTGCAACCTGCGCCCGACTCCGCTTTTACTGCGATGTGGACGACAAATCTCGACCGGCTCAACGCCTCCCATTCCCTGCGCATCCTTGTTGAGAAATTCTCTTCACCGGCGCGACATTTTTTCCATGCCGGTATTGATGGGGTTGTTACTGGTCCCTTTGACGTTCTCGTCGATTCGATGCGCCAGGAAACTCTTGTTCTCGGCCAGCCTCGCACCGTGGCCGGCAAAACCTACTACGACGTCTGGGCTTCTTACTCCCTGCCGGATTCCAAGCCGCCACCGACATCATTTAATTCCTTGCGCTACCATATTGAAACCACCATTCGCCCGGACAATTCCCTGGACGGAGACGCTTCCGTGGAGTTCCGCGCCCTCCCTGGAGGCGCGCAGCTTCTCTTTGTCCAACTGGCGCGCTCCCTCAAAGTCGACTCCGTCTCCCTCGACAACGGCCCTCCGCTCACTTTTTTCCAGAATGAAGGTCTCACCGAACAGCAGTTGCGTTCGCACGGCGACGACAGCCTCTGTGTCTTCCTCCCGAAGCCAGCCGCTGCGGGAGAAACCTTCACCCTCCGCTTCCGCTATCGCGGCAACGTCATCGAAAACGCCGGCAACGGCGTCCTCTTTGTCGGCGCGCGCGAAAGCTGGTATCCCCATTTCGGCGATACCGCCGAGTTCGCTCTCTACGATCTGACGTTTCAGTGGCCCAAGCGCCTTCGCCTCGTCGCCACCGGTGAAAAATCCGACGAACGCGAGGAAGGCGACACCCGCATGGCTCGCTTTAAAACGGCTCAGCCTGTTCCTGAAGCTGGTTTCAACCTCGGGGAATATGCCGTCATCTCCGTCACTTCCGCCAATCGCTCCGTCGACGTCTATGCCAACAAGCAGCTCGAGGCCGCCATCCTCTCCCGCCTTACCAGAGTTCCTGCCTCGGGTGACCCCCATATCCCTACTTCTTTCAATGACCCCTCGACCCCGCTAACTTCGATCACGCCATTCACGCCAAGTCCTGCTGACGCCCTTAAACAGCTCGCCCATGAAATCGATTCCTCCGTGAATTTCTATGAAGCTTATTCTGGACCCTTCCCTTTCCATCATCTCGGCGTCTCTCAGATTCCCGGCGCGTTTGGTCAAGGCTGGCCTGGACTTCTCTACCTCTCCACACTCTCCTTCCTTCCCCAGGAAGCTCAGCAGCGCGCCGGACTCACGGCCGCCGGCCAGCAACTTTTTACGGATATCGTTCCCTTTCACGAAGTTGCCCATCAGTGGTGGGGCAACGTGGTCGGCTGGGCCAGCTATCGCGATCAATGGATCGACGAATCCATCGCCGGCTATCTCGCCCTTCTCTTTGCCGACTCGCAGAAAAACCCCGACCAGAAACTTCACGTCTGGCTCGACCGTTACCGCAAGAACCTCACCGCCAAAAGACCGGACGCGGACATCGCCCCCGCGGATACCGGTTCGCTTGTCCTCGGTTCTCGTCTCTCTTCTTCCAAATCGCCGGAAGCATACGAACAGATCGTCTATTCCAAGGGCACCTGGATCATTCACATGCTCCGCGAAATGCTGCGGCAGCCCAATTCTCCAAACCCCGATGCGCGTTTCGTCGCGCTCTTGCAATCTCTCGTATCCAAATACGCGCAGAAGGCCCTCTCCACACAGCAACTGCAGCGTGAAATCCAGGCCGTCATGACGCCGAAGATGGATCTCGAAGGTGGCCGTTCCATGGAATGGTTTTTCGACGAATACGTCCGTGGCACCGGTGTTCCGCACTACAAGGTGGAATTCACTTCCCGCCGCACCGAAAAGGGTTTTCAGGTTCGCGGCAAGCTTCGCCAGTCGGGGGTGCCGCGTTCCTTTATCGCCCCGGTCCCGCTTTACGTAAGCATGGGCGCGGGCCGTAGCGTCTTCCTCGGAAACGTGATCGCCTCCGGCGAAGAAACTTCCTTTTCCTTCACGACGCAGACCGATCCTCACAGACTGCTGATCGATCCCCACATGACTCTTCTCTGTGTTCCGGAATAAACATGTAGCACAGGGCAAATCTTCGAGCCCTGCGGCTTTTCCGTAGCCGAGGCCGAAGCTGGCTAAAAGCTTCTAAAACGCGGGCAAGATTGTTGCTGCAATCGTCTCTACTTGTTTTCCATCAGTTTTTCTTCAAGCAGCGGGCTCCTCAAATTCAGTTCGGCTTTTCCCCCTTCGCCTAGCACGTACGGAAAACCGTCCGCGTCTACCGGCATTTCCTTCAACAACCCTGCCTGTACCAGCTCGGCCATCTTCGCCGCTCGCCGTCCATTCCGCTTCTCGTATTCATCCGCCAGCCGGTTGATTTCTTTCAAGTCTAAATCCACCTTCAGAAGTCTTAGGTGCGATTCCGCATTTTTCTTGACCAGCGGATCTTTCGTAGTTTGGTAAATATCCCGCCACAGAAAATACGACGTCTCGGTCGATTCTCCTTCCGCGGCAATCTTTGCGGCCATCGCTTTCATCCAGATCGGCGCCTTCGGGTTCTTGCTTCCCTCTTCAAAGGCCGCAGCAGCTTTCGGATAATTCTTCTCGTCGAAGTAGTACACGTTTCCCAAATCCTGATATAGCCGCCATTGCTCTGGATTCGCCCGCAACCCCCGTTCTAGCAGCTTCACGCCTTTTTCCGGCTCCCCGGCGCCACGTGGAGGGGCGTCGCTCAGAAACGTCGATCCAAACCGGTACGCCACCATCAGATGGGGATCCAGCGTCGTCGTAATATCCAGCAACGGCCACAAAAGCTCCAGATTCCTATGGCCAAACCGGTGCTTCTCTCCGTAATACTGCACCACCCGCGTCCAGTACAGCGCGGCAACCAGCGGCGTGTATTCCAGGCTCATTTTCTGGATCAGTTTCGGCGAACGCAGCGTCAATTCATCCCGCTCCATCCGCAGCGCCTGCTTTTGCGCATCAATCTTTTTCTGGAGTTGCCAGACCCCTGCTAGCCCAACCGTAATCATCACGCCCAGCAACACACCCGCGATCGCTCTTCGGTTCATTTCAGGTTCCGCCGGGAAAACACCATCGCCGCAGCGGCCAGCACGATCGTCGCGTACACCAGCGCGTACAGCGTCGCCTGCCCCACGAGCCCCCCGGGCACTCCCCGCCCGTGCGCCACCGCTCCCATCACGCTGAAATTTTCGAAATTCGGCAGCAGGTAGGAAATTCCCCGCAGCATTTTCATTGTCGTCGGGCTCAAATCCACCGCCTGGATCGTTCGCAAGTCCTCCGCGAAAAGCCCCGCCACGTAAATCCCCGCCGTAAAAAGGATCGCCAGAAATGATGTCGTAAAGCAGGAAAAAAGCATTGCCAGCGCCACGATCAACGCCAGCTTCAGCAAAATCAAATACACCGCCACCAGTACATACGCGTCGCTCTTCTCCAGCGGATGCTTCACCGTCCACAACGCCAGATACAATCCCAACGCCATCGCTGCTGTATTCACTGCTAGCGTCATCACCAGCCCACAAAATTTCCCCAACAGAAATTGCCAGCGCTCCACCGGCTTGGCCAGCAACGCGTAAAGCGTCCGCTTGTCCATCTCCTTGGACACTAGCCCCACGCCGATAAAGACCGCGATAAAAAGCCCGATGATGGAAATCGCCGAAAGGCCCAGGCTGATGATGACCGTATCCTCGACGCCGATCGAGATCTGGCCCACGAGGATCGCCGCGCCCATCATCAGTAGCGCAAAAAACACCAGGTTGTAGAGCACGCGGTCGCGCACCGCTTCCCGGAACGCATTCGTCGCCACCGCCCATACGTTCATCATTTCCCGCTCACGTCGACGGCGCTCGCTTGTGCCCGGTCCGCTTCCACCAAGTCCATGAAAACTTCCTCCAGCGTCGGTTTGAGTTGCGCCACGTTCAGGATTCGCGCTTCCGCCGCTTTCAATTCGTCCAGCGCCCCATACAACTCTGCCTCAGGCAACTGTACTCGATAGCGTTCTCCTGTTCGTGTTGCCCGCGAGAGCAGCGGCGGCTTGTTTCCTTCCGTCCGCAATTCAAACAATATCTCCATCCCGTGCGACTGGATTCCCACCAACTCTCCCGGCGCGCCCACTCCGCGCAGCTTTCCGCCCACAATCACGCCAACGCGGTCGCAAAGCATCTCCGCGTCAGAGAGCACGTGCGTAGAAAACAGCACCGTCCGTCCGTCCTTTTTCAATTCCAGGATGATATCCCGCACTTCCCGCCGGCCCAGCGGGTCCAGCCCGGACATCGGCTCGTCCAGCACTACCACTTCCGGATCGTGCAGGATCGCTTGCGCCAGCCCCACGCGCTGCAACATCCCTTTCGAATATTTTCGCAGTTGAATTTTCTTGGCCGTCTCCAGCCCCACCTTCTTCAGCATTTTTTCCATTCGCGCCTTCCGGTCGTTCTCCGTCAATCCGTGGAATCGCGCAAAATAGTCCAACACTTCCGCCGCTGTTAGGTAGTCGTAAAAATACGGCTGCTCCGGCAGATACCCGACCTGCTGGTGCATGGACACGTCCTCGATCGATTTCCCCAGGATGCGCGCCGTGCCGGACGTCGGAAAAATCAGCCGCATCAGCAGCTTGATGGTCGTGGATTTTCCCGCCCCATTCGGCCCCAGGAATCCGAACACATCGCCCGTATCTACCCGCATCGTCAGGTCTTCAAGCGATTTCTTCGTCTTCAGGTTCAAAAATCCGTAGGGGTATTCCTTCGACAACTTCTCGATCTCAATAGCAGGCGTGCTCATGCCAGCATTTTTTAAGACCCGGCCTCCCACGTCAACGCGCCAGGCGTTGCCCTGTGCGCCAGCAGCAACTCGGCCCCAAAGCAAAAAGGCGTCCCGGCTCGCCGGAACGCCCCAATTCCAACAATTTGACAATAGTCCCGTCGATTCCTGTGCGCCTCTTCTCTGCGTCCTCTGTGCTCTCTGTGTTCTCTGCGTTGAAATCTTCTCTTTGCTTCCCTGCTTCCTCACTTCGCGATCTGCACCAAATCGCTCTTGGCCGCCGCCATCTCCACCGGCTGCAATGTCTGCGGCGCTCTCCAATTGTCCAGAATCCCCACCTGCTGCACGCAACTGACCGTGCACATCGGCGCGCATCCCTTGTGCGTCAGGAATTCGCGGTGCCGCATCTCCGCCGTATATCGGCCCAAGGGAATACCCGGATACCCCCGCTGTTGCGAGCACCAGTGCACAAGTCCGTCTTCGCAAATATACAAATATCGCGAGCCCGCCCGACACTTCCAATCGTGCTCGCGCCCCTTCGCCACGTTGTGCTGAAACTGGTTGAATCGCGAGAACGACCTCTTTCCCAGCGTCATGATCTCTTCAAAAATTTCCTGGTCTCTCGGCGCCAACGGCTTCAGTTGCCCGTCGTGGTCGTGAATAATCCCCACTGTGCTGGTAAATCCCAGTTCCAGCGCCCGGTGCGCAATTTTCAGCGCATCCTCGGAATTTTTCACGCCGCTTCCCAGCACGGAATTGATGTTCACCTGAAATACGGCCCATTCGGAGAGCATTTCCAGCCGCCCATCCAAAGTCTTCAGGCTCTTCTTGGACACTTCATCCGGCACCGCATTATCAATGCTGATCTGCAGATGTTCGAGTCCCGCCTCATTCAGCCGCTCAATCCGCTCCTTGTTTAGGAAAAATCCATTGGTGATCAGTCCGGCGATCATCGCCCGCTTCCGGATGTGCCGGATCACTTGATCCAGCTCCGGATGCATCAACGGCTCTCCGCCGCTGATCGTGATGATGGACGTGCCCATGTCCGCAAGCAGATCCAGCCGCCGCTTCATCTCCTCCAGCGGCACGGGCTTCGACACATCGTCAAACTCGTTGCAATACGTGCAGTCCAGGTTGCAACGCCGCATCGGAATGATGTGCACCAGGAACGGATGCTTCGTGGACACCAGTCCCTTCGCGATCCGCCACAGCTCCCGCAATCGCGTCCGGTAAAAACGCAAACGTTTCCGCCGCCGCGTTCCCGGCGATGCTTTCCCTTTTTGCTTCATCCTTCCCCTGTTTTCCACAAGATCTAATTATACCTTACCGCTTGCCCGGCGCTTCCGGGAGCCGCTTTCCTGCTTTCTCCCTGATACACTATCTCCATCACCGCTGCACAGGAGTAACGTCATGTCTGAAGGTACGCAATTCGCCAAGTCCGTTCCCACGCGCACCGAATCCGACAGCATGGGCAAGATGGAAGTCCCCATGGACCGCTATTACGGCGCGCAAACGGCTCGCTCGCTCATCCACTTCGCCATTGGCAAGGACACCATGCCGCCGGAACTCATTCGTGCCTTTGGCGTTCTCAAAAAGGCCGCGGCCCTGGTGAATCGCGATCTCGGCAAACTCCCCGAGGAAAAAGCCAACCTCATCACCCAGGCCGCCGATGAAGTCATCTCTGGCAAATTGAACGACCATTTCCCCTTGCGCATATGGCAAACCGGCAGCGGCACGCAGACCAATATGAACGTCAACGAGGTCATCTCCAACCGCGCCATCCAGATCGCCGGTGGCATCATGGGCAGCAAGAAGCCCATCCATCCCAACGACGACGTCAACATGTCGCAATCCTCGAATGACACTTTCCCCGCCGCCATGCACATCGCCGCTGCCGCCGAAACATCGCGCCGCCTCTTGCCCGCTGTGAAAAAACTTCGCGACGCCCTCGACGCCAAGGCCAAGGAATTCGTCGGGGTCGTCAAAATCGGCCGCACGCATTTGCAGGACGCCACGCCCCTCACCGTGGGACAGGAATTTTCCGGCTGGGTCAGCCTGCTGGACCGCGATGGCACACGCATTGCCATCGCCCTCGATGGACTCTTCGATCTCGCCATCGGCGGCACCGCCGTAGGCACCGGCCTGAACGCGCACCCCGAATTTGCCGAACGCGCCGCCAAAAAAATCGCCGAGCTGACCGCCCTGCCTTTCCGCTCCCACCCCAACAAATTCGCCAGCCTCTCCGCGCACGACGAAATCGTCTTCGCCAGTGGCGCGCTGAAAACTCTCGCCGCCTCGCTCATGAAAATCGCCAATGACATTCGCTGGCTCGCGTCCGGCCCGCGCTGCGGCCTCGGCGAACTCTCATTACCCGAAAACGAGCCGGGCTCCTCCATCATGCCCGGCAAGGTTAATCCCACTCAGTGCGAAGCCCTCACCATGGTCGCCGTGCAGGTCATGGGCAACGACGCCGCCATCGGCTTTGCCGGCTCGCAAGGGAATTTCGAGCTGAACGTCTACAAGCCGGTGATGATCTTCAACTACCTCCACTCCGTCGAACTCCTCGCCGACGGCTGCAACAGCTTCGTGGACCACTGCGTCGTCGGCATCGAGCTCAATCGCGAGGTCATCGACCACCACGTGAAAAACTCCCTCATGCTTGTCACCGCCCTCGCCCCCAAAATCGGCTACGACAACGCCGCCAAGGTCGCCCACACCGCCCACCACGAGCACACCAGCCTCCGGGAAGCCGCCACCAAACTCGGTCTGCTCTCCGCCGAAGAATTCGACGCCCTCGTCAAGCCCGAAGAGATGATCCACCCGTGATTCTGTTCCCGCAAGTCGCGACCTACTGCAACCTGCACTCCGCGTAAGGCTTCTCTGCGCCCTCTGCGCTCCGACCTCTGTGCCTTTTGCCTAGACTTTCCTCTTCCCCCTCACCGGTTGCCGGTCAACGCCATTACTTATCTTCTTCACGAAGGGCCCTGAGGAGTAAAATAGCGTCCTCGAGGACCACCATGCTTCTCCGGTTGCACGCCTCACTTGCGATTGCCGCGTTCCTTCTCCTCGCCGCGGCTCCTCGGCCAGCAAGTCCACAACCCAATCATCGTGAAAAAACGGTTTGGAATTACGATGGCGGCATCCTCGTCGAAACCGAAGGCTCCCTTAAGGAAGGCCCCTGTTTCCGCATCAATAGCAAAGTCACTTCGGGAGACTTTTTTCAGAACCTCAAGCGCATTGACGGCGCCAGCGGCACATTTTTCCGCCGGGGCAACGAGGTCGTCACGGAATTCCCGGAGCGGCTAAACCTGAGCATGGTCATGTACGATTTTCCCTGCATGGACAAAATCCAGCAGGCCGGCACGCGCGTTTTCCTCAATCGCGCCGTGATGGATACTCTGCGTCTCCGCTTCTACTGGAAACGCGGCATGGACCTCCGCCCCGCCACCGGCGTGGTTGCAAAACGCATGCAAGCCGAGCTCGTTTCGCCCTATGCGACGCAATTCACGAAAGAGCTTCCGGAAATGTATGAGTGGTACTTCGAGTTCGAGGTTCCGAGTGCGCACGTGCCCGTCACGGACAGCCTGGTAATCATGCTTCGCACAACCGAAGGCCAGATCGCGGCCCGCGTAGCCGCTCGCATGTAGCGGCCAATCTCTTTCTAATTTCTATTTTCCATTTTCTACTCTCTATCTTCCACTCAACTTCATCTCCGGAACGTGCCCAGGCACAACGAGCTTTGCCTCCGTAGCTTTCTGCGCTTCTTCTGCCGTCCAGCCGGGCGCGACCTCGCGCAACCGCAATCCTTCCTTCGTTATGTCAATGACCGCCAAATCCGTGACAATCGTGTTCACGCACTGGATCCCCGTGAGCGGATAGCTGCACTGCTTCACGATTTTTGGAGCGCCTTCCTTCGTGCTGTGCTCCATGCACACAATCAGGTTCTTCGCGCCGGCAGCAATGTCCATCGCGCCCCCGATGCCGCCGCTCCCCTTCGACCCCGGAATTTTCCAGTTGGCCAGGTCGCCTTTTTCGGACACCTGGAACCCGCCGAGAACGGCAACATCCAGATGTCCCCCGCGCGTCATCAGGTGGGCGTCGGCTTGATGGAAAAACGAAGCCCCTGGAATCAGTGTGACGGGGACCTTCATGGCGTCCACCAGGTCGTAATCTTCCTCGCCGGCCTGGGCGCGCCGGCCCATGCCGAGAATGCCGTTCTCGCTGTGAAAATAAACGGTGATGCTCTTCGGCAAATAATCCGCGATGAGATTCGGGATGCCCCAGCCCAGATTGACGTAGGCGCCGTCCGTCAATTCCTGCGCGGCGCGCTCCGCAATCTGTTCGCGTGTCAAACGTGGTTTCTCCGGCATAGCCTTCTCCTGAAGCCTTCAACCTGCAAAGCGGATTCCCTTCGCCTGCACGATGCGGCGAACAAAAATTGCCGGTGTAATGACATTCTCCGGCGCAATAGATCCGACCGGAACGATTTCGTCCGCTTCCACAATTGTGGTCTCGGCGGCCATGGCCATAATCGGGTTGAAATTGCGCGCCGCGAGGCGATACGTAAGATTCCCCAGCTCGTCGGCCTTTTCCGCCTTGATCAGCGCGAAATCCGCATGGATTGGCGCCTCCAGGATGCAACGCTTGCCGTCAATCACGCGCTCTTCCTTGCCCTTGGCCACTTCCGTGCCCACACCAACGGTGGTGTAGAAGCCAAGCAGCCCGGCTGCGGCAGCCCGCATGCGTTCGCACAAAATGCCCTGCGGCACCAGTTCGCAAGTTACTTCACCCTTGGCGTAGCGTTCCTGAAAGTAGTTCGAGTGCGGCCCGGGAAACGAGGCAATGACGTGGCTCACCTGCCCGTTTTTGAACATGATGCCCAGTTCCCCTTCGCGCGTGCCACAATTGTTGCTGATCGCCGTAATGTTCTTCACGCCCTTGCGAGACAGTGCCTGAATCAGGTTGTTGGGGAAACCGGCGCCGCCAAAGCCGCCGAACATGATGCGCGCGCCATCAGGAATATCCGCGACCGCCGCGTCGAGAGAGGAAACAATTTTTTGCTTCATCAGCCGCTCAGAAGAAGAATTGGTGTTGCCTATAGATTGTTCCCGACCTGCGCAGAATGTGCAACCCTGGCCAAAGCAAAGAAGCGATCAATCTGCAGAATTTTGGCGAACAATCCGATCAATGAAAAATCCTTCACCCAGGGCGGTAACGGATTGGCACAGTCCAGTTTGAGGTAGACAACCGGAACCATCCTCATCTGCTCTTGTGCGGAGAGCATGGTCAGCCGCGGCAAGGTGCAGCCGGATTGACCTTCCATAGTGCAACGAAAAGTTCTAAGGTTTGCGGAGGCCGTGCAGGATCAGCCGCAGAAAAATCTGTTTGACGCGCTCAGGATCCGAGCCGGAGTCGTGATTGGTAGCAGGATCGGTGTCGTACCAGCGATAAAGCCAATTGCACATTCCGAGGATGGCGTTGACGATCAGCCACGGTTCGCCTTCAATGAGACGCCCCTGTTCCTGGCCGCGGCGGACCAATTCCACGAAGCGATTGTTGTAGCGGGACATTACCGCAATCAGCTTGTGCTGGCGCTTGCCCGAAAGCGAATCGAATTCGTGGAGGAAAAGCCCAAAAGGGACGCGGTTCTGGATGATGTAATCGATTTGGGCGCGGATGGCGCGCTCGAGCTGCTCGAGGGGATCGCCAACCGGATCAATCTGCTGGGCGATATATGCGTCCCCGTCTTCGATGCCTGCAAGCAGAAGCCGGAAGAGCAGGTCGTCCTTGGATTTGATGTAGTAGTACAGCGAGCCCTTAAGCATGCCGACGTCACGAGCCACTTCTTCGATCGTGGTGGCATGAAATCCCTTCGCAAAGAAAATGTTGGCCGCGCTCTGCAGAACTTCTTCGAGGCGCGTGGTGGGCTTGGATTGGGAAGCGGTGTACGGAGCATTGCGGGCGCGCAGAGGTTTGGGGGCTGTCTTGCGCTTGGACGTTTTCGAAGGCACGCGAATCCTCACCGGGACCAGAAATCCATGGTAGCAGAGGCGAAGTCAATTTCTCGGCTAGGTCGACACAAGATGGCAGGAATGCGTCTTGAGGACGAGCCAGACCTCTGCTCCCGGTGAAAGTTGCAGAGAACGAACCGCCCCCGGAGTGAGATGAACCGTGAAACGCACCCCGGCGGTGACCTGTGCAACCACGAGCGAGCCACGTGCTTCCAGTGCCTCGAGTTTTCCGGCCAAGATATTGCGGGCGCTGAGCGCGCGCGGCGGCTCGGTAGCCAGCAAGATGTCCCCGGCGCGGATTGCGAGCTGCACCGAAGTGCCAACCGGAGCCGACCCAAGAGGAATCTCCAATTCGCATCGCGATAACGAGAGTGACACGCGCATTACGCCGTCCTCGGGCCGCTTTTCCAACACCACCGCGTGAAGAAGATTTTCAAACCCCGCCGTTTGCGCCAGCGCCACCGAACTGGGCGCGTCCAGCACCGCTCGCGGTGCTCCGCTCTCCCGGACCTGGCCGTCCACCAGAGCGACGACACGCTCGCCGATCGCGTCCACTTCCTCTCGATTGTGAGTCACGTAAAGGATAGGAATCCGGTGCGTCGCGTTCCAGGAGCGAAGATCCTGGAGAATGGAGTGGCGGAGCGAAACGTCCAGCCCGGTGAGCGGCTCATCGAGAAGAAGAAGACGTGGTTTCGTGACGAGGGACCGAGCCAGCGCTACGCGTTGTTTCTCGCCGCCAGAGAGCTCCGCGGGCTTGCGGCGGCGAAGGTTCTCAATGTGAAAAGCGGGAATAATTCGATCCATACGTTGTCCGCGCTCCTCGGCGGAAACGGTGGAGAGGCCAAAATTCACGTTGTCTTCGACATCGAGGTGCGGAAAAAGCGCGAGCGATTGAAAAACGTACGCAATGCGCCGCTGCGGAGGCGGAAGGGAAATCTTAGAAGCTCCATCAAAAAAAACTTCTTCGCCGAGCATGATCGAACCCACATCGGGCTTGAGCAATCCCGCAATGCAATCGAGAAGTGTGGACTTCCCCGCCCCGGAAGGCCCGAACAGAACGGTGAAACCGAGGGGAAACTCGTGGGTCACGCTCAGAAGGAAAGGCGGGGAGCCTGCGGCCTGAATCTGTTTGCGAATTCGTACGAAAAGCATACGCGAGGTCACTTTTTGGCCCACGGCGACCACATGCGGCGATTGATGCCGTAAACAATCGAAAGCACAACAAAAGAAACGAGCAATAGCAGCAATGCCGTGCGATGCGCTCCTGCGTAGTCCAGCGCCTGCACCCGATCGTAAATGTCAATGGAAACGGTTCGCGTGACGCCCGGCAAATTGCCGCCGACCATAAGGACCACGCCAAATTCGCCAAGCGTATGAGCGAAGCTGAGAACTCCTGCCGTGATCAGCCCGGGCCAGGA
>Ga0306921_10001868_pt1 | contig 20814 bp, 16 predicted proteins | sample sta12Cox44000080_FD_203760 | JGI IMG/M metagenome (GOLD analysis project Ga0306921, IMG submission 203760) | Lab enrichment of tropical soil microbial communities from Luquillo Experimental Forest, Puerto Rico - statoxic.12C.oxic.44.000.080 (v2)... | ecosystem: Environmental > Terrestrial >... | reverse complement strand
GTTGATGATCCAGTTTCGCAGGCAGGCCGTTTCTGCCATGTCCAAACGCCGAAGCGCGCGAGCGAGGCTTTCCGATTGTACCGAGATGTCGTGGAAAAAGGCTCGAGGCACAAATGCGACGACGGCCGGTCCAAGAGCGGTCAGGTGAGAGCCTAGTTGCGACGCCGCGACGGCGTGCAGATCGGGTACGTCTCCGGGAACATATATTGAGGTGATCTGGCCGCTACTGGGATCTTTCCAGCAAAGATATCCCTGCAGCAGCAGGCAGCAGTTGGACGTCTGGTCTCCTTTGCGCAGGACGTGATCATGAGAGCCGAAATGGCCGATCGTATAGCTCATCCTCGTGAGGAGCTCGAGATCGTCATCGGACAGCTCTGCAACGCCCCTCAGGCGATCGGCAAGCTTTGTAAACGCGAAACCTCTCTGCATCCTTGCACTCGTCGAACCGGAACCCTCAAGGATACTGCCTAGTGCAAGCTGCGCCGAAGCCAGCATCGCGCGACGGAAGGTCGCATAGGTACGCTAGGGAAGCCCGTTGCCCTGCGGAACGCAAGAAACATTATTGCCGCTCAATGCGCCGGGATCCCCAAAAGTTCCTAACTACCACGCCTCAAGGGCTCCCAAGGGTATTATGGGAAGCTTTCGATCCAATACTGACAATTTTAAGTTGTGCTTAGTCGGTCCCGTGACCGGTTCTGAACCATCCAGTGCGGCGCGCTTCGGGCCAATTTCGCTGGAAGGATTTCTGGCAGCGGCGGCTATTCCTGCGTCGGTGAGGGGCGCGAAGGCCAGGCTCCGCGCGCCGCTGTCGTCGGTACGGCCGATTCGGGGCTTTCCGGCTGCGCTCTAGGGGAAGCAACGGGCGCGTCCGGCTCAAGGAGGAACGCGACGCAGCGTGGCGGCTTGATATCGGCAATGTCGGAAGCTGCCGAGAACACCGCCGAAGGACGGCGGCCGGATGCCCCTGTCGGACGGAAACCGGCGTCAGTCGGGCCCCGCGCCCGAAATCTCCGGCGGACGTCGGTTGCGAAATGGAAAAACGTTTTCCTCGGTACGTACCGCCGCATCAACCGTGATCGCATTTTGGCAACCGCTGCGGGGGTCGTGTTCTACGGGTTATTGGCAATATTCCCGGCGATCACGGCGCTGGTTTCCAGCTATTGGTTGTTTGCCTATCCCTCGACCATATCCAAAAATCTCCATTCGCTGTCGATGATGCTGCCTGAAGGTTCCTTTGCGATCGTTCAAGATGAAGTCGGACGTGTCGTTGAAAAGCAGGGCTCCTCGCTTGGCCTGACTTTCGTCTTCGGGTTGCTGTTTGCGATCTGGAGCGCAAACAGCGGCACCAAGGCGATCATCGACGCCCTCAATGTCGCTGACGAGGAAGAAGAGGAGCGCGGTTTCTTCAAGCTCAACCTGGTTTCGCTTGCCTTCACGCTTGCCGGCCTGATCGCGGTTCTCATCATGGTTGGTGCCGTGGTCATGGTGCCGCTGCTGCTGAGATATTTCGGCCCCCACGCGCTCGTCGAGCTGCTGGTCCAGATGGGTCGTTGGCCGGTCCTAGCCCTGATGCTGCTGATAGCCCTTATGGTTCTCTACCGATATGGGCCGAGTCGAAGGCCGCCCCCTTGGCGCTGGCTCAGCGTCGGTGCGGTCGCGGCGATCGTACTCTGGTTGATCGGATCCTCGCTTCTGTCGTGGTACCTGTCGAATTTCGCGAGCTACACCGCAACCTACGGATCGCTCGGCGCCGCGATCGGTCTCATGATGTGGATGTGGATGTCGGCCATTATCATCCTGGTTGGCGCGGAACTAAATTCCGAGATACAGCGACAAGCTGTCGACGCAACGGGCAGGGCGGGTTCAGCGATCGCAAAAACCGGTCGGGCTGCAGCAGATGTCCCAGACTAAAGCTCGCCTGGCGAGCCGAAATAGAAAACGGCAGATGCGGTTAACATAAGTAAGATCTGATGCCGCACGTGAGAGGTTATGGTGCGGGCTCTGCTTGGGGGAATTTCGTCATGCCCGATGCGCAAACGACTGCTTTGCTGCGTGCCATCCTGGACGAGCTATGCTGCGATATTCCGCGGTTCGACTCGAGCACCAGAACGAGTGTGGCTTCGCAACTGCTCGCAACCGTGCAGCAAGGCAAATCTTCGATCGAAGATCTCAAGCGGGCCGGGAAAGTCGCCCTGCGCCGGTCCCCAACCATTTGGCGTTAGCAGAGAACAACAGCGGCATGGGGCAATTTTCGAGGCGCGGTTGTGGGTCAGCGAGCGTCGATAAGATCAACCAGATCGCGGGCCATCGCGGCGAGATCCAGCGGCTTTTCCCATAGCTGGACGTCCTGAAATTCTTGTTCGATCGAACCGCAGTCGTAACCAGTCGTGAAGACGAACGGCACTTTCCGCGCGCGCAGGATGCGGGCCAAAGGAAAGGCGAGTTCGTTTCGCAAATTGACGTCCACGACGGCCGCATCGATGGCGGCATCGGCGTTCACAAGATTGGTTGCCTCTTCAAGTTCGCCAACCGGGCCGATGATGCGAGCTCCCATTTCCTTCAAGATTTGGACGATGTCTTCGGCGAGGAAGTACTCATCCTCGACGACCAGAACGCGGCGTCCCGAAAGCGGCTTTTGCAGAATGGATTGCAGGGACATCTATTTTTCCCTCAATGGTCGAAAAGGAACATTATGCTGGCGGAAACGCTTATCGCAAGCGGGTCTGCAGGGCCGGTTCCATGAGCAATCGCGATATTATCGTCATCGGCGGTTCGGCGGGAGCCACCGCTCCCTTGAAGGAAATCCTGAGCCGATTGCCGAACGATCTGCCGGCAGCAGTTTTCGTGGTGGTTCATATTCCGGCCCAGGGTGTTGAAATTTTGACCAAGCTGGCAAGCAACACCGCCCGAATGCCAATTCACCGCGCAGAAAGCAGGATGTCGATCAGGAAGGGGCACATCTACCTTGCGGTGCCAGATCAGCATCTTCTGGTTTCCCAGGATTACATTGTCCTTGCGCGTGGTCCGCGAGAGAACATGGCGCGGCCAGCTATCGATCCGCTGTTCCGTTCGGCGGCCCTGCAATATGGGCCCCGCGTGATCGGCGTCGTTCTGTCAGGGCTGCTGTCCGATGGTGCCGCCGGTCTTAACGCGATCAAGCAGTGCGGCGGAATTACCCTGGTCCAGGATCCCTCCGATGCGATCGCCAACGAAATGCCCTTGCGGGCTCTGGAAGCGACAACCGTCGATCTATGTGTGCCAAGCGCGAGAATCGGCGATGTCCTGTCCGATCTGGTCCGGGAGCCCGCAGGCGGCTCGCTTCCTGTGCCTCCCGAAATCCGGCTCGAAGTGGAGATTGCCGCTGGTAAGCGCATTGGAAGCCAGAGCCTGACGCCGGTTGCCGCCCCGGCGCCGCTCACCTGTCCGAGTTGCGGCGGGGTTTCGGAACTCAAGGCCGGTTTGCCCTTGCGCTTTCGTTGCCAGGTCGGTCACGACTATGCGGCCGACGCCTTGGCGAAAGAGCAGGAGGGCAGGGTCGACGAGGCTCTGCGTGTTGCGCTTCGGATTATCGAGGAACGGGCGGAACTGGTGCATCGCATGGCGGAAAACGGAAGGCAAAGCGGCAGGGTTTCAGTCGCTCAGATGTACAATGCACGCGCTGCCGAATATCGCGAACATGCCGACATGATTCGCCGCGTGATGCTACAATCGCTCGACCCGAAATCTCCGGAACCCGACAACAGATGATGCTCTGGAGGTGACGCTCTGGATCAGCCGAAGAGCTCAAGACAGAGAAAGCGCATCTGGTCAAGGCCGTCCACGATATCGAGGAAGGCTGAAAACGTCCCAATCAACAAGACCTGCCGCAGGACCTGAGGCAGGGTGCACGCTGAGCATCTGGTTGAGCTCCTGAAACGGATTCTGGTCGAAGGGAACAGCACCGGAGCTTGATCGAGCAGCGATGGCATATCTGAAGGAGGACTCCCTCCGATGCTATGCGAGTGACTGGCAGGGCGACGGCAACTTGACTCGGCTCTAAATCTCAACTTCCCGCACCTCGACCGCAATATCGGCCTTGCTTGCTTAGGGATTGGCATCACAATGCCCGCCTAAACGCGCGTGTCTTGACCGTTCTGTCGAACATGCACGCGATTTGGTAATGGCCATCATTTGGAAGTGCCGAAGCGAGAGCAGGAAACCGAAGCATGGTTGAAACCAGCCAGTCACTGCAGCAAGAAAAACCCCGGCTGAGGTCTCCGCTGATCGTCGGAGTGGGTGCGTCCGCCAGCGCATCAAGCAGCATCGAGCGGTTTTTCTCCAAATTTTCACCCGATCCCGGACAGGCGATCGTTCTTGTCTTGCAGCACAGGGAGGCCTTCAAAGAGGACGCGCTGACAGGAACGTTTAAACGTCTGGACGGTGCCCGGATTTTCGAAATCAAGGATGGCATGGAGATCAATGGCGGCGTGATTTACCTGTGCCCCGTCGATGCGATTACCACGATTCAGGGCCACAAATTCGCGGTCAGACCGGCCCAGCAGGCCCCAGGCGAGCGAGCCACCATCGATAGTTTCCTGGTTTCTCTCGCCGAAGAGCGGGCCGAGGAGTCGATCGGCGTAGTGTTGTCGGGAACGGACGGCGACGGAACGCTCGGCGTTGCCACGCTGAAGGACCATGGCGGGCTTGCAATCGCGGAGAGCATCCCGCAGGACGCCTCCAAACACCTGACAGAAAGCAATACGCCGGCGGCCATTGCGGATTTCGTGCTTCCGCCGGAAGACATCCCCGAACATATCCACGTCTATGCCCGCCATTTGCGCCGGCTGGAAGAGAGGCACGGATTCGATGAGGTTCTGGCGGCAGCATCCGACTCCTTGTCCCGCATCGCCGATATTCTTCGCAGCAAGACAGGAAACGATTTCCATGGCTACAAGCAGAACACCTTCCTGCGGCGTGTGCAGCGGCGAATGCAGGTCGCGCAGATTGACGAAATCGCCGCTTACGTCGATTTTCTCCGTTCCGACAAGGACGAGGCACAGCATCTCTTCAACGACCTTCTTATCGGCGTCACGGAATTCTTTCGCGATAAGCGCGAGTTCGAAGTACTCGAAACCGAGGTGATTCCCAGGATTTTCAACGGCAAGGCCGCGGGACAGCAGGTGCGGGTCTGGGTTCTCGGCTGCGCCACGGGCGAGGAAGCATATTCGATTGCCATCCTGCTGGCCGAACACATCGGCAAGCTTGATTCCTCTCCGCAAGTGCAGATTTTTGCAACCGACATCGACGGCCGCGCGCTGGCCGCCGCGCGAGTCGGGCGCTATCGAACCGACATCAAAACCAATATGTCGCCTGAGCGGCTGGCCCGCTGGTTCGTGCGGGAGGGCGATACATATTGCGTGGTGAAAGAGCTGCGCGAAATGTGTATTTTCTCGCAACACAACGTCATCAAGGATGCGCCGTTCTCCAAACTCGATCTGGTCTCATGTCGCAACCTGTTGATTTACCTGAACGCGGATTTGCAGAACAGGGTCATTCCGCTTTTCCATTTCGCATTGTTGCCGGACCGCTTCCTTTTCCTTGGTAACTCGGAAAACGTCACGCGGCATCCGAAACTGTTTGTACCGATCGATCGTCGCGCGCGAATTTTCAAAAAGCTCGATACCGGCACCCGGCTGCCGCCGGAATTTCCGGTCGCTACCGCTGCGGGGAGAACCCTGGAGGGGCCTCCGCCCAAACTCGGTCCCGACGTCGGCCTCGAGCGTCGGGCCCAGCGCGTCGCCGAGCGATATGCGCCGGCCTACGTCATCACCGACGAAAATTTCAACGTTCTCCACTTCTCAGGCCGCATGGGGCGATATATCGAACCCACCACAGGTACGGCAACGCTCGATTTGCTCGGTCTGGTCCACCGCGATCTTCGCCTGGAGTTGCGCACGGCGTTAAGTCGGGCACACGAGGCTAACGAGCCGGCGCAGGTTGAGCACATTAGGCTCGGCGTCGATGGCCACAGCCTGCTCGTGGATATAGCGGTTGAGCCGATTTTGGAAGCGCCAGCCGGGCGGCGCAATTTCGTCGTGCTGTTCAAGGACGGACCGATCCGTGCGGTCGACGATGAGTACACAAATCCAAGCGGGTCGGTGCGAACCGAGCACGTCGAGCGCCTCGAGAGCGATTTACGTGTCGCGCGAGAGCGTCTTCAGGCAACAATCGAGGAGCTCGAAAGCACGAATGAAGAGCTAAAGTCTTCCAATGAAGAGTACCAGTCGCTTAACGAAGAGCTGCAATCTGCAAACGAGGAGCTGGAGACTTCGCGGGAGGAGCTGCAGTCGGTCAACGAAGAATTGACGACAGTTAACGGCGAACTGGCGCACCGCGTGCAGGATCTGATTCGCGCGACCAGTGATCTCAAGAATTTTCTTGAGAGTACCCGGATCGCCACCGTCTTCCTCGATAACGATTTGCGCGTGATGAATTTCACGCCGGCCATCACCGACGTGTTGCACCTTGTCGACACCGATGTCGGCCGTCCGATCGCGCACATCAAGGCACGCATCCCAATCGAGGAGCTGTTTGACGATGTCCGTCTGGTGCTTCGGACGCTGGCGAGCAGCGAGCGGGAGCTGACGGCGCCGGACAGCGGAACACGATATATCGTGCGCATCCTCCCCTATCGGAGCATCGATAATTTCATCGCCGGCGTAGTGATCACCTTCATCGACGTGACTGCGATCACCCGGGCCGAGGAGCGTCAGCGTCTTCTTCTTGCCGAGCTGCAGCACCGGGTGCGCAATACCCTTAGCGTCGTTCGTTCAATCGCCCGGCGTTCGGCTGAATCGAGCACCAGCGTGGAAGAATACGCGTCTCATCTCGATGGCCGCCTGAACGCCTTTGCCCGGACCCAGGCGGTCGTCACGCGCGATCCTGAGAGTGGCGTCGACCTCGAATACCTCATCGTGGAGGAGTTGCTTGTCTACAACGTGCGGGAAGGCGAGCAGCTGCGCATCTCGGGCCCGACGATGCGTCTGCAACCCAAGGCCGCGGAAACCTTTGCGCTGGCGATCCACGAACTGGCCACCAACGCAATCAAATACGGTGCGCTGAGCCAGCCCGCCGGCCGGATAGTCATATCCTGGCGCATCGAAAATGCCAGGGAGCCGGCACAGCTGATCTTCGATTGGCGGGAGAAGGGAGGACCGACGGTGACGCCTCCAAAACGCAAGGGCTTCGGAAGCGAGTTGCTCGAGCGCACCATAGCCTTCGAGCTCAAGGGCAAAACCACGCTGGCGTTCGATCCGGCTGGTTTTTGCTGCACCATCTCCATTCCGATGACCCGCCGGGTTGTTCATACGTCGGTAGCGGGCGTCTGATGCTGACCGTTGGGCAGGAAGGCGGCCACGAGCAGGCGGTCCTCCGCAGGCTAAACGCACTGCGACGGCTTTCCCCGGAGGCTGCCATCGCGGTCAGGGCGGCATTAATTGAAAGAACCGTCAGGGTCGGTGCCGGCGAGGACATCGCTTGCGAGGGCGACAGGGCCGATAAGGTGAGGATATTCCTCTCCGGGTGGGCCTGCCGCTACAAGGTCCTGGAGGACGGCAGGCGGCAGATCGTGAATTTCGTCATGCCCGGCGAGACCTGCGATGCATACGTCTATCTTCTTTCCGCTATGGATCATTCGATCGGAACCCTGACACCGGTTGTCTATTCCGAGCTTGACCGCGCAGCATTCGAGCATCTGATCTCGATCGATCGATCGGTGGCCGAAGCTTTCTATTGCGAGGCGCTCGCGGACAGCTCGATTCAACGGGAGTGGGCGATCAATCTCGGTCGTCGTGATGCATTGGAGCGTGTCGCGCATCTGCTTTGCGAGCTGTTCGAGCGTTTGAGAGTCGTCGGCCTGGTGGACCGACAATCCTTTGCCTTTCCCGTCACTCAGATGGATCTGGCCGACGCGACCGGCCTTTCCACAGTGCATCTCAATCGAACATTGCAGGAATTGCGGGCGTCGCGCCTGATTACCTTGAAAGACCGATCTTTGACGATCCATGATTTCGAGGCCTTGAGCAGAACGGCCATGTTCAACCCGAGCTACCTTCACCTGAAATATATTGGCAATGCGGGCTGAGACCGCAGCTCGAAACTGCCGGTTGGGTCGTCTGGGCGTCTCAGATGCGAGGGAGCGCGGGCATCGTCCCGAAGGGAACGAGGAATTCGCTTAAATCCGGTCCGAGGGGGAACGTCGCTCTGCAGTCACGTCGAGGGTGAGGACTTACTAAAAGAGCGCTTCTTGGGACTCTTACTCAACATGGTGATCACATTACTTGGGGTGGGGGAGCCGGTGGATCCCAACCATGCTTCGATGCGCAAAGCCGTTTCGGCCTGACGGACCTTGCGCCAGAGCAGGGTCTGCTCCACTCCGGGCGGCAAATTTTTCGCCCGCTCCCGCAGTCGCCCGGCTTCTTCCGCCAACCGCTCGGCGAGAGTGGTGGTCTGCTTAAAACGGCGCCGCTTTTTCACCATGAGTTACTCCAGGCCAGCATCGCTAAAATCACTAGCTCCTCGATCACCATCACGCGCTAACCTAAGTGAATTTCCAGGGTACTTTTTTAAGAAGAGGCGCGCCAGGAAAGCCAAGAACTGAAATTTCCAGTGCGTCCCGACGGGCGTTGTCACAGCGCTTGGCAGACCCGGGCACCGATATCAGAAGCAGCTTGCGCAATCGCGCCTCGAGAAGCAGCGATTGTCGTCGCTGGCGCCATGGAGAGGGCTCGATGGTTAGCGCGGCGGCTTTTTCCGGCGGCAGATCCGGTGCGCCATCCAAGAAATCGGGTGGAAAAAAATACCTCGGCGCAAGGCGCGGCCAGTGCGACTTGAATTTTTCCGTCGCAAGAAACCTGTGACCCCAAGCTGGTGCAACCGGCGCGCCTCATCGGCCGACAAACGGCATCGCGGAATTCATCTTGCAACGCAGTGTGTTAGTCCAACGCGCACGACGCCGCTTGAGAATAGCCGGCAAATTGCGTCAGGATTCACTTAGGATAATGCGGGACGTATTTTTCGGAGCGATGGTCGAAACACGATCCACCCACCTCGCCCGTAGGCGGATCGGACCCCAGACGGCCTCAGTGCTTCGCAGTGTGCTGAGGCCGTTATTTTTTGGGCATTGCATCAAAGGGACCGCCGTCGAAAGAGCACGCGACCGCCCTTAAGGGGGACAATTTCCTCACGCCAAACCGATGCACGAACAGGGGCCGATCAACGGTCCGCCGTCCCAGTGCCGGTTGTCTTCGACCTGTTGTTGGTCTTCGAGTTTGGCGTCGTGCCATTGGAGCCAAATGGGCAAGCTTCTCGTCGCCAACGTGGTGATCTGCATCGCAGCCCTTCTGGGATTCGCCGCTATCGTGATTCAACAGTAGCAGTTATCGCGTTTCAGCAAGGGGCTGTGATAGGGTCGTTGCTGGCGAGCACTTCAGCCAATGTGATCGAGCTCGCTGCCGAGGCGCCAATCGAGTCGGCAACGATATCCCGGGCCCGCCAGTACGAACCGGCACCCCAATCCTCCCAAACGGAAGTCGCAGTCAATCTGCGCTCCGCCCGGATTGTAGGCCGCCAGAACCCGGGCCGCGCTCCCAGACGCTCGAAATCTTCGAATACCCGGGTTATCCAGCGAGAATTGCCAGGCTCCCGCAGCCATTAGGAGCCACCAAGGGCTGATTGGATCCGTCGGCGAAAAAACTTCGCGCGTTACCGCCGCAATCAATACGGCCGGAGCTGTTGCCGCGTCGCAAGTGTGATATAAGTCTGCAGCTTGAGATTGCTTTTTTGCCAGGATTTTCGGCAAGCGACGATGACATCGCAAAATTCATTTCGGTTATAATTGCCGTCAGCCTCCTGCCGGCGCAAGCATGGGTCCGAAGCAATGACCACCGCACCGGCCGCAGGTTCCATTCAATCCAACGTGCTTCCAGTGGGCGCGACGATCGGCGCCCTCGGCGTCGTCTATGGCGATATCGGCACAAGTCCGCTCTACGCGCTAAAAGAAGCAGCCCGGGCAGCCGCAAACGGCGGCACGCTCAATTCAGCATCGGTCCTGGGCGTGGTGTCGCTGATTTTATGGGCACTAATCCTCATCGTATCCATCAAATATGCGCTCCTGATCCTGCGCGCCGACAATCGTGGCGAAGGTGGCATCGTCGCGCTGCTGGCGCTTCTGCACGCACGCAACGCCGCGCCAGGCACGTGGCGCGCGCATCTGTTGATTGTTGGGCTTGTGGGCGCGGCCCTGCTTTATGGCGACGGTGCGATTACGCCGGCGATATCGGTGCTGAGCGCCATTGAGGGACTGAAAGTGGACGCGCCCTCGCTGAGCCCCGTTGTGGTCCCCGTCACGATCGTCATCCTGGTCGGTCTGTTTGCCATTCAGAAGCGAGGGACGAGCTTCATCGGCCAGATTTTCGGACCGGTGATGTTTTTCTGGTTCGCCGTGCTGGCAGCGTTGGGTATCCACGGCATCATCAAGGCGCCCTTCGTGCTTGCGGCCCTCAGTCCGCTCCATGCGTTCGAATTTCTGATCCATGAGGATATCCGCATCAGTTTCGCGGTCCTCGGGGCCGCATTTCTCGCGGTTACGGGCGGTGAGGCGATGTATGCCGATATGGGCCATTTCGGCCGGGTACCGATCCGCCTTGCCTGGTTCGGTATTGCACTCCCGGCGCTTGTTCTGAACTACTTCGGACAGGCCGGCATGTTGATCACAGATCCGAGCGCGCTTGAGCACCCGTTCTATCAGCTCGCGCCTGACTGGGCGCAATATCCGCTCGTCGCGCTCTCCGCGCTTGCTACGGTGATCGCCTCGCAAGCGATTATATCGGGGGTTTACTCGCTGACGCAGCAATCGATTCAGCTTGGTTTCCTGCCGCGCATGCAGATCAACCACACCACCAGTCACGCGATCGGTCAGATCTACGTGCCGCTCGTGAACTGGTTGCTGGCGGCCGCAACGTTGGGCGCCGTCGTCGGATTTGGCTCGTCGGATGCGCTCGCCGGCGCTTACGGTATCGCCGTATCGCTCTTGATGGTGATCACGACGTTGTTGGCTGCTCTGGTTGCGATCCAATGGGGCTATTCGCCTGTGATCGTGATCGCCGTGAACGGTTTTTTCTTTATTATCGATAGCATCTTCTTCGCGGCAAATTCGACCAAACTGTTTGAGGGAGGTTGGTTCCCGCTGGTGTTGGCGGGCGCGATTGCGTTTTTGATGCTTACCTGGCGAAGCGGCGTCAGGCTGGTCGAGCGCGCGCGCGGCAAGCTTCGACAGCCGGAGGAAGAACTCATCGAAACCGCAATCGGCAAATGCCACGCCCGGCTTTCGGGAACGGCGATCTTCCTCGCCTCCACGCCAAATGGCGTTCCGCTCGCCTTGACGCAGTTCGTCAAGCACAACCATTGCCTGCACCAACGCGTGCTTCTGGTGACCGTCCTGATCGAGGAGTCGCCACGCATTGCCGACGAAAATCGTGCCCAGGTGATTGAGGTCACCGAAGGAATCACCCGCGTGATCCTGCATTTCGGCTTTATGCAATATCCGACGATCTATGAGGGGTTGAAGCTCGCCTGTCAGCAGGGCAAGCTGCAAGGCATAGATCTTTCCAATGTCACCTATTATGTCGGCCGCGAAACGATCATTCCACGCGAGGACGTTCCGGGCATGTGGGTGTGGCGTGAATCGATTTTCGCGTTCCTGCAGCGAAATGCCGAGCGGACGGCGGCGTTCTTCGACGTGCCCACAGGCCAGGTCGTCGAGTTCGGCACGGAAATCGAGATTTGATCTCGATACCTTTGTGCTTGGCGTCGCGAGATGGCTTTCTTATCTGCGCCAATCGTGGATGAAGGTGCGGAACAACAGCTCGATCACCGCAAGCGTCACGAGGAGACCTGTCAACATCAGGATCAGGCCCACCGGCGTAATGGTGGGATCGGCCTTCCGTCCTGCACTCGGCGAGATATCGGCTGGCTCATCCTTGCTGAGAATGGATGGCGAGGCGACCTGCACGACATCCACCCATCGATCAAGCCAGTCCAGCCGGGGAATTTCAATCGCAGCAATGGACGTCGGCTCGCTCGAGGCCTCGGTCGGCGTGTCAGCCGCCAGCATCTCCGACATCGCGTTGCGCCATTTGGGTTCCTCGACGAGAGGCGGCTGACTGTCCCGTCGCGGTTTTTGATCTTCGCCCGGTTTGACGCGGGTGAGGCGATGCCGCGGCGGCGTCGCGTCCCAGCAATGACCCGAGCCGTGCCAGTAGAGATGCGTGGTAGAAAATTGCTGGCGCGCCTCGGCCATGGTCATGCAGGATTTCGACGCAGATGCCGGCGTGGCCGCCACCAGGGCGAACACAACGATCACTACGGTGCGCATGGGCTGCTCCGTGTCTCATCAATACGGCCGCCGCCGAACCCCCCGCGCCATGGAATCACTCTACGAGTCTAGGTTTGAAGAAGTGCAAAATATGGCCGATTTTAAAGGACAATGTGACGATCATGGTCTCTGGTTCGTCGGCGTAGCACAGCGCGCCGGGGTATTACGCCTGAACGACGACAATCCACGGCTGCCCTAATTTCGTCTTACCTGGTTTGCTAGCAATCCGGGGATGGGGTTGCCTTCCAATCGCAGCAGACGAGAGATTCTTCGCGGGTCTTGCCGCGCGATTTTGATCGCGCTCGGGCTTGCGTTCGGCCTCTGCGATCCCGTCGCGGCCCAGTCCGCGAACCAGGCCGAGCTGATCTCGGGCTTTCGGCTTCAGCACGGCGAAGGCAAGGTGAAGATAGACGCAACGCTCAACCGAATTGCTCATGAGCAGGCCGCGGCCATGGCGGCCAATGACGTGCTCGATCACAGCGTGCTCGGTCCGTTCGGTTCGCGCGTGGCGCCCGCCGGCTCGCGGCGAGCCGCCGAAAACATCGCCTTTGGATACGACACCTTCCCGAAAACCCTCGATCAGTGGATCGCTTCAAGCGGACACCGCAGCAATCTTCTGCTGCACGACGCATCGCGCGTCGGTGTCGCAAGCGCCAGAAGTTCGAAAAGCGGCCGAACCTATTGGGCCATGGTGATCGCGGGAGAAGACCTTCGCGCCAAGCCGGCGAAGGGAGAAAAAACCCGGGTCGCGACCACGCCGGAACAGACCTGCCGGCTGAAGATTCTCAGCCTTTGCTTGTGAGGAAAAGCTTCACCTGGTCGATCGTCCGACCATGAGCAGAATGCCGCCGATCTGCGGCAGTAGCGCCAGCAAGACCAGTCGAAGCATGGCGAAGTCGTCGCCGGTTGGCCGCAGCGCACCGCGGCTGATCCATCCAACGATCCGCACCGCGGCCTCCGTCTGCGGATCGGCGCTCTGCTCGACCGACTTCATCGCCGCGTCCAGCGCCTGCCGGCGTTCATTGACGGTTACCTCGCGCTCCCGACAGAACCTGCCCACGCCGTTCCTGCATTCCCGATCGCGCGCCGCCATCGCGTCGTTGAGCGCGGCCTGGGCCGATGTAACTCCCGGTGTCACGCGCGAGGCGCGCACCATCGTGGCGTCCGCGATGTTGAGCGATGCGAATCCGATTCCGGCCGTTACCGCAAAGACGAACGTCATGGCCCAGAAGGTCCAGGCGACCAGCGCCGTGATACGCTGGCCCGCCTGCCAAAGTGCGGCCGCGCAGGTCGGCATGACGAGCGCGACAAGGTCTGCGGCCACGCCAATCGCAAGAAAAAGCCAGCTTGCGATGTCGCTTGATCCGAGCGAGCGCGCGAACGAGCCGTTCATGGTGATGCCGACGCCAGCCAAGGCGAGCGCAGCAGCCGACAACAGCATCGCCGAGATCCTCCGCCGCGGCCGGGCTAGGGGCCTGCTGGCGTGTGGCATCGCGCGCGAAAGCGGCGTCACCGTCGCTTCGGTCAATCCCAGGTCGATCGATGTAAACTCCGGCGGAATCAGCGTCGCTGAAGCCGAGGATTCCTCGTCTGCCAGCGCGACCGGCTTTGGCGCCTGCCGTTTGCGCCGCCGCGAGGTTTTCGCGCGTGCAGCGCTCGTCCTCGCCTTCTTCTTTGGCGGGGCTTGATGGAGGGGAATAACCGATGCAGTAGTGTCTTCAGCCATTGGAACCGGTCCTTTTCGGTTGCGATGGTCAGGCGCGGCGTCGTGCTGCAACACGGCGTTGCGCCGCTCAATCGAATCGATGCCCGAAGACTCTCGCGCCGGATCGCGGATGGAGCAAGGCACGCGCCTGTCTATCCACGCGTATGAGAAGTTGCCCACAAAAGGATTTGACGCTCAATGCGGAGTCTTGACTGTGAGATTCGCGCCATTGCGCTTACTTCGTATTGGTCTGAGCATCCGCCTTCTCATTAATTCCGGCATCGATGGGCGCCATCCTTTGCAAATAGTGGCTCCAGATGTAATCGGTCACGCGTTGTGCCATGTCGCGGCCGGCAGGGCCCGAGTGGCGCCAGTGAACACCGCCATAGGTCCGCGAGATCATCACCTCGTCCTGGAAGGCGGTGAAGGAGGTGTAGGTGCGGGCCGGCGCGACGGGGTCGGAGAACGAGATGGTGCGGAAGGTTAGGCTGTCGCCGAAAGCCTTGCGGTAGGAGGCCGTGAGCGCGCCCGTGCGTGCGGCATGACCGGAGGGATACTCGGGATTCGGCGAGGTGGTCAGAACAGGCTGCCAGGCGTCGTCGTGCAAGGCGCCGAGCCCGTTGGGCGCGTTCGCCGGCACCTGACGGTACTGTGTGATCGGGCGGCCGAAGCGGTAGTGATACTTCCAGAACCAATGGTTCGCATGGGCATCGTGCGCGGACATCGCCGTCAGCGCGATGATCCTCAGCAGATCGGTGCCCGTTTGGCTAATATCGGCGGAGGCGAGAATGTCGATCGTGTTGCCGATCTGCGAGCCGAAATTGCCGTCGTGGAAGCGCGCGGTCGCGTCCGTTTCCGCCGTGCGGGCTGAGCGCGCGCTGTTCGAGGTGCCGTAGCGATAGAGTTCCTCCCACTGTATCTTGAACTCGGGGCTGTCAACGCCGAGCGGCGGGTCCACGAACGTCACATCCCCGCCGGCAAGACCGAAAGCGGCGACACCGAAGGGGCGAACGCTGGTGTAGCCGGAGGACTGAGGTGGATCGGGGAAATAGGGCAGGCCGTACTGGTACTGGTTCCAGTCCGTGCCATTGACCACCTTGGTATCGGCCGGCGGATGGCCATCGTCAGCGCGGTTTCTGAGAATCTGTTGGCCGATGAAGTTACCGAGCGCCACGCCGTTGACGTAGGCTGGCGATGCCGGATCGAGCGCTGCAGTTTGAATCGCAAATTCGCTGGCGTGGGCGAAACGGCGAAGATGAGCAAGCGCATTTGTGGGTTGTGAGGGCGGCGGAGCGAACAGCCCATCGAGAACGACCTGAGCCGCCCTGGCGACGGCAACACGCTTCGAGGCAATTTTCACATCGATTTCGCCGGGGACCAAGGAAGCCGGCACGGCGTAGGGCGAATATGTCCGGTCGATCGTGTTCGACGCTTCGAACATCGCAAGCGCCATCATCGCCCAGCCGCGCAGTCCCGACGAGCCGCCCCCCGGGGAATTCAAGGCATTCGTCGATTCATAGAGCTTGTCGTGCCACTCGGCGATCTCGTAGCGAGTGAGGCCGGCTCCGGGCGGGCTGTTGTCGGCGTTGCGCTCCGCTGCAAGGGCGGTGGTGTTTGCGAAGCCGAGACAGAGCAAAATGACGACAGCGCGCGCCACCGGCCGCTGTGCTCTCAGACCATGCATTGGATTACTCCCCAGACTTGCTCGCGCAGCTTCCGCTTTCTTTGTGGCGGAATGTGCGCTTGCGCGGTGGATTCGGTAGCGGTTTTGCTGCTGCTTCGCAACGGGACTCGATGCTCTGGAGGCGCGGCGTGATCTGGTGGACGCCATCCATTCTAAAATCGTGGGCGTATTGCATTCCTTTCGTCATGCCCGGGTTTATCCGGCTATCGACGTCTTAATTTGGGACACCAGGACGTGGATGGCCGGGCTGGGCGAGTGGAGGCGACACCGTTCTTCGAACGGCCACGCCCGGCCATGACAGGCGAGGGGAAGCATGCTGCCGGTTCCCGGTTCACGCGAGTGTCACAGACCGGCTCGGCGGGACCTGCGATTTGTGGCATGCTGCTTACCTGTTGGACCGTAGACGGCCCTGTAAGCCGAGGGAGACTCTGTCATGTCCATGTATATGCTTCTCTGCAATTACACCGACCAGGGCGTGCGCACCATCAACGAGATGCCGAGCCGCCGCGCGGCCTCGCGCGAAAAGGCCAGCAAGCTCGGCGTTGAAATCAAAAATGCGTGGCTCGCGCTTGGCGTCTATGATTTCATCCTGCAGTTGGAAGCCCGCGACGAGGAGACTGTCGCAAAGTTCGTGCTGTCGCTCGCCACCATGGGAAACCTGCGGACCACCACCGTCAGGCTCTTCTCCGACGCCGATTACGAAAAGATCGTGAACGGAATTGTGTAGCGCGATCATCAGAGACTTTCGTGCAGGATTTCGGCTATTGTGAACCGTTGCGAGAGGCAAACGCAATCAGGCCTTCTCGCAGCGCTATCCGTGCGTCCGAGGCGTGGAAAGCGTTCGCCCTCGATAGTGAAGGGCGTAGGGAATGCCGGGTGCGCGAGCGGCGTCGAGATGCAAGGACCACACAGCTTCGCCGTACGCGCGCCGTATGATGTCAGCTTTTGGGGATGGAGCAGACACGGTTGCGCTCGGTCTTCCGCTTTTGACCCCTAAGCCGAAAGGAAACCCTGTTCGAGGTCACGCTCGAAGAAAGGTCTCGCTTGTGCCGCGTGGCGCCCGGCTCAGCGTGGCCAGGCGGGAGGCCTAGGCATTGCCGTAGTGCACCTCGTGCGTAATGTCCTTGTTGGCTTGGTCGGGGAGCAGCAAGGCCGCGCAGATGCTGATCGCCGCGCAGACAGAGACGTAGAGGCCGATCGGGAGCGAGGAATGATATGTCGAGAACAGCCAGGTGGAGACGAACGGCGCTGGTCCGCCAGCAATGATCGAGGCGAGCTGATAGCCGATAGAGGCTCCGCTGTAGCGCAGCCGAGGCGTGAACGCCTCCGCGATCAGCGCGGCTTCCACGCCGTACATTGTCATCACCGGAATGAATGAGAGCGCCATCGCAAGGAAAATGAGCTCTGGCACCTTCGTATCGAGCATCGCGAAATAGATGAACGTGAACGCGGCAACGAACACACAGCCACCAATGAAGACCTTCCTCCGGCCGATGCGATCTGACAGTGCGCCGGCAATCGGGGCCGTGATGAAGCCGAGCGCGGTCATGGCGACCAGTCCCGAGAGCAGCAGATCGCGGGAGGCCCCCACCACCAGCGTGCCGTAGGTGAGCACGAAGGCGTTGAAAATATATCCGGGGGTCTGCTCGGCCATCCGCAACAGCGCGGACAGGATGACCTCGCGCGGTTGGCGCTTGAGCACTTCGATTGTCGGAGCGCGCTCGACCTTATTCTCGGCGAGGATGCGCTGGAACACTGGGGTCTCAAGGATGCCGAGACGGATCCACAGCCCGACGGCCACCATGACAATGCTAATGAGAAATGGGATGCGCCAGCCCCAGTTCAGGAACTGATCGCCCGAGTACCAGCTGAAAAACAGCACCGCGACGTTGGCGAGGAACAGTCCAGCCGGTGCGCCGAATTGCGGCCATGAGGTGATGAAGCCGCGGTTCTTGTTGGTCTGGGCCCATTCCATCGCAAGCAGCACCGAGCCGCCCCATTCGCCGCCGACCCCGATGCCCTGAATCAGGCGCAGCACGGTGAGGATGACCGCACCCCAGATGCCGATCGAGGCGTAGCCCGGCACCAGCCCGACCGCAGCGGTAGCGATCCCGGTCATCAGCAAGGTAACGATGAGGGTCGCCTTGCGGCCGATGCGGTCGCCGTAGTGGCCGAAGATCACGGCTCCGATCGGCCGAGCGACGAAGCCGACGAAGTACACGCCGAACGCCTGCAGGGTGCCAATCCATGGGTCGGAGCCAGGGAAGTAGACCTTGTTGAAGACCAGCCCGGTCACCGTGCTGTAGATGAGGAAGTCGTACCATTCGATGGTGGTCCCGACAGTGCTCGCGATCACGGCGCGGCGCAGGGCCGACTGATGTTCGGCCTCCGACATTGGGCCAAGGGCGATTGTCGTCGCAGTCATGGCGGTGCCTCCTCGTTTATCGTTCGATGATGTTTCCCTGTGCTTTCTTGCTGCCTATTGAGGTCTGCGGGCATTTCCTGATTGCCGCGAATGCGACAGAATAATGAACTAGTTCGGCGCGTTGAGCCAGACCAACTCGTGGCGTGAGTCCGATGTGGCCGGAGCCGCCTGTTTCAAGGGGCGGGGTTCGTCCGCTCTGCCCCAGGTAGTTCAGAGATCAATTTGTTCTCGTATTGCAAGCGCGTCGTCGACGTCAGTGTGCGGACGCGGCCCAGCCACTCGATTGTTTGCAGCGCTTCGGAAGGGATTGCTTGGGAGGGGAGGGCATCCTGTTCATCCGCCGCGACAATGTCTCCTCCTTGCTCGCCCACGCCAAGATGGGACTATAGGGAAGAATTCACTTAAGCGAAGCGACGGAAAGCCGCCGAGATGTCCGTTGTCGGCGAACGTCCGCAATTTTTGTTGCAGTGCACGAGCCCGAAACCGGCCCTGAGCGGACGTCTGCCATCACGACCACGAAGTCCGCCTTGGGGGTAGACCGGACATAGCCAATGCTGGCCGCTACTTCCGGTTTTGACCCACAGGGGACATCGCGTTGTCCGCTGGCCATGTCGCCTTCCGGAAGGCTGTTCGCACGGCTAATGCCCGGAAACGTTGCGGCCCTTCGAACCTGATCGAGCAATGCAAGGTCGAGGGCGATCCGCAAACCGTCCTCGCTGCCATCAAGGAAGATCTGCGGGCACGAATGGCTGTCCCTGCGGAGAGCCAATAGGACCTTGCTACATGATGCCTGCTGCCCACATAGCCCCGCCGGCCATGAGAGTCACTCCCGCGAGGAACATCGCTGTCTCCAACCGTGTCATCAGCCAATTGTTACGCATGGCGCGCCTCAATTGTTGGACTGTGTCGGACGAGCATTGGCTCGAAAAGTTAACGAATGATTAACGGGCTCGAAGGCTCCTTTTAGGCGACTTCGTGACGATTGCGGGATCAATGCATGTTGGCGAAGAGCCCTTTACAACTGCCATCAATATTGCCGCACGGCGCGCGTGGGCCGATTGCTCGCTGCTGGAACGATGAAGGCGTCTCTCCCTGTTCTCGATTGCTTGGTTATGAGCAGAAGAACTCATGGGCGGGCCTCGAATGACCGCTCATCGCGATGCATTTGGTGGTGGACTGCGAATTTCTCGCGACTGAGTGGCGGCCTCGGGCCGCCACTCATCGGCTCAAGCAGTCGCCGGCACCAGGTCCAGAAAGCCCGTCACGGCACATATCTTGTCGAAGTCACGCTCGACAAAATCAGTACCTTTGACGACGGCAGCGCCTTGCTTAGGCCCAAGCGCCCAGGAAAACCGCACGACGTTCCCATGTCCGTCCGCTTCGCCCGACAGCGCGAAACTAAAATTTGGAAATCGCCGCTGCACGGAGCCAATGATCGCGTCGATCGCGTCGAGCCCTCTGCCCACGGCGACGGGATCGAAATAGCTGGCGGTCGGCGTCCAGGTTGTCTCCAGAAGCGCGCGGCGTCGGACGGAATCAGCTTCGTTCCAAACGTTGATGTAGTCTTCGGCGACTTTTGCGGCAGTCCTCATATCGGGCTCCTCTCGATTGCGCTGTTTAAACCGACGGCAATGTGCGCAAATGGGCTCACCGGATCGATGATGTGAGAGGTAATGACGCCTGAGAATTTTTCTACGAATCTTACGTCGGGGGTAATTCAAAGCTTGACGTTTACCCAACGAAGCGTTGCGACGCGTCCCACCAGTCCTTACGACCTTCAGGCGCCGGATGACGGCTTTCGGGGGTAGAGCGGCCATCCGGTTGGGCTCGCCCAATGTACGCTTTGAACCCATCTGAGGCATGCCGGCCGAATTGGGCGTGATGCACACGATGCTGCCAAGTTGACGTCACGATGCTGCCATTGGCGCCGCTGAACGTTAGTCGATCGGATCGATGGGACGCGTCTGCCTTAGGGGGATTTTGTCGTGCGCTATCGTACAAGACTGGTATTGCTGGTCACCGGACTTCTTGCCGGCGCGATAATCATTCTCTCTGCACTGCTCGCCTGGAACACCAGGAATGCGTTGCTCGCTTCGGCCGAAGACTCCGGGCAAATGGTCGCCAAGCTGTTAGCGCGCAGCGCCGGACTTGCCAACGAAATCCCAGGCAAGGTTGAGGAAATGCTGGGTGCTCAGATGGTGGCCGAGGCCCGAATTACTGCGCACTTTGTGGATGCAGCGGAGAAGGCGGGCTTTACACCGGAGGAAATAAGCCGGCGTTTTCGCCAACTTGCTGATACCACAGTGCTCAACGAGTTCTGGGTCACCGATGAAAAGGGGCACGCCTATCTTAGGAACATCGCTGTCGACTTCACTTTTAGCCCTTCGGCACAGGAGCAGCCTCAGGCACACGTATTTTGGCCGCTGCTGGCGGGTCAGAAAGACCAGGTAATTCAGGAAGCGCGTCAACGTGAGATCGATAACCAGCATTTCAAGTATGTAGGCGTTGGGGGTATCGACAAGCCGCGCATCGTCGAGGTGGGTTACAACGCAAAATATTTGGACGACCTCAAGGCGCGGGTAGGCCTT